>JACCDQ010268865.1_pt1 | contig 40288 bp, 37 predicted proteins | sample 7446031 | NCBI WGS metagenome assembly JACCDQ01 (sample SAMN15323442, study PRJNA562643) | freshwater metagenome | isolation source: river surface water | place: USA:Blue River Watershed | collected 2017-08-17 | reverse complement strand
TATGGCACCAATTCAAAGGGCGGCTAGGGTATTCACGAATGTGGTGCATTGCCAATTTTTCGCTTAATAACACCACTGTCTTTCAAAAGAGAACAGTGTTCTTCATGCCGGAACAGGCGGCTGAACCCCCCAGACCACTGGGCTCAACGATTTCACTTTTTCTATCACTTGGAGATACACATGACTTTCAAATATCGCGCACTGACTTTGGGTTGTTTTGCAGCCATGGGTTTGGCCAGCACAGCACAAGCGGTACAAGTTTCTGGCGACCTGCTTGAGGTTTACGGCAACCTTTACCCACAATACCAAACTGTCACATTTGGTGACTCATCAGCAACTGGCTCAACCGTCAGCACCCTGACCGGTGGCAAAACGGGTGCACCAACAAACACCTTCAAGGCGGGTGCTGTTAGCGTCAGCAAAATCATTCCCGTTAATTCCTACATCGGCTTCAAAGGCAAAAAGTCAGTTGGCGACGTGACCTTAGGTTATGACCTTCAGGGTGTCGTCAACATTGACAGCTCTTCAGGCAATTCATTTTTGTCAGAGCCACGTGACGCATTTGTTTACGCAAGCCATAAATCATTTGGTACCTTGCAAGCTGGCCAACAAGACACCATCTACAAGCAATATGGCGATCGCGTTCGCATGCTGAATGTGTCCTCTAGCAATTTTGTTTCAACCTCCAACATCATTTCAAACACAACTTGGGGCAACAAAGGCGTGTCGACTTCTTTCAACACGCGAATCAACGGCCAATTGGTTTGGAAAAGCCCACGCCTGAATGGTTTTGAAGTTGGCTACTCATTGCGCCAAGACCCCACAAAAACTGCGACTAAAAATGCCAGCCTGAACTCTATCGGCATGAACTGGACCAACAACGTTTACTACGTAGGCATGGCGCAAGAAGTGCACAACGACTACTTTGCGTTCAGCGGCACGGCTTCTACAGCGACAGCCGGCTCTATTTACAATGCCGCAGCAGGTTTGCGCTCAAAAGACACGGCCAATCGCGTTTCTTTCGGCTACCGTGACAAAGGCGTTCGCATCGGTGCGGATGCTGCAAGCTTGAAGTACACAGAAACATCGACACAAGCCAACGGCTTCCAAAGTCACAAATTCAATACTTGGCAAGTCACTGGTGAATACGACTTGACGAACCAAGTCACTTTGGCTGCTCAATACGCCAATAACGGTGCTGGCAATTGCACTTTGAACGGCACTATTTCTTGCTCAACGGCAGGTCTGGGTGGCGACATGGTCGGCTTTGGCGTGAAGTACAACATGGACAAGAACTTCTCGGTCTTTGCCCTGGCGGCCAAAGGTACTGCCAACTCTGGTGCAGTGTTGTCATTGGGCAGCAATGCTGGCAAAACTGCAGTGGGTGGCACCATCAACGCTGCCGCTGTGGGCATTCAGGCTCGCTTCTAATCAAGGCACTCTGGTGCTATGAACTGGCAGGTGCTCTTTGCAGAGCACCTGCTTTTTTTTATTTGGGAGAATGTCATGACAAAAATGTTGGCACCTTTGTTTTTAGGGTTGGCGTGCACGGCGGCATCAGCCGCAGACCCAGCAACCATTCAACGCGGTGAATCTATTTACATGCAGCACCAGTGCTACAGCTGTCATGGCACACAAGGTCAAGGCGGCGAACGAGGTGCTGGGCCTAAAATTTTCCCAAACCCAACCCCCTTTGTTGCATTTGAATTGCAACTGCGCACACCTCGCAACGTGATGCCGCGCTATGCGGTACAAAACATCAATGAGGCGCAGTTGAAAGACCTGTACGCGTTTGTAGAAAACATGCGTACCAGCCCTGCTGTTGCGCAAATTCCTCTGATCCAAAACGCCATGCGCTAAGCCAGCGGTGCGCCGCGGGCTAGACTAACGACAACAAGGTCCGCAGCGGGCGCAGACGACCATCAGCGCGCCTGGCAGACCACATCCAACAAGGCTGGCCGGCCTTGCTTGACTTCAGCCAACGCGCGTTGCAATGCGCCTTTGAGTTGCGCTGGGTCTTTGATGGGGCCTTCAGCCCACACACCATGGCCTTGTGCAATTTTGGCGTAGTCGATGTCGGGATTGCGCAAACTGTTGCCAATCCAAGCTTGGTCGGTTCGGCGATTGTGCAAGGCCGCCATGCGCTGTAAGTGCATCACTTCTTGGTAATAACCACCGTTGTTGTGCATCACCATGAGCAGCGGAATTTTGTGATGTGCAGCCGTCCACAATGCGCCTGGTGCATACAGCAAATCACCATCGGGCTGAAAATTGACTGTGATACGGCCCAAGGCTTTGTTGGCCAAAGCGGCGCCCACAGAGGCCGGCAAACCATAGCCCACCCCTTGTCCGCCCGAGCCACCTAGCATTTGGTGATATTGCGTGGTGGGCCACAGTTTGCGCGCCCACGAAATGCGATCACTGACCGCCAAACACCAGGGTTCGTTTTTGAGGACCTCATAGGTTTCCATGGCCAAACGCGCCGTGCTGATGGGTGATGCATCCCAAGCCAATGCGGCGCCTTCTTTGGCAGATTTAAGCTGCTGTTCCCAGCGCTTTTTCAAAGGTTCTTTGCGGGCCTCAAATGCAGCCTTGTGCGCTGCCGTGGCATTTTTCAAAATGAACTCGGTGAGCACCGGCATGGACGCTTGGGCTTCACCTGGAATGGCCATTTCAACCGACAAGAATCGCTGGAAGTCTTGGTAGTTGGAGCGAATTGACACATCGTTCATGCCAATGGTGATAATTTTCACATCGGGCTTGGCTTCGGGTCGAACAGTTTTAAAGGGATCGGTCAAACCATTGACTTGTCCCCAGGGGTCATAGACCTCCAACATCAAAATGACGTCGGCATCGCGCACCAGTGCACGCTTTTGATCGCTCAAACACAAGGGATGCGTGTTGGGGAAATTCATGCGCCCGCCCAAATCCACCACAGGCGCCTGCAGGCTCTCGGCCAACTTCACCAAAGCTTTGACGCCCTCTTGGTTGCGCGCGGCGCGATCGGCCAAGATGACTGGATTCTTGGCATTCAATAAAAGTTTGGCGGCTTCTTGCAGCGCGCCTGTGTCACCTTGCAAGGGCAGCGTAGGTCTCAGCTTGGGAATGGTGGGCGGCTTGCCATGAATGCCATCTTCTTGCAGGTCAATGTCGGCCATGATCACCACCGGCCCCATTTGCCCGGTCGTGGCCACGCGGTAGGCGCGCACCGTTGATTCGGCAAAGTGTTGCAACGAACCCGGGGCATCGTCCCATTTCAAATAATCACGCAACAACAGCGCAGGGTCTTGCACAGAATGCGACCACTCGGTGCCAGGCCGGCGTTTGTCAGCATCGATTCCATTGCCGCCAAACATGATCACAGGCACACGATCACACCAAGCGTTGTAGACCGCCATGGCGGCGTGTTGAAAGCCCACACTGCCGTGTGCCATCACAGCCATGGGCTTGCCTGCCGCTTTGGCATAACCATGGGCAATGGCCACCGACGATTCTTCATGCAGGCAGGTGATCAGCTCTGGTGCTTTGTTGCCGCCATAGTTCACCACCGACTCGTGCAAGCTTCGGAAACTAGAACCTGGATTGGCGGCGACATATTCCAAGTTCAGACTCTTGATGACATCGACCATGAAATCAGAGCCTGGTCGCGTGATCAGCCTACCGGCGTCAACGGCTTTGGCATCAGCAGCACTCAAAGCATTGGCGGCGCTGGCCACCGCAGGTGCCGCAGCTTGAGCCTGCTGAGCCATTGCCACACCTGCCGCAGAAGCCGTGGCCACGCCTTTGAGAAAATCGCGTCGATCAGTCATGAGATGCATCCTTTGTCGTTGCAGGAATCCAAACCACCATGAGGTTGGCCAAAATGATGGTGGCGGCCAGTACATAAAAAGCCGCCAACAAACCAAAGCGATCTGCCACCATGCCGCCCAAGATGGGCGCGATGGCCTGTGCACCAGATTGCATGCCAAACATCAACCCTATGGCTGTGCCGCCCATGTTTTTGGGCGTGGCTTCTAGCATCCAAGCCTGCATGATGGGTCGCGCGGCGTACAAAAAGAACCCCAGCACGGCAATCAAAAAAACAAACCACGGCGAGTTGCCCGCCACCGTCATGAGCAACAACACCACACCACTCATGCCAAAGGAAGACATCAAGATGGCTTTGCGGCCCATGGTGTCTGACAGGTGTCCAGCAATCGGCGCTGCAATGAAGCCGGTCAACTGCAACAAGGCCATGCCTGCACCCACCCAAAACACGTCGTAGTGCATTTCGTTGGCCAAGTACAAAGGCAAGAACGTCAGCAAGGTGCCCTGCGTCATAGACCGAAAACCTGAACTGAGCGTGAGCAAAAACAAGCCAGGCGTTTGCATCAATGCACGCAAGCCCGCCATGTAACTGCCCATGCTTTGCGACTGATTTGCAGGCAAGACAGGTGCTGCCGCTTGATCAGCCTTTAAGCTGCGTTCAACGTGTGGTGGTTTGGCTTTGGGTGCAAAAGTCAGGGTGCCCATGAAAAACAAAATGAGCATGGCCATGGCGGCACCCGGCACCACATTCAAGACCACAATTTCGCGCCAAGACAAGGTGGTGAGCAAGGCACCTACGGCCAAGGGCGCCAACGCATCGCCCACATTGCCGCCCATACCGTGCAAAGACAAAGCCAAGCCCTTGCGTTGCGGAAACATGCGCCCTAAAAGTGGGATGGCCGTGGGGTGCCACAGGTTGTTGCCGATGCCGACAAAGACCACGCACAGCAACAGCATCCAGTACTCGGTGCTAAAGCCCATCATCAAATAAGGAAAGCCCACCCAGAAAAGCGAAAGGGCCATCAACTGGCCCTTCTTTCCCCACACATCCACCAACATGCCGCCCGGCACATTGGAGATAGCACCTGCGGCATATTGACACGTCATGACAAAGCCTATTTGGCTGTATGTCAGACCCATCTCGTTGCCGATGATGGGCAACAACATGAAAAAAGTAGCTGGGTACCAATGCGTGAGCGAATGCCCCAGCGTGATCAAGCCCATGTTGCGGATGTCCAGCTTGGACAAGCCTGTAGGGGCCACCGCTGTGTTCATCACTTGCCTCCGCGCATGATGATCTCATCGTAGAGTTTGCGCCACTTGTCGCGGCCATCCAAACTCTCCTGCGGGTCGACCACCATCATTTTGTAGTTGCGCAAGGAAGAGGCAATTTTGGTATTGGCGGGCAAGTAGGCCAAATCGGCATAGGCTTGCTGACCTTCACCCAACAGATAGTCCATGAACAATGCGGCTGCGGCTGGGTTTTTGGCATTTTTCAAGACCCCTACCGCATTGCCCCGCACGACGGCGGGTTGTAGCACCAACCAATCGATGGGGGCGCCTTTTTTCTTCAACTGCTCAGGCATGTAGTTGTAGACCGTGAGGGCCACAGGCACCTCACCCGCAGCCACCATGTTGGTGAGGTTGGTGTGGCCCTTGCGCACAGAAATGCCATTGACCGTGGCCATGTCGCGAAAGTACTGCAGGCCTTTGGCCTCGCCCATCGACTTCACCACCGTCACAAACCAGTCGATGTTTTCAACTTCAAAACCCAAACGGCCTTTCCACTTGGGATCCAGCAAATCTTCGTAAGTTTTGGGCAGCTCACTTGCTTTGACCGAACCTGTGTTGTAAGCCTGTACCCACATGGAGTAGATGGTGGTGGCGTATTCTTTGTGCGCAGGCACACTGCCTGGCATCAAATCATTGAAATGTGGCGATGCCACCGCTTGCAACATTTTTTCGCGGTGCAAAACTTCCAGCTCGACCGTGCCAGCATGGACCAAGTCCACGTTGTAACGCTTGGCGCGCGTTTCGTTGATGGTGCGGTTCATGACGCTGTCGCCACTGGCACGCCAGGTGTTGACTTTGACGCCGTATTTTTTCTCAAATGGATCAATGAGTGGCTTGAGGTCTTTTTCGGCAATGGAGGTGTACAGCGTGATGCTGCCTTCCGCTTTGGCCGCCGCAGCCAACTTGGCTGTGCGATCTGGGGCATTGCTCTTAAGCAAGCCCAGGTCAGTTTGCGCCAGCGCCACAGAACCGGCCAGACACATGCTCAAAGAAAAGCCTTGAAGCATTTTCAACAGACAACTCGGCGATGAGTTTTTTGAAAGGGGCATGTGCATGGTGTCTCCGGATGCTGGATTGAACTTCAGACGCGTATCAACCCTCAACCCTTGCGGCTGAAGATTTCGTCATAAATTTTTGACCACTTGTGGCCATCGTCCAATGTGGTTTTGGGGTTGGCGAAGGTCAATGGCATCTTGTTCAAAGCTGAAGGCACTTTGACACTGGTTGGAATGAAATCGCGTTTGCCCAAAATGACTTGGCCTTCGGTCAACTCAAAGTCTTGGAAAAGCAAGGCAGCATGCGGGTGCGGCGCATTGCGTGCCACACCATTGCCATTGGGTCTGGCCACCGTTGGATCCAAAGAGAACCAATCGACGGGGGCACCAGAATTTTTCATCTGTTCAATTTTGTAGTTGTACAAAGTGAGGCCCAAGGGCACCTCACCCGAGGCCACCAAATTGGCCAACAAGGTGTGGCCTTTGCGAACTGACACGCCATTGCGCTTGACGATGTCTTTGAACAAAGCAATGCCTTTTTCTTCGCCCATCTTCATCACGGTCTCGGCCAGCCAGTCGCTGTCTTCTGCCTCAACCGCCAACTTACCCTTCCACTTGGGGTCGAGCAAATCGGCGTAAGTTTTGGGCAGGTCTTCCTTGCGAACCAGCTTGGTGTTGTAGGCGCAAGTGAAGATGTTCAGGCGCGTCGCAATCCACTCTCGGTGCGCAGGAATGGCTTGCGGAATGAGTTCGGACAGTGCGGGCGAGTTGGACTGTTGCAACACCTTTTCTCTGGACAGCACTTCAAGCTCTGGGCTGTTGGTTTCAAAAACATCCGCTTCAAAGCGATTGGCTTTGGACTCCAACAAGCCGCGCTGCAAAATTTTCTCAGAACCGCTGCGCCACACTTTGGCCTTCACCCCATACTTTTGCTCAAAGGCAGAAGTCAGTGCCGTGATGTCATCCACGGGCATCGAGGTGTAGATGCTCACCAAACCTTCTTTTTTGGCACCTTCTGTCAGGCGCTTCACACGCTCCTCGCCCTTGAGCGCTGAAAGCGTCGCGGTGAGGTTGGCAGTGCCTTGCGCGTGGGCAATGCCCAAGGTGCTGGCACCTAAGGCTGCGATGCCAGCTTGAATGACGTGGCGACGTGACAAATCGGAATGTTGCATGTTGCGACCTTTTGGGTAGAGCTAATTTGTTTAAGACTTGGGTGGCAAGGAAGCCAGCTCTGCCTCGTAGGCTTCTTCCATGCGCGGCGTCATACCGTGCTTGGCAAGAGAGTCTTCAAAGCGCGAGCGAACAGCTTGGCTTTCATCAGCATAGTCAATTTGATCGCCGCCCACACGGCGACTGATCCAGGCCTTGGGCACACCTTGGGCATTGCGAATAGAGACCACCTCGTGTTTAAAAGCAAGGTATCGCGCCGGCGTTTGTCCCGTGTTGAAGTGCTGATGGAACCACATGTTGGGAGGCACCACCATGGCGCCCACTTCCCAATCGTATTGACGTGGCTCTTCGCCTTCAGGCCACATCAGGCTGTAGCCTTCACCACTCAAAATGATCACGTGTGCACCAGGGCCATGGCAGTGGGCCTTTTTGTAGGTGCCCACGGGGAACTGCGAGATGTGGCTGTTCATGGAGCCGCGCGCCATGTTGAAGCGAATGTGACCACCACCGGCGCCGCGCTCTTTGGCGCTGATCAAAGGCAAGTTCACGGCATCGGCCACGAAGTTGGTTTCGAGCAGCAAGCCTTTTTGTTCGCCCTTGCCGCTGAAGTAATCGGGCTCACCGTTGAAACGGTTGGCAAAGTCGTGCTGGGTGTTGAAAACGAAGTTCAGGTCTTCGTACAAATTGATCACGGGCGGGCCATTGGTCACGGCCACAAAACGGGCGGCGTCTTTGCCTGAACCATTGAAATGCTGGTGCATGCAGTTCAAGGGAATGGCGAACAACGCGCCAGCTTGCCATTCAAACGTGATGCGATGACCTTCGTCATTCCATACCGTGGTGGAGCCACGACCAGACAAGACATAAATCATTTCTTCAAAAATTTGACGCTGCGGTTCGAGCTGTTTACCCGGTGCAATTTCACAGACATAACAATCGTTTGACGTGCGCGATGCCTCGTGATTGATATAAACACCTTTGCCGCCGCGGCGTGCCCAGGGTTTCAAATCAACCGTGTTCAAGCTGCGAATGTAATGGGCACTGATGATGTCCAAACCTTCGTTCTTCACCCATCGCGTGTAGGGCGTTTCTTTTTCGGTTGCAAATTTGGAAGCGAGGTCTTCCGATACGAGTGCGTCTTTTGCCATGTGCTGCTCTGTTTTATTTGTAGTGAGTCAATGTGGGCGCTAGTCGCGCCCACAGCTTGTTTATTTGCGCAAATATTTCAGAATGGATTCACCATCCAATTTGAGCGAGGGGTCAAATTCCGGTGCATTCTCAATTTGCTCCAGGTCATTCAAACCACAATATTTAAAAATGCGGTTGATGGAAGAGATCAGGCGCACAGGACGATCTGGATCGGCATTGAAATGTTGGTGAATGGTATTTGGTGGAATGTAGATCACATCACCCGCTTCCCATTCGTAACGCTTCACTTCGTCTTGCGGCTTCCAGTGGTAGGTGTCTGTAATTTCAACATCACAGTCTTGATGCAGGTCATAGCCGCGACCTTCCAACACATACACACACTCTTCCGCCAAATGGCGGTGCTTGCCAGACTTGCTGCCTGGCGGAATGATCTGCATGTACGCATCGACGGTTTCGATGCGGGTGTTCATCGATTCATTCAACAAATGCTTGAGCAGGCCTTGACGCGCCATTTCCCATGGCATGTTTTCGGGGTGCACCACTTTGTGACGCTTGGAATTGCGTGCAGGCATTTGCTCTGCATCGTCCAACAAGCCTTGGTAGTACTTGCCTTGTTGGTCGCCTTGCAACCAAGATTTTGATTCGTCCCAAGCCATCTTAGTAGCCTCCCTTTGGATGGTTAAAGTCTTCTTCGTCGTTGCGGGCTACAAAACCTTCGCCGCCAGGCGCTGGTTCGCTGGGCCGTGGCTCCACTTGATGTTGGAACAGCATGTTCATGAACATGTACATGGGTTTGGTTTTGATCACCAATGCACGCGCAGGGCGTTCGTTGCTGGCGTTAAAGTGCTGGTGCACACAGTTGTTGTGAACCACTGCAATGTCGCCAGCTTTCCAGTCGTAGCGAATGCCATCGTGAATTTCGTAGCCCGTGCCATCCAAAATGTAGAAGGCGGCTTCATTCACGTGGCCATGCTTTTGTGAGTTGCCTCCTGGGCCGTACTCTTCCAAGTGCATGTGGAATGTTTGGGTGATGCCGTCTTTGGGCTCCACGTAATGACGGCTGAACGCTTGTGGGCCGTCGTTGAATTTGATGTCCTTGCCCTTGCGCACACGTGGCATGGCACGCAGACGCTTCAGCTCATCGCCCAAGTTGTAAGGGCCCGCAATGGCGCGCACAAATGTGCGGTCTTTTTTGCTGTGGTAGTGCGACTCGTTGGGAACAAATTCCGCAGAGGGCGCTTTTTTGTCATCAGCACTCATGTTTTTCCTTTGTAGTTTTGAATTAGTTTTGATTTTTCAAGACGATGCAATCGGATGGATCCAACACAATGTGGATCGGTGCACCGACGGGTGTTTTTTGGCTGGGGTGAACGCGCGCCAACATGACCTTCTCATTCACTTGCACTTGAAAATCAAGCACTTCGCCCAAGAAAATCTTGGCGAAGACCGTGCCCAAATAATGGTTGGTGTGATTGACGGGTGGGGTCGAGTCACTCAAATGAATGTCTTCTGGCCGCACACACACCTGAACCTCTTCACCCACATGGAAGTCGTTGATCATGGGCACTTGAACTGTGCCAATTTCTGAATCGACCACCATGGCCTGGGCTGCCGCATCGATGGAACGAACAGTGGCTTTGATGAAGTTGATGGTGCCCACAAAGTCTGCAACAAATTCACTGTTGGGTTTTTCGTAAATTTGGCGTGGTGAACCAATTTGCATGATGCGGCCGTTTCGCATCACCGCAATTTCGTGCGACAAGGCCAGCGCTTCCGATTGATCGTGCGTGACATAGATGGTGGTAATGCCCAGTTCGCGCTGAATTTTCTTCAACTCAAAACGCATCTTCTCGCGCAACTTGGCATCCAAGTTAGACAAGGGCTCGTCCAACAACAACAGTTTGGGCTCCATGACCAAGGCACGCGCCAACGCCAAGCGCTGCTGTTGGCCACCCGACAAGCGGGTTGCATCACGGTCGTGGTATTGGGCCAACTCGACAGACTCCAAAACACGCATGACCCTTGTTTCAATTTCTTTGCGGCTGTAGTTTTTTTGACCCACCTCCAACGGGAAGCTGGCATTTTGGAACACCGTCATGTGCGGCCAGATGGCATATGACTGGAACACCATGCCAAAGCCACGTTTGTTGGGCGGCACAAAGACATTGTCGGCTGCGCTGTAAACCGACGTGCCACTGACCGTGATCACGCCCTGCGTGGGTTTTTCAAGTCCGGCGATAGACCGCAGTGTGGTGGTTTTACCGCAACCACTGGGGCCAAGCAGGGTAAACAACTGACCCTCTGGCACCTCAAAACTCACATCTTGCGCAGCCTTGACGACCACACCTTTGTCGCTCACGTATTCGGTATGCAATCCACTGACATTTAACACGGTAATTCCTTGTTTTAAATGAAGCCAGACAGGCTCGACTGAGCCTGCCCACCTGCAATCTCTTTAACTTTCTTTGACGCCAAAGCGCTTGCCTGCCATTTGCGCCATGCCCACCAACACCAAGAGCAGCAAAATAAACAGCACACTCAACGCAGACAATTCCACGTACTGTCCGTTTTCCCACAGCTCCCAAATCACAATAGAGATCACTTCATTGCCTGGGCTGTACAACAAAATAGAAGTGGACAACTCACGGATTGACACAATCATCACGTAGATCCAACCCGCCACCAAACCCGGCTTGAGCAAGGGCAAGATGATGCGGCGGAAAACAGTCAGCCAACTGGCGCCACTCATGCCAGCAGACTCTTCCAGGTCTTTGTGGATTTGCAACATGGATGTGGTGCTGTAGCGCAAGCCATAAGGCAAGAAGCGCGTGATGTAGGCCAGCAAAATAATCCAGAAGGTGCCGTAAATGCCGATGTCAAATGTGAGATAGAAAATCATGATGGACACGCCCAGCACCAAGCCAGGGAAGACCATCGGCAACGACGCCAAGTTGTCAAGCAACCAGCGGCCACGGATTTTTGTTTTGACCACAATCCAGCAAACCACAGAGGCCAACAGCATCACCACCGTGGCCGTTGTGATCGACATCCACAAACTATTGAGTGCCGCTGCTCGGATATTTTCAGATCCCAAAATGTAACGATACCCATCCAAGGTAATGCGTGACAAGGCCTCCATTGATGGCGGTGCGTAGAACTTTTGCAACGACGACCACAGCAAGACCAAGAAGGGCAAGATGACAATCAACAAAAAGTAAACAATGAAAATGGCCAAGGTGAAATAGCGCCATACGCCCAGGTCGATGGTGCGCGGACGAAAGCCCTTGCCTGTGACTGTGGCGTATTTGTTACCCGATGCAGAGATGCGCGCTTGCACGTAGATGCCACCCGTGGTGAGTACCAACAAAATGACGGAGTAACTTGCCGCCAGTCCAATTTGGCTAGGGTATTGGTGAATGGCTTGATAGATGGCCGAGGTAAACACCTGAATGCCGCCTGGCAAGCCCAGCAATGCCGGCACCTCAAACGACTCAATGGCGCGCACAAACAAGGTCAGTACCGTGGCCACAATGGCTGGAAAGGCCAGCTTCAAGGTGATGCGCCACAGCGTATTGAGAATGCTTGAACCACTCATGACAGCGGACTCTTCCAGCGATGGGTCCATGGCACGGAACGCTGACGACATCAACAAGAAGGCCATGGGCGAGTAATGCAAACCGTCGACCCAAATCATGCCCCACATGGAGTAAATGTTGAAGGGTGGCGAACTGAGCCCAAACAAGGTCATGGCCCACGTGTTGAGCAGTCCAATTTTGGGACTGGCCAGCATGATCCAAGAGATGGTGAACAAGATGCTGGGAATGATCAACGGCACGATGGACAGCGCAAAGAACAAACGCCGCATGGGTGTGTTGGTTCTTTCATTCATCCAAGCCAAGGCCGTGCCGATGACGAACGCCAAAAATGAACCACCCAACGCAAACTGAACAGAGTTCCAAAAGATGGCCACTGTTTCTGGGTTGGTATAGGCGGTGACGTAATTTGCAAAGGTGAACGTCGATGGCGATGACGCCGTTTCAGGCGTGTGAAAACTCTGCCAAATCATGAAACAGAAGGGCACCAGTGCTAGCACGGCAACGACAGCTAAGCTGATGCCAATGACCACCCACTTGGCATCGAATGCCGCCCCAAATTTGGGACTGGCAGTTTCTGCGACTGAACTTCTCACGAATTAATTCTCCAGATGGACCCCGATAAGCTCGGGATTTTTAGCTGTTCTTTTATGCGGAACTGTAGTCCACATAAAGGCACAATGATCATTAGGCGGGAATGCTTTCCAAGTGTCAAGAGTTGCGCCGCGGGGTTTTCCCTATTGAGAGTTTTCCTCTTACTTCTCGAGAATGAGGCTCTTGCAAATGACTTTGCAGATCCTTTGATTTAGCTCATGATTCTTTTATGAGGAACGATGTTCTTTTGAATGGGAAGTAGATATGATGCTGACAAATGGCCCAAAACCCCATCAAACAAAAGGCGTGTACCAGCGCAGGCCCGTCATGGCTTGAGGCTTGTGTCATCACCTTTTGCCAGTCCAACCATTACCGACCCTTAACCAGCCTCGCTCATGACCACTGACAACACCTCATCCAAAAGCTCACGACTGTCCTCTGTGGCAGCGGCTGTTCGCGTGCTGAAATGTTTCTCCGAAGTGGAGCCCGAAATTGGCATCAGCAGTTTGGCCAAGCGTTTGTCATTGGCCAAAAGCACGGTGCACCGCCTGGCCGTCACACTCACCAGCGAGGGCTTGCTCGAGCAAAGCCCCGAAACAGGTCGTTACCGTTTGGGCATCAATTTGTTCGTGATGGGGGCCTTGGTGCGACGCCGCCTCGATGTCTCCAACATGGCCCAGCCTTTCTTGAACGTGTTGCGCGAAAAAACCGGCGAAACCATTCACTTGGCGGTCATGAACGAAACCAACATCTTGTACCTGTACAACTTGGAAAGCCGTCAAGCCATTCGCATGAAGAGCTACATCGGCACCATCAAGCCCGCGTTTTGCACCTGCGAAGGCAGGGCCATTGTGGCCTTTGGCGGCAACGAGCTTATGAACAAAGTGCTCAGTAGCCCGCTGTCCGCCCGTACCCCTGAAACCCAAACCGACCCCACCCAGTTGATGAAAATGTTTGCCGAAATTCGAACAACTGGCTACGCCATTGACGACGAAGAATCGGAACAAGGCATGCGCGGCATTGGCGCACCGCTGCGCGATATTTCGGGCCAAGTGGTGGCGGCCATTGGCATTGGCGGCCCCAGCCAACGCCTCACCCTGAAAAAATTGCGCGGCTTGGCACCCGAGTTGCTCAGCACCGCAGACGCCATCTCGACCCAACTTGGCTATCGCGCTTAAGTTACCACTTCGCCACACCCTCGAAACCATGTCTCAAGCAATTCACACCATTCAATTGGCAGGCTCCGACCAGGCCTTCCCCTGCGCAGAAAATGACACCTTGCTGCGCGCTGCACTTCGCAGCGGCATCGCCTTTCCCTATGAGTGCAATGTGGGTTCTTGCGGCAATTGCAAGTTCGAATTGTTAGAGGGTGTCATGGCCTCGTGCTGGCCCGAAGCACCCGGCCTTTCAGACAAAGACCGCGCCAGAAACAGAGGGTTGGGTTGCCAAAGTCGGCCCACTGGCCCACTGCAAATCAAGCTCAGAACCAGCGACAAATATGCACCGCAATTTGCGCCCGTTCGCACGCCCGCCAAATTCATTGCGTCGCGCGCCATCACGCACGATTTGTCAGAGTTCACGTTTCAAACCGAATTGCCGCTGCCCTTTTTAAGCGGTCAATACGCCTTGATTCAAATGGCCGGCATTGCCGGCCCGCGGGCCTACTCCATGAGCAATGTGGGTTTGTTCAGCGGCGAAACGCAGGCCGGCAACTTGATCGAGTTTCAAGTTCGTCGGGTGCCAGGTGGGCAAGGCAGCGCGCATCTGTTTGACCAACTGCAAGCTGGCGCCGTCGTTGACATCGACGGCCCCTATGGCATGGCCTATCTGCGCGAAAACGTTGAACGCGACATCCTGTGCATTGCGGGTGGCTCTGGCTTGGCCCCCATGATTTCTATTGCACGCGGCGCATTCAGCAGCCCGCGCATGACCGCCCAAAAACTCAGCTTCTTCTATGGTGCGAGGGCACTGCAAGATGTCTGTGGCCTTGACATGCTGACCACTTTGCCCAACTGGCAGACCCGCGGCACATACCAAGCCGTGGTCTCAGGCGCCACTGAAGAGGACACGTTGCCCGACGGCTATTTGCGCGGCTTTGCGCACGATGCCGTGGCACAAACCTTTGGCGAACGTTTGCAACACATGGAAATCTATTTTGCGGGCCCGGCCTTGATGGGTCAGTCTCTTTTGAAAACATTGATTGATCTGAAAGTGCCCATGGACCAAGTGCACTTTGACCAGTTTTATTGAACGGCGCGTATGAGCAGCGAAGACATCCAAAACAAACACAGCGTACAAGACCACCAATACGGCGCAGACACCTATCACACGCACGATGGCGAAGCCGACCATGATCACGATCATGACTTTGCCGGCGACGATCCTTCGCAAGAATCGCTGTGGCGACAAGACAATGTGATCTTGCACAGCGTGGGCATTGACGTGGGCTCATCGGGCACCCAAGTGGTGTTCTCGCGCATCCACTTGCGACGCATTGCCGAAGATTTGTCCAGCCGCTACACCGTGGTCGAACGAACGGCGCTTTATCAGTCGCCTATTTCTCTCACGCCTTACCTCAACGACAACTTCATGGATGCCAAGGCCCTGGGCGCCATCATTGACAAAGCCTACCAAGAGTCCGGTTTGCACCCCGACGAAATTGATGCCGGCGCTGTGATCTTGACCGGCGAAGCGCTACGCCGTGAGAACAGCGAGTCGATTGCCGCGGTACTGGCCGAGCAGGGGGGTGAGTTTGTGTGTGCCACAGCGGGTCACCACATGGAAGCGATGCTGGCCGTCTATGGTTCAGGTGCGGCCAAACGATCGTACGACGAAAAGCACCGCATTTTGAACATCGACATTGGGGGTGGCACCACCAAACTCGGCTTGGTACAAAACGGTGAACTGATTGCCACGGCAGCGGTGCACTTGGGCGGCCGCCTGATGGTTGTGAACGAAAAAAATGTGCTGACTCGGCTCGACCCAGCAGGCGCCTACTTGGCCCAACAAGCAGGTTTTGATTGGCATCTGGGGGACCAAGTCACACGACAAGACTTGGCCAAGGTCGCCCATTGGATGGCCGATGCACTGGTCCGCGTCCTGACCCAAACATTCACGCGCGAGGACTTGTCCAACTTGTACCTCACAGACCCTGTCGACGACTGGGGCCAACTTGATGGCATCATGTTTTCGGGCGGTGTTGGAGAGTATGTATATCGCCGCGAAATGCGTGACTTTGGTGACTTGGGCAAATTGTTTGGCGAAGCGGTGCGCCAACGCCTGGATCAACATGCCGTATCGGCGCCACTGCTGCCCGCTGGCGAGTGCATTCGTGCCACCGTGCTGGGCGCGTCTGAATACAGCGTGCAATTGAGTGGCAACACCACCTTCATTTCTGAGCCTGCCGCGCTACTGCCGCGCAAAAACCTGCAAGTCATTCCTTTGAACCTTGCGCTCAAAGAAGTGATAGACCCTGAAGAAATCGCAGCAGCACTGGGCAAATCATTTCGTCGCCACGACTTGGTAGAGGGCGCACAAGATGTGGCCATTTCGCTGCGTTGGCTGGGTGCACCGTCTTTCACGCGTCTGAATGCACTGGCACAAGGCATTCTGAATGGCCTGCCCGAAACTTTGAAGCAACAACGCCACTTGTACATCGTGACCGACGGCGACGTTGCCCACAACTTGGGTCACCTCTTCAAAGAAGATGAACGCGTCAAATGCGAAGTACTGGTCATCGATGGCGTGACCTTGTGGGGCTTTGACTTTGTCGATTTGGGCCGCATTCGCATGCCGTCATGGACAGTGCCGGTCACGGTCAAGTCTCTGGTGTTCAATGAAGATCCGCGCGCCCATGGCAAATCTGATCCGGGGGAATGGCATGCCCATGATGACGGCAAGATGCACCGCCACGATCACAACAAGGCACATGGACATGGGCATGACCATTCACACCATCATGGACACGCTCATGACCATCCTCATCGCCACGATCACTCCCATCCCCACGACACACAGCACGCTCTGAATTTGGCCCACAAAGCCAAACCATAAAAGTGCTCGCCACTAAAAAGCGCAGCCTCTGTGCTTTTTTTTCGCACACCAGTATGAAGATTTAGAAGAAAATCACACCATGGATTTGAACACCACCTCATTGCTGGCCACCTCAGGTTTGCTGCTCGCTCTGGGCTTCAGGCACGGCCTCGACCCCGACCACATTGCCGTGGTCGATGGCATGACGCGTCTGCGCCACAACGGCAGTGCTTATTGGAAAGCACGCCTGACAGGTTTCCAATTTGCAGCGGGTCACAGCCTGACCATTTTGTTGGCCACGTTTGTGTTTTACCTGTATGGCATTCAATTGCCGGAATGGCTCGATGCTGTTGGGCTTTGGATTTCCACGTTCTTTCTGCTCTGGCTGGCTTACCGAAATTTGAAGTTTTGCTTTTCTGGCAACGACCATCATCACCATGACGCCAGCCCTGTGCAACGCAAAATTTTGCAGGCCATGGGTCCACTCGCTCACCCGATGGGCGTGGGATTTGGTTTTGCCATTTCATTCGACTCGCTGGCACAGGCGGGTCTGATGGCTGCCAAAGGTCATGAATTGGGGGGCTTCTTTGCCATTCTGGTCATGGCCCTTAGCTTTGGCTTAGGCATGACGCTGGCAGACACCAGCAACGGCTTGCTGATGCACTGGCTGGTCAAGCGCAGCCACCATTTGGCGCATCAGGCCGGGCGCATCATGAGCGGTGTCATTGCCGCGCTGTCATTGATGGTGGTGGCCGTGGGTCATGGCAGCCAACACTTTGAAAACCTGGATGCCATTTGGGACGCCTGGGGTGCCTACATTGGCATGGGTGTGACGGGCGTTGCACTCTTGGTCTACGCCATCAGCACGCGCATTTACCGTCAGAAAAATGCTAACTGGCAGGTTGTAGGTGCACATGATGAACACCATCGCCGTGGTCGTGCCCCTTCGCTGCTTTTTCCAAAGTAACTGGCACAATTTGAACCGAGCCGTGGCGCACGCCCGTTTGGGCCACAATGCGGTGCGCAAACTGCCTCACCTCTTTGGTTTTACCGCGCAAAAATGCCACTTCTAAACAGTTGTCATGGTCTAAGTGCAGGTGCATGCTGGACACTGTCAAATCGTGGTGGTCGTGTTGCAAGTTGGCAATGCGCTCTGCCATGGTTCGGTCGTGGTGGTTGTACACATACCCCAAATGCGCAATGCAATGCTCGCTTTCGTTTTGCCTCAAAGTTTCTTGTGAATGCCAACCGCGAATCAAATCTCGAATGGCTTCCGAACGCGAGGCGTAGCCATTTTTCTCGGTCAATTGGTCCAAAATGGCTGCCAACTCTGTTTCGAGTGAAATTGTGATGCGTTCCATGAAAGTGCCTTGCAGAAATAGTCAGCGAATGGCTGCATGATACGCAGAAGAAACCCAGCCATTGCATGAACACGACCGACAAACGCATTCCCGTCTATTTGCTCACAGGCTATTTGGGCAGCGGCAAGACCAGTCTTTTGAAGTCATGGTTAGGGCAACCTGCGTTCCAAGATGCCGCATTGGTCATCAATGAGTTGGGTGAGGTGGGGCTGGACAACCAATTGTTGAGTGGCGCCACTGAAAGCAGCGCACTGGTGGCCAGTGCCTGTGTGTGTTGCACAGGTTTGCCAGGTTTGGCCGAGGCACTGGAAGACTTGTTTTGGGCCCGCCTCGAAAGGCGAATGCCGCGTTTCCCCAACCTGGTGATTGAAACCACGGGCTTGGCCAAGCCCGGCCCAGTGGCCGAGGCCTTGCGCAGCAGTGATTTACTCAACGAACGTTATCGCCTGGCCGGTGTGATCACATGCCTCAGCGCCAGCACCGCCGATGCCGTGCTGACCCAGCATGAAGAGGCCCGCGCCCAGCTGGCGGGGGCCGATGTGCTGGTCATCACCAAAACAGATTTGGTCAATGCCGATCAGTTAACGGCGCTGACCCTGCGCGTGCAACATCAATTGGCTCATTTGAATCTGCAACAGCCACCGCATGTGCTCACTTCTGCCCAAGCCAATTTATCGGCAGATGATTTGCTGGCGCATTTGGCGCAGCGCGGTGCACCCGTCAGCGCAGCCGTGCAGCCGAGTGACAAAGGTTCTGCGCTTCAAGCTGTACCCACACCCACACACGGCTTGCATTTGCACAAACCCGGCGAACACTGCAGCATTTGCGACAGCACCCATGCATCTGCGCACGCCGCGCAAGCACTGTGGTGGCCGAATGAATCTAATCTGGGCATTGCCGCACTCGCTTCACAAGTGCAGACGCTGCAACAGACCCTGGGTTCTGAACTGCTGCGTTTGAAGGGCCGCGTTCAAACACCCGAAGGCCCGTATGTGATTCAGTTGGCGCCGTTTGAAACGCAAGCAGAAATTTGCACAGACGCGCTGCCATGGTCGGACACCACGCGCAGTGGCTTCACCGTGATTGTGAGCCGTCATTTGTCTGCCGCTTCGCTGCAATGGCTTGCGCAGCACGGCATTTCAAGCATGGGGCATTAAAGCCACGTTCATCCAAGGCTTGAAGCCAAGCCTCGTGATCGTGCAATTGTTATTTCCAAGGATCGATGGTCATGTGAATGGCGTCTTCAGCACCTTCACCCACCAATGAACGGATGGCGTATTCGGTTTGATCCAAACCAAACATGTGCGTGCTCATGTCTTTCACGTTGTGACGGTTGCCGGCAATCAGTTGCAAGGCCAACTCCACAGATTCATAACTGTGGCCGCGCATGCCCTTCACCGTCAGGAATTTGGCAATGATCATGTCGCTGTCAAACTGCGGCACTTTTTGGCGCTTGATGCCGCCCAAAATCACGCGGCCTTTTTTGCGTGCCAATTGAATGGCGCTGATCACGGAGCCCGGGCCACCGGATGCGCAGTCAATCACCAAGTCGGCCATTTGGCCGCCGGTGATTTCAGCCACCGACTCCAGCAAATCTTCGTCGCCAATGGCCACGGTGTGGCTGGCACCCAAGTGCTTGGCCATGGCCAAACGCTTTTTGTCCGACGGCGTGTTCAAGCCGGTCACAATGATTTTGTCGACACCCGCTTCACGCGCTGCCACCACACATGACAAGCCTTGTTGACCTGGACCTTGAATCAACACTGTTTGGCCAGGGCCAGCGCCGCCGTGCAGGTAAGTCCACTCAATGCCGTTTGACATGGGCAAGGCCAAGGCCGCGTACTTGGGCTCGAGCCCTGCGGGCACCTTGTGAAACACGGTGTTCATGTGCAGTTCTTGGTACTGCGCAAAGCCACCCCACAGACCCGAACCACGGTTCAAACCGGTAGCGCCATAACGGGGACCGCCCAAGCGCCAATCGGTGGCGTTGCACAAACGAAAATCACCGCTTCTGCAAAAGTCACAATGACCACAAGGCAGGTACTCTTCCAAGGCCACCAAGTCGCCTTCTTTGACACCCCATTTAGGGCCGGCAATGGCGCCCACTTCCTGAACGTACCCCACGGTCTCATGGCCCAAAATGGCCGGTCCTTGCAGCTTGGGAAAGTCTTGGAAAAACATCCAATCGCTGCCGCACACACCGGTGACCGCCACCTTCAACAAGCCTGCATCCGGTTTGGGATCGGGCGTTTGAAAGTTTTGAATCTCAATGGTGCCGTTGGGCATGGCCACGGCGGCCTTGAATGTTTGTCCCATGAGTGGTCCTTTTAAATCGCAGTTTTAAACGCTGGAGTGTGGCTTGCCAGGTGCAGACTTGAAGTGCTCTTTGGCGCCTTCTTTGTAATGCACATCGCGTTTGATCAACATGGCCACAGAGCGAATTTTCTGATGCTCTGGGTTCAAACCGGGCAATTCGAAATCGGGGTTTTCTGCCAATGCACGCGCCGCTTTGATCAAACGCTGACGCGCCATGATGATGCCGTTGTCGGTCGACACCAAATTCTCTTTGGTACGGTCTTGAATGGAACCCATGCTTTCTTGCAAGGATGCGTCTTGCATGCCAATGCCTTCAATGCCGCTGTACAACAAGCCTTCTTTTTGAGCCTTGCGGTCCATCAGGTAGTCGTTGTCCATGCGCTGCAAGGGCACGTAGTCTTTGTCGACCTTCACGTGAATGCTGGCGCCGCCCTTCATGGCATCGACTTCTGCGGTGGTCAGTGCGCGCGTGGGATGGTAGTCAAAGCTCCATGTCCAGCAGGCGTGGTCGTTGATCGGCACCCAGAAGTGGCCGTGCACAGGGTGGTCACCGCGCGGGGGCACCATGGTGAAGCAAGGCATGATCCAAGGCGTGATGCGCCAGTAGTACTGGTCGTCTTCTGCATTGCGACGCGCACCCACCAACAAACCACCATCGGCCTCAACCACTTCAAACACAGGGCTCAAGTCATTCAGGTTGTATTGGTTGCCTTTGGCACCTTTGAACAAAGGATCGCGGCTGAGCGATGCGCTGTGCAAGAAAGACACATGGCTGGAGTCGATGCCGCCTTCCAACGCTTGCAACCAGTTGCTGGCTTGCAAACGCTTGGACATGTAAGAGTGCTCTTTGGGCAACGTGGCAAATTCCCACTCAGGCAAAGGTGGCTGCTTGTCTGCGGGGCCCATGTAAACCCAGATCACGCCACCGCGCTCGACCATGGGATAGGACTTCAATTTGATGCGCTCGCAATAGCCTGAGGTGGGCTCGGAAGGCACATCGGTGCAATTGCCGTTCACATCGTATTTCCAGCCGTGGTAGGGGCAACGGATGCCGTTTTCTTCATTGCGGCCAAACCACAGAGACACGCCGCGGTGGGCGCAAAACTCATCAATCAAACCCAACTTGCCTTCGGTGTCGCGGAAGGCCAGCATTTTTTCTGACAACAACTCCAAACGCACAGGTTCGCAATCGGGGCCGGGCAACTGCTCGGACAACAAAGCGGGCAACCAGTACCGGCGGAACAAATTGCCCATGGCGGTGCCAGGGCCGGTTTGGGTCACCAAGTCATTGAGTTCTTTTTTCAACATGCAAACTTCTCCTCATGTGCTCTCGCACAATGTCGTTCAAAATCAGGGCAAACTTCTATGTGAAGTTTTGTCGCGCAATAATCGTTCCACATAAAAGAACATTGTTCTTTCATTAGAAACGAGGTTATCATCTGCGACTTGTCATTGTCAACTGGAGATTCTTTATGTCGGGTGCGTGCCGTTTTCTCTCTTTGTGCAAAGCTGCGGAGGTTGCAGAAGGTAAAGCCATCAAGGTCGAAAAAGACGGCCTGACCTTGGCTGTGTTCAACATCGATGGCGAATACTATGTCACTGACGACACCTGCACGCATGGCCCAGGCTCTCTGTCCGAAGGCCCCATCGAAGGAGATGTGGTTGAATGCGACTTTCACAATGGGGCCTTCAACATCAAGACGGGCGCCGTGGTGGCAGCCCCTTGCATGATCCCTCTGAAAACCTACAAAGCCCGACTGCAGGGCGACGAGATCGAAATCGAGGCCTGAAACAGCAGCCAAGGCGCAATCCTTTTTCTCACATCGGCGTGAAAAAAAAGGCCCTGAAAAGGGCCTTTTTTGTGGGCGTTTGACGCCGCGGTCAAGGGTCAGTTTTCAGACTTCACCGTTTTGATCATGGGAGCCCATTGCTTCAGCTCTTCGCCCACATATTGTGTGAACCTGGCCGAATCCCAATCAAAGGTTTCCATGGATTGCTTGGCCAAAGTGTCCTTGGCAATCTGGCTTTGCATGATTTTGCGTGTCTCTTTGTTCAATTTATCAACCACCGCTGGTGACATGCCAGGCGGTCCGGACAACGAGAACCACGTCAAAGCGACCAATTTTGGATACCCTTGTTCCGCAAAGGTAGGAACATTGGGGAATTCGTTCATGCGCTTTGACGATGTAATGGCCAAAGCCCGCAACTTACCCGCTTGAATTTGTGCACTGGCAGTGGAAAGCGTGGTGAACAACGCAGGAATGTGGCCAGCCATGGTGTCCGCCACAGCAGGGCTACCGCCCTTGTAAGCAACGTGCTGCATGGGTGTCTGCGACATCACCTCAAAGGCCTCGCCGATCAAGTAACCGTGTGTGCCCTTGCCGGGCGAGCCCCAACTGACAGGATTGGCCTTGGCATAGGCGATGAAGCTCTTCAAATCAGTGACAGGCAATTGGGCATTCACTGCCAGCACAATGGGGGGGCCGCCCAACATGGCAATGTGCGTGAAATCTTTCAATGGGTCATAAACTTTGGGATTCTCTGAAGGGCCAATGACGTGCGATGCCACACCCGAGATCACCAAGTTGTAGCCATCAGGCGCGGACTTGGAGACTTGCTGCGAACCAATCACGCCGCCTGCACCGCCTTTGTTTTCAATCACAAAAGGCTGCTTCAGGGACTCGGTCAAACCCACTGCAACCAGCCGACCCAAGGTGTCCGAACTCCCACCAGCGGCGTAAGGCACGACCACCTTGACGGCACGCTGTGGCCATGCTGAATCTTGCGCCATGGCGGCAGAAACAGCACACCCGGCCAACAAACATACGCTGGCGCGCACGGCACCTGCAACCGACGAACTCGCGTTCTGTCGCGCGAATTCGAGAATCAGAGAAAAGCGTTTCACGTTCAAATCCTTCAAGCAAACCACAGGTTGGAATGCCCTGAACTGTCGGTGAAACGCACCGCGCTGTCAAGCATAGAGAACCGACGTTCCCTATAAGGGAACGAGCAATTCTCACAGCTTGGCTTGCTTTAAACGGAGCTGTGCGGCTTGCCAGGCGCTGCCCGCAAAGCCTCTTTGGCAGCCTCTTTGAACACCAGATCACGCTTCAACAGAATTGCAGCAGATCGCACTTTCTGTTCTTCAGGATCAATGCCAGGCAATGTGAAATTGGGATCTTCGGCCAAAGCTTTGGCGGCCTTCATCAAACGCTGACGCGTCATGATGATGCCGTTGTCGGTCGACACCAAATTCTCTTTGGTGCGGTCTTGGATACTGCCCATGCTTTCTTGCAGTGATGCATCTTGGATGCCAATGCCTTCAATGCCGCTGTAGAAAATGCGCTTGCGTTGCGCATCTCGGTCCATGCCGTAATTGTTTTCTTTGCGCTGCAAAGGTTTGTAGTCGGCATCCACTTTCACGTGAACGCTGGCACCACCTTCCATGGCCGAGCGCTCTGCTTGCGTCAAGGCACGGGTGGGGTGATAGTCAAAGCTCCAAGCCCAGCAGGCATGGTCATTGATGGGCACCCAAAAGTGACCATGCACAGGGTGATCACCGCGTGGTGGCACCACGGTGTAGTTGGGCATGAGCCAAGGGGTGATGCGCCAATAATATTGGTCGTCTTCCGCATTGCGACGCGCACCGATGTACAAACCACCGGTGGCTTCTGCCACTTCAAACACAGGACTCAAATCACTGAGGTTGTATTGATTGCCTTTGGCGCCTTTGAACAGAGGGTCTGTGTTCAAACTGCCGCTGTGCAAGAAGGAAACGTGGCTGGAATCAATGCCGCCTTCTAAAGCTTGAAGCCAATTGCATTCCTGATAACGCTTCGACATGTACGACTGCGCTGCGGGCACTGTGGCAAATTCGTATTCAGGCAAGGGCGGCTGTTTGTCAGCCGGGCCCATGTAAACCCAGATCACGCCGCCGCGCTCAACCATGGGGTATGACTTCAGTTTGATGCGGTCGCAGTAGCCTGATGTGGGCTCGGAAGGCACTTCAATGCATTGGCCCTTGATGTCAAATTTCCAGCCGTGATAGGGGCAGCGCAAGCCATTTTCTTCATTCCGCCCAAACCACAAGGACACGCCGCGGTGGGCGCAAAATTCATCGATCAAACCCAAGCGACCTTGCGTATCGCGGAACGCCACCATTTTTTCTGAAAACAACTCCAAACGAACCGGATCGCAATCGGGGCTGGGCAATTGCTGCGACAGCAACGCAGGCATCCAATAGCGCCTGAACAAGTTGCCCATGGCGGTGCCAGGGCCGGTTTGTGTCACCAAGTCGTTTTGCTCTTTTTTTAACATGTGCGGTCTCCCATATGGAAAAGTTGTTCTACATGAAAGAACAACGTTCTCTCATAAGAAACAATCTTAGAACCGCTGTGAGGACGCTGATTTGATCTAAATCAGGAAACTGCGCTGTCCACCATGACGCTGTGAACCCAGCGAATGCGTCTGTAGAGAAATTCTCTCAAGGCTTCACCCAACCCGTCGACATCATCTTTTCAGACACGGGCTTGGTTAAAAAGATGGTCGTCAAAATGCGCGTCAAGTGAAACGCCGTGACGATGGGCGCGCCCAATCCAAAGGCCTTGGACAAGATGCCCATCTCGGTCATGCCGCCTGGGGCCATCGACAAAAACGCCGTCATGATCGCAATGCCTGCGCCTTGTGAGATGACCCATGCGGCCACCATGCACACGCTCAAAATGCCCAAGGTCACAACAGCCACCGATGCAAGCGTACGCGGTGCACGTGTGAAAAACGCACGATTGATGTGTTGCCCCAAGCCCCAGCCAATCACGACTTGCGCCGCAATCAAGCCCAGGTCGGGCAAGCGGCCTGTGATGTCATGGTTGGCGCAAATGGCCGCAATCAACAAGGCGCCCAAGACCCATGGATTGGGTGTGCGGATTTTTTGAAAGCCCCAACCCACCAAGGTGGCGGTGGTCAACACGCCAATCGTTACAGGCCAACTCAATACACCCACGCCAGGGGTTGGCATGATGGGCGTGGCACCACTGGCCCACGCAATGTAAGAGGCTGTCGAGGTGACCATCATGATGCGCACCGCATGCGCAGAAGCCACGACCGCACCATCAGCCCCTGCACGCTGCGCTTGCACCGACATCTCGGAGGAGGCCCCCAGTGCGACCGCATAAATGGCGGTTGGCCCATCTACTTTGGCCAACAATTGCAAAGCCCTGGCTGACATCACCGACATGAAGATGCCCACAAAAGCACCCAACACCATCCACGGCGCCAGGCCACCAATCATGGCCAACACGGCGGGTGTGAAATACAAACCAATCGAAGCCCCAATGTAAATTTGCGCGGACTTGCGCGCCAACACCGGTTGCTTGTGAACACGGTTGGCCATGCTGATGCAGGCCACAGCCACCATGGGCCCCAAGACCCAGGGCAGTGGCACATGCAGATGAAAAGCCGACCACCCGCCAAGCACGGCAAAGCCAAGGGTTAAGACCAAACGGAACCAGCGATCGAGGTCCAACTTCATCACGAACCTAAGTAAGTGCCGCCATTCACGTGCATCACTTGGCCAGTGACGAAGCGTGCTTGATCACCTGCCAAAAATGCCACCATGCCCGCCACTTCGTCGGCTGTGCCACGGCGCGCCATCAAAGGATGGTGCTTGGCATGGTGATTGGGCTCTGCCGAAGCGGTGCCACTGTTGCGTTGGGTAGAGATCATGCCGGGCGATACGCAATTGACCGTGATGCTCGGCGCCAAATCGTGCGCCAAGGCACGCGTCAAGCCCACCAAACCTGATTTGGCAGTGACCACATGCGGGCGATTCATGGCGCCGGTGTGTGCCGTCAAGCCGCCAATGTTGATGACCGCGCCCATGGGGGATTGACGCAGCATAGGCAGTGCCGCTTGACTGCAATAAAACGCACCGTCCAACACCACGGCCAAGGTGTTGCGCCAATCTTCTACCGACACTTGGTCAATGGGGGCTTCACGGCGGATGGCGGCATTGTTGACCACCACATCCAAGCGGCCCCATGTGGTTTGAATCAAATCCATCATGCTTTGAACGCTCTGTCTGTCGGTGACATCTGCCACACACAACAACGCAGGTGTGCCCAAGGCCAACAATTCATCGACCACTGCTTGGCCCTCGCTGACAGATGCACGTACGTTGATGGCCAATGCAAAACCTTGCTTGGCCAATGTGTGCGCAATGGCACGGCCAATGTTGCGGCCGGCGCCAGTGACCAGTGCCACTTTTTGATCAGGCTGGAGAGTTGTCATGTTGCAATTCCGGTACTGCGAAGTTGAATTCAGAACGCTTGGCTTACTTCACCGCCAAGCTGCTCAAGGACACGGTGCTGGCTTTGAACATGCCCTGCACCTGCGACAAAATGTTTTGCGTTTGAGCGGCATCCAAACCGCCAAATTTGCAATTGGCTTTGAACTTTTGCAGCAAGTCTGCATCGGTCATGGGATGGTCCACGCCGCCTTTGAAGAAGCCCTGACGTTGCTCGAGCACTTGACCATTTTTCAAATGCACGCGCACATGGCCCGTGAATTGTTTGGGGTAAGGATTTTGAGGATCCACGATGTAGCTCACCTTGGCGGCCAGCGCGCGAATGTCGGCGCCTTGCACCACCTCTTCCGTATAGGCTTCGAGACCCGCATCGTCCAACATCAAACCCGCTGCAATGGCATAAGGAATGCTGAACTTGGCCGCATACGCATTGGGCGGTGAATGCTTGAGCGACAAAGGCTCCCACAAACGATGCACGATGCCTTCCGCGGTATCGCACTCAATGCGATCGATCTCGGTCAAGGCCACGTTTTGCTTTGCCAAATCCTGACGAATCAAACGTGCGCAATCAATGAAAGGATGCGCCATGGTGCCGCAAGCGTAAGGCTTGAAAGCAATGGTGGTCCAAATCCAAGACTGGCCAAAGTCTTTCATCATGGCGTCAAAGTTGCCATCGGTGGTGTTGGCAAAACCATGGAACAAGCCATGGTGACCTTCAAACACAGTGGCAGGGCCTTTGAAGCCGGCTTGTGCCATGCGCACCGCGCGGTATGCCGATTGCGCAGCCCAGCCAGGGTGCATGCGCTTGGTCCAAGAACCATCGGCCAAATACTCAATGATGCCGCCGGCCATGCTGCCGGCAATGCCAAAGGCATTCACCAACTGTTCTTCGGTCAAGTTGAGTGCGGCGCCCAAACCGGCCACGCCGCCCATCACACCAAAAATAGCAGTGGGGTGGAAACCGGCTTTGTGAACACGCGTGGGTGCCACGGCACACAAACGACACATCACTTCAACGCCGATGGCCACGCCGCGCAGCAATTGCTCGCCCGACAATGCATGACGCTCTGCAGCAGCCAACAAAGCCGGCACGATGACCACGCCCGCATGCACAGGGCCGCCTTCGTAAGTGTCGTCAAAGTCTTCGCCGTGCGCTGCGATGCCGTTCACAAAGGCAGCGCCTTCTACGCCGCACTTCTGCGAGAAACCAAACACCGTGCAATTGCCGTCTTGCTCAAAAGAGCTGAGCGCTGCTTTGACATAGGTCTCGTGGCGCGCGGCAATGCAAATGCCAGCCACATCCATGATCAAACGCTGGCCCACGTGTTGGCCCAATGTTTCATTTTCTGGATGCGCCTGGACAATGCCCGCCGCCAATTGTGCGGCGATGGTGACTGAATTTTGATCATGCGTCATGCGGTTCAACCTTTGGATTTTTGTTTGTCACTGAATTCTTTCCATGCGGTGTACAGAGTCAACACCAAGGCCAAGCTCAGCAAGCCTGCAGACACTGGATCCGTTAGAAATATGCTGTGCTCGCCGCCAGAAATCAGCAGACTGCGGCGATAGTTGGATTCAACCAAATAACCTAAGACCAAACCCAACACCAGTGGCAACACCGGGATGCGAAGCAGCCGCATGATGTAACCCATCACACCAATGGCCAACACCAATCCGCACTCAAAAATACTTTGATGGATGGCAAAAACACCCGACATCACCAAAGCCAAAATGAATGCGATCAGGTAAGGCTTAGGGCGATTGACCAACCACATGCACGGCGACAAAATCACCAAGCCAATCAAGAGCATGGCAATGTTGGCAATGAACAAGCCCCCATACAAACCATAGACCACTTCAGGTGCTTTTTGAAACAGCATGGGGCCAGGTTGTAGGCCATGAATCAAAAAACCACCCAGCAAAATAGCCGCAGAGTTGGAGCCGGGAATGCCCAAACTGAGCAAAGGCACCAAGGCTGTTGCAGTCACCACGTTGTTGGCCGACTCTGGCGCAGCAATGCCCTCCGGCGAGCCTTTGCCAAACTCTTCAGGATGCTTGGACCAACGTTTGGCTTCTGAATACGCCATGAAAGCTGCGATGGTTCCGCCAGCGCCAGGGGTCACACCTTCCACGGTACCAATCACAGAACCAATGGCTTGCGGCTTGACCAAACGTTTGGTCATGGCCCAGTTGGGTAATTTCAATTTGGTTGAAGCGTTACCACCTTGCGCCCAAGGTGGCTCTCCAATTTGCACCAACATTTCGGTAACCGCAAAAAGTCCAACCATCACCAAAATGGGTTTCACACCGTCCAGCAAATCTTCTGATCCAAACGTAAAACGTTGCACCCCCGACACAGGATCGCTGCCGATGAAAGCAATCATCAGTCCAATACAAGCGGCCATCAGACCACGCATCAAGGATCCGCCGGCCAGACCAGCAATCACTGACAAGCCTAAAATTCCCAATGAAAAATACGCTGCTGGCGTGAAGGCCAGGGCCACTTGCGCCAAGCTTTCTGTGCACAAGACCAACACCAGCAAGCCAAACAAGCCACCCACCAAACCAGAGGTGAGTGAGATGCCCAAAGCTTCTCCGGCTTTGCCTTGCTTGGCCATCTCATAACCATCCAATACCGTTGCCGAAGCCGAGTTGGTGCCAGGTGTTCGAATCAAAATGGCGGGTATGGAGCCACCATATTCCGCACCCACATAAACACTGGCCAATAAAACAATGGCGTTGGTGGCCTCCATGCCCACCGTGAACGGTAGCAACAAGGCCATGGCAATGGAAGGCGAAATGCCTGGCAAAGCACCCCCCAAAATGCCCCACAACACGCCGGCAAATGCCGACAAAATAACCCAGCCTGAAGCCAGGTTGGACAAGGCCAACAAAAAATTGTCCATGATTTATTTCACCAATGAGGGCCAAACACCCATCGGCAAACCGATTGCCAGGGCCCAATCAAAAATCAGCCACAGCGCCGGACCCGCCAGCAGTGCCGCAAGCATCAACGAACGCTTTTGCCGCGCGCCGCCCAACCAGGCACAGCTGGCCACCAACAAGCCGATCGACAGCAGATAGCCCAGGAACGGGAGCACCCAGACGTAGAGGGCCAACAGCAACAGCAGTGCGCCCGCCATCAAGTGCGGGTGTGCGCTGCCGCCCTGTGCCGCATCAGATTGCACCGCAGGGTCTGCCGACTGAACTGGCGTCTGAACTGGCGATTTGAACCAAGCTTTGAGGCTGAGTATCAGCGCGGCCAGAAACAAGGTCGCTGAAACTGCGAGTGGCACGCCGCCAGCACCCACGGCATCGGCCAGCAGGCTGTCTTCAATGTTGAGCGCCGTGTAGCCATAAGCGGCGCCAGCCAGCATGCCTGCAGCGCCGGTTATTTTGTCAGCCGAGGCATCGGTCAACTGCTCACTCATTTGAGCAAACCCATTTCTTTGAAGTCTTGCGCTGTTTCTTGCGCAACGTCTTGAATGAATTTGCGCGCCGCATCACGGCCCAGTAGCATCGGCGTCAAATGGTCCTTGGTGTATTCGGTTTTGTATGCCGGCAATTCCAGTACTTTGCGTGCCGCGTCTTCCCAGAGTTGCGCAATGTTGTCGGACACCCCTTTAGGGCTGGCCAATCCTCGAAATTTGCGAATCACCACGTTGTAACCCTGCTCTTTGGCAGTCTGCAACTGCGGCAACCCCGCCAAGCGCTTGTCAGACAAGGTGGCCAATAAGCGCACTTTGCCTGCTTCCAACTGACCTTGCAATTCTTGTATTTCGCCTACACCAATGTCATAGGTACCATTGAGGACGCCAATCATTTGATCGCCACCCCCTTCATGGCTGACGATGGGCACCTTGACGCCGGCGGCGCGCGCCAATTTCTCCATGCCAATGCGTTCCAGCGAGGCTGGGTTGGAAGCACCCCAACGCGATTTTCCAGGGTTGGCTTTGGCATGCGCCATCACATCTTGCAGTGTTTTGAAAGGTGAATCGGCCCGCGTAAAAATGACTTCTGGATCAATGAAGACAATCAGCATGGGGTCCAGGCCGTCGTAGCCAACCGATGGCTTGGACAGCAAGGTGGTTTGAATGTAAGTTGGCGTGGTGCCATAAAACATCGAGCCATCGGCAGGGCCTTTGGCCACATGCGCCACCGCTTTGGCACCACTGCCGCCGCGAATGTTTTCCACTGCAAAATTGGTTTTCATGACGGGCGTGATGTACTTGGCCAAATCACGCAAAAACACATCGGTGCCACCACCTGGGCTTGAGTGCGTGACCAAGGTCACTCGGCTGGCGGGATACGCGGCCGTGGTTTGTGCCACCGCGTTGCTCAGGCTACTGAGGCCCGCGATCGCCATGCCAAGGGCCAGGACCGTCTTGAGAACAAATTTGCGTTTCATGTGAGTCTCCGTTTTGCAAAAAAAATCCCGAGGTCTGCACCATCGGGATTGGGTTGAGTCAGCTTACTGGGTCAAGCTTTTGAGCAAGGCTTTCAAATCTTTTTGCGCTGCCAAGCTCATGCACAAATTCCAAGCTTCTTCTGTTTTGGCAGCACCCAAAATGGGTGTGCTTTGGTCGACAAACTTGGCTTTAAGTTGCTCGTTGCTCATGGGCTTTTCCAAACTGCCAATGGCGCGCTCAATGTAGATGTGGTGCTTTTGGCCGTCGGTGGTTTCCAAGGTCACGTCCACAGAGGCTTCGTGGATGCTGCGGTCCACAATCAATTCAACTTTGTCGCGCACGCCAATCACCAAGGGTGAGCGCACCACGTCATCGGCGTATTCATGTTCGCCAGCGCGGCCGTAGATCAATGCCACTGCGCACGAATGGAACACACTGAACTTGGCCAACAAGCCATCGGTCGGCGTTTTCTTGCCCGTGAGTTCTTGCACCAAGGGGTGCGCCTTCAAAGTCACTTTGGCCACTTGCTCGGGCTTGATGTTGTGCTTCTCGCGCAATTGCACACACGCATCGATGGCGGGGTGAATCACAATGCCGCAAGCAAATGGCTTGTAGGTGTTGAGTTCGATTTCCCAAGAAGTGCCCAAGTTCTCAGTGACTTCTTTCCAATCGGTTTTGTCGGAGAATACTTGCATCAAGCCGCGCGGTGCTTCCAAAGCGCGGGGGGATGCGGTGTAACCGTGTTTGGCCATCAAGGCAGACATCAAGCCCACTTTGGCGGCGCCACCGGGGTGGAAAGGCTTGGTCATGGTGCCAAACTGTTCACGCAAGCCGACTGGCTGCGATGCGGCAATGCCCAAAGCCATTTGCGTTTGCTTGGCGTTCAAGCCCAACAGGCGTGAGCATGCGGCTGCACTGCCCAACATGCCCGTAGAACCGGTGATGTGCCAGCCGCGGTCGTAGTGGTTGGGATACACAGCATTGCCCACACGACAAGAAACTTCCACGCCCAGCACCAACGCATCGATCAATTGACGGCCAGTAGAGCCCAGGTGCTCACCCAAAGCCAAGATGGCAGAAGCCACGGGGCCGGCGGGGTGAATGATGGTTTTCAGGTGCGTGTCATCAAAGTCAAAGGTGTGCGAGCTGATGCCATTCAGCAATGCGGCATTGGCCATGTCAACGCGGTCGCTGCGCCCCAAAACCGATGCTTGGGCAGAAGGAGCCAGTTCTTTCACAGCGCCCAATGCGGCTTCGACCGTTTCATGGGTGCTGGGTCCCACGGCACAGCCTGCCCAATTGGCGAAGGTGCGATGCGCTTGCGCTTCAACGGCGTCTGACCAGCCCTTGGAGGGGTGTGTGGCCACAAATTCGGCCAACAATTGGGTGATGGCAGGGGCGTTGGCGTCGGCAACGACGGTCGTATTACGTGCAGTCATGTCTGAAAAGGGCTTGGTGACCCCAAAATATTTAAGTGAAATGAAGCGCCGATCATAGGGGAATCGAAGATTTTTCGCAGACCAGCTCACACACCCCATCGACAAAATCACCCAATGCCCTCGCATTGGCTTGAGATTTCCTCACAATCCATGCCTTGGCAAGCTGGCAACAGCGATCGTCAAAGGCGCTGTGCGTCATTGACCCATGTCATTCACAGGAAAAGTCTCTCGGTTTAGACTCGGGGCATCCGATTTGATGGCCGCCAAGCAATGCTACTGCGCCCCGTTTATGACTACACAAACCTCACCTGAAAACTTGCAGCCAATCCCTTTAGATCAAGACATGCCTCATCGCAAAGTCATTCGCCAATGGCTGTTGCCTTTGTCTGAGCGATCCACATTGCGCGCCTTTTTGTTGTTGATCATCGACACCGCATTGTTTGTGGGCTTGATCGCAGCCACCGTTGCCCTCGAATCTGTCTGGCTCAAACTGCTCTGCGGTTTGGCAGCAGGCTTTGTCATTGGTCGCCTGTTCATCATTGGCCATGACGCTTGCCACCAAAGCCTGACACCGCACCGCGAGTTGAACAAATGGATTGGCCGCTACGCCTTTTTGTACTCGCTCACGCCTTACAGCTTGTGGGACACTGGCCACAACGTGGTGCACCATGGCTACACCAACTTGAAAGGTGTCGATTTTGTGTGGACACCCCTCACTGCCGAAGAGTTTGCGGCACTGGGTCCTGTCGATCGTTTGATGCAGTACCTGTATCGCAGCGGCTGGGCGCCAGGCCTGTACTACTTGGTTGAAATTTGGTGGAAGCGTGAGTTCTTCCCCAACAAAACACACATGCCCACGCGTCGCCCCATCTTTTTCAAAGACAGCATGTTGGTGACCGTGTTTGGCGCTTTGTGGGTGGCCGTCATGAGCTATGCCGCTGTGGCCACGGGTCAATCGGTCGCCCTGACTTTGCTCATGGGCGTGTTGGTGCCTTTCTTGTTTTGGAACACCATGATTGGTTTTGTGGTTTATGTTCACCACACCCATGTGCGTGTGTCTTGGCACAATGAAAAATCTGCATGGGTCAAGGCGCAGCCCTTTGTGTCCACCACCGTGCACCTCACCTTCCCCATGAAGATTGGCAACATGGTGCACCACATCATGGAACACACCGCCCACCATGTGGACATGAGTATTCCGCTGTACCGCCTGAAACAAGCGCAAGCCAAGTTAGAAGAAATGTTGCCTGGCCGCATCATTGTTCAGCCGTTCTCTTGGGGCTGGTACTTCAAAACTGCCAAGGCTTGCAAGCTGTACGACTTCACGCGTGAATGCTGGACCGACTTCCAAGGTCAGATGACCAGCCCTGTGCGCGGCAATTTGCCCGCCAAAACTTAAACGTCAGCGCTCCAAGGAAAACTCGGATTGATCAAAAAAAGGCCGCTGAATCAGCGGCCTTTTTTGTGTCATCTGCCTATGGAAGCAGGCTGAGATGGGCGGCGCTTATTGCGCGCGCTTTGTCAAAATTTCAATGGCAGGCAGGGTCTTGCCTTCCAACATTTCCAAGAACGCGCCGCCACCGGTGGAGATGTAGCCCACTTGTTTTTCAATGCCGTATTTGGCAATGGCGGCCAAGGTGTCGCCACCGCCGGCAATGCTGAATGCCTTCGATTCTGCAATGGCCTCGGCAATGACACGCGTGCCATTTTCAAACGCGGCAAACTCAAACACGCCCACAGGACCATTCCACACAATGGTGCCGGCCGCTTTGAGCTGCGTGGCCAGTTTGGCGGCGGTCTCGGGGCCAATGTCCAAAATCAAATCGTCATCGGCCACGTCTGTGGCTTTCTTCACGGTGGCCACGGCGTCGGCTGAAAAAGTTTTGGCGGTGACCACGTCAGTGGGGATGGGCACTTCGGCGCCACGCGCTTTCATGATGTCGATCACGGCTTTGGCTTCTGCCAGCAAGTCGGGTTCGGCCAAGCTTTTGCCAATTTTCAAACCAGCCGCCAGCATGAAGGTGTTGGCAATGCCGCCGCCCACAATCAGTTGGTCCACCTTGTCGGCCAAGCTCTTCAAGATGGTGAGCTTGGTCGACACTTTGCTGCCAGCCACAATGGCGGCCAAGGGACGTGCAGGATGGGCCAAGGCTTTGGTAATGGCGTCAATTTCTGCGGCCAACAAGGGGCCTGCGCACGCCACTTTGGCGTATTCAGCAATGCCGTAGGTGGTGCCTTCTGCGCGGTGAGCCGTGCCAAAGGCATCGTTCACAAAAATGTCGCAGAGTGCGGCCATTTTCTTCGCCAGTTCGGGGTTGTTCTTTTTCTCGCCTTTGTTCACACGGCAGTTTTCAAGCAGAACCACTTGGCCTGCCGCAACGTCAACGCCGTCCACCCAATTGGCTTTGAGCGCCACATCACGGCCCAGCAATTCAGCCAATCGTTTGGCAACGGGCGCCAAAGAATCTTCGGCCTTGAATTCGCCTTCTGTGGGACGACCCAAATGGCTGGTGACCATGACGGCAGCGCCAGCATCGAGTGCCATTTGAATGCAAGGCACCGAGGAACGGATGCGCGTGTCTTCGGTGATGTTGCCGGCATCGTTTTGCGGCACATTCAAATCGGCACGGATGAAAACACGTTGGCCTTTGACTTTGCCTTGTTGGCACAAATCTGAAAAACGAATGACGTTCATGGAAATTCTCTTGGATAACAAAAATGAATGAGCCGTCTTCTGATCCCTCAGAGACTTTTCACAACAAACAGAATTTTAGTCGGGCAAGCTTGCGCTAACTTAACCACCGCTTTTGTAGCAAGGGGTCATTTACCAACCTGCGAGCAAGTGCAAGGGCAAGAAAGTCAGCATGCCCACCACAATGGTCAAGAGCACGTTGCGGCGCCAAAAGTAAACGGCGGCGCCCACTGCGGCGCCCATCCACCGGGCGTCCATCCAGGTGTGCAAAAACTCGCCTTGTTGCATCAAAATTTCAGGCAATACCACTGCCGCCATGGCTGCAATGGGCGCATATTGCAACCCCCGCTGCGCCCAATCGGGCAAGGCCCATTCTTCACTTGAGAAGAAAAAGAAACTGCGCGTCAAAATGGTCACGCCCGTCAAACCCACAATGACGGCCAAGGTCCACAGATCGGTGCCTTCAAAAAAACTCATGCCGCCTCTCCTGCACGTTTGGTTTGAAAGCGTTCCAGCGACATGCTCAACACCACAGCGACGCCAATCGCCAACACAATGTTGAACTTCAAAGGCAAGTGATAGGCCATGATGGCCGTTGCCGCGGCCACAGCTGCTGCAAAGATGCGCATGCGTGTGCTGGCCAAGGAGCACAAAATGCCCACCAAGCACAAGGTGCCTGCAAAGCCCAAGCCCCAAGACGTTGGAATGATCTTGGCCAAAAAGATGCCAAAGAAACTGGCCACCATCCAACTCGCCCACACGATGAAGGTGTTGCCCGCCAAGGATGCGGCTTGCGTCATTTGTTCTGCCGGATCTTCGCTCGGCTTGGCAAATCGACGGGTGAACAACACATAACTGATGTCGGTGGTCAGATACCCGTGCACCATTCTTTCAAGACGTGGCAAATGCATCAAGTAAGGACGCAAGTGCAAACTGAACACCATGAAGCGCAAGTTGACGCAAAAGCCGGTGGCCAAAATCACCCAGACCGGCGCACCCGCCACAATCAAAGGCAATGCCGCCAATTGGGAGCTGCCGGCATACACAAAAAGCGTCATGGCAATGGCCTCGAACACACTCATGCCCGAGTTGACCATGGCCACGCCCGTCATCAAACCCCAAGCGGCAACACCCGGTGCTTGCGGTGCCAAATCGCGCAGGCCTTCCATGAAGGCAGGATGGCGGTAATTTTCAGCTTTGAAAAACATCGCCCACCGTGCCCTTGAAATGGCGAACGAAATCGGCCACGGGTTGACGTTTACCGCCTGGTTTTTGCAATTGGGTGAGGCACAGCACACCTGCGCCACAAGCCACCTGCAAGCCAGACTCATCGATGGCCAGCAAGGTTCCTGGCTTGGCAGTGCTTGCAGGCGCAGGCGCATCTGTCAGCGTATCTGCAAGCGCATTGGCAAGTACATGGGCTTGCCACACCTTGACCATTTCACCGGCCATCTGAGCAGTCATGCCAGGAAACGGGTCGAAGGCTCGAATGCGTTGTGACAACTGTTGCGCACTCAATGTCCAATCGATGGCCGCTTCGGCTTTTTCAATTTTGTGTGCGTACGTCACGCCTTCAGTGGGCTGCGCCACAGGTTTGAACTGTCCCACTTGTGTGAGCGCTTTGACAATCAAAGCGGCGCCCATGGTGGCCAGCTTGTCGTGCAAGGAGGCTGTCGTGTCTTGCGTCAAGATGGGCAATGTTTCTTCGAGCAACATGTCGCCCGTGTCCAAGCCCGCATCCATCTGCATGATGGTGACGCCTGTTTGTGCATCACCCGCCTCAATGGCGCGGTGAATGGGGGCTGCGCCGCGCCAGCGAGGCAACAAGGAGGCGTGAATGTTGAGGCAACCGTGCTTGGGTGCATCGAGCACCCATTGCGGCAAGATCAAACCATAAGCCGCCACCACCATCACATCGGCTTGCGCTTGCGCAATGAAGGCTTGTGCTGCAGCGGCTTCTTCGGGGTATTTGCCATCCAGCTTCAAACTGTGCGGCTGCACCACCGGCAAGTTGTGCGCGAGTGCAAATTGTTTGACAGCGGAGGCCTGCAACTTCATGCCGCGGCCGGCTGGACGATCAGGCTGCGTGAAAACGCCCACGATCTCATGGCCCGCTGCATGCAAAGCAGCCAATGCGCTGCGGGCAAATTCGGGAGTGCCCGCAAAAATCACGCGCATGGAACTTCTTTCTGTTGGAACAATTAAGCGTCGTCTCTTTGCGCTTTGAGCATTTTGGTTTTGATGCGGTTGCGTTTCAAGGGGGACAAATATTCCACAAACACTTTGCCCATCAAGTGGTCCAATTCGTGCTGAACGCAAACCGCCATCAAACCTTCTGCTTCCAACTCACGCACCTGACCCTGCGCGTCTGCCGCTTTGACTTTCACTGCAACCGCACGCTCCACACCATCGTAAATGCCGGGCACGGACAAGCAGCCCTCTTCGCCCTTCACGCGCTCTTCACTGAACCAGGTGATTTCAGGATTGATCAAGACCACGGGCTGGTTGCGTTCTTCTGACGTGTCCATCACCACCAAGCGTTGGTGCACATCCACTTGGGTGGCAGCCAGGCCCACACCCTGCGACTCGTACATGGTTTCGAGCATGTCTGCGATCAGTGCGCGCAACTTGTCATCAAACTCGGTGACGGGTTTGGCCACCTTGTGCAGGCGGGGGTCGGGATAGCAAAGAATGTTTAAAAGTGCCATGGTGATCTGTATTCAGCAATACCTCTATTTTCGCCAATTTAAAGAAGCCTTGCCGAAGTCAGCGGTAGGTTCTCAAAATCAAGCCATTGTCCAACCCTCTGCCTCAAGGATAAGCCATGGTTTCTACGCGCGAAAGTTTGCAAGCTTGGCTGCGCCTCAGCCTCACGGCAGGGGTTGGCAACAAGACGGCACGCGCTCTGCTGCAGGGCTTTGGCTTGCCTGAACGTATTTTTCAGCAAAGCCCCGCCAAGCTGCAGACCCTGGTCAGCCCCGCCATGAGCCAACAAATGTGTACCTTGCCCGCTGAATTGGAAGCCTTGCTCGATGTCACATGGGAATGGCTGAACACACCGGCACCTTTGCGCATGGCCTCTTACAAGCCCCGGCAAACCGAAATCGCTGTCATCGGCAAACGGCTGCTGACGCTGGGCGACCCAGACTACCCCCAAAGCCTCATGCTCACCCCCGATCCACCCTTGATGTTGTATGCCATGGGCCAAACGCAGCACCTGCATTGGCTCAGCCCACCACCCTTGCAAGCCCCGCGTGCTGTGGCCATTGTGGGCAGCCGCAACCCCACCCCCCAAGGCAGTTTGAACGCACAAGACTTTGCACACAGTCTGTCTCAAGCCGGCCTCACCGTCATCTCCGGCCTGGCGCTGGGCATTGACACAGCGGCCCACAAGGGCGCGTTGGCGGGTGGCACTTTGGCCAACCCTTTGCACACCGTGGCCGTGGTCGGCACGGGCCTTGACCGTGTGTACCCGCATCAAAACCATGCCTTGGCGCAGCACATTGCACAGCAAGGCTTGTTGCTCAGCGAGTACCCCTTGAACACGCCGCCCGTGATGGCCAACTTTCCAAAGCGCAATCGCCTCATTGCTGGTTTGTCCCAAGGGTGCTTGGTGGTCGAAGCAGCGCTGCGCTCTGGCTCACTCATCACAGCCAAGCAAGCCGTCGACATGGGCAAGGAGGTGTTTGCCATTCCAGGCTCCATTCACACCACGGTGGCCAAAGGATGCCATGACCTCATCAAACAAGGCGCCAAGCTGGTTGACAGTGCACACGACATCTTGGAAGAAATGAAAGACTTGCCCAGCCCAAGCATGGCTTTAAATAAATCTAGCCCAAGTGATATCGCCACATCTGCCACAGACAACAAAGACCGCCGCCATTCAAGCCCGTCCCATGCACAAGCCATCGCAGTGCACTTGGACCATGTGCCCGTTGGCTTAGACGAGTTGCAGCGTCGAAGTGGCTTGCCCACCTCGCAACTGCAAGCAGAATTGTTTCAAATGGAATTGGCGGGCACCTTGGGGCGATTGCCTGGCGGCCTCTACCAGCAACTGACTAGGAAGTGAACCGCAACTGAGCCACAACTAAGCCACCACTGATTAGCAACTGAGCAGGCAGGGCACGCGCAGCCAACGTAGCCAGCGTGCCTGCCACTTTGCGTTAGACCACAGCGCCAGCGTTGGGGTCGTCTGGGTCTTCGTCTTTTTTGGGTGCGGCTTTGATCAGGTCTTCGCGCTGAATGCCCAACCACATGGCAATGGCGGCTGCCACAAACACCGACGAATAAATGCCAAACAAAATGCCGATGGTCAGGGCCATGGCAAAGTAGTGCAAGGTCTCGCCACCAAACAAGAGCATGGAGAGCACCATGATCTGCGTTGAACCGTGCGTGATGATGGTCCGGCTGATGGTGGAGGTGATGGCGTTGTCGATGATTTCAACCGTGTTCATCTTGCGGTAGCGGCGGAAGTTCTCGCGAATTCGGTCAAAAATCACCACCGATTCGTTCACCGAATACCCCAACACGGCCAGCACAGCAGCCAACACCGCCAATGAAAACTCCCACTGGAAGAATGCAAAGAAGCCCAAGATGATGATGACGTCGTGCAAGTTGGCAATGATGGCTGCCACCGAGAATTTCCACTCGAAGCGCACTGCCAAATAAAGCATGATGCCGGCCACCACAAAGGCCAAAGCCTTCAGGCCATCGGCTGCCAATTCTTCACCGACCTGCGGGCCCACAAATTCTGTGCGGCGCAAAGTGGCTTCAGCGTTTTGCGTTTTCAACGCGGCCATCAAGGTGTCGCTTTGCTGCGCAGAACTCACGCCCTTTTGCGCTGGCAAGCGAATCATCACATCGCGTGCGGTGCCAAAGTTTTGCACTTGCACATCGGTGTAGCCCAAACCCGAAACGACACTGCGCACTTGCTTCAAGTCGGCGGGTTGGCTGTAGCTCACTTCCATCACGGTACCGCCGGTGAACTCCACCGACAAATGCAAACCGCGGCTGAACAAAAAGAACACGGCCAACAAGAAAGTCACGAGCGAGATCACGTTGAAGATCAACGCGTGCTTCATGAAGGGAATGTCTTTGCGGATTTTGAAAAATTCCATGATGCTGCTCCGCTTTA
>JACCDQ010513505.1_pt1 | contig 40289 bp, 37 predicted proteins | sample 7446031 | NCBI WGS metagenome assembly JACCDQ01 (sample SAMN15323442, study PRJNA562643) | freshwater metagenome | isolation source: river surface water | place: USA:Blue River Watershed | collected 2017-08-17 | reverse complement strand
TTCGACATCGTGCAGCCGGGCAAGCCCCGGGATGTTCTGCCAGGTATCTTCCCCGACAGCGAAAGGCTGGGGGTTCGCAACCTGGCCAAGATCGCGCTGCTGCGCAAACTCAACCCGCTTGACAGCCTCGCCGCCCTGGAAAAGCAGGTCGACTTACTTAGTTCTCTGGTCATCCAACTAGCCAACCTGGTGCCTGGCCAAGAGGACATCGCCCTTATCGACCACCTCCAACACATCATCACCGATGCCAGCGCAAACGCAGGCAAGAGCGACGAACAAACCGTCGCCAGCGTGATGTCCTTCAAGATGGCGCTGCGCCAGGCGCAGGCCGATTACTTCGCTGCACGCGACGGAGCCACATGATGGCCAAATTCATCGTCACTACCATCAGCCCCGACAATGGCCAACTTACCCGTTTTCACTATGACAATGCAACCAGCGAGTTGACCCGCGAAACTGGCGAGCCCTTGGTGCAGGCGGTCGAAGTCACCGAGCGTGCACATGTTCCAGCAGTCTCCAGGCAGACACCACTGGGCAAGACCAGCCCCCGCACCCTCAAGATCAGCCTTGGCCTGTCTTGCAACTACGAGTGCGAATACTGTTCGCAGCGTTATGTTCCGCGCGCAGAAGAAACCAACCCCGGCGATGTGCAGGCCTTCATCGACGGCCTCGACGCCTGGGTGACGAGTCCGCCCGAGAAGGTCGAGTTCTGGGGTGGCGAGCCCCTGGTCTACATCAAGACCATGCGCCCCCTGGCCGAGGCCATCAAGGCCAAGTTCCCCAAAGCAGATCTGTCGGTCATCACCAACGGCTCGCTGCTGAGCGATGACATCAACGAATGGCTTGACCGCATGGGTTTCAGTGTTGGTATCTCGCACGATGGTCCTGGCCAGCGTGTGCGCGGTCCTGATCCCCTACAGGACCCTCAGCAGCGGTCCGCCATCATGGCGCTGTACGCCCGCCTGGCCCCGCAGCGGCGTATCAGCTTCAATGCGATGGTCAATCGCAAAAACGCATCGCGCGCCGCCATCCAGAGATTTTTCATCGAGTTGACAGGCGATCCCAAAGTCCCCATTGGCGAGGGCAGCTTTGTTGACGCTTATGACGAGGGCGGCATTGCTCACTCGCTTCAGCCGTATGAGTTTCACCCCTACCGCAGTCTGGCCTTCCACGAAATCCGTACTGGCCAGGCCGCCAACGTCCAGGCCGTGAATAGCAAGACGGCCAGTTTCATCAATTCCATCCGAAGCCGCCGCCCGGCATCCAGCCTGGGCCAGAAGTGCGGCATGGACAAGTCCGACAGCATTGCTGTCGACCTGCGCGGCAACGTCCTGACCTGCCAGAACGTGAGTGCAGCCAGCACCGCGCCCAATGGCCAGGCCCACCACATTGGCCGTGTAACTGACCTGGCTGGAGTCAAGCTCGACACTTCCACGCACTGGAGTAAGAGGGCGGACTGCCCGACTTGCCCGATGCTGCAGATTTGCCAAGGTTCCTGCATGTTCCTGGAGGGTCCCTTTTGGGATCGATCCTGCGACAACGCGTTCTCAGATGCTGTGCCCATCTTCGCCGCTGGCATCGAATTCCTGACCGGACAGATACCGGTGCACATTGAGGGCATGTTTCGGGAGGACCGCAAAGACATCTTCGGTATCTCTGAATATTATCTAGACATCCAAGGTGCGACCCAGAAGCCTGTGAGAAAACCTTTCCCGATCCCGGTCGTCTCCGTTTAACCACCTCAACTTTCCCTTTCACGGCCGCCATGGTTTGCCCTGGCGGCCTTTTCATTTGGAGTAATCAATGCCTGAACCTACTAGCTCTGGAGTCGCAGGAGCGGCCGCCGCCTACAAAGCCATTGGAGGTGCCGCTGGAGCAGCGGCCGGTGGAGCCACCCTGGCGGCTGTGGTCGTGATGCTCATGACACCACCCAGAACCATTCGCGAATGGACGGTTGGATTGATCAGTACCGTGGTCTCGAGCATTTGTGGCGGTGCCATCACCGTCGAGTACTTCCAACTGCACCACTGGGCGTTTTCAACGATTGGTCTGTATGCCATGGGTGGGGTGATCTTTGCCTGCGGTTTGCCGGGGTGGGCGATGGTGCGTTGGTTGTTCAATTTCATAGATGAGCGACGTGATTCATCCATCGATCGGGTGGCCAAAGACGTGAAGGAGCTGCTGTGATACCCGCAGAGTTCATCTTACGTTTAACGACCGCTGCAGTGGAGTCTCAGCGTAAATCTGGAGTTCCTGCCAGCATCACGATCGCTCAAGCTGCACTTGAGTCTGGCTGGGGAGAGTCGGCTCTAGCCAAGACGGGTAACAACCTCTTCGGCATCAAGGCTGACAGCCTCTGGCGAGGTCAAACTCTGACGATGAACACCAAGGAATTTATTAAGGGGCAGTGGGTGGTAGTGCCAGCCTTGTGGCGTAAGTACCCCAGCTGGCAGGCCAGCATCGACGATCACGCTGCGTTCTTCAAACGGAATCCTCGTTACAAGGCTTGCTTTGCATGTACTGGTGCCGAATCATTCGCCAGGGCGATGGCTCAGGCGGGCTATGCCACCGACCCGGCTTATGCAGACAAGGTCATTGGCCTGATCAAGCAGCACAACCTGCTGGACTTGGACGGAGGTTCGGCATGACCTGGCTCAATCGATTCTTACTGGCCAACTGGTCGCATATTTTTGACGCACTTCTGTTGACCTTGGCACTGATGTGCGGAATTCAGGTAGGGCAGTCGCGTGTACAAAAATCTTGGGACGCAGAAAAGAAATTGATCGCACAGGCGCAGGCCAAGCAGGAACAACACGTTGCTGATGTTCGGCAGTCTCAATCTCGCATCACGCAGGAGGTATCACATGAATTCGCAAAAAGGTCAAAGCTGCTGGCTGATCGCCAGCTTGACTCTCGTGTTGGCGGGGTGTGCAACGTCTCCACAGCCAGTGACGGGAATCTGTCCGCCGTTTCCGAAGCTCCCGCCAGAGCTGCTCCAGTCCGCTCCGACACTTTACCTGCTTCCTCAGGAGATGCGGGAGCAGTGACCTGCGAGCAGCTAATCAAGGATGCTTCGCAGACCACCTTGATGCTGGTGGAGATACAACGGTGGTACCGAGAGCAATCAACAATTGAACCCTAAAAAATGAAGCCCGGCTTGTCTTAGTACAGGTCGGGCTTTTTTGTCGTTTCTGAGGTCAAGAATCCTTTTGATTCATGAAAACCTATTCGTCTTTTGATTTTTCGATCAAGGCAAAAAGGTTCTTCATTGCGCTGACATGTGCAAATCCCTCATGGATTTTGTCATCGAGGAGCTCTCTGGCTGATGGGCCGTCATTGCACTTTGCTCCTGCCTTTGTCAATGCATCGACCATTTCTGAATCTTTACTGTGTCTGTAGAGATGTGAGTACTTGGCAATGTCTAGAGGAAAATCTCCCTCTTTGTCTGGGATGTTTGGATCTGCGCCACGTTCAAGCAGGTGTATCGCTAGCCCATAGTAAGTTTCATCAACTGCTACATACAAGGCTGTGCGTCCTTCGTTATCACGAATATTGATATCGTGACCTGAGTCAAGAAGGTAGTCCACCAGTCTCCCGTTCCCGTTGCTAGCGGCGATGACAAGCGCGTCAGACGCTTCAAGATACGGAAATATTGATAAATCCAGCGGATCATCTTCGAAATCTTGATTAAAAGCCTCGCTCATTGATCTTCCATTTTTGTCTTATTGTCTGTGTCAATCTCATCGAGAAAGCTTCTCAGTTTTCCACGATTTGTATTGCGAGGTAAGCCTAACGTGATTCGTTCAATTCGGACCATGGGAATTTTTCGATTCACTTCGGCTTGTTCTCGGGATAGCTTAAATCGAGTGGGCAAGTCGGGGTTAGAGAAGAACGCGACGCATTCACCTTGGTGTGCAAAAGCATCTAGCTCATCCTGGTCAACACAAAGATGGACGTGTTTTTTGCATGTAGAGCAATGCTTGACGCTTGCCTCGTCTGTTTCTGTGAGTTCGAACCAATTTTTGGGACATTCGAACTCCATTTCACAGTTGAGAAACTGATGTTGAATGCTTGAAGCAGGCGTCGACATAATCAAAGACTCTTTCTTGACTTGTGAGAAACGTTACCGCTTCCCCGCTGCATGACAATGCTCCCTGTATAAATGGCATCGGCCTCAAAATATCGTGTCTGGGTCACGCTGACCGAGTCATCATTGCCAATTGCAAGAAAGTAGTTTCCTGGGCAGAGGTTTCCGAAATTGACTGCACCGCCGTTACTTCTTCTGGATTGGACAACGCGCGAATTTCCTGGGCTACCAGATCGCAGCTCCACAAGAACGCCCTCTCCAAACGTTTGAAGCGTGATGTTGTACTCGGTGTTGCATGCTGCCGCACTTCCAGCCATGCCAAGGAATAGCAGTGTAGAAATCAGATACTTATTCATGGTCATTCTCCAGGTTTTCGTCGAAATATTTAGCCTTGATAGATTGCAGAAAGGTGATCAGGTCTTCTAAATCTGCTGCAGCAAACATTCCTGCCTGCGACAGTTCCATAGCAGATTCGCCGATGTTGAGCATGTTCTCCTGCAGAATTTTTACGGCATGCTCTTCAATGATGTCTCGTCCATCCAGCTTCATCGAGGAAATCCATTCGCCTCTCATGTATGCCGACCGGTTGATGTTTTCAATTAGGTCTTCAACAGTGTGGAGATCGTCACGATATTCGCCTGCCTTATTCTCAAAGGTCGAAACTTCGCCGTCGTCCAGGCCACCAGCCTTCTCGGAGCGTCGAGTGCCATTGATAGTGAGAATCATCGTGTGATTGATCATCTCGACTCCTCAGCCCCAACGTCTTTAATCTCATAAATGTCTTCAAACCAAACGGTAGGTTGCCAGTAGTCCCTGTCGGTTGGCTTGCTCCCGAATTTGTTCCAAACGGTTGTTCGAACATACTTGCCCTTGAGAGCGTTCGCCTTGGCAAGCGTTTTCGGGATGTCCCATTTCTTGAGAAGCTTGAGACCGTTGCTGAGTTCAATTTGCGTGTATTGAGTGGGTCCTCTTTGTCGATCAATAGTGACGACTTTTGCGTCTTGAAGAATCGCTCCGTCAGTCACATCAATGACTTGGTTCTCGTAGTTGACCTTGGACATCTCCTGATCCTGAACCGCCTCTTTGGCTTCGAGCTCAGTGATGCGAGCGAGGAGTACTTTCCGGTCTTCATTGGCCTCTTCGAGTGCTGAGACCAGGCCTTCAACTTGACCCTTGTTCAAAAGATCGGAGAGGTCTTGCTGATTGCGGAGTTGACCACTCTTGTAGAGAGGGTGAAGGACATCACGGATGAACTCTGGCGTGATCCGCGAGTCACCCGATTGGCGTGCATCGGAGAGTGCCTTGGTCAGATTCGCTTCTGTTCGGATATCTGATTCCGCAGGGAGGACGGTGAAAACAGGCGGAAGCTTTTGACTGTCCTGGCTATCCTTGATGACCAATCGCCACCGCCCAAGGTCCTTCCTCACGGGGTAAAGGGTGACAAGGTTCGCGATGACGTGATATCGCCTGTCATTCAGTTCGCGTCGATTTTGTTGATCTGTCCCCGTTTCGTCATAGACCAAGTTCTCAAGAAAAACTTTTCGATCCGAAAGCACAACTCCAATTCGCAAAGGAATCGTATCAAGAATTGCATGCGTCGTTAAATGTGCTTTCATGTTGCCTCTCAATAGTATTGCTTGATATAGCTGTAGGCCTTCTCGAACAGCTCCTCATCAGCGTGCAGCTTGTATTTGAAGAGGGCTTTGCGCAGTGCCTTCTTGATCTCTCGCTCGCCTGCCTGCGTGCCCTGCCAGCCCGGGAAGCGGACCAAGCGTACGATCTCGTCGATATCCGCGACGACGCGTTCGACCATGATGGGCGTCTCTGCTGTCTTGACCTCGTTGAACAGCTCAGTTAGGGCCGCTTTGCCGCGATCCTCCTCCTCTTCAGGAGGGACTTCCTTCTCGGCTTGAATCGTCTCCTTGGCGATCTCCAGCAACTGTTTCAAGAACTCGACGCTATTGATTTGTCCCGACTCGAAACGGTCCTTCAGCGCATCCAATCGCTCGGACAATTGTTTGAACTTCGGATTGCCTGCGTGCCCCTGTAGCCGTCGCTTGAGCTTGATCTCGATCTCCTTGGCCTTCTTCGGGTCTGGGTTCGAGAGCACGCACTCCAGCAGGTCTGCATCCAAAATTAAGGTGTCGAGATCGTCTCTGACTGTATCGACATGCACGTTTTGGTGGATTAGTTCGATCGTCTTGGCGCCCAGCGAATGCCAGATCAGCTTACCGTGTCCGCTGGACGGCTGCACCGACTGGTAAACCTGAGATAGCCACTTGTAGTCCTTCTCGAAGGGGCCAAGCACCGTGTCCGGTGACAGCGCCTCCCAGATTTTGGCCAGTACGCTGTATTCGCCAGCAAAGCTGTCTCGAACTTCGTTGTTGGGCAGGCACTGCTGCGCGGCGATCAGGCCTTCGTAGCCTTGCAGGCTGCGGTCGCAGCCTGCAAAGAAGGCCAGGCATTTCTGCATGGCTTCGGGCAGCTTGTCCTTCAGCTCCTGAATGTTGCTCACCACCTGCTTGACGCTCTGGTCGTCAAATTCCAGCGCTGCCGCGACGTCATCGAAGATGCCGAGGTAGTCCACGATCAGACCGTGGGTTTTCTGCTCGGAGTAAGTGCGGTTCACCCGGCAGATGGCCTGGAGCAGCGTGTGGTCGCGCAGCGGCTTGTCCAGGTACATCGCCTGCAGAATGGGCGCGTCAAATCCGGTCAGCAGTTTGGCGGTGACGATGATCAGCTTCAGTGGGTCCGCTGGATCACGGAAGCGATCCAGCAGTCGCTCTTCTTCGTCGCGGCTTCGGTCGTAGGGTGCGTACTCGGGATGGTCTTTCTTGTCCGCTGCCTGCACAGACATGACGATGTCCGTGGCCTCGGGCGGCAGCAACTTGTCCAACTCGGCCTTGAATAACAGGCAGGATTCCCGGTCGAAGGTGACGATCTGTCCTTTAAAGCCGTTGGGTTCCACCTTGGTCTGGAAGTGCTCAACGATGTCTTCGCAGATCTTGCGGATGCGCTCGGGCGTCTTGACTAGCACAGCCATTTTGGCGGCGGTCTTAGCGAGGTTGTCCTTGTCTAGATCCGACAGGCCGCCGGTCAGGTCTTTGTACGCAGTATCAAGTGCCGCCTTGTCGATGTGTAGGTCAATCAGCCGGGGCTCGAAGTGCAGCTTGAGCGTGGCGCCGTCACGGATCGACTCCTCGAAGCCGTACCTGCTCATGTAGCCCTTCTCGTCCTCTTCGGCGCCAAAGGCGTAAAAGGTGTTGCGATCGGCACGATTGATCGGCGTGCCGGTCAGGCCGAACAGAAACGCGTTAGGCAGTGCCTCACGCATTTTGCGGCCCAGATCACCTTCTTGGGTACGGTGGGCCTCGTCCACCAACGCGATGATGTTACTGCGGTCGTTCAGACTGCCGGTGGCCTCGCCGAACTTGAAAATCGTAGTGATGATGATCTTGCGCACGTCCTGCGCCAGCAGCTGCTGCAGTTTCTCCCGGCTGTCTGCCTTTTCCAGATTGGGTATGTCCGCGCCGGTGAATGTGCCCGTGATCTGGCTGTCGAGATCTATCCGATCCACCACGATCAGCACTGTGGGATTTTTCAATCCTGCGTGCATGCGCAGCTTCTGCGCAGCAAACACCATCAGGAGCGACTTGCCCGAGCCCTGGAAGTGCCAGATCAGTCCCTTTCTGGGGTAACCGGCCAGCACGCGTTCGACGACTTTGTTGGCCGCTTCAAACTGCTGATAGCGGCAGATGATCTTGATACGCTGCTTTTTTTTGTTGGTGGCGAACAGGGTAAAGCTGCCCAGAATATCCAGCACCACGTGCGGACGCAGCATGCTCTCGGCCGACAGCCTGAGCGATTTCAGCGGGTGGTGCTGTCCATCGTCGCCTGCGCCATCAAGATGCCACGGTCCCCAGTCTTTGACTGGCAGACCGATAGAACCGTAGTGATAGGCCTTGCCCTCGGTGGCGACTGAGAACACGTTACAAACGAACAGCTCTGGGACGAACTTCTCATAGTCGTCGTGCACCTGCACCGCCCCATCCACCCAGCTGATGCACTTCTTAACCGGCGTCTTGGCTTCAATCAGTACCAGCGGAAGACCGTTTACCAGCAACACCAGATCGGCACGGCGCTCGGTAGGGCCAGCACGGTAGGTGTACTGCTGGGTGACGATGTACTGGTTCTGAGCCACATCATCCAGGTCAATCAGCCGCACCGGCACATGCTCGTTGTTGGGGCCAAAGGGCATCGAGCGCTCACCACGCATCCAGGCGGTCATTTCCTCGTTGGCGCGAATCAGGCCATCCGAACGCACCGAGAGCACAATGGCACGCAACTTGTAGAGCACCTCATCGGCTCGGTCGGGCTGAGTGGCGATCTCTGGGTTTAGGCGTATTAGTGCCTCACGCACCCAGGATTCAACAAGCACTTCCTGAATCTGTCGCGGCACTTCAGCCGAGACGGCGTAGCGCCAGCCGATGCCATTGGGGCTGGCGCCGTATTTGGCTTGATTTTCCTGGACAGAGCCAGTTGCGACTGCCTTGATCGGGCCGGCGAGCAGGTCGCGGACGTAGGCTTCGACGGTGTTGGACTCGTTAAACATCGCCGAATACCTCCCTCAAAACTTTCTTGTAGGTGCGTTCCGTTGCCGACTTTCTCTCCTCGGTCAGCCGTACAGACTCGAAGAGCGCATCAATGGCTGAAACAACACCCTCTGAAAGATGGTCTGGCGGCAGAGGAACGGGTAGCGTCTGGCAAAGCTCCAGCGTCAAATTCTGCTGACCAGAAGTCTTCTTCGATCTGGACCCCAACCAGCGCTGCGCCCAATCTGATAGCAGGTATGCCGCGATGTACCTTGGAGAGATTTCTTTTCTAATTCGAAAGCGAGCGATCGCTTGATTTATGTTTGCGCTCGGGAATTTCTCAGGAACAATCGAAACCTTACCGAGAGGCGGGCCTACGATATTCATGAGTACGTCGCCCACTTGAACCTTTGATCTTGCCAATTCTTTTGAATGTGCGTCGGGACTCACGAATGTGGGCTCAATGGTGAAATCGAGCGATCCATCAAATGTGAGGTTGTATACCTTTAGAAACGGGATGCCCGTGTCGCTTACGCCGATAGCACCAGATGGCGTAGCTCCCTTTGTGATCGGTGCCACGCAGATGTCTGCAGCAGGGACCAATCGCCACTCTGGACGAACGACAGCTTGGGATATTTCTGAGGTTGCAGGAGAGCAACCTGCTACTGCAAAGATCGAAACCAGACCTGACCTCAGCATTTCGTTTGCGGTTTCAAGTGCAGTTGCATAGGACTCTGCCGATTCACGAGCACAAGCTAGCAGTTCAAGCAGGCGAACTTGTTCATCTATTGACGGCAGCGCAAACTCAAAGTCCGCCAAACTCGTCCAGTTGGTGCGGGGGCTCAACGAGCCAGCTGAAGTGCCCACCGCGTGATCAAAAAAGGCATCGGTCTGGCAAATGAAGGGCAGCAACTCTGGCATCAAGATCTGAGCGTCCTTGGTCTCCAGCACGTAGATGTCACCGGAGCACACACCAGAAAAGTCTGCTATGGCCACTTTGCGCTGATAGGCTCGGCGCTTACCGAACAGCACCTGCCCGGGGTGAAACACACTGGTGAAGGTTACGCCGTCTGCGACGTTGCCCCAATTTCGGATACGTAGATCGCCTGGTTCAAGGTGTTCCAGACCGACGTATCGATCAAACCCATCAGCCAAAGGATCCTGGCTGCGGGTTTTCGAGAGACGTACCACGTCGCCGAATTTCACCCGATGCCAGCCAGTCTTCAAGGTTTTATTGTTCTTGTTAGACACGCTCGATGTCCTCCGTAATCAGTCCATCCAGCGTTTCCACTAACGCGTCCATTTGTTGCCAGAACGCGCGTCCATCTGTTTGCCATTGGTCCCAGGCTGAGCGCAGCGTTACCGTCTCACGGTTACTGTCTGTGGCGACGGCTGATGCAGCCCGCTTCACATACAAAGGGATCGAGAGGTTGCCCGCATTGGCGCCGATTTCAGCCAGGGTTGCGACCTTGGCGAAGCCTGGCACATCGGAAAAGGTGCTGTAAGCGCTCAGGATGCGCTGCTGGTGTTCGGGCTTCAGAAAGCTCTGCGCCCGTTCCCGTGTCACCTCATTCACCGCGTCTATGAAGATCACCTTGCCCTTGCGACTGGGGATCTTCTTGCGGTTACAGATGACGATGCATGACTCCATCGGGGAGTTGTAGAACAGGTTGGGACCTAAGCCGATAATGGCCTCGACCCAATCATGCTCGACCATTTTGGCTCGCATGGCTTGTTCTTCATTACGGAACAAGACGCCGTGTGGCCACAGCACGGCACACCGCCCCTTTGCAGTGAGACTGGTCAGGATGTGCTGCTGGAAAGCGTAGTCGGCGCGGCCCTGCGGCGGTGTACCCAGCGAGTTTCGGCCCCACTTGTCACTGCCCCAGGCCTCGCGATTCCACTGCTTGATGGAGTACGGCGGGTTGGCCAGGATCACGTCGAATTGGCGCAAGCGGTCATCTTCGATGTGCTTTGGCTCGGCCAGGGTATCGCCCCGGATGATCTCGAAGTCCTCCACGCCGTGCAGAAACAGGTTCATCCGGGCAATGGAAGATGTAATGAGGTTGCGCTCTTGCCCGTAGAGTTTGAGAGTGCGGTATTCGCCGCCAGAGCGTTTTACTTCGTCCAGCGCGGAAATCAGCATGCCACCGGTGCCGCAGGTTGGATCGTAGATCGACTCGCCCGCCATCGGGGCCAAGAGTTGCGTCATCAGGTGAACTACGGTGCGGTTGGTGTAGAACTCAGCGGCTGTGTGGCCAGAGTCGTCAGCGAACTTTTTTATAAGATATTCGTAGGCATTGCCAAGCTCATCTTCCGGGACATTGGCAACCGATAGGGTTTTGGTCGAAAAATGCTCGATCAGATTTTTCAGCGTTTCGTCGGGTAGACGCTCTCTGTTAGTCCAGGGGGCATCACCGAAGATGCCGTCGAGCATGTCGGGGTTAGCAGACTCGATGGCGCGCATAGCTTTCTGGATGGCAGCGCCCACATTTTTCGAAGTCTGACGCACATCGTTCCAGTGCGCGCCTTCGGGAATCTGGAAACGGTGGTTTTCGGCGAACTGGGCGTAAGAAAGGTCGCCATCGGAGTCGGTTACAACGGATTGGTACTCCTCATCCCAGACATCCGATGCACGCTTGTAGAACAACAGCGGGAATATAAATTGCTTGTAATCGCCTGCGTCGATCAAGCCGCGAAGCAAAACAGCTGCGCCCCAGAGGTAGCTTTCGAGTTCTTGTTGAGTGATGCGGCTCATTGCAGCCATCCTCCTTCAGTCATCACCTGTGCGAGGCGTTCTTCGGCCTCACGGCAGCGGGTCATTGCACCCTTGAATGCCGCAATTGCATCAGGCAGCGGTGGAATATCTTCTTGTAGAGGGGGTAGAACATAGCGCGAGATGTTCAGAGTCCAGTCCTCAGTCTTGATCTCTTCGAGGTTGACTACGCGAACTGCGTCTTGTACGTCGGCAAAGCTGCGATACCAGCCCAATATTTCAGCGGCGTGCTCAGGGTCCAGATAGTTCTGTGCACGGCCCCGGCGGAACAGACGCGAGGCATCGGCGATCAGCACTTTCTTCTTGTGTTTGGCAGACTTTCGCATGCGAAGAACCAATATGCATGCAGCGAGTCCTGTGCCATAAAAAAGGTTTGGTGCTAGGCCAATGACGGCTTCAACCAAATCCATCTCCAGAAGCTTCTGGCGGATGTCGCCTTCTGCTCCTTTGCGGAACAAGGCACCTTGGGGAAGCACCACGGCCATTCGGCCAGAACCATCCGCCATCGACTTAACCATGTGTTGCACCCAAGCAAAGTCGCCGCTGTTTGATGGGGGAAGCCCAGCGAAGTTTCGACCGAAGGGGTCGTTTAGCCACAAGTCTTCACCCCATTTTTCCAGTGAGAACGGAGGATTGGCAAGCACGCAATCAAAAGTGGCTAGGCGGTCACCTTCGAAGAAAGCTGGATTACGCAGGGTGTCTCCACGCACCACCTGAAAGTCCTCGATGCCGTGTAGAAACAGGTTCATTCTGGCAATGGATGAAGTAGTTAGGTTCTTCTCCTGTCCGTACAACTTTCCCCAAAGACGCTTGACATCTCCGTGCCTATCTTTGACGTGTTGTACGGCGGCGAGCAGCATTCCGCCAGTGCCGCAGGCGGGGTCATAGATGGTTTCAGCTTCTTTGGGATCGAGCATGTCGATCATCAGCCGAACCACGCTGCGTGGGGTATAGAACTCTCCTGCCTTTTTGTTGGTGGCGTCGGCGAACTTCTTGATCAGATATTCGTAAGCGTCGCCGACCAAATCGGAGTCGACGTTCTGGTTCCCCAAGGGGAGCGATGAAAAATGCTCGATCAGATCCTTTAGCAATGCATCAGACAGACGTTCCTTGTTCGTCCACTGTGCGTCACCGAAAACCCCGTATAGGGTGTCAGGGTTGGCCTTTTCAATCCCGCGCATTGCGTGCTGAAGTGCCGCGCCAACATTGGTTGCTTTGGCTCGGACGTCTACCCAGTGGCAGTCTTCCGGGATCTGAAATCGGTGTGATTCTGGGAAGCATGCGAGCTGTTCGTCTCCAGTCTCATCGACGATTTCCTGATATTCCTCATCCCAAACATCACAGATGCGCTTGAAAAAGAGCATTGGGAAGATGTATGTCTTGAAATCTGCCGCATCCACAGGTCCGCGAAGAATGTTTGCGGATTCCCAGAGATGTGACTCAAGGGTGTTTAGAGAGACGACCATTAGTTTTCTGTTCTTTTGATTTCTACGATTTGAAATGTCTTGGAGGCGCTGCCCGTTAGGTGAAGTGCAACTTCATCCCCGACAACGGCTCCAAGCAGTGCCTGAGCTAGAGGGCGGCTTTCGTTGACGATTCCGTTTGCAAAGTCGTCTTTTCCGTGGGTGATTTGGACTGTCAGGACATCGTTTGGATTAGAGAGGTCAACATACCGAACCACGTCACCCACTTCGATTTCCAGGTCATCCTCGGTATCGATTAGCACCGAGCTGACTGCTTCGCGCTCAATTTCTGCCTGTGCTGTGTTTTCAACCTGCTCGATTTCCTGCGTGACTCGACTTGCAGCTTGTCCTGCACCGTGGCCTTCCTCGATCCAGGCTTCGCCAGATGCATGTTCAGGTTTCCAACTTTCTCGCAGATCCTCAAGGAAGGTGATGAGCTTCTCAGTTTCTTGTCTTGGGGTACGGAACCAGTCCGTAGACCAGATGCGCCAGATACGGCCACGCCAGCCAAGAGACTCCAGGATCTCTTGGCGAATACGATCGCGATCTCGTACAGACAAGGCTGAGTGATAGGAGGCTCCATCGCACTCAATGGCAGCCAAATACGATCCAGGTGCATCTGGGTGTTTGACAGCGATGTCAATGCGGTATCCCGCCACGCCTAGTTGGGGGGTGACTTCGTAACCTCGAAGCTTGAGCATGTCCATAACGGAGATCTCAAAGTCGCTGTCAGGTTCACGATCTGTCTCCTCGTAAGTGGTCAGTGAGCCAGTGCGGGCGTATTCAAGGTAATTCCGAAGGGCTTTGGTGCCATCAGGTGTGGTCCCGTCCATCACGATGTCTTCTGGGCGAAGGGATGTGTAGATGGCGATCGACTTCTTGGCTCGCGTGAACAACACGTTCAGTCTTCGCCATCCACCCTGGCGGCTGATTGGCCCGAAGTTCTGACGGACAGCACTTGAGCCTGCGGGTTTTCCGAAAGTCGTAGAGATGATGATGGCGTCACGCTCATCACCTTGAACGTTTTCAAGGTTCTTGATGAAGAGTGGCTGGCCTTCTACTGCCCAGTGATCTCGATAAGAGTCAGCACCACGAGCAGACTTAAGGCGCTCTTCTAGTAGCTCTGCAATCAGGTCACGCTGCTTGATGTTGAGGGTCACAATGCCCAGAGATTCATTTGGCCGCGTTGCAATGTGTTCGACGACTGCATCTACGACCCGTTTGGCTTCGCGGAGATTCGTCTGGTTTTCGTAGATGGCGTCTGCAAGGTAAACCGCTCGAACACCCAACTTGCCACCTTGCCCATATGGCGATGGGAAGATGATCAGGTTTCCTCGGTAGAAGCTGTGGTTCGAGAAAGCGATCAATGAATGATGCTGAGAGCGGTAATGCCAGCGCAGTGATCGGGTTGGCCTGAAATGCGACGAGCAGACGTCCAGAATGCTTTCGGCGTCTGTGGTGGTGAAATGATCATCACCACCATCTCCATCCTGGGTCATGCGCGAGAAGAAGGAAGTCGGCGGTAGCTGCTTCGGATCGCCAACCACGACCAATTGACCGCCACGAGCGACCGAACCAATTGCTTCTTCAGGCTTTAACTGAGAGGCCTCATCCATGATGACGAGATCGAACTTGATGACGCCTGGGGCTAGATATTGAGCTACTGCTTGAGGCCCCATCATGAAGCAAGGCTTCAGAGCCTGGATTGACCCGCCCGCTCGAGTCAGGATTTTCCGAACAGGCATGCGCGGGCGTTGTTGAGGCATGAGGTAGTTCAGTAGAACCATCTCAGTTCGATCATCGACGCGCGCACCATTCCTTCCGGGAGGTGGGGAGGCTTTGCGAGAGCATTCGTAAGCGATTGCTTTGCCACGCAGAGAAATAATTTCCCTATCGAGTCGTTTGAATTCGTCTCGTATTTGGTTGTGCTTGAGACCCGTGAATCGCCCTAGCTCTGGGATGCTTCGGAAGGCTTCGCGTGTAATCGTGCTGTACATGCAGTAGGCATAAGCATCTGTCAATTCGTCAGGCTTGATTCGTTTCTTCTCAAGGAGATCCACGAATTCAGTCAGGGTCAGCTCATTAGCTTCCTTGCGTCGCGTCAGATACAAAGACCAAGGAATCAGAAGGTCCTTGTCCTGAATGGCTTTCTGAACGGCACCATGAAGAGCACTTGCGAACAACTGCAAGTCCTCGTCGGCTGGCGCTCCTGTCCACGTATCTAGTTCAAATTTTCCAAAATGTGACAGGGCACTGCTCAGGTTATCGACGCTCTGCAGTCCCGTGTGTACTTCGTCTAGTGCTTCTACTAACGTACGACAGGTCTCTATTGGGTGTTCTGAGCGCAGCTTGTACTTGACTTGTGGCATCAAGTTGAGGCCATCGATGCTTTGACCAAACGAAAGAGCCTCAATTGCAGTCGAACAGTCAGTATCGACCCCGCGATAGAGATCGCCGAGCAGTGCTTTAATCCGAGTATTGGCTTGAATCTGTGACTTCAGGTTCGACCGCTCCAAAGCCGCATCGCAGCCCGTAATCACTTGGCCGAAAGTTGCCTGACTTCTTGCCTCAAGTTCTAACCAGTCGAATCGGTCTTCGAGCGCTTCCGTGAATTCCTTTGTCTTCTCGATCACCTTGCTGATCAAATGACTGCCGCTAAACTCTGAGAGTCTCTTGAGCTTTTGATTGATGCTCTCGAAGGCCGTTATCGCAGCTGTGATTTCCAGTTTGAATGTTGAGAACTCACGCCGCAGCGCGCGTGCTTGGTCAGCGGTGAAGCTGATCGGGTCGATTAGTACAGCTTGAATGTCCTCGGATGCGACTTTGATTCCGCGATTCCACTTCGCCAAAGCGAGGTATCCATCTAAGGGAGAGGGCGCCGCAGGGGCGGCAAAGCCCAGAAACTGTGTCCAGGTAGGTGACAATTTCCACTGCTCTTTGAGACCGAGCAATTTAATGATCTGCTCGAGTTGCTCCAGTCGTTTGTGGCCAGGCATTTTCAGCTTGGTTCGCTGGAGTGCCTTATGTAATCCCACAGCTTTGCGCCACCTGCCTTGGAAGATTCGATACCAAGCATCACCTTCGCGCAGCGTCAGGATGGCTTGCTTGATGTCTCCTTCGTGTGGCAGTGTGTCCACATAGAGAGACTCACCCAGTTCCTTTTCAACACCAGTCCATTCGGTTTGGAGTGCAAACAACTGTTCAATGGCTTGGACGGCGCCGTCGCGTGTCAATCCGGGAGTTTGAAGATGAAAGTGCTCCTCAGGGGCATCTAAGACTAAGTCGGTGAAGCTGAGTAATTGCTGCAGCTTTTGCTTTGAGCCGTCATAAGGAATGTTCTTGCTGCTGAGGAAATTGCTGACAGCAGTATTGGCAGTGGAAAGCTTGCCCGTAGTTTCAACAAGGAGTTGGTAGAGGCTTCGGAGCTCGTTGAGCGTACCCAATTCAGCGCCCAGGCTATCTGCCAGGCGACCCAGAATTTTGAGATCCTCTGTACCGGATTTGGTGACGCTGGATTCCAGTTTCAGGGCAGTTTTCACTGCTCCTTCTAGGCTGTGGAATTGCTCGACTTGCTTGGAAAATTCTTCGATCGCATGAGCAGCCTTTGTTCCAGTCTCGTCATCTTCAAAGAAGCCCGGAATGAGGTGCAGTGGCAGCTGTTGATTGGCAGTTTCAAGCAGACGCCTGAGCACTGCTAATTGCTCCCCGCTGAAAACCGATGAGAGGTTATGGACGCGACCTCCGAGAACTTCGGAAAAGTGCTTTGAGGCTTGTACAAATGCTTGTCCCCACAAGTCAGCCGCTTCGAATAATTGTGTGAGCTTGACTTCGTCACCGGGAATCAACCGCTCGGGGTAGAAGCCCCAGAAAGTGCAGCTTGCATCAAAGCCCCCGACTGATTTGTATTGAGACCCAAGGTACCCTAGGCAATCCGTTCGGCGTCCGAACTCAAATTCGGAAATCTGCGTAGCGTCATTGATGTTGATCTGGCTCAGCATGCTCTCTTCGTTGCTGAGTCCCTGACGGTGCTTCTCAGCACGCCACATGATCTGATGGAGGGTCAATCCAAATGCGTTGTGAGCAATGGAATTGATCAAGTCTGTGTATGCCTTGAGATCTTTACGGTGAGCCTCTAGCTGTTGCTGCAGGCGGGGGAGGTCATTTGGATTGCTTGGCCTGAATGTGGTCCTTTTTGCGATTTCCTCCAAGACCCGTTTCTTGTTGGTCTTGTTGCTGTGCAGCTCGAGAACAAATGGGTCGAGTCCAGCAAGTGAGAGTCTGTTTTTCACGACCTCAAGGGCTGCCAGCTTTTCTGCGACAAACAGTACCTTCTTGCCTTCGGCAAGGCACGCAGCAATCAAGTTCGTGATGGTTTGAGATTTGCCTGTGCCTGGAGGTCCTTCGATGACCAGGTTCTTCTTGAGCGATAAAACATCAATCAGGGCGCTGTGCTGGGAGCTATCGGCGTCGTATACGAGTGGAATGTTTGCTCCAGGGCCTTCCTCTACAAGATGTTCCTCTGCTAGGCTGAGACCTGTACCACCTTCATCGGATCTCCCCTCAAATACCTCCCGGACGATCGGATGATCTATGAGAGCGTTTTCATCGTCAGTTGACGGCCATTTCGTCGGGTCAAGGTCTCGAACCAGCAGCATGTTGCTGAAGCTGAGCAAGCACAGGGATACGCGATGCTTTAGAGCGTAGCCGGGCTGCTCATCGATGATTGCTTGAATTTCAGCAAAATAGCCATTGATATCGATTTGCTCTTCGGCGAGTTCAGGCAAGACCAGACCGAAGTCGTTGCGTAGCTTCTCTCGCAGTGATAGGTTCTCGGAGATGTCGTCCCCGGTGTACTGAAGTGAGAACTGCTGGATACCAGCCACTTCTTTTTTTTGGAGTGAAACTGGGACGCAAATCAAAGGGGCTGTGAACGTCTTGTCACTGTCTCGCTGATCAGGGAACTCTAAGAAGCCGAGCACCAAGAACAGCATGTTTGCGCCAGTTTCTTCGATTGCCAGCGTTGCCTCGCGCTCGATTTTTCGACAGTGCTTAGCCAGGTCGTCCGGGTACATCAACGCCCGAACATTTGATTCGTCTGAGTCGTTGCCCGCACCTGAAATGTCATAGCCGGTAGAGACACCGACAGACTTGGCCCAGTCACGTGGTTCGGGCCGTTGCAGACGTCCGTTACGCTCAACCCAGTCTTTTCGAGTAGGTTCGGGCAGTCCCAGCACGCTGATGGTGGCCTTGTTATTGGCTTCCACTAGCTTCTGATAGATCGCTGCTGGATGGCCCTCTACAAACTGAAGCGACTTGCCTGCGGTATGTTTGAAATTGATGAGGCGATTACGCCCAGTTAGATCGAGCAGCTTCAGACGTAGCTGCTCGAGCGCAGAGGTTAGTGGAGAGCCGCTGTCGCTCATGGTTGTCCCTTTATTCTTTTGAAGCCAGGAGCTAGGTCGGCGCTCTCTACATTGGCCAGTGATTCAATGTTTTGCAGTGCGAGGTGATATTCCTCGGGGTTCAACGTGCTGTCCGCAGAACAATCCACCCCCCAGCGTCTTAGCATGTAGCCCGCAACCGCAGCGCGGCAGCTCACTTCGATTCGACGGCCCTTCATTCGGTAGTCCGCCTCGATCGCAGCCTGGTGAGTGATTCTTGGATGCGGCATCAAAGACAGATTGATGGTCTCAGACCATTGGCTGTCGGCAGCGGCCTGTTCGTGTTCTGCTATGTCTTCATCCAGTGCTTGGGCATACTGAATACGGTTGATGACAAAGTCGGAGAATCGGTTGTTTTCACGGTCAAAAGCTCTGACATGCCACCTTTTCCCGCTATCTACCAGTGCATGCGGAGCAATCTGGCGGGTTTTGTAGCCGCTGGATAGAGATAAATACTTGATCTCTAAGACCTTATGTCGGTAAATCGCCCGGGTAACTTGCGCCAGCATGTCTGCATCTGGGATGCAAAGGGTGTTAACTGACTCAGTGGGTAGTCCCGGGGGATATGGGAGGCCATCCCCCAAACCGGATTTCAGCCACCACAGTACGTTTTCAGTTGAAAGTTCAAAGATTCGCTGGAATTTGTCAGATGGCTGATAAGTTCGTTCGCGATAGTCGTAATCGAGATTTTTGGGAGCAAGCTGCTTGTAAAGCGAAAGATCTCGACTGGCTTGAACTGACGCAACAGAGAATCTTTGCGCTATGTCCTGCCTTCGGATCACTCCCAGAAAGTAGAGGCGAGCCTCAATGAAGGCGAGCCGCTCCACCTGCGAACGGGGTGCTTGGGCTAGCTCTTTGTCGACTCGGGTCATCTTATCTAGACATTTCTTAAAAATATTGCCATTGTCACGATACCACTGTATCGTAATGATAACAACTCTGATACCATCTTATAAGATTAAAAAGTGTTTTCTTGAACCAAAGGTATGAGTCAGACCATGCATGACATCCCCATGTCCGAAGTAACGCCCGAGTTTGCCCGCTGCTGGCAAGCCGCTGGCATGCACCTCGAAGATGTGGCTGGGGGGCGGATGGACGCATGGCTTAGGGCGCATTTGAACCCTCCATTTCTGGAGCACTTGTCTTTCAGGCTCGGAAATCAGTTGTTTTTTCTGAGGGTGGAAGACGAGGATGGCCGTGTCCAAGGACCAGGTAGTCGTCAGGGGTTGCTGAGTGTGGCCGATGGCAGCAAGGGGCATGCATGTCTGATGCCCATGCGAAACAGGGGGGGGAAGTGGCAGGCAAGTTTGCCGGGATGGGGGCTTGAAGACGCCAGGACTGGCAAGCCAATCAATCCTCCATCTGAAATTTCTGATCAGAAAATTGAAATGACAGACTGGGAGCTGCAGGATTTCGCGGTCCAGGTTGTCCGCCAGCAAATAGAAAAAGAGGGTCATGAGCTGATGTCGTGGCAATCGAACCCGGGTGTTGATCCTTCAATTTGGTTTGTCGGTAATGACGGGCCCGAATGGGTCATCGTTAAGACGGCACGCTACCCACAAAAGGATGCAGAGTTGCCAACCAACTGGCGCACAGTTGCTGAGAACTGCTCGCGAATGAGTAAGCGTGGCAACTTTGCCTCAGTTTCAGTTGCATGCATGCAGACCATGAATGAGGGTGGACACCTCTACCGAGGCTATCCGCTAGTGACGAACTATGCGGGGATGCAGCCAATACACAAGATGGGCCGCATGGGGTAGATCAAATGGGATTCCGATTTCAAAAGCGTATCAGCCTGCTACCAGGAATTCGACTCAATTTGAGCAAGTCCGGGGCAAGTGTGACCGTAGGTAAGCCAGGACTGTCAGTAAACATTGGGAAAGGCGGCGCTACTGGCAATGTTGGCATTCCAGGTACAGGGCTCTCCTACCGAGAAAAAATTGGAGGAGACACAGAGACAGTACAGGAGGATGTCCCAAATCAATCCGTTCAGAGCACTCAGGCTGGCGCTGGAATATGGAAATGGTTGTTCATTGCGGCCGTTGTGGTGATCTTTGTTTTGCTGGCGGCGAAAGGTAAGGGATGACTCAAGCTGTCTGTTACAGGTGCGGAGAGATTAAGCATGGAGCCGTCACCGAGTGTCCTCATTGCGGAGGGAGACCGGTGACAGACGAAGAGTTGGTGCTCTCATTGGCAATGACCGACCACTACTTCGACTTGGCCACCATGAAGCAGATGGGAGCGGCAGTTGCAGAGGGGAAGCCACCACACCTCGATGAGAAGTCGCGGCAAGATCTCTTGAAGCAACTAGAAAACGTCAGGAAAACACCGGTGGGACGCTTTCTAGGTGGAGGATCTCCCGCTCCTGAAAAAAAGAAAAGTAAATGGTGGCCGTTCTAAAGAAAGTGATACGTGGAACTCGTTTTAAATAATCCGTATCGAGTGCTGGGGTTGTCTGCGACGGCGACAACACGGGACATAGCCAAGCGCATATCTGACTTGGAGACATTCGCTGAATTAGGCAAGGTCAAGTCATATCCGTATGACTTTCCAGGACTAGGGGCACTGAATCGTAGCCTTGATGCGATCAAAGATGCTGCGCGAAAAATTGAGCAAGTTGAAGGTCGCTTGTTTCATTCCTTCTTTTGGTTCCGTAATGGCGACAGCGTCGATGAATTAGCCCTTGAAAGTCTAGCGGCTGGAAATGTGGATGAGGCTGCAGATTTATGGGACAAGCAGCTAGGTAAAAAGGGTTCGAAGAAATACACCTGGCGACTTAACAGAGGCATTCTTCATTTGCTGAATGCCAGCAGCAAGACTCTTGATGTTGGCGAAATGGATGAGGCACTTGAGGCCATGGGCTTTGTCATTGACGATGACCTAGATGAGTCGATCGAAGATGTGCTGTCAGGTAACGAATCAGGCTTGAATCGTGACGATCTTTGGAAGCGGGTTGTTGACGAAATTTTGACTGTCATTCAGTCGTATTCGAACAATCCATATGGCAAAAATGCAGTCAAGATCGTTGATTCCCTGTGGTCGTTTCCAGCTGACGCGCGTGACTATGCTTCCTCGAAAATTCTCAATCCACTGATTGAAGAGGTCAACGATGCGATCAAGGTCAGCGAGGAGTTGCGAGCAAACGATGACCTTGAAGCCTTGAAGGCTAAAAATCGGCTGGATAAAGTCGAGAAAATTATCTGGGAAATGAAAGAGGTCTTGGGCGAAGACGACATTCGCTTCCAGACACTTGCAAACGCATATGCGGATGAAATTTGCGCCTGTGCCGTCAAGGCGCTAAATCATTTCAAGAATCCAAAGCTCTCTATGGTTTTGATTCAGTGGGCAGCCGGTCTTCCCTCGTATTCAAGAATCAAATCGAGGATAGAGGAAAACCTTGAAACCATTCAGGAGTGGGTTGATGATGATGAAGAAGACGAAATCTTTGGGGATATCGTCAAAAAATTGAAGGTTGATATTTACACATTGACTCAAGCAGCCAACATGCTGGAAGACATGAAGCGTTTGCTGGCGCAGGTTAAAGCAAAGGTTGGTGGAGGTGACAAGCGGTACCTCAAAATATCTTCTGCCTGCGCTCATCACATATTGGGCTTTCTGATTGACACCGTGAACTCGGCGCAAGATACGTTCGACAAAACCAGAAACCTTACGGATCTTCAGTCAACGATCAGTGGGTCTACTGGTATGACCAGAAAGTTGCTCTTACTGGACCTGGATGTTGAAACGCGTACCAGGGTGAATAAAAACTTGGAAACGATCGAAGGCATTGAGTCTCGATTGAATTCGGCGATGACAGCAAGAGCCAATCATTCGGCCAATTCCAGCAACATTTTTGAGCAAATTCCAGGCTGGGTATGGCTCGCAGGAATCGTCTTGCTGATTTCAATGTGCAGCGGAAAGTGAAGGACATGTATGAATAAGAAGCTAACAATCGCGTTGATGCTGGCTGCTGCTTTTGGGGTAGTGCTGGCTGATGAGCCATATGACCTGTTGAAGGGTCAAGTCCAAAAAGTTGAAAAGAAAATTGAAGGACTTGAGAAGAGTGCCAAGCAAGCACAGGACTCGACAAACGATCTGAAAAAACAAGTCGGGGAACTCACTGCATCAAGCAAAGTTCAGCAGCAAAAGTTGACTGAATTGAATGCAAAGCTCAGTGCGCTTGAGGGCCGCCAGACTGCTCTCGGTGGATCGTTGGATCAATTGAGTCGTGAAACAGAACAAAAAACTCAAACGATTGATGAGACGATCACGACTCGCTCAAAGTGGTACGGCGGAGCAATTGCTGCACTTCTGTTGTTGCTGGGAGGGTGCTATTGGTATCTGCGTCGTCGCAATGACGCAAGCGAACAGTCACTATCTGCCCAGGTGAAAAGCGCCATCGACACGGTTCGTTCTACTGAAGAGAAGATTGCAAAATCAGATACGGCCCTTGCAGACTCTCTGTTTGAAATCCTGAATAAGTTGAAGGTCCAGGAGTTGAGTGCCGTAGCCAATGGACAAGCAAAGCCAGCAGAGGCAGATCATCATTTGCCGTTGAAATTGGCAGATGAAATCCATCGGATGCGTAAACGCTTAGCCTCGCTTCCCGAGGACACAAAAGGATTGACCCCATTACAAAAATCCTTGGAGCGCCTGGAGTCTGAGTTGGCTGAGCAAGGCTATGAAATTGTTGATCACACAGGTATGGCCTACGCGGAGAACTTGTCAGTGAAAGCTCGTTTTGTTCCAAGTGACGATCTTGGACCAGACCAAAAAATCATCAGCAAGGTGGTGGTTCCTCAGGTGAACTACAAAGGCGTAATGATCCGAATGGCAGATATTGAAGTAAGCATTGGCTCTTGAGTGAGGAATTGAAATGAGACAGAAGATTGATTACGGCATCGACCTTGGCACGACCAATTCAGCCATCGCACGAATGAATGCGGGTGAAGCGCGCATCATGAAAAGCGATGACAATCAAATGGACACCACCCCGTCATGCATCTATTTCAACAAAAAGAAGACGATGTTTGTTGGGCAGAACGCAAAGAACTCAATTGAAAGTGAGGCTTTGTCTGCTTTTAAGTCTCGCCGTCAGACTTCAAGCAATGGTTATCAAGAATTCAAGCGGACTATGGGGACGGACCACAAATATGAGTCTGCGTACATGGAGCGCAGCTTCTCGTCCGAAGATCTCTCTGCAGAGGTGCTCAAGAAGCTGAGGGGCTATGTCCGCGATGAGGAGGTTGGATCAGTTGTGATCACTGTTCCGGCCATGTTCAAGCAACACCAGATTGATGCGACTCAACGCGCAGCCGAAATGGCTGGTTTTAAGTATTGCGAACTACTTCAAGAGCCGATCGCTGCGTCAATTGCGTATGGAATCAAAGCCAGTGCTAGCAGCGGGTACTGGTTGGTATTTGACTTTGGTGGTGGCACTTTTGATGCTGCGCTAATGCATGTAGACGATGGAATTATGAAAGTCGTCGATACAGAGGGGGACAACCATCTAGGCGGCAAGAACATTGATTCAGCGATCGTTGACCAATTGTTCATTCCTGAAATTGAAAAGCAGTGCGAGATCGATAACGTTTTATCGGATGAACTTAGCAAAAAATTGCTTCAGGACGCGTTAAAGCGCTATGCCGAGCAGGCCAAAATCACTCTTTCGTCAAAAAGTTCATGGGATCATTTTCTTGAGGACTTTGGTCCGGACGATGATGGCGAAGAGATGCAGGTTGAGCTGACCATCTCGCTAGAGAAATACGAAAAGGTCTGCGGCCCATTGTTCCAGAAAGCTATTGACATCTGTAAACAGCTTCTGGATAGGAACAAGTTAACAGGTGGCGATCTGAGTTCAATCGTCTTGGTTGGAGGGCCAACTTTTTCTCAGACATTGCGCAGAATGTTGAAGGAACAGATCTCTAGTCGTATTGATACCACTATTGATCCTATGACGGCTGTAGCCGTTGGGGCAGCTCTTTTTGCCTCCACCAAGAATATCCCCAGCGATCTTCAGAAGCGCGACGCTAGTAAAGCGCAGCTCACCCTCAAGTACCCAGAAACGACGGTTGAAACTCAAGAAAATCTGGGCATTCGGATTGATCGAAATAAATCCACCGCTAACCTTCCTTCTTCATTCTCTATTGAGGTAATCCGTTCTGACAGCGGATGGTCGAGTGGAAAGGTGGAAATGGACGGTGATGCAGAAATCATTGAGGTTGTTCTCAACAATGGCAAAGCCAATCAATTTGACATCAAGCTATTTGGCTCTGATGGATCAATTATTCCGTGCGAACCAAGCTCTATCACAATCATCCATGGCCTGAAGATTGCTAACCCGACCTTACCCTATTCAATTGGCCTGGAGGTGTACAACACAATGGATGGAAAGCAAGGGGTGTACGCTTTCAAGGGTCTAGAAAAAAATAAAACTCTTCCCGCAAAAGGCAAGGGTTCATATAAAACAGCAAAAGACATTCGGCCCGGCAATCGCTCGGACAAATTCACTGTTCAGTTCTACCAATTCTCCTTTGGAGATGAAGGGTCTCGGGCAATTCTGAATGACCCATTTGGTGGCGCAACCATTACGGGAGAGCAGTTGCCCGCAATGCTCCCGGCGCAGAGTGAAGTTGAACTCACATTGAGCATAGATGCTTCGCGTCGTGCATCCCTCTCAATTTACATCCCGAGCTTGGATGAAACAATTGACGTTGAATTTGAAAGCAACACTCAAGCTTCTGAAGACGTTTCCGATCTGATGAGCGATGTTGAGCAAGCTCGAGAGGTCGCTGAGAAGCTTGAATCGAGTGAGCAATCTACTGATGTTTCTGAGTTCAAGAGCGAATTGAACGAAGTAGAGCGTCTGCTCAACAACCGTGGCAAGGACGCAGGAGTCAAGTATGAGGCTCGTCAAAAGCTACAAAGAACGTTTATAGCTCTAGAAAAAATCGAGTCTACCAACAGATGGCCCGAGCTCGAAGCCGATTTGGACTCTGCAATGGAGTACCTGCTTGTCAACGATCAGCGATATGGCAATGAAAAATCCCAACAACTTGTAGCGGATTATCAAAAGCGTGTTCGTCATGCCAAGAACGAGAAGAATTACAACGCAGGAAAACAGCTTCTCGATGAGATTCATTCCTTCTCGTTTGCCTTGATTGGGCAAGACATTGGTTTGTGGATGAGTTGGATCAAAGAGTACGACCAGGACTTCGAAACAACTGAATGGACTGATAAGCGTGAGGCACGTCGTGTCCTTAATGACGCGAAAACCATGATCGCAACTAACCCATCAAAGTCCAAGGTCGAAGAAGCTGTGCGTACCCTTTGGTCCTTGATGCCAAAGGAGAAGCGAGAGGCTGCCCAACGAGCCAGCGACGATATCTTGCGTCAATGAGGCCTCAATGAAAAAGCGCGGCACCCTCGCCAGAGGGCAAGTCATCGACGGAACCTACGAAGTCCTTTTCTACATCGGAGAAGGGGCCTTTGGGGAGGTGTACCGCGTCCAGCACAAGTACCTTGGCGTTCAAGTCTTCAAGCTATTCAAAGAGGACTTTGAAAAGGCGGTCGATATCCAGGAAATCTCCCGGGAAGCTCGCGTTCTCTCAAAAGTCACGCACCCAAATGTCGTGCGTGTCTTTGAGTGCAACTCATTCCAACTGGATGAAAAAACCAGACATTTCCTGACGATGGGATTCGTTTCCGGTGAAACGCTTACCCAGCTTCTGGCGCGTCGCATCAACTTATCTCGTGCTGAGGCCGTCAACATAATGATTGATGTCCTCGAGGGACTGAATCACGTCCACTCGATGTCTCCACCAATCATTCACCGAGATATCAACCCAGACAACATTCTGTTGTCTTATGACGGCGTGACCCCTCGTGGGTTACTGTCGGATTTCGGTTTGGCTCAACCTCTCGACGCAGACGAGCACTTGCCTGGAGCTGCAGGCCGTTATCCCTATTTGGCGCCCGAGTGCTTTTGGGGCACATACATTCTTTCAAGCGATGTGTTCTCAGCAGGCGTTACTTTGTACCGTGCAGTGACAGGAATACATCCTTGGCAGTACGAAATCGAGTGGGAGGACACAGATCCCGAGGATGTCGTTACTGAAATTTCTCGGGCTCGTAAGCAAGCACCTCGGGCAGCATCCTTTCACCTAGAGGACGAAGATGACCGGCTAGACGAGATTTTGTTCAAGGCGATTGAGCGCGACCTGGAAAAACGATACCGCAATGCAGGGGAATTTTTGGCGGCATTGAAAAACTGGCGTGATGGTGTGGTTGAAGAATTACCCAAAAGATTACGCGATACATCTGGTTCAGAGCTTCCAAATAAAGACTATTCAGCCAAAACTCAGGGCAAAGGGTTTGACCTTATCGCTGGCATGCATGAGCTCAAAGAGACCTTGTACCAAGACATCATTCGGCCTCTTTCGGAGCCAGAGCTATACAAAGAGTATGGGGTGTCACCACCAAACGGCATGCTGCTCTATGGTCCTCCTGGATGTGGGAAAACGTACATCGCACAGAAGTTGGCAGAAGAAATTGGGTACCACTACATCGAAGTGAAACCATCAGATCTTGCGAGCGTCTACATTCACGGAACGCAAGAAAAGATCGGAAAAATGTTCAAGGAAGCCGAAGAAAAGGCCCCGACACTCATCTTTATCGATGAAGTAGATGCAGTTCTGCCCAGTAGAGACGGGCGAATTGACCAGCATGTGTCGTCAGAAGTGAATGAATTTCTTGCGCAGATGACCAACTGCGCAGACAAGGGAATTTTCATTGTGGCTGCTACCAATCGGCCAGAAAATATTGACCCAGCAATCATGCGAACTGGTCGTATCGACAAGGTGGTTTATCTCTCTCCGCCAGATATTTTTGCCAGGCAGGAAATGTTGCGGTTGTATCTGAGAAACAGGCCAGTATCTGACGACATTGATCTCACCAAGTTGGCGGGACTCACGGATGGGTACGTTTCAAGCGACATCAAGTTTCTTGTCAATGAGGCTTCTCGCCTTGCACTAAAAGATCGCCTAAAGATCGCAGACAAGCAGTTCGAAATTGTCTTGAAGCAGCATCAACCATCTATATCACGAGAGCAAGTTCGTTCATACGAAAAGTTCCGTGATAAGCGCACCTTCACATCTGAAGACTGAGGTGAGGTTGCATGGAATTGGTTCTGAGAAATCCGTTTCGCATACTAGGGCTTCCCGTGAATGCAAGCAGCCGAGAGGTTGCGAAGCGAGTCTCAGACTTGGAGATGTTTGCCGAACTCGGAAAGAACAAAGAGTATCCCGGTGACCTACCTAGGTTAGGCGATCTAGATCGTTCGTTGGACTCCATCAAAGATGCTGCGCAACGTATTGAGTTGCCTGAGATGCGAGTCTTTTACTCCTTCTTTTGGTTCCACGGTGGTGATGCAGTTGACGAGCGTGCTATGGAGTGCTTGTCTAACTTCGAGCTGCGGGAAGCCGACAACGTGTGGAGCAAGCAGCTCGACAAGAAGACAGGACTCGGCAAGGCCTCATGGCGAATAAACCGTGGTGTTTATTCAATCTGGATGGCCGATGAATTAGAGGAGGCTTGTACTGCCCATTTTGAGCAGGCACTAAAAGATCTGGCATTTGCCTCCGAAGATCTTTACGTCGAATCGACTGAATCAATTCCAGGAATTGCCCAGGTCTCACCAAAAAAGGTGCGTGAGTTGATCGCGGACGCACTAGTCGGAATGGCTGTCAATTCGCGAGATCAGGTTTATGGGCCAAATGGAGCACTAGTTCTAGAGCATTGTTTGTACTTTCACGAAGAAACGTTGGAGTACATCGTCGCGAAATTGACGAATCCTTTGGAAAATGCTATTCGAGATGCGGTCAATCGAAGCAAGGCAAGGCGAGATGAGGGGACTTCGATCGATGATTTGAGACGAAAGAATGGACTCTCAAAAGTTGAAAATTTTGTCTATGCACTCAAAGATTCATTGGGCGAATCAGATTCAAGTTTTCAAGCAATTGCTAATAGCTTTGCCGAAGAGGTGATTGCTTGCGCCGTCAATGCCATCAATCATCACAACGCAGTACCAACGGCAATCGTGCTGGCTGAATGGGCTGCTGAGCTTCCTTCATATGGACAGCCACGAAAGTGGCTAATGGAGCAGCGCAGAAAGATCTTCACTTGGGATCCTGACTATCAACCCGAAGAGACGACGGAAGATGACCTATCAGACATTGAGGCCGATCTAGCCCGTGAACCGGAGGAAGAAGAAGAGATCGAGCAGCCTCCATTGCCTAAGAAAATTCCAGCAGGGACAACGATATGTCCTGGTTGTTCGAAGCGATTCGAACCTGATGAGGTAGTTGAATACACCGGCTTCGGCGTCCGTTGCCCACACTGTAGTCAGTCTATTGTGTTGTGAGGAGATATCAAAAATGACCGCTCAGATTTCAGAGAAGCTCCTATTTGAAGGCGAAAAGCATTCAATGTGCACTAATCCACTTGGTAACTATTGTGCGCTGGGTGGAGAGTTGCCTAAGTTCGCATCTAATTGCACCGCGCTGTGGCGAGGCTATGTTGGTACGTGGGAAATATTGAACGATCGGTTGTATCTGGTCGATATCAATGGCTCGCTTGAATCTGGCCAAGATGTAGATTTGGAGACAGTTTTCCCGGGGTACGGTACACGTGTTTTTGCCCATTGGTACTCTGGAACCATTCGTCTTCCACAAGGCAAGATGCTCGAGTACATCCACATGGGATACGGCAGTACCTATGAGCGCGATCTGCTGCTTGAATTCAAAAAAGGGGTATTGGTATCTCGTCGAGTGAAGGTCAATGGTGTCGCTGATGACGAGAACGCTCGTGAAGGCTACAGCGTGGGTGCTATGACAGTATTTCCGAGAGAAGTCCCAGAGAAGGGAGATCAGTCGTGATCTATCTCTATTCTTACCTCGGGATTGGTGCCTTAATTCTCTTGATCATGTATGTGTCGCACAAGCTCAGCACGAAGTCTGAGTCAGAGGGGGTCAAAGGTATTCTGGATGCCCTAAATCCGGAAAGAGGAACACTCTCTTATCGCCTTATCAATGGCGTTCTAGTGCCTATTCTGGCCTCCGTGCTTGTGCTTTTTGCCTGGCCTGCAGCTTTGTATATGAAGATCAAAGACATGCGTGATAGGGGCCCAGGAGGCTCATTTGAGGAGAAGGTGTTTAAAGTCGGAAAGGGAGATCTTCTCCTCAAATGGACCAAAGAGAAAATTGAATCAGAAGAGGTTGTTGAAGACCCTCTTGGAGGGGTGCCAGCTATCCCTTTCGGGCATCTGAATAAATGCTGGTCTGATTTATTGGCTCAGATGCAGGCAGAGGATGAGCTTTGGTCTTTCAAATCGAAATGGGATGGGAATTGGGGCCGATCAGAGATTCGATCCGGATATGTAATTGTCCGAGCGGGATTGCCAGAAGATTACATCCTGACAGAAGCAATGCCCGTAGAAAATGAAGAAAAAGAGTAGGGGCCAAGAAATGCAACCTTGCTCTTTCAAAAACTTTGTTTGTGCCCTAGCCCTGATCTGGGTCAGCATATCTGCATCAGGAGGCGAGATCATCGGTCGCGTGGTCGGTGTCTCTGACGGAGACACCATCACGTTACTCGTTGACGGACATGAAAATGTGAAAGTTCGATTGGCAGGTATCGATGCCCCTGAGAAGGCACAACCCTACGGTGCTGCTTCGAAGAAAAATCTTTCAGAACATGTTTTTGGGAAAAGCGTGACCGTGGAATGGAACAAGAAGGACAAATACGGTCGCGTTCTTGGTCGAGTCCTAGTTGATGGCACTGACGTCTGTCTTGAACAAGTCAAGGCCGGATTGGCTTGGCACTACAAGCAATTTGCCAAAGAACAAGCAGAGATTTTGAGAGCATCGTATGCAGAAGCGGAGCAACAAGCACACGCAAGAAAGGCTGGATTGTGGAGCATGCCAAACCCCACCCCACCGTGGGAATTCAGACATCCCGCAAAGTTACATACGGAACGCTGAACTTTTAAATATTTAAACGGACCGAGGATAGGAGAAGAACATGGGACTATTTGATTTTTTTGGTGGAAAAAAGCGTAAGGAAGAAAAGGAGGCTATGGAAATGCTTGCTTTGTACATGCAGCACCAGTTCGACTCCAGGCAAGGGTCTGTTGATACAGATGAACTGCCAAACGGTATTGGCCCCTTCGGCTTGGTGAAGACGAATCCAATTCCAACAAGGAACGTAAATGGATCAAATGACTATTTGTCTCGCCTTAGAACCATGCGTGGATCTCGCGTTGAATCACGCCGTGTTGGTTCAACGGGTGCTGAAGAAATCACAAATGGAATGATTGATATATACGTGGTGAGTGCCGATGGACAAGAGGCTACTCTGTATATCTGCCCTTATCACAAGAGAACATCTGGTAAGGCGCCTGATGGATTCATTTTGACCTGATTAAAGGAGGCGGAGATGGGACTATTTGACTTATTTGGTGGAAAGAAGAAGCAAGAATCTGCAATGGATCTTTTCATCAAGGCCATGTACGGGAATCCGCCGCCTCCAAAGCGGGCGAAGTTATCAGAAGCAGTTGATCTTGCCGGTGAACTTCTACTGGGTGAGATCACTGAGCGGGAAATCGCAACACTCGCTACTCAGTTAAATAGCGGACCAATTCCTTATTCCACGCATGATCTGGCGTTGTCTGTTGCATTGAATTTCTTCAAAGATCCTGCACGAATTCCAAGGCTAGGTACAGCACAGCTCATGGCGCGGATGACCATGATCGAGTGGCTCCAAGAGAAAAAAGTTGCTCCGTTGCTAGTTCAGAGCGTTGAGGACACTCTTTACAAGCTCTACAAGCCAGGTGCTTAACCCATATAAAGTTGCCTTGATGGATAGACGGAACAGATGAAGCTATTTCTACTTGCGATCATTAGCTTGATTTCATTTGTCGCCTCTGCGGCAAGTGGTGCGAAGCGGTTTGTGCCCCCATACACCTACGAAAAATATCACATCACTTACCAAGTCCGAGCTGATGGCGGCTATCTGTCAACTACAGAGGTTCAGCTCAAAATCAATACGCCTCAAGGCGTGAGATCAGGAGGGAGCCAAACGGTTGATTACATAGCGAGCCAGGATGAGGTGATCTCGATTGAGGCTTGGACGATCTTGCCCGATGGAACAAAAGTCTCAGTGCCCGAGTCATCGATTCGGACACAAGATGAACAAGCTGATGAGTCTGCTGCAAAATTCAGCGACACAAAGCTTAAAGTCATCATCTTCCCAAATGTTGAGGCTGGTAGCCGCGTCTATTACAAGGCACGCGTGAATCACCACTCACCAACCTATGTCGGGCATTTCCACGATTCGACGGCATTCCCCACCAGCACTATCTGGGCAGATGTTCGCCTGGACTATGTGATCCCGTCTTCCATGAAGATCTATGAAGACAAGAAGGGGGTGACGGGCGGATTGCAGCGAAGTGATGCCAACTTCACCTACTACAGCTACAAGTACAACACAGAGGCAGCCGAGCCTACGCAACGAGGGCGTGTTTATGTGAGTGACTATGCGGATCGATTGACTGTATCTACTTTTCCGGACATGGTCGCAATTGGCCAGGCATATCAGGAGACCGCAAAGCCTAAAACCAGAGCGACCGAAGAGATCAAGAAGCTGGCTCTTAAGCTAACCGATGGATTGAATGACGAACGGTCTAAGGTTAAAAAACTTTACGAATGGGTCGCCTCAAATATCCGATATGTGTCTGTATCTCTTGGAGATGGACGATTGGTCCCCCATGATGCGCATGAAGTTCTGAAGAATCAGTATGGCGATTGCAAAGACCATGTGGTTCTCTTGGAGGCGCTTCTAGACGCTATTGGAGTCCAGAGCAGTCCAGCGTTGATTAACCTGGGCAATGCGTACAAGCTTACAAAAGTGGGTGCCATACAGCCTCTGAACCATGTCATTACCTATATCCCTAGTCTTGATCTATATCTGGATTCGACGGATCAGTTCACCCCTTTTGGTCTTTTGATCTTTGAAGATTTGGATAAGCCCACAGTCCTGACTGCTCTGGGGAAGATTGGTCATACGCCTCGTATGAATGCGAGCGAGAACGTAGGAAGAGTCGATTCTCGGTTGAAGATTGATCGCGATGGTGTGATTCATGGTGCCTCTTCCGTGACATACCAAGGTGTTCCGGAGATTGATTCGAGACGTAATCGTTTCTACGAAAAAAGCAGATCCGAACAGCAAGTCGTAAAAGAATTGCTGCAAAGATTCAACGAGACGGGTGACGGCATGATGGACTTTCCAGACCCTGAGCGCATTGATCAGCCGTACTGGATACGAGCTAAGTTCTTTTTGAACCCCATATCGAATATTCCAGGACGCGGAGGAATGATGGTTCCTGTAGGTATGGGGCCTGGTGGTATCGCTTGGGCTGGTGCAGACCAACCGCTAGTTAAAGACTTCGATCACACCTGTAGATCTCAAACACATCAGGAATTTTATTCAATCGAGTTTCCTAAGAATGTCACGATTGATGGCGTTCCAGAGGGAACAAAATTCAAAAATGAAGTGGTCAACTACACCTCAACCTATCGCGTCAAAGATCGAATAGTGGAAGTGAGGCGGACACTCAAAATTCAGCACAAAGGCTCAGTTTGCGGTCTAGCCGAGAACAAGCTTTGGCGGTCATTTCACAAGATCCTGCAGAAAGATCTTAGATCGCAAATTTTCTATAAATGAGGCAACAGAGTCAGCAAGGGGGGAAGCATGGCATTCTTTGAAAAAAATCAATATCGAGAGTTTCAGCGCACTGATGACGGATTCGTCTACAAGGGAAAGACGCACCCTCTGAGTGAAATTCAGCATCTATTCTTCAATCGTGTTTTGACGACGCAGCGAATGAATTTCGTCAAAATGGGTGAGGCGGAGAGTGCTGTCTTGCTAATTACCCTGCGCGATGGCCAAAAGGTTAAGCTTTCGTTTGATGAGGCGGGCTTGTTTATGGGGTTCAACTCCAACAAGAAGGACGATATTCAATTCCTGATTGATTTGTATCTCGAGTTTGCAAAACGGACATTCCAGCAGAGAGCAGAGCAGTATTTGACGCAGGTTCAGTACACAGGATATTTCGTTTACGACGGATGCAAGTTCTACCCCCGTGACAAGATTGTTTTCAAGGACAAAGAGTTCCCGATCAGCTCAAGTACATTCCTGAAGGGATATGGCTACATCGAGATGCGTCCAAAAGACTATGGCCTCATGAACAAGGTGATGCGTGAAGTGACCTTCAAAAAAATTCCACAGTTCAACACGCAGACTGACTCAGATGTCATCTTCTACATACTGGATGAATATTTCGGACTGAAATGGAACTGACGCTTTGATCTCTGCGCAGAAAACGGCTTATTACCTCCCTGGACACGGAGGGCAGGTTTCGACGGGCCTTGGCGAAGGACTGGCCGATCGAGGTTGGGCGGCTGTTGGACGAGAAACAATTGGCGATTTTCGGAGACTGCCATTCCAGCAGCAGGTAGATGCTGTTGCTCAAGATATCACTGAAAAATTCTGGCATGAGGACGCACATGTTGTGGCGGTGTCTTTTGGGGCATATTTATTTCTTCACGCGCAAGCACAGCTCCCTCCGTATATCGGAGACGTTCTATTGCTCTCCCCAATTGTTGGTCAGTTTTCGAGTGATGAGATGGGGCTGGGGTTCATTCCACCAAGAGCAGACAAGCTAAAGGAATTGGCGGAATCAAATCGGTATCCACCTCCGTTGAATTGTCATATCCACGTTGGATCAGAGGATTGGCAGAGTAATCCGACCAATGTCACCGCCTTTGCTCAAAGGGTGGGAATTCAGGTAACAGTGGTGCCAAATGCTGGCCATCAACTTGGTAAACAGTACGTCGGATCATTGCTAGATCAATGGCTTGGTGTGCGAGCTACGAAAATCTAAATTCATGATCAAGTCAGTAAACAACTATCCGATTTCACAGCTTTTCGACATTGAAGCAGGGGTAATCTATGCCATCCCAAGGTATCAGCGTGAGTACACGTGGAGCACTGCACAATGGGAATCACTTTTTGATGACGTCGAAGAAAACGATCCAGGCTACTTCCTGGGGTCAATAATTTGCATCAACCAGAGCACAGATAGCCTTGCGGTGCAACGATTGGAAGTCGTCGATGGTCAACAGCGTCTGACAACGCTATCTCTACTATTCGCTGCTCTCTATAGCGCCATGAAAGCTCATGAGAGCAGTCTGGATGAGGATCAGCGAGGTGAGCTACTCAACCTCAAGCGAAAGTTGGTTCTAAAAAAAGGCGATGACCAGCTGCGCGTAATTCCTCAGATTCAGAACAACAATCAGAGCGACTACAGGGCCGTTCTATCGGATATCGGTGTAATTGGGCAGGTTGATGCGCCTGCTTATGCGGGGAATCGAAAGATTTATCGAGCATATCGATACTTTCAGGGACGCATCCAAGACCTGCTGGCTGAAAAGATTAATCCTGTCGAGACAGTCATGGGGTTTCTTGAAAAGGTGAGTCAGGCATGTGTGGTGAAAATCGAGGTTGCAAGCCATGCTGATGCATACACGTTGTTTGAATCTCTCAACAACCGGGGCATGCCACTCACAGCGATTGACTTGATCAAGAACAAGCTCCTGGCGCGTCTCGAGACTACTGACGCTGGCAAAGTTGATCACTACTTCGACGTGTGGAACAAGTTGCTCAGCTATCTGGGTGATGACTACAGTATTCAGGAACGATTCTTTCGGCACTACTACAACGCGTTCAAAGACTCGCTCAATGAGCCATTTCGTCAATCTGAGGACAAGAAGAAAGACCCTTTGGGGCCAGTCGCTACAAGGTCCAATCTGATTCAAATCTATGAGAAGCTGATCAACCAGGATGCCAAGCACCACCTACAGACCATTCGCACTGCAGGTCAACTGTATGCATTGATGTTGTCCAGAAATACGGATGATGCCTGGGCCTCACTGGGCAAGCCTCTGAAAGATCTGGATCGTATTCAAGGTGCGCCGTCGTACCTGTTGATGTTGTATTTGTTGGTGCGGCGTGAAGCCTTAAATGTCAGCCTAGATCATCTGGTAGGGATTGCAAGATTGCTGGTTTGCTTTTTCGTTCGACGAAACCTTACCGATACACCTCCTACACGTGACCTGACTCGATTATTTATGGACGTTATCGACAAGGTCGCGACGTTGTCTGGTGACTCCGTGGTCAAGGCCATTCGCGAAGAACTCCTTAGGGTGTCCGCCACCGATGAAATCTTCCGAAGCAAACTGCAAGGAGCAATCTATGAGGAAAACGCCGGGGTAACACGGTTTGTTCTATGTGCTTTGGCCGAGAAAAGCATGACGAAGGAAACTTGGGTTGACCTATGGAAATACGAGGGAAAGCTATTTGTTTGGACCATTGAACACATCTTCCCACAGGGTGAAAACATTCCAGAATCTTGGGTTGACATGATCGCGGGTGGAGATGCGAAGAGGGCGAAAGCTATTCAAGAAACGCATGTCCACAAGCTAGGTAACTTAACCATTTCCGGCTTTAACAGCGCACTGGGCAACAAGAGTTTCAAAGACAAGCGTGACCGCAAGGACGCTCAAGGGCGTTCGGTTGGCTACAAGAATGGCCTCAAACTGAATGCTGATCTTGCCGATGCTGACTCATGGAGCGTTGAGAAAATTGATGCAAGGAGTGATTTGCTTGTGGAGCAGGTCATGTCTATGTTCGCTATGCAATGACTAAGTCAACGCCATTAAGAACCTAACCACGATTCAGAAATGTTCGGATTCTTTAAGAAAAAACCTGTGCCAGCAGCGCTCTATGCTGATAAGCGATGGTTCATCACCGAGCTATTTGAAAAAATTCGAGAGACGAAAGATCCGAATAAACGGCTTGAAAAATACATTGACTTGTGTGAGCGCATTGAAGATATGGAGCTTGTATTCGGATGCGAGTGTCTTGAGATTGAATTCGAAAGAGATGAGATCAGCGATACGTTCCAAGATGCCACGGATCCAGGGGTGCTTTTTTCTTGTTCGCTGGCTTATGGACTTTTTCGAGATCGAGTTGAAGAAATCAGCAAGATCTACTTGGGTGACTTGCCGGACCATCTCAAGGCCAGACTTCTGAGGACTCACATAGAGTCAGAGCTAGGTTTTGAGAAAATTGACCCAATTGAATTTCGGCCAGACTTTCAACAAGCGTTCTATGAGGTTGAGAGCCGACGCCTAGATGAGTTTGAAAAATCTAGAGTTCTAGAGGGAGAGTTTGGCATCAAAGGATGGCGATCGCGGCGTGAAATGAATCCAGACATCATTTACGAAATTCCAATGCCGAAGCGGTGAGGTAACGAAAAATGTCAGGTGATTTGATTAGAAAGCTAGAGTGTCAGGAGTGTCACAAAGAGTTCGACATTCCAAGGCATCAGCGCGGAGATTTTTCTGAAGACGTTTACTCGCTCAGAAGTGGCATGAGGTTTCCTCTGTTCAAGCAAGTCGGTTTTTGCAGAACTTGTAACAAATTCGAGTGGATGGAGCGCTTCCCCTCTCATGCGGATGTCTTGAGTTACGTGGTTTCTTACCAAAAAGACGTCGAGGAATTCCTTGGCGGGGATACTTGGCTGGGACAGCCTACTTGTGATTTTTATAGCTCGGTTGTTGAGAACAAAGCTCAATGGTTGAGCTTGCTGGCATCTCGCTCTCGACCCGTCTGCCTTTCATGCGGCACTGGAGATGTGGATCCTGTATCCCATGAGCAGATCGAGAAAACTGTTGGTGACATTGGCATCCAACATGGAACCTGTGGGGGAAGAATTTTCGGCAGTTTTTACAAATCACCCTATCCCAGCATCAGAGTCAGCCCTGATCGTCGCGATAGGGATGCACCTATTGAATTCATCGAATACTCTGCCCGGGGGCACAAAAAGGGTGGTTTCTACTACCAGATGTATTCAGTCATGGAGTCTGAAATTCTTGGTATTGCTGGTAGTGCATCCCAACGATGGACTGAGCCGGAAGTCGAGGATCCGAGTTCACTAGATTTTCTGAATTGGATGCGTGCATTTGTGCATGCTGAGCTTGAATCCATTCCTTTAAGCGACTCCGTCAAGAAGGTGTACAGGTATTTCCCAGAGTTCATGGCCATGATTGAGCCGCAAGCCAGGGAGGAGATTACTAAGTTCTACAAAGAGATCACTTTGGATTCTTCAGGCGCATCCGTACGTGTTGGCAGTACTGAAAATTCCTTCTGGAAGAGGCTTTTTGGGTAGGGCTGTTCTATTTTCAGTAATCGTGGTTATAATGAAAGCACATCAAGAGATGGGTCGACGCCCACGCCAACCTGCCTACCCGGGCAAGGTGGATCGCGAAAGCGGATGTGGCTTCTTAGGAAGCAACCAAACGGGCAACAGCGTCGACCCTCCCAGAACGGAGGGTTTTTTGTTTTCTGCGTCTCATATTCATTCAGACCTTATCCAGGCCTACACGGAGACCGAGTTCCGAGTGTTGGAAGGGATGCCTTTCACGCTGCAGGTCGGCCGAGTCAGCAGCGACTTGCTAGTGGCCCATAAGAGGCATCGGGTTGATTGCAGCGCTTTCCTGACTGCTTGCAACCCTTTCAGTCAAGAGCTGACAGATGCAGCCAATGAAGAGAGGCAAAAAGCACTGGCGAGGGAGCTTGCTTCCCGCAGTCTTGAGTTCGTTGCGGGGATTGGCCAACACCCTTCGAACCAATGGCCGGGTGAGCCAAGCTACTTAATTTTTGGCTTGACGCTGGAGGCGGCGAAGACCTTAGGCGCTCGACTTGAGCAAAACGCGATCGTCTGGAATGGTTCTGATGGGACGCCTCAGCTGATCCTCCTGAGATAAAGATATGAGTTGGACTGCCTCATTAAACATGCAGTTCGGGGGGATTTGATCCAGCTTGCCGCCCCCAACACTTTGTCAAAGCGGCTAAATAGGAGTGATTGATGTCTATTCGCAATGGTTTGTTTTCTTCAGAGTCTGTTTCTGAGGGGCATCCCGACAAGCTAGCCGACCGTATTTCAGATGCAGTTTTAGATGAGTTTTTGAGGCTTGAGCCTAATGCCCGCGTGGCATGTGAAACCTTGCTGGCCGATCAATGTGTGGTGGTCGCAGGTGAGTTCAAGACCCGAAGCCCTGAGACATTCAGGGCGGTTCGAGAGCGAGCTGTATCCATCGTTGCTGAAGTTTTGAGAGATGCGGGATATCGGGATTCAGCTACTGGAATTGATCCCGATCACTGCGAGGTTCAAATACGATTCAATGGGCAGTCAGCTGACATTAACCGTGGGGTTGATCGACAAGACGGTGTTATTGGAGCCGGAGATCAAGGCTTGATGTTTGGGTACGCGTGCAACGACACTCCGGAGTTGATGCCAGCCCCCATCGTCTTTGCGCACCGACTTGTCCGTCGCCAGGCGGAATTGCGTCGTAGTGGCGTTTTGCCTTGGCTGGGACCCGATGCCAAGTCGCAGGTGACTTTTCGGTACGAAGAAGGGCGACCGGTTGCCATTGAGGCCGTTGTGCTCTCCACGCAGCACGACTCAGACATCGAAGCCGAGCTTTTACGCAGCGCAGTCAGTGAGCAGGTCATCGCATCGGTCATTCCCTCGAACTTGCGATCTTCTGGATACCGAGAGCTGATTAATCCAACGGGTCGCTTTGTCACAGGTGGGCCCAAGGGTGATGCAGGGTTAACAGGCAGAAAAATCATCGTAGACACCTATGGGGGCGCAGCACCTCATGGGGGTGGCGCTTTCTCTGGAAAGGACCCATCCAAAGTCGATCGATCCGCAGCCTATATGGCTAGATTTCTAGCCAAGCAAGTTGTTGCGCGAGGTTGGGCAGATCGAGCCTTGGTGCAAATCGCCTACGCAATAGGTGTCGCTGAGCCTGTCAGTTTCTTGGTTGATGCCTATGGGGCAAGCGTCACTCGGAATCAAGAAATTGCAGAAACATTACGGCGAGAATTTGACTTGACTCCAGGTGCAATCATCGAGCATCTTGATTTGCAACGCCCCATTTACTACCCGACAGCAGCTTACGGTCATTTTGGTCGAAATGACTTGAATTTGCCATGGGAGGTAGTTGCTTCATGAAGAATCAGCTGCCGAGTAATTTTTGGAATAACGGACTCTTAGCCAGACTGGCGATCTTCATTAAATAAGGGACAACAATCATGTTGACTGAAAGAATTGCGCAAGCACTGGCATTAGCTGTTGAGGCTCACGAGGGGCAAAAGCGCAAAGGCACCAACATACCCTACATAGCTCATCCCATGGGGGTGGCGTCAATTGCACTAGATCACGGCGCAGACGAAGAGCAAGCCATGGCAGCTTTGCTACATGACGCAGTTGAAGACGGTGGACCTCAATACGCAAAGCGTATCCGAGAGCAATTTGGTGATCGCGTCGCTGACATTGTTGATGGATGTACTGACGGAGTCCCAGATGCCAACGGCTTGAAGGAGGCGTGGAAGTCACGCAAAGAGCGTTACATCGCACATCTTCAGCATGCGTCTAATGATGTCTTGTTGGTCAGTGGCTCTGACAAGCTTCACAACGCTCGATCCATTGTTGAAGATCTGCTGCGAATTGGGCCAGCAGTTTTTGAACGCTTCACTGCCTCTCAAGAGCAGACCATTTGGTATTACGAAACTCTGGCTGGCATTTTCTCCAACCGTGGAGTCCCTATAGCAAAAGCATTGAGCGACACCGTTCAACGGATGAAGCAATTGGCGGGAACTGGTTCAAATTGAATATTGAAAGGAGATGTCATGAGCCTAGATATCAACCGAAGATCATTTCTCCAAGCTCTGATTGCAGCCGGGGCC
>JACCDQ010253433.1_pt1 | contig 40309 bp, 42 predicted proteins | sample 7446031 | NCBI WGS metagenome assembly JACCDQ01 (sample SAMN15323442, study PRJNA562643) | freshwater metagenome | isolation source: river surface water | place: USA:Blue River Watershed | collected 2017-08-17 | reverse complement strand
ATCTTATAAGCATGCGTGCTGGTATCAACAGCCACATCATCCCAACACAATGACTGTCCTTTTTTCACTGGACGTATCAGCTTGATGTCATGTGCCAAACCCAAAGGCAGGCCGCCCATGGCTACAGACTTACTTGCAGGCAATAACTTGCCCCAAACGGTGTAGCCACCTTCGCCATCCAAAATTTCTCCTGGTTTTAGATCACGCTTAGCAGTGGCCACCACATCGGCATTCCAACAATGAGCCACGCCGGTGGCTTCTTTGCGAAGTGCCACGCTCGCTACAGACATGCCAACCTCTAAACCAATCAAATGCCAACGTTTGTATAGGGTGAAATATCGACCACTTGGATCCGTGTGAGCGTTGTACTCTTCAAAACAATTCTTGATGTAATCCGTTTCAGCTTCAACGGTGACCCAAACACCCATGCGAATGTCATAAGGAATCTTTCTACCATTCGCTTCCAGAGAAGAAATGACTTCAACCATGCCTTTCTTTTCTAGAACACCCCCTTCAGTAATGGGGCGTGTGACAAACGGAATATCCTCCACGCTTGCCGGAGGGTAGAGCAAACCATTGCTCGGCACTGATAGACCTGTGGCGTTGGCTACTGCAGTGCTCTCAATCGATGGTTTTGAACCATCCAAAAAGCTATTGAACATTTTTGGGTTTAATCCACCCCGTGTGGCTTGTTCAGGTGTTAAACCATAATTGCCCCAAACAGTCTCTGGGGTCGACTCTGAAAAATGAGGCAACCATTTATGACCACGACCAGCTGCCACCACTGGAAAGCCACACGTTCTGGCCCAATCCACCAAATCACAGATCAATGCAGGTTGATCGCCAAAAGCCAAGGAATACACCACACCAGCTTCTTGAGCTTTCTGAGCCAATAGGGGACCACAAAATGCATCTGCTTCAACGGTCACGTTCACGACATGCTTGCCGTTAGCAAACGCTAATAGACAATGATCCACAGCTGCAATCGGATGACCGGTGCATTCAACAATCACATCAATCGCTGGATGAGACACCAAGGCTTGCCAATCTTCAGAAATATGCGTTTGCCCCGTCTTGATCGCATCATCCAAAGACTTGGCATTCGATTGCTCATCTTTCCAGCCAACACGTTCTAAATTCTTCTTAACCCCAGACGGAGACAAATCCGCAATACCCACCAACTGAACACCAGGAGTGGTCGGTATTTGAGATAAATACATCGAACCAAATTTACCCGCACCAATCAAACCCACCTTGATGCTCTGATTGTTGGCCGCTAATTCTTGTAATTGTCGATGCAAGCTCATGAAAAATCTCTTTCAATTGACTCAATTAAAAAAGCCATCTTATTTTAAAAAGATGGCTTCTGATAGTAGGGCTTCAACTAAAAACTTCAGCTTATTGAATCTTTGCCTTGGCTTTAAGTCTTTTAAGCATTTCATCAAACTTAGCACGTTGCCAGTTTTGATCTTGACTCATCATCTGAATCAATTGAGGCTTAAGTTCAGCCAACTCAGGCACTTTGGCTTGGCGAACATCATCGACACGAATCACATGAAAACCAAACTGTGACTTCACAGGCTTATCCGTCATCTGACCTTTTTGCAAAGCAACCATCGCTTTAGAAAACTCTGGAACTAAAGCTTGTGGTGTCATCCAATCCAAATCACCACCATTAACGGCAGAACCTGGATCCTTGGAACTTGCTTTGGCCAAATCTTCAAACTTTTCACCAGCTTTGATTTTGGCGATCAAAGCTTTAGCGTCGGCTTCTTTTTCAACCAAGATATGACGAACCTTGTATTCAGTACCTTCAAACTGAGACTTGATCTGATCATAAGAAGCTTTGAGCTCGGCATCAGATACGCCGTCACGAGAGATGTAATCTTCAAACACGGCACCCACCAAGATATTCAAACGAGCTTGCTCTAGTTGTTCTTGGATGTTGTCATTGGTCACCAAGCCACGTTTGATAGCTTCTTGATTGATCAACTCACGGGTGATCAACATATCGCGTGCGCGCTCACGCAACTCAGGATTACTACCTTGACCAGAATTAGCGATCAATTTATCTAATTTTGCTTTTGGAATGGCTTTACCGTTAACAACCGCCGCATTTTGTGCTAAAGCAGGGGTGCTCAAAGCGCCCGTGATGGTCATGGTGGCTGCAACTGACAGGGCCAATGTAGGAAGTAATTTCTTCATGATGTTTTAAAGTTTTTTATAAGTTAATAAAGCCAAAAATATTGAATCACTATTGTTGAATCACTACTGCAACTTACTGAATCACAATTGCTAAAGCATGGATTTCATGGGGCATCCAAGCCGATAAAGCATCATACACCAGGCGATGTTGCTGTACCCGAGGCAAACCATTGAAAGCAGGGGTCTTGATGAAGATGCGGTAATGTCCTGCGCCACCCTGAGCCCCAGCATGACCAGCATGCAAGTAACTTTCATCATCAATCTTTAAAGACTCAATCGGCAAAGCTTCCTTTAGAGCTAACTCATACTTCTCCATGCGCGCCATAGAAATAGAGCTGGGTGCAGGTGGAGATTTAGATGTGGAAAAGCCAGTCATGATTTCAGGCTTCCTCGTGATCAATGAATTTATTCAGCCAAAAGCCCTGAGCCACAACAAAGGCAAACAAAAGACCCATACCACCGAACAACTTGAAGTTCACCCAAGTAGCCTCATCAAATTGATAAGCAACATACAGGTTCAGTAAACCCATGAACAAAAAGAACAAACTCCAAGCCACATTCAGTTGGGGCCAGAGTTGTTGTTCAGCTTCAGGCTTAAAACGTATTTGTTGACCCATCGCCATTTGTATCAAATTCTTGTTCCAGAAAGTCACACTGGCCCAAAGACCGACTGCAAACAACCAATACAAAATAGTGGGCTTCCACTGAATAAAAGTCTTGTCATGTAAACCGATGGTTAAACCACCAAAGACCACGATCAAGCCTAAGCTGGCCCATTGCATGGGTTCAACTTTTCGATATTTCAAGCCTAACCAGCCAATTTGAGCAATTGTGGCAATGATGGCCACAGCGGTGGCGACATAAATATCAGCCATCTTGAATGCGATGAAGAACAAAATAACCGGCAGTAAATCAAATAAAAATTTCATAACTCTCTTTTTTAATAAGTACTTTATTGGTTTAACTTGATCACAACTGACTGATCAAGCTTCATCCTTGAATTTTAACGATGCTGAGTTGATGCAGTACCTTAAACCTGTTGGGGCTGGACCATCCTCAAACACATGACCTAAGTGGGCATCACAATTTTTACAACGAACCTCTGTGCGGATCATGCCGTGTGTCATGTCCTTGTGCTCAGCGATCACATCGGCATTCAAAGGCTGAAAGTAACTCGGCCAGCCACAGCCAGCATCAAACTTGGTGTCAGACGCAAACAAAGGTGTGCCACAGCACACACAGTCATATTGACCAGCTTCCCAATGATCCCAATAGCGCCCACTGAAAGGATATTCAGTAGCAGCTTGTCGGGTGACACGATACTCAATATCGCTCAAGGTGGCTTGGTATTCTTGATTGGTTTTCTTCATAGGTTCATTGTACGAGTGATGGTCTGAATCTTTGCTTAAAGCATTTATGAAGAACAACTGATGGCCAAATGAGCCAATTCAGGAGGAGGGCCCATGGCGTAGTCCTCAGACACTGCTTGAGACTCATAAGGATTCTCAAGGATCTTCAATAAACGAGCCACTTCTGAGAAATCTTTTTTCTGGGCCAATTCAATCGCTTTTTGCGCCAAATGATTGCGCAAGACATACTTAGGATTGATTTGGCGCATCTGCTCTAAGCGCTGATCTTTTGAGAGCTTTTCAATGCTCAAGCGTTCTTGGTATTTCTGCCCCCAAGTTTCTAATGATTTTGGTAAATCTTGACCTTCAGAAAGATTTCTAAAAAAGAGGGTGTGATCTAGTTGATGGTGATGCAAACCCTGTAACAGTTCTTCGAGTAAAGCGACGTCCTTGCTATCGGCAATACTTAAACCCAATTTTTGTCTGAACAAGTTTTGCCAGTTGGCTGAATATTCTCGGTTATAGCAGTCCAAGGTGTCTTTGATTTTATTGATGGCTGCTTCTTGGTCCAAGCCTAAAGAGCTGTGGAGTTCTTCTTGCAAAGCTTCAAGCATGGCACTGGCCAAGCAATACAAATTCCAGTGCAAGACCTCTGCTTGGCGATGATAGGCATACCGACCACCGTGATCGGAGTGATTGCAAATGTGATCAATCTGAAAAGTATCTAAAAAACCAAAAGGACCATAGTCCAAGGTCAAGCCTAATAGACTGGTGTTGTCTGTGTTCAGGACCCCATGGCAAAAGCCCAATCCTTGCCATTGAGCCACCATGCGAGCCGTGCGCAAAGCAATTTGCTCGAGTAGGTTCAAATAGGGTGTAGGGCTATTGGCGCATTCAGGATAGTGGTGCTTGATCAGATGATCGAGGGTCTGGCGCAATTCTTCATGCATGTGATTTTGGCCATAGTGTTCAATGTGGCCAATGCGAAGAAAGCTAGGAGCTAGGCGTGCACAAACCGCAGCCGTTTCTCTGGTTTCTCGAAACACGGGCATGTCTGATCCAACGACAGCCAAAGCTCTTGATGTGGGGATGCCTAAAGCGTGCATGGCTTCACTGCATAAAAACTCTCGGATGGAGGAGCGTAAGACAGCTCGACCATCACCCATTCTTGAATAAGCTGTTTTACCGGCACCTTTGAGTTGCAGCTCTTGACCATTCACATCACCCAAATAAATCGCACGGCCATCGCCCAACTGACCAGCCCAAACACCAAACTGATGACCACTGTAGGCGGTGGCGTAGGGATTGAACAAATGATCACCTACTTGCGTCTGATTACCAGCCAAGACGTGAAGCCAAGCAGGATCGACAGGTAAGCCATTCTGAGAAGGGATACCTAGAGTCTGGGCAGCGCGCTCAGAAAAACCCACCCAATAAGGGTCTGGAATAGGGGTCGGCTGGAGGTTTTGTACCAGTGCTAAAGAGTCACTGGCAGGTAAATGAAAAGGCATAAGTAATAATTTTTCTAATGCCTCATTCTAGGTAGCTTTTCAAATATTTGCAGAAAAGTTCTCTAAGCCCTGGATAACCCCGATTAATATATGGCTATGGATCAAAAACAACTCAAAGAACTGGGCGTGGAACTGGATGTTCCATTTTTAAAACTATTGGGTGTGCGCTGTCTGCGCGCAGAATTGGGTGAGGGTGAGGTGGTCTTATCCCTGAAGCCTGAGCACCAGAATAGTTGGGAGGTTGCTCACGGCGGTGTTTTATTGACTTTGCTGGATGTTGGGATGGCTGTAGCAGCCAGAGCTTCTGATGAAGCTGGTCGTGGTGTGGTCACCATTGAGCTGAAGGCTAATTTCATGCAAGCGGCTAAGGGCATCGTGCGAGTTGCTGCAAAGACAGTTCATGCAACCCCAACCATGGCTTTTGTTGAAGCCAAACTCTACGATGAGCGTGATCGTATTTGTTGTATGGGCAGTGCGACTTTCAAGTACTTCAAGGAATTACCAATTAGACAAGCTAAGTAGTTCTATCTACTGATCATTAAAGAGAGCTGGCTTGTCGAAAGTTCTCTAATTGCCCCTCAAACAATTGAGTGCCGATTTCTTTATCAGCATCGAAGCGCTTTTCGATTACTTCAAAGTGTCCATCTTTGCGAACCCGAATCAGTGAGCTTGAGCGAGTGCCATAGTTTGGTGTTCTGATGAAAGCTGAAGACAGAACTTTCTCCCATTCATAAGAGACGCCTGTTTGAGGCAAATACTCATCAGGGGCTTGCGTCATGTCTTCCATGATGCGCAAATAGCTCTCTGCTCGTTTGAATTGTCCCGTGTCCATTGCCAGTAATTGTGCAAAGGCACCCACACGGTGTTGTACTTTTGGCCATGGAGTATCGAGCATGCCATTGGATAAACCATAAATGCCAGGTGTTAAGGCTTGAGGGTTCATGGTTTTTCTGGAGCGCAGAGTCTGGCCCATCTGCACGCGATTGCTGAACCAAATCAAAGATGGTGTTTCTTTTGATAAATCAGTCGCTAGTAAATTGAAGCCGTTATAACGACCGAAGCTCGAGCCTTGAGTCGTGATGAACTGCTCAGGTGCTTGATCACTTTTTAAAAAGCTGGCGGTGATTTCTCCACGAGTTGGTGTATCAGGATTTTTCTCGCTCGGGGCACGAACATTGGTGAGAGCCGCAAAGCGACCAGTTTTACTCAATCCCATCCATGTGCCGGCCTGACCTTTGACATCAGCGAGATCTCGTCCAGCCAAAATGTGCGGATGATCGTTCCACCAGTGCATGGCATCAGTGGCACGCTCATAGAACTCATCACGATTCGCTAAGACCACCAAAGGGTAGTCTGGATGTGATTGCCATGAGGTCAGAACTAAACACATACTGGTGTTTTGGCTTTAATCAGATTTCAATCAAAGGATAGGGTAATGCTGAGAAACTCAAGGCAGGGCCTGTTGCAGAACCTAGGTGCACTGATCCTGTTTGAAGAGCCTCTAATTTACATTCGACTTGGACATCAACACGATCAGGGACAAGAGGATGCGGGGCTGCCAAGACCACCATGCCACAGGGTTGTGATGGATCATCACTGTGGAAGATTTCAGTACCAGGCAATATGTTGGCCTGATGATTGATGTGCGCTACTTGTAAGCGACGTTTGATCGTACCCCGGTACTGGCTTCTTGCCACAACTTCTTGGCCTGGGTAACAGCCTTTCTGAAAATCAATGCCTTTCAAAGATTCCATATTGATCATTTGTGGCACAAATTGTTCAAAAGTGGCTTGAGTGATTCGTGGGATAGCACTTTGGATCTCCAGCCAATTCCAAGCTTGAAGAGCCTCATCATGACCATCACCCATGACTTGATTTTTCGGGGCGGCCATCAGATATCGTTTGGTCTGGACTTGATTGATGTTCACGGGAGGGAGTTCTACGGTGAGGACGCCCATCATGCTGGCCATTTTTTTGAACTCTTCAGTCGACGCGTTGGATTCTGTTGCGTAACCATAGACAGTCATCGACTCTGTTAAATCAAGAACTTTCACCTTGGAGCGCAAGACAAACATGCTTAAGCGTTTGGCCAAAGAGGCGGCCAAGTCTTTTGAGATGAATAAATAAAACGCTGGCTGCGACTCATTGCTCTCATTATTCACAGGGGTGTCTTGGCGCATGATCCAAAAATTGGCCATTAAACGACCCTTGGCGGAGCAATAGCCCGCAAAGCGATTCTGCTGGTGAGGAAGTGCAATCGATGCCGCCGGGGTGTTCGCGATTGATTTCACACTGTTAGTCAGTTGGTTTTGTAAAAAATCAACAGCGTCCGGGCCAATCACACTGATACAAGACCAGTCATTGAGGGGAGTGAAGCAGGTATTCGAGTTGTTATTGTTTGCGTGCGACATATTCTGGTTTTTTATTTGTATTTATCAATAAGCTTTTATCATAGTGCCCTATGAACTTTGTTTATATACCTAATTTTATTAAGTTTTTACTCAAGCTAGTCTTGGCACTTGGATTAGTCATGGCGCTCACGATTGCTTATGTGGCTTTCATCGCACCAGCAGTTCCCAAAGATGCGTCCGGTACAACCCAAAACAGTGCTCAGAACGTCCTCAGGGTAAAGATTAATCCAAAATCAAATGTATCGAGTGTGGCTAATCAAATGGCCGCCCAAGGTCTTGATGTATCAGTTTGGAGAGTTCAATTAGTGGCCCGATCATTGTTCTTGGCAAAGAATTTAAAAGCGGGTGTTTATGATTTTCCCAAGGGAGCCAGCTTGGCTTCCGTGCTGTCTCAAATGGCTCGAGGCGATAGCGTCAAACTCAGCGTGACTTTGGTCGAAGGTTGGACATTTGCTCAATTCAAAGCCGCGATTGATGCTCAGCCTGAGTTAAAGAAAGAGGCCAAGGGATGGTCGAGCAAACAGTTACTGGGCAAATTAGAGGCTAAAGAAGCTCATCCTGAGGGCTTGTTCTTCCCGGACACCTACGTGTATGAACCTGGCGACACAGATGTGATGATCTATCAAAAAGCATACCGAGCGATGCAGAATCATCTCAATGATGCATGGAGCAAGCGCCACGAGGGATCTCCCATCAAATCACCTTACGATCTCTTGAAACTGGCCTCCATCATTGAAAAGGAAACTGGACACCCAGATGATCGTGGTTTGGTGTCAGCGGTTTTCAATAACCGCATGAAAATAGGCATGAAGCTTCAAACAGACCCCACCATCATTTATGGCTTGGGGTCGTCCTTTGATGGCAATTTGAGAAAAAAAGACCTGTTACAAGACGGTCCCTACAACTCCTATACGCGTTATGGTTTGCCGCCCACGCCAATTGCCATACCAGGCAAGAACTCTTTATTGGCGGCTGCCCAGCCCAGCAGTTCAAAGGCCATTTACTTCGTTGCTAAGGGAGATGGCAGAAGCGCTTTTTCAGAGACCTTGGTAGCGCATAATGAAGCTGTTAGAAAGTATCAGTTAAAAAAGTAAACACCAAACCTATATTGACCCATGTCTCTTTTCACTCATTCCAATAATGCGCCAGGCTTATTCATCTCCTTTGAAGGCATTGATGGTGCTGGAAAAAGCACCCACATTCAGGCATTTGCTGAAGCATTAGGCCAAAAATACCCCCAGAAAGAGATTGTCCTGACCCGGGAGCCGGGCGGTACCGCCTTGGGTGAAAAATTGCGTGAGATTCTGCTGCATCACCCCATGCACCTTGAGACAGAGGCTTTATTGATGTTTGCAGCCCGAAGGGAGCATTTGGCCACAGTGATTGAACCTGCTTTGGCCGCAGGCAAGATTGTGATCTCCGATCGTTTTACGGATGCTAGTTTTGCCTACCAAGGTGGTGGGCGTGGGTTGGATTTGGCCAAGCTTTATGAACTCGAGGTTTGGGTTCAGATGCGTTTGTCCCAAGACGGGGCAGGGAAGCGTTATGTCTTGCAACCAGACCTGACGTTCTTATTTGATTTACCCAGCCAAACGGCAGAGTCCCGTCGCAGTGCCGCTCGCGACCCTGATAAATTTGAGCAACTCAATACCGACTTTTTTGAGAAAGTCAGACTCGAATACTTGCGCCGCGCTAAGGATGATGCGGCTAGATTTCATCTCATTGACGCCAATCAAAGCAAAGAAGTTATCTGGAAGATACTTCAAGAAGCCATTGTAAGTATATGATTAATATTGATTTATTTATCATTAATTTTAACTATAACGCCTCATATAATCATTGTCTATGAAGCAATCCCTGTACCCGTGGTTTGAGCAAGCATGGTCGGAGTTGAATCTGACCAACATGCCACATGCCATTTTGTTGCATGGTCAAACTGGGATTGGAAAAATGGATTTTGCCCTTCATTTGGCCAAAGCCTTGATCTGCGAAACCACGCAAACCGAAAAACCTTGTTGTCATTGTGAAGCTTGTCATTGGTTTGATACAGGCAATCACCCTGACTTTTTGGGCATTGTTCCTGAGAACCAAGCTCATTTGCTGCCTCATGAAGAAATGGCAGGGGATGATGGAGCAGATGATAAGCCCAAAAAAGGTAGGAAAAAGCTTGAAGACGACACTGAGAAAGTAGATAAAAAACTCAGTTCTGTCATCAAAGTTGAGCAAATCAGAGAAGCTTTGGATGGCATTACCACTGCACCTCATCGGGGTGTACAAAGAGTGGTTTTGATCAATCCCGTTGAAACCTTGAATCCAGTCTCTGCCAACACCTTGTTAAAAACTCTTGAAGAACCGCCTGAGAGCACCTTGTTTATTTTGGTCAGCGATCGCTTGGATCGCATCATGCCAACGATTCGTTCTCGTTGTCGACTACTTGCTTTGGGTAGGCCAACGGCAGAAGTGTCTTTGACTTGGTTGAGCTCAGAAGTGGCGGCCGCTGGCATCAAAATCGGTCAAGCAGAGATTGAAAAAGTGTTGAGTGAATCTGGTGGGGCGGTCATGGATGCCAGAGATCGTTTATTGGGTTTATCTGGAGCAGGGGAGTCAGCTCAAGAAGTTGCTGAGCCGTTGCTCAAAGCTTTGGGCGAGGGCTCACAAATCAATTGGCTACAAACTGCTGAATTGATCCACAAAGCCCCAATGTCTGAGCTATTGGTGACGCTGGAGCGCTGGACTGCTGATCTGATGAGTCAACAAAATGCAGGGCAGATTCGTTATTACCCATCTAGGCGTGCATCCTTAGAGGCATGTTCTAAAACTGCTAGAAGTTACAAGCTGTCAGATTATTGGAAAGTCCTTTTGAACGCCAGACGCCATGAGCTGCACGCTTTGGCAAATAGGGTTCAAATTGAAGCTCTCTTGATTCGTTATCAAGAGATATTTAAAGATTGATTTAAAGATTAATTGGAAGTTCTCACTATATGTTTGTTGATTCTCATTGCCACTTAGACTTCCCGGAGTTCAAGGAAAACTTGCCAGGTATTTTGGCGCGCATGAGGGAAGCCAAAGTACAAAATGCTTTGTGTATTTCAGTGGACATGCCTGACTTTCCAAATGTATTGGCCTTGGCCGAAGCACACGATCATTTGTTCGCCACAGTTGGCACTCATCCAGATTACGAAGACACTCCTGAACCAACGATTGAGCAATTGGTTGAACTGGCTCAGCATCCAAAGATTTTGGCGATTGGAGAAACAGGCCTTGATTACTATCGCATGGGCGACAAAACCAATGAAGAGATGGAGTGGCAACGTGAACGCTTTCGCACACACATCCGCGCAGCTTTGAAGGTCAAAAAGCCTTTGATCATTCACACGCGCTCTGCTTCTGAAGACACCATCAAGATTCTGAGAGAAGAGGGTGCTGGTCAAGTAGCAGGGGTGATGCATTGCTTTACAGAGAGCTGGGAGGTTGCACAAGCAGCCATGGAACTTGGTTTTTACATCTCATTCTCAGGAATCGTCACATTCAAGAGTGCCAAAGATCTTCAGGAAACATGCAAAAAAGTTCCTCTAGATCGAATCTTGATTGAAACAGATTCCCCTTATTTGGCACCAATCCCACACAGAGGTAAAACCAATGAACCAGCTTGGGTATCTCATGTGGCTCAGTTCGTGGCGAACCTGAAGGGCGTTTCTGTCGAAGAGCTAGCAAAAGTCACCACCCATAACTTCAAAACACTCTTCAAAGCCCCTATTTAAACGGCTTGAATTAGCCATCTGAACCTAAATAAAGTTAAACCGTAATGTATAAAAATATTGCAACATATTGTTTTATATCGGTAATTTCACTTACCGGTACATTAACCAGTTCTTTGTCCATTGCCCAAACACCCGGATCTGTATTGCCACAAGCTCAGCAATACCAAGTTGATAGTTTTTTGCGTGATGTGAAGTTCAATGATGTCAAATCAGTGAAAAAAGCCTTATCCAGTGGCATGAGCCCAAATGCCATGGACGATAAAGGCAATTCAGCTTTGACCATTGCGATCACTGAAAAAAGCCTAGATGTAGCCAAATTACTCATAGATACGCCATCCATTGACCTAGAAAGACCGAATTTGGCTGGTGAAACGCCTGTGATGCTGGCTGCTTTCACAGGATCTGAAGAATTAGTCAAATATTTGGTCGAAAAACGCCAGGTTGAGATCAATAAGCCCGGTTGGTCAGCTTTGCATTACGCGGCCACCAATGGCCATTTGAAGATCGTCACTTATTTATTAGACAAGAATGCTTATGTAGATCCAGAAAGCCCAAACCGAACAACAGCATTGATGATGGCAGCTCGAGGCGGTCACATTGAAGTAGTGAAGTTATTGCTGGATCGTGATGCTGATTTATCCAAGATGAATAATCTCAAAATGACTGCAATTGATTTTGCGGAACAACATAATCAGGCTGAGATTGCTGAAGGGCTTAAATCAAGATGGCTAAAGCTCTATAAGAAGCCATATAAGTCCCAAATTAAGTAGGAATGATTGTCTTGGGACGTTTTGTTAGATTGATCATTTATTCGCATAATCATTATTATGTTAAATAAGAAGTATGAATCAGAATAAAAGATGAATAAATTCCAAGAAATCTACAAAGAGGCTCACTATCAGGTCCTACTCCCCACTCAAGCAGGAACAGATATAGAGGTGTCTTTCAAGATCAATCAGTCGAATCTGCAATTAGATGAACTCATGGAACTGCATGGCAAACAAACAGCCTGCTTTATCACTGCGTGCAATCCTAAGGGAGAGCGTATCGATGACAGAGAGAATCTAAGGCTGATGTCCGAGCTAGAGAGCATCATTCAACAAAAGCAACTACCCTATTACTTCGGACATGGAGGAGATTCGAAGGGGGCTTGGATAGAAAAGAGTCTTCTGATTGTTGGTATAGGAATGGATGAAGCTGATCAATTGGCCCATCAGTATGATCAGAATGCTGTTGTATGGTTTGAGCGAGGAATTCCACCAGTATTGCGCTGGTATATTGTCTAAAAATCAAAAGATCAAAAATAGAGAAAGAAAATCATGCAATTACTACACACCATGCTTCGTGTTGGCGATTTACAAAGATCTATTAAGTTCTATACAGAAGTGATGGGTATGAACTTATTGAGAACCACTGAGCGCCCTGGCATGGATTACTCATTGGCATTTGTAGGCTACGAGCAAGGCAATATCTCAGGACATGCTGAAATCGAACTGACCTACAACCATGGTGTGTCTGGCTATGACCTTGGAACTGCTTATGGTCATATTGCCATTGGCGTTAAAGATATCTATAAAACCTGCGAAGACATCAAAGTAGCTGGCGGCAATATCACTCGTGAAGCGGGACCAGTCAAAGGTGGCAATACCTTGATCGCCTTTGTTCAAGATCCTGATGGCTATAAGATTGAACTGATCCAACGCTAGCAAACTGCGCGTTTAATCTCTTTTTCTTTCTCTTTGCGAGCGAACTCTTCTTCAGGAGTTTCTGCAATCAAGTCGCTCACAACTTCTTCCATCCTAATATTGTCCTTAGGACATATTGGTGCACCCATGCTGGCCCACTTCTTAAGCAAACTAACCTCATAACCGCACTGCCCGCATTTGGCTTTAGCCTTCTGGGTGTTATTGGCTCTTGGCGGAGGAAAGACAATTGCTTTATGTGGATACTGCCCTAATCTTTCTGCAATCATCATCAAGCGAACAGTCAGTTCTTCTGTGGCCTGAGCACTTCTGGCGGGACCTTCAAGACCCACGCAATGAGCGATTTCTTTGAAGTCTTCGCCGTGACCACTGTGACAATCATCGACTGCATGACAAAGCTCGTGAACCAAAGTATCAAGAACCTCAACAGGATCCTCTAGCTTTGGGGAAACGAAAATCTCATTGACCATGTCACCTGAGCGCTCTTTGGGCCAACATTGACCAAGCGTGGTCCTTGGGCTACTAGAAGCTGGCCAACCACAAGATACCTTGACTGGTGGAATCGCAAAACCAGCTTTTGAAAAAATCGGCTCTAAGGAATGAACGGCTGCCTGAAGCCAAGATTCACGGGTTGTATGAGATTGAGCTATATTCGTGGACATGTTTTTAAAAAAATTACCTATTTATCTGCTTCTATCACTGTCTATCACGGCCTGCGATCGAAATGATTACGTTACCTGGCACTGCAAAAAAGATCTGACTAACTCAGATGAAAAACCGCTCACGATGATTTTAGAAGGTTCATCGATGAAGATAAATCAACTGAACTACAACTTCTGTGGCAGTTTAGGTCCGATCAGTTATTTTGATCTAAACTGCTCAGGTAAAGCCGAACTATCTGCTATCAGTTTTATTCCTAAAACTGGTGCTTGGACCAAAGGCAATGAAATCCTTCAATGCCAAGCGTTATAAATACAGCAGTGAAATGTAAAACCCAATGACAAACTCAAACAATCCTGATTCAAACTCTGCCCTGCCCTTAGCAATTAATCCAGATAATTTGGATTCTCCTTGCATTGGCATTTGCTCAACCTTGTTTGACGAAGTCTGCCAAGGTTGCGGTAGAACTGCTCTGGAAGTTTGCAACTGGGTTTTCATGACTCCAGAGGAAAAGCAGGCCATTTGGACCCGCATCACTCATGAAGCCACTGCCATGCGCTTCGTCAGAAAAGATTAACCTTCAATCGATTGGCTCGCCAAGTACTCTTCATAAGAGCCCTCAAAGTCTGCCACGGTTCCATCTGTTCTGATTTCCAAGATTCTTGTTGCCAAACCTGTGATGAATTCACGGTCATGAGAAACAAAGATCACAGTGCCATCGTACTTTTCTAAAGACGTTTGTAAACTCTCAATGGATTCCATATCCATGTGGTTGGTTGGTTCATCCATCGCTAAGATGTTGTGCTTCTGAAGCATGAGCTTGCCCCAGATCATGCGACCTTTTTCACCACCAGAAATCACGCGAACTGACTTACCAATTTCATTACCTGAGAAGAGTAAGCGGCCTAGAGTGCCCCTGATGATTTGATCATCATCACCTGGTTTAGCCCACTGCCCCATCCATTCCAATAAAGTCATGTCTTCTGGGAAACACTCGCTGGTATCTTGAGGCATATAGCCGACATCGGCATTTTCTGACCACTTCACCGTACCAGAGTCAACTGCGATTCCACCAAACTTTTCACTCAGAATGGATTTCAATAAAGTTGTTTTACCAGCGCCGTTCTCACCAATGATTGCAATTTTTTCACCAGGGCGAATCATCAATTTGAAGTTTTTAAAGATGTTGCGCTCATAAGTTTTGCTAAGGGCATCACACTCAACCACGATGTTATGAAGTTTCTTGTCAAATTCAAAACGAATGAATGGATTCTGACGAGATGATGGCTTGATTTCAGCCACTTCAATTTTCTCTAATTGGCGTTGGCGTGATGTGGCTTGACGAGCCTTGGACGCATTGGCAGAGAAGCGGCGCACAAAAGCTTGAAGTTCTTCGATCTTCTCTTTGGCTTTGGCGTTATTCGCTAGCTGTTGGCTTCTGGCTTGCATGGAAGCAAGCATGTACGAGTCATAGTTACCTGGATAGACTGTCAAAGTACCAAAGTCCATGTCGGCCATATGAGTGCACACAGCATTTAAAAAGTGACGATCGTGAGAAATGATGATCATCGTGCTGTTTCTAGCGTTCAGAATATCTTCAAGCCAATGAATCGAATGGATGTCCAAGTTGTTGGTTGGCTCATCGAGCAACAAAACATCTGGATCAGAAAATAAAGCTTGAGCTAACAGCACACGTAATTTCCAACCAGGGGCCACTTCGCTCATGGGGCCATTGTGTTGCTCCGTTGGAATACCAATACCTAGCAGCAACTCCCCTGCTCTTGCTTCAGCTGTGTAGCCACCGTATTCAGCAAACTTAGTTTCTAGTTCAGCAGCACGCATGTAGTCTTCATCCGTCGCATCTGGATTGGCATAAAGTGCATCACGCTCAGCAGCGGCGTTCCACATGTCTTCATGACCCATCATCACGACATCTAATACACGCTTATCTTCATAAGCAAACTGGTCCTGACGCAACTTACCTAAACGAATATTAGGTTCTAAAGAAACGTTACCAGCAGACGGCTCAAGATCTGAACCAAGGATCTTCATGAATGTGGATTTGCCACAGCCGTTTGCACCAATCAAGCCATAGCGATTACCGCCACCGAATTTGACTGAAATGTTTTCAAACAAGGGCTTTGCCCCGAACTGCATGGTGATATTTGCTGCTGAAAGCACGTTATTTGCCTGTAAAAGTGTGTAAGGACGAAAGTCGACTATTTTAACCAATCAAGGGCAGTCAACCCGAGAATCTATTGCTAGAAATGAATCAAACGCAACTTACCTGCAAAATGAAGGCTTCCGAGGATGCTGAAAGGCTGGCATAGCGACCGACTGGCAGGGTTAACTTGTCGGGAGAATGTCCAAATGGAAGACCAGTCAATATTGGGGTTCTATGTCCTAATTTTTGTCTGATGGAGTCGATGGCGGCATGAAGGTCATAACCACGATCTACATCATTTAATCGATAGGAAGAAATGTCACCAATCAATACAGCTCTTTGCTGTCCTAAATACCCAGCATCAAGCAGTTGATGCAGCATGCGTTCAACCCTGTAAGGATGTTCATTCACATCTTCAATGAACAGAATACCGCCCTTCACTTGTTCTTGAGAAGGAAAAAACTGAGTACCAAGCAGTGAAGTCAACATCGTCAAATTGCCACCCCAAAGAACTGCTTTGTCATCAGCTGTGATGCCAATCGGTGAAGAGATAACTTGCGGGCTGACCACTTCAACATGAATGCTTGATTGTGTCATTGCTTCTTGAAAGTGCTTCCAGGTGAAGTCAGATACTTCGCCACAGAAGTCATAGCTGAACATCGGTCCTGCAAAACTTGGCGCACCGGTCTTGGCAAATAATCCCATATGAAAGGCCGTGAAATCACTATGCCCAACGATTTTCATGCCCTGTTTGACTTGCTTAGCAATGCCCTGCCAATCGATTCGATCAAGCAAACGACTCAAACCATAGCCACCGCGCAAAGACATCACCACATGGTCAGGTGAAAGATTTGCTAACTGATTGATTTCATCTAAACGCTCTTGATCGGTGCCAGCAAATCTTTGAAATTGTCTTTCGCCGCAAACCAGATTCTTAACCTCAATGCCCTGATTTTTGAACCAAGACTCACCCTTGTTCAAAACCTGAGGGTCTGGCAATGAGCCTGAAGGAGCAATGAGGTGTAGTTCCATGAATCTGATTGATTGGTCTTTACTATTGATGGTTTATTAATTCTTGATACGGCGTTCTTTAAAAAAGTCTTTCAATACTTGGGCGCATTCATCTGCCAATACACCACCTTCAACCATTGTATGGTGATTTAGCTGAGTATTGTCAAAGAGCTTCATGACACTGTGGACACAACCCGTTTTGGCATCAGATGCACCATAGACCAAACGTGACACCCTGGCATGCATGATGGCACCACAGCACATCATGCATGGCTCTAAGGTAACGTAAAGAGTGGTCTCGGGCAATCTGTAATTTGCCAGAGCGGTACCTGCTGCTTTTAGCGTCACAATCTCAGCATGAGCACTGGGGTCATGATGACCGATTGGCTGATTATGCCCAGAGGCAATGATCTGCTGATTTGCCACAAGAACTGCACCCACGGGAACTTCGCCAGCATCACGCGCTTGATGAGCTTGCATCAGAGCCATCTTCATGAACTCTGCGTCTTGCTCATTAGGCATGGACATCAGCCCAACAATTAGGTGTTTCGTACAAGCGCAAGCGACTAAGATTCAAACGCCCACCAAATCTGTCTTTAAAAATAGGTTCTAAAGTGGCAAAGGCTTCTTGTGCCAAATTTTCAACTGTCGGAATAGAGTTCAAAACGACTGTTTTATGACCAGGGATGGTAGCTAAAAAATTAACTAATGCTACATCCTCTTTTGCAACCAAAAATGCATGATCCCACTGCTGAACAATGGCTTCATTGGTGATTTTCTTGATATCACCAAAGTCCAGAACCATGCCATCATCACCATGACCTTGATGATCCAACACAGTGCCCATCAAAGTAACTTCAATCACATAACGATGACCATGAATATGACGGCAATGGCCATCATGGTGTGGGATGCGATGACCAGCGTCAAACTCTAATTTGCGGGTGATTTCAATTTTTTTATTCATGATCGCGCTAATTTAGCGAATACCTAATAACTTGTGTGTTTGAGTGCTTAAACGCCATAAAGGACGTGACTGACAGATTTTAATGGCTAATTCGGTATTGGCCTCTTTATTTGGCCCATCCAAGGCTTGTAAAAAATGATGCTTGAATGACATCTTTTCAAAACGAGCCAATAACTGCGGTAACTGCCCAAGATGTCCGGCCTGAGGTATCACCAATTTGAGTTCATCCCCTTGCACTTGAACTAAGTCGGCTCCATGTTTGGGGCTCACACAGATCCAATCAACCCCAGCGGGGACTCTGATTGTGCCATTGGTCTCAATCGCAATCTTAAAACCATGAGCATGAAGTGCTTGAATCAAAACATCATCTAATTGAAGCAATGGTTCGCCACCAGTAAAAACAACATATTTATGATGCGGGTCACCCAAGCCCCACATTTCATCAATGGCACTAGCTAAAAGCTCAGCAGATTCAAATTTGCCACCACCCGCACCATCGGTACCGACAAAATCGGTATCGCAAAATTGACAAATTGCTGTGGCGCGATCTTCTTCACGACCAGACCAAAGATTGCATCCGCTGAAACGGCAAAAAACAGCCGCACGACCAGCGTGAGCACCCTCGCCCTGAAGCGTCAAAAAGATCTCTTTAACACTGTAAGTCATTCAATCCTAAAGGTTTTGCAATAGTGCTCATTGTAAAGAATATCTGTGGGTCACAGTTGTAATGCTTTGGCAATAAATTGTCTTGAGACAGTGCTTTTAGGAACGGGCTCTTGTATATCAAACCAGCTTCTGATGTCTGCCTCAAAGCCAACGCCATGCATGTAGTTATAAATGGCCTTCTTTAAACCTTGACCTAAGGCATCATGATCCGTGCCGGTTGGGTCTATGAAACCGATATCGTTTTTCGCAAAAGTGATCTCTGGTAATGGGATTAGTTCAACACCATAAGCCTTTGGATTTTTGCCGACGGGGGAATGTACCGTACAAGTGAATCGATGAAAAAAGCCACTCTGAATACAACCGTTTTCAAATAACTGACGCACATACTCCAGTGAATCGACTGTTTCTTGAACGGTTTGAGTCGGAAAGCCATACATCAAGTAGGCATGAACCAAAATACCAACATCTGAAAAACTCTTGGTCACTCGTGCCACTTGTTCAACAGTCACACCTTTTTCCATCAAAGCCAATAAACGATCTGAGGCAACTTCTAAGCCTCCAGACATGGCAATACATCCACTTTGGGCCAATAACTCCGCTAACTCTGGAGTGAAGGTTTTTTCAAAACGGATATTGCCCCACCAAGAAATAACCACCTTGCGTCGAATCAATTCTTCTGCCAAAGCCTTAAGGATTTTTGGGGGCGCTGCTTCATCAACAAAATGAAAGCCTGTTTGCCCTGTTTCTGCAATGATTTGCTCAATACGATCAACCAGCAAAGATGCTGAAGCTGTTTCATATCTAGAGATGTAATCTAGACTGACATCACAAAAACTGCACTTCTTCCAATAGCATCCATGCGCCACCGTTAATTTATTCCAACGACCATCACTCCACAGACGATGCATGGGGTTCAGCATGTCCAAGAGAGATAGATATGATCCTAAAGGCAAGCCATCCCAAGTCGCAGTTCCAACATCCTCAAAGGGCACATCAGGTTCAGCCCATTGTATGTATTGCACCTGCCCTTTTTCATTCCTGATGAAGGTTCTCACCAAACGATTGATGCCACGATGACCATTCAAGTATTCAATCAATGCCAGTAATGGTCGCTCACCAGAATCCAGCGTGATGAAATCAACATAATCAAACACCCTTCCTTCTTTTAATTCGCGTAATTCAGTGTTGACATAGCCTCCACCCAAAGCAATTTTGATCGATGGGTATTTCTCTTTGATCACCTGAGCAATTCTCAAAGCCGCATAAACAGATCCTGGGAATGGCACAGACAGTAAGACCAAATTGGGTTGATGCTTTTCAATTTGCTCGATGGTTAAAGATCTCAGATGCTCATCCATCAAAGTCGGTGTTGCTTTTAAGGCATTTGCCAATGGCTCAAAACTTGGTTGACTGCCAGCCAACGATTCTGCGTAGCGTACAAACTCGAAACGATCATCGATAGCATCACGCAAGACATCGGATAAATCATTCAGATACAAGGTAGCTAAATGGCGGGCTCGATCTTCAGCACCCAAGGCACCAAACGCCCAACTAAGAGAATCTCCAGAGCCATCATCGTCATAAGAATCCAAAGCTTGAAATCTTGGACCTTCAGGCAAGAAAGAACGACTGTTGATGCGATGACTCAAGGTGCTATCACCACCCTGTAAATACTTGATGGTAGGCTCAATACTGGCTTGATAATCTTCAAAGTAATCTAAGAAGAAATTGATGGTCGCACTGCGGTTTTCTTCAGGAATAGCCAAGGCTGCTTGATGAACTTCAGCCAAGCCCTCTCTGGAGAAGAAGCTTAAGACCAAAGACAAAGCTAAATCATCTTGATGAGCATCAATGCCACGTGAGCGAAGAAAACCAGTGATATACGCCGTCGATGGATACGGCGTATTTAATTGCGTCATGGGTGGAATGAGACTGAGAACCCTCATACCAATATCAGGGAAATGACTCCCTGTTATTCCCACTCAATCGTTGCAGGTGGTTTGCCGCTGATGTCGTAGACCACGCGATTGATACCGCGAACCTCGTTGATGATTCTGTTAGAAACACGACCCAATAGGTCATGAGGCAAATGCGCCCAATGAGCTGTCATGAAATCTTGAGTTTGCACGGCGCGCAATGCAACCACATACTCATAAGTTCTACCGTCACCCATCACACCAACTGACTTAACTGGCAGGAACACTGCAAAAGCCTGACTGGTCAAGTCGTACCATGACTTGCCACTAGTTTCATCAATGGTTGAGCGCAATTCTTCGATGAAGATTGCATCTGCTCTGCGAAGTAAATCAGCAAAGTCTTTTTTAACTTCACCCAAAATACGAACACCCAACCCAGGACCTGGGAAAGGATGGCGATAAACCATCTCTGGAGGAAGACCCAAGGCCACGCCCAAGGCACGAACCTCATCTTTAAATAGTTCACGTAAAGGCTCTAATAACTGAAGCTTCATATCTTCAGGTAAGCCACCTACGTTGTGGTGACTCTTGATGGTATGAGCACCCTTCTTGCCTTTGCCAGCAGACTCAATCACGTCTGGATAAATGGTCCCTTGAGCAAGCCATTTAGCATTCTTGATTTTTCCTGATTCAACTTGGAAAACTTCCACAAATTCTTTACCGATGATCTTGCGTTTTGCTTCTGGATCAGAAACACCTGCTAATTGACCCATGAATTGATCAGTCGCATCGACATGGATCACTTTAACGCCTAGGTTCTTGGCAAACATGTCCATGACCATCTTGCCTTCGTTCAAACGAAGCAAACCATGATCAACGAATACACAAGTCAATTGTTGGCCAATCGCTCGATGAATCAAAGCTGCAGCAACACTTGAATCAACACCGCCCGATAAACCAAGGATTACTTCATCAGTGCCAACCTGTTTACGAATGCTCTCAACCGCTTCAGCGATGTAATCGCCCATGACCCAATCATTGCCACAAGCACAGATTTGATGAACAAAGCGCTCGATGATCGCTGTACCCAAAACAGTGTGGGTCACTTCAGGGTGGAATTGCACTGCATAAAAGCGACGGGTCTCATCAGCCATGCCTGCGATAGGACATGAGTCTGTGGATGCCATCAATTTGAATCCACTTGGAAGTTCAGTGACTGAGTCGCCATGACTCATCCACACTTTCAGCATGCCATGACCCTCTGGCGTGACGAAGTCTTGAATGTTTTCTAACAACTTGGTGTGACCACGGGCACGCACTTCAGCGTAACCAAATTCACGGGACTTACCTAGAGACTCTGCAGTTGCAACTTTGCCACCCAATTGAGCTGCCATGGTTTGCATGCCATAACAAATACCCAAAACAGGTACACCAAGCTTGAATACGATTTCAGGGGCACGAGGTGTATCACCCTCGGTGACAGAGCTTGGTCCACCGGACAAAATAATGCCTTTGCAGCTCTGCTCTTTGACAAACTTTTCAATGAAACTTGGATCTACATCATAGGGATGGATTTCTGAATAAACGCGTGAATCACGCACTCGTCTAGCAATCAATTGGGTCACTTGGGACCCAAAGTCCAAAATTAAAATCTTGTCGTGCACAGTAATCCTAGGTGGCTAATTAGTCGATATGGTAGTTAGGAGCTTCTTTGGTGATTTGCACGTCATGAACGTGAGACTCTCGCATACCAGCTGAGGTGATCTCAACAAACCCTGCTTTTTCATGCAACTCAGCAATTGTCTTGCAACCACAATAGCCCATCGAAGAACGAACGCCACCAGTCAATTGATGAACGATTGCCAATACGCTGCCCTTGTATGGCACGCGACCTTCAATACCCTCAGGAACTAGCTTATCGACGTTTGCACTGTTGTCTTCTTGGAAGTAACGATCTGCCGCACCGTCTTTCATGGCTCCTACGGAACCCATGCCACGATAACTCTTGTATGAGCGACCTTGGTATAAGAAAACTTCACCAGGCGCTTCTTCAGTACCAGCAAACATACCACCCATCATCACGCAATGAGCACCAGCAGCCAAAGCTTTTGAAATATCGCCAGAGTAACGAATACCACCATCAGCAATTAATGGCACGCCTGTACCTTTTAGTGCTTCAGACACATTCACAACCGCTGTGATTTGAGGAACACCCACGCCCGCAACAATACGAGTGGTACAAATTGATCCAGGGCCAATACCCACTTTAACCCCATCAGCACCATGAGCAACCAATGCTTTAGCTGCTTCACCAGTCGCGATATTGCCGCCAATCACCTGAATTTGTGGGTAGTTCTTCTTGACCCATTTAACGCGGTCTAATACGCCCTGGCTATGACCGTGAGCAGTATCAACCACAATCACATCAACACCAGCCTTGGCCAGTAGATCAACGCGCTCATCATTATCTGGACCAACACCTACAGCCGCACCAGCAATCAATTGACCGCGACTATCTTTACTTGCCAAAGGATGCTCTTTGGCTTTGAGGATGTCTTTAACGGTGACCAAGCCACGCAATTCAAAATTATCGTCAACAACCAGTACACGCTCTAAACGGTGCTTATTCATCAAACGCTTAGCTTCTTCAGGGGATGAACCTTCTTTGATGGTGACCAAACGATCTTTGGGTGTCATTTTTTCGCTGACTTTGGCATCTAAATCTTCTTCGAAGCGCAAATCACGATTGGTGATGATGCCCACAACTTTTTTACCCTGCAAAACTGGGAAACCTGAAAAACCATGTTCTTTGGACAGGTGAATCACATCCCTGACAGTCATATCAGGAGAAATCGTGATGGGATCTCTCAAAACACCAGACTCATAACGTTTGACCTTAGCAACTTCACGAGCTTGCTCGGCGGGCGTTAAGTTCTTGTGAATGATGCCAACCCCACCCTCTTGGGCCATCACAATGGCCAAGCGCCCTTCTGTGACTGTGTCCATGGCAGCTGATACCAATGGGATGTTGATCGAAATATCGCGTGTCAGTTGAGTACTCAACTGAGTATCACGTGGTAGAACCGCTGAATAAGCGGGAACTAGAAGCACGTCGTCAAATGTGAGTGCCTTTTGGATGAGCCTCATGCAAAACCCCTATGCGCAAAAGCGAATTATAGAGGTTTTATGATTATTTGCTCAAAAAACGCCCTTTTCGGTTCGCAGCTTTGGCTTGTAATTTGGCATCCTGATTCTGATGAGCCTTTTTACGCCTTGCTGCCATTGGGTCTATCAACAATGGACTATAGAGCTCCAAGCGATCTCCCTCGTAAATAGGACTGTCCCAATCCTTGCGTTTCCCAAAAACCCCAAAACACCCTTTTCTGGCTATTTCTGGGTCTTTTGGCGAGGACGCGATACCTAATTGAATCAATGCCTGCCCAACCGTTACAGCCTGATCAGGCGTGAATGTGACCTGAACCTCTTTTAAGATAGGCTCACCTGAGCGGCTGTCACACAGCAATAAGCCCATGGTCGGCATCAGGGGGCTCCATAAATTTGATCAGCACGCTTCACAAAGCCATCCACAAAGGTGCCGGCGATGATGCCAAAAACAGGGCCGATGATCTTTTCAAGTAAGAGGCTCTCAAACTCATAATGGAGTTGAAACTCAATCTTGCAGGCATTCTCTTTTAAAGGGGTGAAGCGCCAATTGCCATGAAACTTCTTAAATGGCCCATCGACAAAGCTCATATCGATGGAGCTTGGGCGCACATTGGTATTTCTGGTGTGAAAAAACTGCTCCAAACCTTTAAATTTGATATGAATTTTTGCATCCAGAATTTCCTCTGTTTGTTCATAAATCTCCACACCACCACACCAAGGAAGAAAGTCTTGATACTTGGCCACATCAATCACCAAGTTATACATTCTCTCCGCTGAATGCCCAATGAGTACTGTCTTAAATACGTCTGCCATAATCTCGTATTCTAACGATATAAATATATGAGCATCATAGACAACAAAAAAGCCTTTTTCGATTATTTCATCGAAGAACGATTTGAGGCAGGCATGGTCTTACAAGGATGGGAAGTAAAAGCCATTCGGGAAGGTCGCGCCCAAATCAAAGAGGCTTATGTTGTGATCCGCGATGCTGAGATTTACTTGATTGGCTGCCATATCAGCCCCTTGATTTCAGCATCAACTCATGTCTTAGCTGACCCAGGCAGAACTCGTAAGCTGCTACTCAATGCCATCGAGATCAAAAAACTCATCGGTAAGGTCGAACAAAAGGGTTATACCTTGGTACCAATCAACCTCCACTTCTCTAAAGGACGAGTGAAATGTGAAATCGGTCTTGGTCGAGGTAAAAAACAACACGACAAACGTGATGCATCTAAAGATCGAGACTGGCAAATAGAAAAAGCCCGAATCATGCGTTCGGGCTCTAAAATCGCGGACTGATCACAGTCCGCTTTTTCTTTGAACTAACTTTGCTCTTGCTTAAGTCAAACTCAAGACCAGAACCAACTCAATTACTTCTTAGCAAGCAAAGTCCAAGTGTCAACGACGCTATCAGGATTCAATGAAATTGAGGTAATTCCCTTGTTCATTAACCACTGAGCAAAGTCAGGATGGTCGGAAGGACCTTGACCGCAAATACCGATGTACTTGCCTTTTGCACGACAAGTTTCAATCGCTCTAGCAACCAAGAATTCAACCGCAGGATCGCGCTCATCAAAGTCAATCGCCAATAGCTCCATACCAGAGTCACGATCTAAGCCCAAGGTCAATTGCGTCAAATCATTCGAACCGATTGAGAAGCCGTCAAAATGCTCCAAGAACTCCTCTGCCAAGATGGCATTGGATGGAATCTCGCACATCATGATGACACGTAAACCATTCTCGTCACGCTTCAAACCATGTTGACCTAAAAGCCCAATCACTTTTTCAGCCTGCTTCACAGTTCTGACAAATGGAATCATGATTTCAACGTTGGTCAAACCCATGTCATTACGAACACGCTTCATGGCTTCACATTCCATCGCAAAAGCTTCAGCAAAATCTTCTGAGATATAACGTGAGGCGCCACGGAAACCAAGCATTGGATTTTCTTCATCCGGCTCATAACGTGAACCACCAATTAACTTCTTGTATTCGTTTGACTTAAAGTCAGACATGCGAACAATCACAGGCTTTGGATAGAAGGCAGCTGCGATCGTGGCAATACCCTCTGCCAATTTATCGACGTAGAAAGCCGTAGGACTGGCATGACCACGGGCCACACTCTCAACAGCTTTCTTTAAATCCAAATCAATATTTGGGTATTCCAAAATAGCTTTTGGATGCACGCCAATGTTGTTATTGATGATGAACTCTAAGCGAGCCAAGCCAACGCCGCCATTAGGAATTTGGCAGAAATCAAATGCCAGTTGTGGATTACCCACGTTCATCATGATTTTGACTGGAATGTCAGGCAAGGCACCACGGCTGACTTCAGTCACTTCCGTTTCAATTGGACCATCGTAGATGCGACCTTCATCACCTTCAGCACATGACACTGTCACCACTGCACCATCTTTTAAAACCATCGTGGCATCAGCGCAACCCACAACAGCTGGCACACCCAATTCACGGGCAATGATCGCAGCATGACAAGTACGACCACCACGGTTTGTCACAATTGCGGATGCCCTCTTCATGACTGGTTCCCAGTTAGGATCGGTCATATCAGCTACCAAGACGTCGCCTGGTTGTACACGATCCATTTCACTGGCATCTTTAACGACACGCACAGTGCCTGTGCCAATCTTCTGACCAATCGCACGGCCAGTCGTTAAAACAGTTGAGTGACCTTTGAGCTTGTATCGCATCTCAACTTTACCTTGAGCCTGACTCTTCACGGTCTCAGGACGTGCTTGCAAGATGTAGATCTTGCCATCAATACCATCTTTACCCCATTCGATATCCATCGGACGCTGGTAGTGTTTTTCAATGATCATGGCGTACTTGGCCAACTCTGCAACATCATCATCAGTGATTGAGTAGCGATTACGCTGCTCCAATGGAACATCGACTGTTTTCACACGACCCTGTTCACCTGGAGCTGTGAATTGCATCTGGATTAATTTAGAACCCAAGCTGCGACGAATGATGGCGTACTTTCCAGCAGCTAAAGTTGGCTTGAACACATAAAACTCGTCTGGGTTCACTGCGCCCTGAACCACTGTTTCACCCAAGCCATAGCTTGAAGTGATGAACACGGCATCTTGGAAACCTGACTCAGTATCCAATGTGAACATCACACCAGAAGATGCTTTATCGGAACGAACCATGCGCTGAATACCAGCTGACAAAGCTACTTCAGCATGAGCAAAGCCTTTGTGGACACGATAAGAAATCGCACGGTCGTTATACAAAGATGCAAATACTTCACGGATACGGTGCAAGACATCTTCGATGCCAACAACGTTCAAAAATGATTCTTGCTGTCCTGCAAACGAGGCATCTGGTAAATCTTCTGCTGTTGCTGAAGAGCGAACCGCAAAAGAACCCTTACCATCTGCATCCAAAGTTTTAAATGCCTGACGAATTTCTTGTTCTAGACGTTCTTGGAAAGGAGCTTCTTCAACCCATGAACGAATTTCAGCGCCAGCGATCGCCAACGCCTTCACATCATCCACATTCAACCTGTCCAAACGATCATTGATGCGCTCAGTGAGTTTGTTGTGGACAAGAAAATCTCTGAAGGCCAAAGCAGTGGTTGCAAAACCCGTTGGCACTCTAACGCCAGAAGCGTTGAGCTGAGAAATCATCTCCCCTAATGAGGCATTCTTACCACCGACTGACTCAACGTCAGACATGCGCAGGTCCTCAAAGGGTAAAACGTATGCATTTGCATGGTTTGGATTGGACATAACAACTCTCTAAGTAATGGAAAACCGGTCGTGCAAGCGGTGCAAGGTAAGACCGAAACCTACCGCAAGTTCAATGGTTCTATTGTATCCTTTGCACATTGATATCTTCAAAAAATTATGAGCTCAAAACCACGCATTGTTTTCATTGTCTCTGATGGTACCGGCATCACTGCTGAGACTTTTAGTCAATCTATCTTGGCGCAATTTGAGTTGCCTTTTAGGCAGGTCAGAATGCCATTTATCAACACCGTCGATAAAGCGCATCAAGCTGTTCGAGAAATCAATGATTACGCTAAGTCATCTGGTCTTCAACCAATCGTTTTCACCACCTTGGTAGACACAGAAGTTAATGCGATTGTGTCTGAGGCTAATTGCGTGATGATGGACATGTTTCAGACATTCATCGTACCTCTTGAGCAAGCCTTGGGTGTTAAATCAACCCACGCGATAGGACGCTTTCATAACAATGCTGATACTGAATCCTATAAAAACAGAATTGAAGCCATTAACTTCTCTTTGGCTCATGATGATGGTCAATCCAATCAAAATCTAGCTGATGCTGATGTGATTTTAGTGGGTGTATCTCGCAGCGGAAAAACTCCAACCAGTCTTTACTTGGCGATGCAATATGGTCTTAAGTCAGCCAACTATCCTTTGATACCCGATGATTTCGAAAGAAATCAAATGCCACCTGATTTATTACCCTTCCGTAAAAAGTTATTTGGGTTGACCATTGATCCGATGCGCTTGTCTGAAATTAGAAATGAACGAAGACCCGGTAGCAACTATGCCAAGATTGAAAATTGCCGCTACGAAGTTAGTTCTGCAGAAGCCATGATGCGCAAGCAAGGTATACCTTGGTTATCTACCACCAATAAATCTATTGAGGAAATTGCCACCACGATTTTGCAAGAGATCAATCCAGATCGAAGCAATTATTAGATGTTCAATTGACTATCTCTAATAGTCACTTAGAATTTACTTTAATTCTCGACGAACTCTGCGCATTTCAAATAGACACACAGCCGCAGCCGCTCCAACATTGAGAGATTCAATACAAGGGTCTTGAGGAATCAATACTGATCTTGAAATAGCCAGAAGCTCAGGATGAATCCCCCCACCCTCATTTCCAAAGACCCATCCATGGGGTTCCAACAACTCATCACCTAAATCATAAAGATCTTGGTCTGCCATCAAGCTTGTTGCAATCAATGGTAATTTGATTTTTTCACGAATCGTATTCAAAGACCAAGCCTCAAATATTTTCAAATGACGATGCGCACCCATGGCAGCCCTTAAGACCTTTGGTGACCAAGCTTGAGCCGTACCTTTTAAACAAACAACATAGCTGAGACCAGCGGCGGCGGCAGTTCTCATCATTGAACCTACATTACCTGCATCCTGGACGCCATCTAAAATCAATACGTCCTCACTCTGTTTTATTGGAAAGTTATATTTAGGAATTCTGACGCAGGCCATGATTGGTGGGCCATTCTCTAAATCAGATATCTTTTTCCACAGTGCATCATCAAGGATATAAAGATCAGTATCAGGTACAACCGCCAATTGCATATCGATCACTGCTGCAATTTCAGGCTGAGCAAGACCTGCTTCAGTCGTGAACAACTCCACCAAATCTTCAGAGGCCAGCCATGCTTGGGCTAAATGAACGCCTTCTAAAACAGCAAGTCCAAGTTCCTGCCTGGTCTTGTTGGCTTTAGCGCCACCCTCAAGTAAAACCTTCAATCTCTTGATCAAAGGATTATCAGCGGAACTTAAATGTTTTGGGTCTTTCATAGGAGCCTAGTTTCCCCTAAGTTGGATTTGGTTTCAATGACCAACCTGACTGGAGCAAAGGTTTTGCGATGCTCAGGACAAGGCCCATGAAGTTTTAAAGATTCAAGATGGATGGGGGTTGGGTAACCCATGTGTTGGTTAAAACCATACATTGGATAAGCCTCATGCAAAGCTTGCATGTCTCGATCTCTGGTGACCTTTGCCAAGATAGATGCAGCTGAAATCGCTGCCACCTTGCTATCACCCTTAACAATCGCCTCCATTGAAATATTAACCTTTGGGCAACGATTACCATCAATCAATGCCCGATCAGGTAATCGCCCCAATGTTTTCTCTAAGCCTTCAATGGCGCGCTTCATGGCAAGCATCGTGGCTTGCAAAATATTGATTGAGTCAATCTCAACTGCACTGGCTTCTGCGATGCACCACGCTTTTGAATCTCTGATGATGATGTCATATAACTCATCACGAACTTTGGCCGTGAGTTTTTTAGAATCTTTTAGGCCAGAGATTGGTTTCTCTGGATCAAGCACAACTGCCGCCGCAACCACCGAACCTGCCAAAGGTCCGCGACCTGCTTCATCAACACCACATGTCCACTCATAAAGTGGGTTGTGAGCATTCCAATCAGTCATTGATGACTTCCGCGATCACTTTGGCTACCAACTTCCCTGTCGGCATTAATAAGGATTGATGCATTTGATTAAAACGTTCTTTTAAACGTGCCACTTCCTGCGGTTTATCGAGCCAAGTAAGGGTTACTTTCGCTAACGCCTGCGGTGTGGCTACTTCTTGCAATAACTCTGGAACAATGAATTCTTGTACCAAGATATTCGGCAAACCAACATAAGGTAAATAAGCTTGGCGTTTCATGATCCATGCAGTGATAGCTGGAACCTTATAAGAAATCACCATGGGCTTTTTCCATAAAGCCGCTTCCAGGGTTGCAGTACCACTGGCAATTAAAACCACATCAGCCGCTTCTAATGCCAAACTAGCTTGGCCATCTAATAAATGTAGAGTGATATCAGGTTGACGCTGTAAAAGCTTATCGGCCATGGCTTGAATAGCAGGCTTTAATGCTGGGGTTGCTACTGGTACAACGAATTCAATCCCCTGCTTGTATTGAATAAACATCTCTTCAATAGCATCAAAAAATCCTGGGGCAATCAAATTGATTTCAGATTGACGACTGCCTGGCAAAACCGCCACCAAAGCATTACCAGTTTGAATATTTAACTTTTCTCTCGCACCCGCAGAATCAGGCACCATCGGAATACTAGAAGCCAAAGGATGACCAACGTAAGTCGCTTTGATGCCAGCCTTTTCATAAATGGCAGTTTCAAATGGGAAGATGCACAGCATATGATCGACGGACTCTTTGATGCCTTTGATTCGTCCACCACGCCACGCCCAAATGGAAGGACTAATGAAATGAATGGTTGGAATACCGGCTGCCTTGAGTTTCTTTTCAACGCCTAAATTAAAGTCAGGCGCATCAATGCCTAAAAAGGCTTTGGGTGGATGAAGCATTAACTCTTTGATCAAAGCATTTCTGACTGAAAGAATCGCTGGCAATTGCTTGATGGCTTCGACATAACCTCGCACAGCCAGAGTTTCCATTGGCCATAGCGCTTCAAAACCAGTGGCCATCATCTTTGGACCACCAATGCCACGAGTTTTAAGCCCTGCTAAATTTGAAGACTCCTGAATAGCTTGCAGAACACTTGCAGCAAGCATATCTCCAGATGGCTCTCCAGCCACACATGCGAGATATGCGTTTTCTGTCAAATGATTAGCGGGCAATGCCGCGCTGTGAAGCGGCGATAAAGTCATGGAATATTTTTAGCTTCTCTGCAGTATCAGCTTCTGTTGATTGTTTTTCTGCGGCCAAGTCTGCAATGGCTTTTTTAGCCTCTTCAAAACTTAGATTCTGCTTGTATAGCAATTTATAAGCTTGTCTTAAAGCAGTGATGGACTCAGGGCTAAAACCACGGCGCTTCAAACCTTCAGCATTCAAACCATGAGGCTCAGCAACGGCACCAGATGCAATCACATAAGGTGGAAGGTCTTGCACCAATTTGGATGCGCCACCAATCATTGAATGTTCACCAATCCGAACAAACTGATGCACACCACACATGCCACCCAAAATGGCCCAATCGCCAACATGCACGTGACCAGCTATTTGTGCGTTATTTGAAAAGATCGTGTTGTTACCAACCACGCAATCATGAGCAATATGCACATAAGCCATGATCCAGTTGTCGTTTCCAATCTTAGTAATACCCTGATCTTGGATAGTGCCTGTGTGCAGCGTTGTGAATTCACGAATCAAATTACGATCGCCGATCACTAACTTGGTTGGCTCTCCACGGTACTTCATGTCTTGAGGTGCGCCACCCACAGATGCGAAGTGACCAATTCTGTTTTCAGCACCGATGGTTGTGTGCCCCTCAACTACTGTGTGAGCACCAATTTGTGTTTTGTGTCCAATTGTGACATTTGGACCAATCACAGCATAAGGACCAATCTCAACTCCCTCAGCAATTTCTGCTTTTGGATCGATGATTGCGCTTGGGTGAATCAAAGCCATCTTAGGCTTCCTTTTTACGAATGGTGCACATCAAATCGGCTTCAGTTACCACCACATCATTCACCGTTGCAAAAGTTTTGAATTTCCAAATACCACCTTTGAATCTTTCAATTGAGGCATTCAGAATCAATTGATCGCCTGGTGTGACTGGTCTTTTGAAGCGTGCGTTATCAATACCCACAAAGAAATAGACTGAATCATCCACAGAATCTTGACCGAAGGTGAGTAATGCAGCAGTTTGAGCCAAGGCTTCTAGAATCAAAACGCCTGGCATCACTGGGAATTCTGGGAAATGACCGGTGAAATGTGGTTCGTTCATGGTGACGTTTTTCAATGCCTTCACGCGTTGGCCAGCTTCCAACTCAAGCACGCGATCAACCAATAAAAATGGATAGCGATGCGGTAACATCTTTAAGATTTGATTGATATCAAAATTAACTAGCTCGCTCATGAATAACCTTTTCTCTTTTTACGTTTATTTCTTATCAGCAGCGATACTTTGAAGCTGCTTTTCTAAATCTTTAATCTTCTGACGCATTTTATCCAAGCCACGCAAAATAGCAGCATTCTTTTCCCAATCTGCATGAGGCAACATGGGGAAAATACTGGTGAAGTGTTGACCTGGCTCATCAATCGAACGAATGATGGTTGTGCCACCGGAAATTGTTGTTCTATCAGCAATATTCAAATGCCCCGCAATACTGCTGGATCCACCAATCATGCACATTTTGCCAATCGTCACGCTTCCTGCCACGGCGGTATTACCAGCTATGACAGATAAAGCGCCAATATGCACGTTATGAGCAATCTGAACCAAATTGTCTATCTTGCAACCATCATCGATTTGAGTATCTGCTAGCGCACCACGATCAACTGATGTGTTTGATCCAATTTCAACATCATGACCAATCACCACACGACCTGTTTGGGGGACTTTGACCCACTCACCTGCAGCAAGATCTGGGGCAAAGCCAAAACCATCTGATCCAATCACAGTGCCACTATGGACGATATTGCGATCACCCAACTGACAGTCTTGATAAATTGAAACATTTGGGTAGATCAAGGCATCGGCGCCTACTGAAGCATTCGCGCCGACATGAACTTGTGAAAGAAGAACGGATCTCTCTCCAATCGAAGCACCCTTAGCCACATGGCAAAGCGGTCCAATATGGGCCGAAGCTGCAACTTTTGCTCCAGGCTCAATCACTGCACTTGGATGTACACCTGGCATATATGCGGGAGCAGCAGATTTTGCAAATTCTTGGGCAATCCTTGCAAATAATGCATAAGGATTTTTTGTCACAAGGTAAGTTCTATTCTTATCGCTCGAATGCTCTTGCAAGTATTCATGATCTGAGTCAGAAACAATCAAGCCACCTGCTTGACTGGTCAGAGCATCATTGCGATACAGTGGATTTGCTAGAAAAGCCAGTTGAGATTGATTGGCTTGTGTCAAAGGAGCCAAACCAGAAACAAGCTTATCTCCCCTGCCCGCTAAGCGAGCCGAATAGCGTTCGGCTAACTCAGCAATCGTTGGCATGTGAATCTCTTAATAATTAACGTAAATTATTGAGTGCTTTGATGACGTCATCAGTGACATCAATCTTAGGATTCACATAAGCAGCCTCTTGAACAATTAAATCTAACTTGCGTTGTTCAGCAACAGCTTTAAGTGCTTGGTTTGCTTTTTGTGCAATCTTTGAGCGCTCCTCAAAACTTCTTTGATTCACATCCTCAGTGAATTCTCTTTGCTTTCGCTGAAGCTCACGATCAGCATCAGCGAGCTCGCGTTGACGGCGCACACGCTCTGTGTCAGACATCACTGCAGCATCCTTATCTAAGCGCTCTGCCGCTGTTTTAATTTTCTGGGCATCATCACGTAAATCTTTTTCACGTTTAGCAAATTCGCTCTGCAACTTGGTTTGACTGGCTTTAGCCATATTAGACTCTTTGAAAATTCGCTCTGAATTAACAACGCCAATACGACCAGAGAAATCTTTATCGTCAGCAGCGATTGCTGAGACAGAAAAAATGCTCAATACCAAACCAGAAATAACAGTTGATTGAACGAACTTCTTAGCAAAACGATTCATAAACATATCCTTCAAGTATTAAAAGGCGGTACCAATTTGGAATTGGAAACGCTGCAAACGATCCTCTGGTTTCTTGCTTAATGGGAAACCATAACTGAATTTTAACGGTCCTAGTGGTGAGATCCAAGACAAACCGAAACCATACGATGTTCTCAAGCCTGAGAAGTCTGGTGTATCTGCATACACGTTACCAGCATCAAAAAAGCTGAACAAACGCAGTGTTTTATCAACACCTGAACCAGGAATTGGGAAAGTATATTCGATATTACCCACTAATTTAGACGCTCCACCAATCGGTGTCACTGTGCCGTTGGGGTTTGTATTTGTGGGGCCGAGAGAGCCTGGCTCATAACCCCTCACAGAACCGATACCGCCCACGAAATAGTTCTTGGTCACAGGGAATGGCTTATTACTGTAGGTATCGCCATAACCAATCTCGCCGTTAAACGACAAAATATTGCCCTTGAATAATGGCCAGAAATACTGATGTTGGTAATACGCTCTGTAATACTGTAAATCAGCAACTGGTGTTCCCCATTCAAAATTCACCTGCTGATAAGTGCCACGCGATGGAATCAAGGCACTGTCTCTCGCATCTCTTGACCAACCAATCGTGAATGGTACGTTCATGTTGCTCTTGCCATAAGAAGCAACATAGTTTTGATAACTGGTTGGTGTATTGACCGATGTTTCCATGTTCAATTGCTCAATACCTAAGCCGAAGAACACTCGATCAACTTCAGAATATGGCACACCTAGCTTGAAGCTACCACCTGTTGAAACAATTTTGTATTCTGTATCACCCGTGTAATACAAAGGGCGAGATGTCCTGGTGTACAACTCAGAGAAGCGACTGATACCATCTTCCGTGAAATAAGGATCGTAGTTTGAAATCGCTAAGGTTCGATTAGTTTTACCAGTATTGATATTCAGGCCAATACTTGTACCTGTACCAAACGCATTTTCTTGAGAAATACCCGCTGTCAAAATCAACTTATCTGTTGAAGAGAAACCAGCACCCAAACTCAATGAGCCCGTTGGTTTTTCTGCGACTTTGATACCGACGTCTACTTGATCAGACGTACCCGGAATATCTTCAGTATTCACTTCCACATCTGTGAAGTATCCAAGGCGATTGATACGATCTTTAGAAAGCTTGAGTTTTTCGCTGTCAAACCATGAACTTTCTAACTGACGCATTTCACGACGAATCACTTCATCACGCGTTTTGTTGTTTCCTGAAATATTGATTTTGCGGACATAGGTGCGCTTACCAGGATCAACGATCAAACTAAGATCGACAACTTGCTTGTCTTTTTGCAGATTAGGCTGAGGATTAATTGCAGCAAATGCATATCCATAGGCGCCTAACTTATCAGCAATGGCTTTGGTGCTCTCAGTTAACTTGGCTGATGAAAACACATCACCCACTTTAAGATTGACCAATTTCGTCAATTCTTCATCTTTACCCAATAATTCACCAGTGAGCTTGACTGAAGCAACTTTATATTGCTGCCCCTCTCTGATATTGATGTTGAGATAAATACCTTTTTTATCCGGCGTGATTGAAACTTGAGTTGACTCAATCACAAATTCTAAATAGCCACGGTTTAGGTAGAAAGAACGAATGGCCTCTATATCAGCCGTCAATTTTTGCTTGGAGTACAAGTCATTCTTGGTATACCAAGACAACCAGTTAGGGGTCGATAACTGCATCTCCTCCCGTAACTGTTTTTCTTTAAATGCTTGATTACCAACAATGTTAATTTGAAGAATCTTTGAAACTTGACCTTCATCAACGTTAAACACAATTGCCACTCTGTTGCGGTCAACTGGCGTAACCGTGGTGACTACTTCCGCGGCGTAATAACCTCTCGAAATATATTGGCGCTTGAGTTCTTGTTCAGCTTTATCAATCAGGGCTTTATCGTAATAACGCGCCTCAGCCACACCCACTGCTCTCAATGATTTCTTAAGGGCATCTTTGTCGAACTCTTTAATACCTGTGAACTCTAGCTGGGAAACTGATGGTCGTTCTTCAACCCTGACCACCAAAACTTGTCCATCAGATTCAACTTTGACGTCTTTGAAAAATCCAGTGTTATAGAGAGCGCGAATCGCTTCAGCACCTTTGTCGTCAGTAAAGGTCTCACCAACTCTTACAGGTAAATAACTAAAAACCGTACCCGGTTCAACACGTTGCAAACCTTCAACGCGGATATCTTTCACCACAAATGGATCAGCAGCCATCAGAGGGGCTGATAACAAACTGACCGCTATGGCGGCCAATCGAGTTTTATTAAATTTATGATGTATTTTCAACGTAAAAACAATCTAGAAATATCGTTAAACAAAGCCAATATCGTTAAAAACAGGAGGCTACCCATACCAACTCTTTGTAATACATTTTGTACGTTGTCTGAAATACGCTTTCCGGACAACAATTCCCATCCATCATACAGTAGCTGACCACCATCTAGCATGGGTAATGGGATCAAATTCAGAATTCCTAAGCTGATGCTGATCATCGCCAAAAACCCCAAGTAAGACTGCCAGCCGACTTGAGCGGTTTTGCCGGCCATATCAGCAATGCTCAATGGGCCGCCAATCTGTTTGATCGAAGATTCACCAGTGAATATGCCCACCAACATGCGTACAGAAATGACACTGATATCCCAAACCCTCTCAGTCGCGACGCTGATAGCCTCAAAAACCCCCAATTTAAGCTCAAAAATGCCCACAGGCTCACTCACATCGGGTTTGATGCCCAATTTGGCCAATGGATCGGTATCCGAGGTCAAAATCGGCATTTTTTCTGTTTTAAAAACAATGTCTTGTTCAGCTCCTTGATGGGTTTTGACCTTGAGGGTAAAGCCTTCAGAACTGGTCACGGCATCCATCAAGCGCCATCTGAGCTGATTCCAGCTTGCAATAGATCGAAATGAGTGGTCTCCCTCCGATTTCCAGCCCACCACGGTATCTCCAGCATAAATACCTGCCTCATAAGCTAGGCTGGCTTTGTCAGGTTCTACCAATTTAGAGGGTATTTGAGGCACGCCAGAAGCAAATAAGATGGTCAAAAAAACAACGGCGAGAATGAAATTAGCCAAAGGACCAGCAGCAACGATGAATGACCTCTTCCACAGCTTTTGGCTTCTGAACGAATCCTCATCCATTTTGACGTAACCACCTAATGGCAAGCTGCTCAGAGCCCACTCGGTTGAATCTGGTGTTTTTTGATAAGTCCAAATGGTCTTGCCAAAGCCAACAGAAAATCTCAATACTTTGACGCCACACATTCTTGCGGCACTGTAATGACCATATTCATGGAAGCTGACCAAAAGCCCCAATGCCACTAAAAAGGCCAATAAACTCCAAATCACTGTCATTTGCTCAATCCTTTGACCAATGTTTGGGCATGCTGACGAGCCAAGCTATCAGCCTCAAGAATTCCCTCAAGACTCATCGCTCCGCTGACTTGTGTTTGTTGTAAAACACGTTCAACCAATTCTGCGATCTGCGTGTATCGAATGCCATGATTTAAAAATAAATCAACAGCAATTTCATTGGCTGCATTCAAAATAGTCGGCGCAAAGCCACCACTCGACAGAGCATCGTAGCTCAAAGATAAACAAGGAAAGCGATTCAAGTCAACGGGCTCAAAACTCAGATCATGTGCGCTCGTGAAATCCAATTCTTTGACCCCAGCATCAATTCTTAATGGCCATCCCAAACCATAAGCAATGGGTGTTTTCATATCAGGTTGACCAAGCTGAGCAATCACAGATCCGTCAATGTATCTGACCATTGAGTGAACCACGCTTTGAGGATGTATCAATACTTTGATTTGTTCTGCTGGTAGGCCAAATAAATGATGGGCTTCAATGACCTCCAAACCTTTGTTCATCATGGTGGCTGAATCAACGGAAATTTTTCGCCCCATGACCCAATTAGGATGAGCACAAGCTTGATCAGGAGTGACTTCTTTTAATTGATCTAGAGCATGATTTCTAAACGGACCACCTGAAGCGGTCAACAAAATTTCTTTAACGCCCAATGATGAATATTGACCGCGTGAACCGCCATTGGAAGAATTGGCATCAGGCAAACATTGATAGATCGCGTTGTGCTCACTGTCTATCGGTAACAACTCAGCCCCACTGCTAGAGACAGCGGACATAAACAGATCACCCGCCATCACCAAAGCCTCTTTATTGGCTAACAAAATCCGCTTACCCAACTTGGCCGCTTCAATCGTTGGTAGCAAACCTGCTGCCCCAACAATTGCCGCCATCACTGTATCAACAGAACTCAAGGTTGAAGCAGTCACCAAGGCATCTGCTCCATGCTCAACAGTGATTATGAGACCTTTATTCTTTAATTGATCATTCAAGCGATTAGCCGCTTCAGCCGAGCCAATCACCACCATTTTTGGCTTGAATTCGGCGCACTGCTTAACGAGTAATTCGATGTTTGAGTGTGCTGTTAATGATTCAACTTTGAATAAATCAGGATGAGCGCGTATCACATCCAGTGTGCTGACTCCGATAGATCCTGTTGAACCAAGAACACAAATATGTCTCATGCTTTAGCTCGCCATCAAGATGATCAAGCCTGCCAATGGCAAAACTGGCAATAGCGCATCAATACGATCCAAGAATCCACCATGCCCAGGCAATAAAGCACTGCTGTCTTTGACTCCAGCAACGCGCTTCAGTTGCGACTCAAATAAGTCACCTTGGATACTCATGACAACACATATGGCAGTGACAAGAATCATCCCAGTCCAACCCCAAGAAGACTGTATCAAGGCAAAGAAATTGCCTTGGGTATATGGCTGATCAGCAAATAAAGTAGCACCGAGGATACCGATGACCATCACCAATACATAACCACCAACTGCGCCTTCAATGGATTTGCCAGGGCTTAATTGTTTGGCGAGTTTGTGTTTACCAAATGCCTTACCCGCAAAATAGGCACCAATATCAGCCGCCCAAACCAAAATGAGTACTGATAAAAATAAAGCCATGCTCACCGAACGCAAGTGCATCAAAGCAAACCAACACGCCGGCAAAATGAATAAACCAATGGCGGCCAAAGGCCAGCGCCACGATTGAAGTGACAACTGAAGAGACTGCTTCATGATGAATGGAACCACCAACAACCAAAATCCCAAAGTCAGCCAAAGGAGAATCTTGACGGCCTCTATATCCGCATACATCAACCAAGCCACCAAATTGAGCAAACACAAACCTGCGTATGACAATGCCCTGCGTTGATTATCTGGAAACAGCAGTCGCCACCACTCCCAGGCTGCCAAGGTGATGACGATGGCAATCAATCCACCCAAATAAATCAAGGGAGCAAACCACAGCACCGGTAAAAAGATACCTAAAAGCACAATGGCTGTGATAACTCTGGTCTTAAGCATGCTGTTCTATTGTTCCGCTTCAATGACTTGAGCACTGGTACGTCCAAAACGGCGCTCTCGCTCTCGGTACCAATCAAAGGAGGCTTGTAATGCTTTGGCATCAAAATCCGGCCAAAGCAAGTCTGTGAAATACAGCTCTGTATAAGCCAATTGCCACAACAAAAAATTACTGATTCTTTGCTCACCACCTGTCCTGATAAATAGATCAGGTTCTGGAGCGTAAGACATTGATAAGTGTGGAGTTAGTAGAGCCTCCGTCACACCTTCAGGCGTGATGGTTGGATTTGCCTTCAGACAGGCTGAAACCGCTTGCAAGATATCCCATCGACCACCATAGTTCGCCGCAATGGTGAGATTCAGACCTGTGTTGTGAGCAGTTTTTTCTTCTGCTTGAACTACGCGCTCTTGAATCTGTTGATCAAATCTGGTTAGATCACCCACCACTCTTAAGCGGACATTGTTCTTATCTAAACGAGACACTTCTTTTTCTAATGCCGTTAAAAATAACTTCATTAAAAAACCAACTTCTTCAGCAGGTCTGCGCCAGTTCTCTGAACTAAAGGCGAAAAGCGTTAAGTACTCAACGCCTAGATCGCCACATTCTTTGACGATCTCTCTAACAGTGTTGAGACCTTGTGAATGACCCGCAACTCTCGGTAAAAAACGCTTGGTCGCCCATCGACCATTGCCATCCATGATGATGGCAAGGTGCTTAGGAATACTCGTCACATCTGGCACAGCCAAAGTTGTGCTGACATGAGAGGGATTGGCTTTTTTGACCATAAAAAGACTATTTAAGCTTGGCTTAAACGGTCATGATCTCTTTTTCTTTTTCAGAAATGATTTTGTCGATTTCAGCAACAAAACGATCTGTCATTTTCTGAACCTCGTCTTGTGAGCGACGCTCATCATCTTCTGAAATCTCTTTATCTTTTGCTAATTTTTTCAAAGATTCATTCGCATCACGTCTTAAATTACGCACAGCAATTTTTGAATCTTCACCCTCACTCTTGACCACTTTGGTCAATTCTTTACGACGCTCTTCAGTCAATGCAGGCATCGGTACACGAATGATGTTGCCCTGAGTAGCCGGATTAAGACCTAAATCAGATTCGCGGATGGCCTTTTCTACGGCAGCCATCATGCTT
>JACCDQ010428093.1_pt1 | contig 40423 bp, 61 predicted proteins | sample 7446031 | NCBI WGS metagenome assembly JACCDQ01 (sample SAMN15323442, study PRJNA562643) | freshwater metagenome | isolation source: river surface water | place: USA:Blue River Watershed | collected 2017-08-17 | reverse complement strand
CCGGGGGGCTGGGGGCGCGGGGGGGGGGCGCGCTCGGGGGGGTCGGGAGCACGGCGGGCGGGGCGGGGGTGGTGGGGGGTGGGGAGGAGGCGGAGGACATCCCGCGCCTCCCAGGCCGCGCGGGCGGCCTCGTTGCAGTCGGCGCAGATCACCGGCGCACCGGGAAGCGGGCGAGGATGTCGAGGCGGTGACCCAGTTCGGCGATCTCGGCGTCGCCATCGAGGGCGGTGCAGGCCGCGCGGGCGGCGACCACCTGCGCGGGGGTCATCCGGGCGAAGATCGCGTCGCGGTCGCGGGCGGCGGCCTTGCAGGCGGCGATCTCGGGGGTCACAAGGACACCCGGGGGAAAGACGCGGCGCCCGCTGGCGTGGAGGGCGGCGAGGCGCTTCAGGAACTTGACCTGAGCGGCGGGGATGATCTGGAGGTCGATCACGGGGCCGAAGGTGTCGGAAGGGGTGGTGTTGGTGCGGATCATCGTGGCGACCTCCTGCCAAACACCTATCCGGCCCCTGTCATACCGTCAACGTCTGAATCGCGGGATAGTGCTATTTTTTGAGGGGCTGGCCGTCCTCCCCCACCACGCCCTCCGCCTCGGGGTTGTAGGGCGCGATCACCGCGATCACCTCCCCGTCGCGCCCGAACCGGCCCCTGCCCATCGGCTCCAGAGCGGAGAGGACGGGGGCGAACGCGGGGGCGTAGGCGACGGGGCGACGGGGGTTGTTGGGTGTCACCCCATCGGCGACCAGCCGCCGGTAGTGGTCGATTATGTTGCTGTCTGGCCGCACCCACTCCCCCTGATCCATGTTGGCCGGGAGCGGGCCATCGTCGCGGAGGAGGATCGCGCCGTTCGTCACCCACCGATGACCGAGCGCCTCGATCCACAACGGGGAGCCGTCGGGCGGGAACGCCGGGGCAGGTGGGGGCGGCGGGCGGCGCGATCCCTCGGGGCGGGGCTTTGCGTCGGCGTTGACCTCGACGTAGACGTTGACGACATCGAAGAGCTGGCCGCACCGGTCGCACTCGACTTCGCCGTTGTTGTCGTCGCTGTCGGGGTCGATCTCGATCTCATTGTTTGCGTTGCAGTAGGGGCATTGTATGGTGTAATCAAAGGTTCTCACAGTTTGCTCTCCAGTAGGGCCGGGTTGGTCGGTTGCAGGTGTGGTAGTCAAGCCAGACGGCGGCCAGCCGGTAGACAGCGTGCAGCCCGGCGGCGCAGCGGCAGCCGCACACGCGCTCTTGGCGGGCGCGGGCAGACCGACAGCCGGGGCAGTAGTCGAGGGCGACGCTCACCGGCGCCCTCGCTTGGCTTGGGCGATCTCCGCCGCCATCGCCGCGCGCAGCTCGGTTCCGGCCTCGGCCTGGACGCACGCGGCATGCGCCCGCTCAAAGGTGCGGCGGTAGGGGGCGCTCCCCAGCGACTCGATCCAGCTATTCGAGCCGTCGAAGGTCTGCTTGGTGCCGCACTTGAAGCAGCAGATTGTGAGTGACTTAGTCACAGTCGGCCTCCAGGGCGCCGCAGACATCCACCGCCGCCGGGGTGCGCCCCATCCCGATCCACAGCCCGATCCGGGTGCAGACCTCGGGGCGGGCCACGGTGTCGAGGCTGACGGTGTGGCCGTGGCGCCGACCGTTGCCGCAGGGGGCGGCGGTGAGGGCAGTGAGGTAGCCCGCGTCGTCGGCGGGGAGCGGGGCGCCGGTGTGCATCTCGGCGCGGTAGAGCAGCGCCACGCGGTCGGCCACCTCCCAAACCTCAGCGTAGGGGAGCGACCGGATCGCGTCGCAGATCAGTGACCGGTACACCGCCGACCCGGCGGACGGGCGGGGCAGGGACAGCCCCTCCAGGGCGCGGGCGAGGGCGTCGTAGGTGTAGTCGTAGCGCCGCAGGGTGGCGCAGAAGGCGCGGCGGGCGCTGTCGCTGAACAGCGCGTCGTGTTCGGCGCGGCGAGGGGAGAGGGCGGACATTAGCGCCGCCCCACGATCTTGCGGGTGGAGCGCCCGGTGACGGGAGTGGACTTCGACGGCGCGCGGCACTTGGCCCCGTCGGCGCAGTCGCAGGAATTCCAGGGCCACCGGCACTCGGGGCAGACCCAGACGCGACCGGTGAAGGTGGGGTGCGGGCGCTCCATCGTGACCTCCTGTCGGCGGGGAAGTGTGCTGCCAACACAGAGGTCTTATCCAAGGGGTGTCATACCGTCAACCCCGGATAGCCGGGATAGTGCTATTTTTTTGCAGACGGCAGAACCGGCTGCCCCAGCTCGATCAGCTTGGCCCGGACATGCCCCACCCGCGCGCGCGACAGGTGGATCTGGCGCCCGATCGCCGCGTCGGTTGAGTGCCAATCGACCGTCGCCGCCCACGGCGGGACGTAGGCCGCGACGGTCGGGGGGAGGGCGCCGAGGACGCCGCTCTTGGCTGCCTCGGCGTCGAGATCCTCTTGCGTCCAGTCGAGGGCGAACAGGAGATCGGTCAACTCGCCCGCGTCGAGTACGGCCACACCGGTTTCGATGCGCGACAGGCGGCGGTAGTGGACGGGGAACCCGCCGGGGAGGCGGCTGATCCGCAGGCCGAGCTGCTCCCGACGCCGACGGAGGGCCGCACCCACCCGCTGTCGGCGCTGCACTGTCGCTGCCCGGTCTGTCCCGTCGGCCATTTCTGCCCTCCTGTGCGCGTGTCTCTATCGCCTACCCGTCACACCGTCAACCGTGCTACGCTGCGCCCATGCCCCCCTACCACAACGGCCAGACCGCCCCCACCCTCCCCCTTTTCGAGACGCTGAAGCCGATCCTGCCTGAGTCGCACGCCGACCGGGGCAAGGCGTGGGAGGCGGAGCTGGACAGGCAGCACCGGATCTATGCGGAGAGGGGCTGGTACGTCCGCCGCGCCTACCTCCCGAGTGTGCCGATCGGCGACGGCGACACCGCCAAGATCATCGGCAGGGCGGCGCCGGACTACTACGCGGCGCGGGGTGGGGTATGGATCGTGTTCGACGCCAAGAGCCACCACGGGGCGCGCTGGCCACTGGCGGAGGTGAGCAGCCACCTGGCGCGCGAGCTGGACGAGGCGCTGGCGGCGGGCGCGATCACCGGGATCGCCCTCTGCCTCGACGGCGCGTCGTGGTGGCTCCCGTGGGCGGAGGCGGGGGCGCGCTGGCACCGATGGCGGAAGAAGGGCGCGGCGCGCGGGGAGGCGGGCCTCGGCGCGGCGGATCTGGCAGAGGTGGGGGAGCGGTTCGACGGGGCGGACTGGCTCCCCGTCGCGGTGCGGTGATCAGGTGGCGGGGAGCAGTGCCAATTGCCGGGGCGCCCGCTTGGGCTTGCGAGCGGGGCGCGCCGTCGCCAGCGGCGGGAAGCACAGATCGCACCCCGACCGCCAGCACCCCATCCGGTAGACCCGGCGGGGGTCGCCCCGCTCGATCTGCGCGGCATCGTAGGCGTCGGCCAGGGCGATCGTCGCGGGGCGATGGCACATGTCGAAGCTCGGGCGCCAAGTGGGGATGCCGCCGGGGTCGATCACGAGGTCGAGGAGGGTGCGCCCGGTGAGGCGGGCGGCGGTGATCTCCAGCTCGGGATCGCGGGCTGCGAGGGCGGCGACGATGGCGCGGTCGGTGTCGGTGGGACGCGGGTTGAGGGCCTCAGACATCGGCCACCTCCCGCCGCGCCAGCTCGATCCCGCTGTTGCGCGCCAGCCGCCCCGCCTCCGCCAGCACCCCGGCAGTGACGTAGGCGGACGGGGCGCCGGGGGCTTCGCAGAGGGCGTCGTAGGCGCCGGGGTAGGCCGCCACGAGGGCGGCGCGGGCCGCGTCGGCGGCGGGCTGGAGGGCGGCGGCGTCGCCGTGGCCGGTGGCGTGGGCGGCTTCAAGGGCGCCCTCGGCGCTGCAGAAGGCGGTGAGGGCGTCGCGCAGGGCGCGGGTGCGGGGGTCGAGCAAGGGGTCTCCGTCCGCTGGCGAGGGCGGAATAGCACATCAGTGCGGTAGCCAGCCGCAGACCGCCGGGGGGGCGGTTTCGCTTCTTAGGCGGAGATCGCCTGCTTCCACTTGCGGACCTGCGCCCGGAATGCGTCCGGGCTGGTCAGGTCGGCGCGCTCGCTGTGGTAGTCGTCGCTGAGTCGGCCATTGTTGACGACCAAGCTGGCGCACGACCCCATATCGTCGTAGCCCATGCCTTCCTCATCGATGATGGTGTTGGTGTCGAAGGCGGGGGCGATGGGGAAGAACCAGCCGTCCCGGTTGATCTTCCCGTCTGTCTCAACCGAGTAGTAGCCCTCGCCGTTGCGGGCGGTGGTGTCCTCCGGGCCGTAGTAGTCCACCACGTCCCAGCAGTCGCCGGACACCGCCACAAAGCCGCCGCCCTCCATCTCGACCACGGCCCCCTCGTTGGTGCGGAGGTTGCCCCACACCACCGCGCCGAACTCGCGCAGCACGTCGTTGAGGGAGAGGGTGCCGCACTTGAAGGTCTGGCCGTCGCCAAAAATGTCGCGGATGTCGGCGGCGGAGGCGGCGCGGAGGGCGTCGAGGATGTTCACCTGCATGTCGGCGAAGTCGCTGAAGTCGAAGCCGGGGAGCTTGAGGATGGCGCGCAGGGCGGCGGTGTCGTCGCCGCGCCCGACCGCGCTCTCGATCTCGGCGGACATGGGGAAGAAGTTGCAGAAGGTCACGAGGGCGTTGTGGGCGATGTCGGTCATGGGGGTGTCTCCGTGGGGCGCTTGGTCGATCTCGCCCTCACACCCCTTATATAGCACTACCCCCGTCATACCGTCAACCCCGAAATGCACTACCCGCGAAAAAAGATCACCCCTCGGCGACCGGGGGCCAGGTTGACGCCGGGGCGGCGCTGCGGTAGGAGGTGGGTGCGGGTCAGTCCGTCGTCTCCCCTGATCCCGTTCTGCCCTGGGGTAGCTGCCAGGGCGGGCGGGGTCGTACCCTGGGCAGGACGGGCGCCCCAGGGAGACGAGATGCCGGTAGAGTACGACGATCCGCGCAAGAGCGCGTTCCTGGAGTTGTTTGAGGTTAAGTACCGGGGGGACGTGGGGACGCAGTTTGTCCGCCAGATCCGGGCCGGGGTGGTCGATCCGCGCGAGCTGTGCCGCGCCGCCGCTCGGACGGTTGGCCAGCGGTCGCGGGAGTCGGCGGCGTCGGGGTGGGCGCTCGGGCCGGGTTCGATCCCGGCGGAGATGCTGACGGGGATCATGCGGGCGAACGAGGAGGCGGCGCTGGGCTACGCCGCCTATATGGTCGAATGGGAGATGATGACGCCCAACGAGAAGGCGGCGGCGAAGGCGCCCACGAAGGCGGCGTATACCTCGCGCTACCTGCGGGGCGCCCGGTGAGCCGCGCCCTCGAAGCGGCCCTCAGCTACGCAGCCCGTGGCTGGCGCGTACACCCCCTCCACCACGTCACCCGCGCCCCCGACGGCACGCCGACGGGCTGTAGCTGCGGCGGCACCACGAAGATCGGCGACAACCCGCCCATGCCCAACGGCTGCGCCGGTCCCGACAGCCGCCAGTGGGGCAAGCACCCTCGGGGACCCTGGACGAAGCGGACGACGACGGAGGAGGCGGCGATCCGGGATCTCTGGCGGCGCTTCCCGTTCGCGGGCGTGGGGATCGCCTGCGGGCCGGGGTCGGATCTGTGGGTGCTGGACGTCGACGGGGAGGTCGGGCTGGCGCAGCTCGACGCGCTCCAGGCGGCGCACGGCGCCCTCCCCGACACCTGGACGGTACAGACCGGCTCGGGTGGGCGCCAGCTCTATTTCCGCTGGCCGGGGGGCGATCGGAAGCCCACCAACCGGACGAAGCTCGTCAAGGCGGGCGGGGTCGGCGCGGGCGAGGGGATCGACGCGCGCGGCGACGGGGGGCAGGTGGTGGCGCCGCCGAGCGTCAACCGGAACGGTGGCTACTCGGTGATCAGCAGCGCCGATCCGGTGCATGCCCCGGCGTGGCTCCTCGATCTGGTCTGCCCGCCTGCCGCCCCCACTCCCCGCCCGTCGTCACACCCTGCCCCGGCGGTGAGCGGGGAGGGCATCGAGAAGCGCCTGCGGGCGTATCTGGCGAAGGTCTGCAACGAGGTCGCCAGCACCACGGCGGGCGGCCAGAACGCCCTCAACAAAGCGGCGTGGGGGATCGGGCGAAAGGTGGCGGCGCACCCCGGCATCCTCTCGGATCACGAGGTCTACGACGCCCTCTACGCGGCGGCGATGGCGGCGGGGCTGCCGTCGGGATCGACGGCAACGACACTGCGATCGACGCTGGCGAAGGCGGCACAGAACCCCGAACCGCTGGCCGAGCGCGAGCGTCCCGCGCCACCGCCCCGCCACGCCCCAAAAACGGCCCGCCCTGCCCCGGCGGCGACCGAGGCGGGCGCAGACAGCCCCGAGGAAGAGGGCGACGCTGGCGAGGCTCCTACGGGCGCGGGGATCGTCGGGTTGCCTGAGGGGTGGGTGACGCCGCCGGGGTGGATCTTGGCCCCGTCGGGGGTCTGGGAGGAGATCGGCGGGGGCAAGCGGGCGCGCGAGGTACAGATCGCGGCGGCGCCGATCTGGATCGCGGGCAGGCGGCGCGACGCCGACAGCGGGGCGATCTCGCTGGAATTGGCGTGGACGGCGTGGCTCGACGGGCGCCAGGTGGTGGAGCGGGCGGTGGTCGGGCGCGCGGCGGCGCTGCATCACCGGGAGCTGCACGCGATGATCGGTGGATCGTCGGCGCCGATCAGCTCCGAGTCGGCGCGCGGGATCGTGCGGTGGCTGGAAGCGTCGGAGGCGGCCAACGCCGAGATCGTGCCGCTGGTGACGCAGATCAGCCGCTTTGGCTGGACGGTCGATCGGGACGGGCGCGCGGCGCTCCAGACCAGCGACGGGCCGCACCTCCTCGCCCTCGATGGGGCGGGGGCGGACTACCAGGCGGCGGCGGCGCCGTCGGGGACGTGGGAGGCGTGGCTGGATCTGGCAGCGCAGGTGCATGCTGCGTCGCCCCTCTCTGCCGTCCTGCTGGCCTCGACGGTCGCCAGCGTCCTGCTCCAACGCCTCGGCGCCGTCGCGGCGCCCTTCGTGGTCGACGTCTACGGCGGATCGACGACGGGCAAGAGCGTCGCGGCCCGGTGGGCGCTGTCGGGGTGGGCGGCGCCCGCCGAGGATGGGGGGGCGTTTTGCTGCTGGGATCAGTCGCCCACCTCGATCGAGGGGCGCGCGGCGTGGCTGCGGAACTACGCGCTATACCTGGACGACACAAAGAAGATCAAGCCAAAGGACAAAGAGAGCCTGTCAGTGCTGGTCTACAACTGGAGCTCAGGCCAGGGCCGGGGGCGCGGCACCGTCTCGGGGCGGGCGCTCCAGGTGGCGCGGTGGCGGTCGGTGCTGATCAGCACCGGGGAGTCGTCGCTGATCCGCCTGTTCGGGGAGCATGCCGGGGCGCGCCTCCGTACCCTGCCGCTCGATCTGGCCCCCTTCCCCGACGGCGATCCCGTCGTCGCCCGGATCGAGGACATGGGGACGTGGGGGCATCTGGCGCCGCGCGTCGGGGCGCGGATCGTCGAGGCCGGGGACGCGGCGCTGCGGGCGCGCTGGACCGAGGAGCGGGAGCGCCTCGCGCCGATGATCGCCCACGGGGCGCGCGGGCTGCGGCTGGCCGGGACGGCAGCCTCGATCATGCTGGCCGTCGACATCCTCCAGGACGTGGGGGTGTGGATCGACGCGGGGGCGGTGGAGGCGGCAGTGCTGGCGGGTCTGCGCGTCGCAGCGGCGGGCGCCGATCTCGCCCTGGAGAGCTGGACGCGGCTGTGCGGGTGGCTGGCGGCCTGTGAGGATCGGATCTCCGATCGTCCGGGCGACGCGGGCCGGTCGGCGCCGCCGGGGGGCTGGATCGGGCGCGCGCTGGCGCGGGGGCGCGTGGCGCTGCTGCCGTCGGCGGTTGAGGGCGAGTTGCGGCGGCTCGGGTACGTCCCCGAGGAGGTGCTGCCCCAGTGGGCGGCGCGGGGGTGGCTGGTGACGGGCGACGGCGATCGGCGTACCCAAGTGGTGCGCTGGCGCGGGATGACGCAGCGACTGATCGTCCTGGATGTCGAGGCGGGGACGGCGGCGCCCCTGGAGATCGGGGACGAGGAGGACGCGCCCGAGCTGGCGCCCTACCACTGAGGCGCGGATCGACCCCGTTACCGGACCCGTTACCGGGCTGGTAACACCCCAGGCACCCTCGGGTGCCTTTTTTTCGGCGTTCAACCAGGGCCGCAGTTTTGGCCCCAGGGCGTTACCGGTAGCTTGGTAACACGCGGTAACGGGCGTTCAACCTTGCGTTACCGGAGAAAAATGGGCCGTGTTACCGGTTACCAACCGCCACCCATATATATATGGAGATCTGCACCTCCCCCACCCCCCCATCCAAAAGAGGGTCACACGTATAGGATGGGGCGGATCTTGGTAACATCGCCTCCACTCTCCCTATAGAGGTAGGTTCATCCTGCTCTATTCGCTGTTACCATGTTACTCTATACCAGGGATATAGATATATAAAAAGAGGGCTTTCAATGCCCGTTACCGCCATGTTACCCGGATGTTACCGGCGTGGTAACGGGCTGGTAACGCGCTTTCTCGGTTGACGGTATGACTACCCCGTGGTAGACAGAGGGTGGAGGCGATCATGGATCTCAGCACCCCGCTCCGCCGGAAGCTGGTCGGCCAGTTCTGGCGCAGCATCACCGCTCGCCGCGCCCGCCAGCGGCGCCGACACCCCTTCGGCCCGTGGTACCCGATCGAGCGACCGGGCAGCGGCCCCCGCCTGTGGGCGGCGCTGGAGCGCAGCATCTCCCTGGGGGGCGCGCCCGAAGGCGCTGACGCCCCCGACACCGCCCCGCTCGATCCTGCCGACGCCGAGGCCCTCGCCCGCTTCCTCGGCGGTCCCCGCCCCCGGTGGCGCAAGGGGGCGCGGTGAGGCGCGCCGAAGACCTGATCCGCCAGCCCACCCCTGACCACCTCGCCGCCATCGCCGAGGCCGAGGCGCGCCACGCCGCCGCCGTCGCCGCCGAGGCTGCCGCGAAGACCGCCGCCGAGGCCGCCAGCGCCGCCCACCTGGCCGCGATGGACGCGACCAACACCGCCCGCCGGGATCTGGCCGATCTGCGGGCGGAGTCGGGCGAGCATCTTCAGCGGGTGCTGTCGCTGCTGCGGCGTCACCCTCTGACCGCGCACGACCGGATCGTGGTGCGCGCGGACGGCGGTGCGATCGGCGTCGTCTCGGGGTGGGGTAGCTCCCGCCGCCTCTTCTGCACCGCCAGCATCGAGCGCGACCCCCGCAGCGGCGAAGCGGTCGTCCGCCTCTCCCCCGCCGGCGCCGCCACCCCTGGGAGCGCCGGGGTGTGGTCGGGACTCGGATCCGACTGGACGGAGGCTGAATGAGTGTCATCCTCCCCCGCCCCTGCCCCGGCTGTGGTGCGTCTCTGTGCATCTCCCTGCCCGAACACCTGAACGACGGTGCCTCCATTGTCTGCAAACACTGTGGCGTCGTGTCGGTCGCCCGCATCACCCTGCGGCGCATTGAACCCGTGCTTCGGGAGCGCCACCTGACATGCCCCAACTGCGGGCAGTGGATGGCGATCCGGTGGGAGGTCTACCCGCGCCAGGAGACGCCCCCCGGTTGTATTTTGTGTCCGTCATGTGATTGTTCATTCAGCACAAAGGAGTAACACATGCCCAACAAACTCTCCATCTACGACCAAGACAACCGCTGGGTCATGGGCGGTCGCCTCATCGACGGCCTGACCCGAGGCGAGGCGCTGCGCCGAGTCGCCGCCTTTGCCGCCACCCTCCCCGCCGACCCGCCGACCTACCACGAGCGCGGCAGCCTCCCAGGCCGCACCGGCAAGCCCGCCCGCTACCGCTTCGGCACGTCGGGCGACATCCGGCCCCTGCCTGCCCCGGGCGACGCGCAGATCGGGGAGGTCTTCGCGTCGGACATGCGGGATCGCCACCTGATCGGGCTGAAAGCGGATGGCCAGTGAGCGTCCGCTACCTCGTCGTCCGCATCACCTGCGACCGATGCGGCCTTTGGGCGCAGACCGGCGGCATCGATCACCACACCCCCGCCATCCCCGACGGATGGGGCCGCTTCGCCCTTGGGGATCTTTGCCCCGACTGCATGCGCGCCCTCTCCGCCTGGATCGTCGCGCAGCCCCGCGTCCCGTGGCGCACGCCCACAATCAATCAGTGGTGGGCGGAGACTACCCAAGACTCAACCAACACAAAGGAGTAACGCAATGCTCACCCTGATCCTCACCACCTTCTCCGCCCTCGCCGTCCTGGCCTGCGGCATGCACCTCTGCATGCGCCGGGGCATGATCATCCCCGCCATCGCCTGCGCCGTGGCCTTTTGGGCCGTCGTCGCCGTCTCGGTGTGGCGGGCGCTGGTGCTGACGGGGGTGATCGGATGATTGCCCGCATCCCCGCCGCGCTGCTCCCCTTGCTCAGCCCCCTCCGTATCTATGTCGGGCGTCCTGGTTCCCGCGCGGTGGTGATGATCCAGGCGCCGAGGGGGCGCGGGAACGCGGTCGGCGCCGGGGCGCGGGCTGTGTTCGTCGGCATCTCCGCTGACGACGCGGGCGATGCGGTCTGCACAAGCGGCGGCGTCGGCGCGTTCAAGGTCGGCACGGGCTGTCTCTACGTTGACACCCTGCTCCCCACCGCCCGCGATATGCTCAGCCGCGCCATCGCCGACCACCTCGGCGTCCCCGGCGACGGCCCGGCGGCGACCGAGCGCGGCCCGGACGGCGGCTGGCGGATCGCCCGCTTCAGCTTCCTGTTTGATTCGGCGCCCCTGCCCATCCCCGCCGACACCCCCGGCGCCGAGGTGATCGGGCGGGCGATGGCGGCGCTCTGGCCGGACACCCCATGACAGAACCACCCATGAAGCTGTCAAAAGCCGTCGAAGAGCTGGAATACCAGCTATCGACGTACCAAAACGCGACGAACGCCCTCATGGCGGAGATGGAGCAGATCGACCTCCTCCTCTTGGGAGTCGCCGGACGGACCCGAGAGGAGCGAATCCAGACCCTCCTGGAATGGCAGCGCACCGGGCGCGCGGCGATGGGCGCGGCGGGCGTGCGCTTGGGTTCCGACCCGGAGCAGTGGTGTCGGGATCGGCGCACTGAGGCGGGGCAGATCCCGCTCCTTGGGAAGCGAAGCGGTTGACTAAAACAATCCAGCAAAGGAATGACACAATGTCATTATCGTTCATGGCCTGTATCTTGAAAATGGCGGTTGATACCGCCGTGAGCCTCGCCACCGGGCGCCGCCGTGTCGCGGTTATCGACGCCGACGGCTACTCCCTCCAGTGGGCGGACAAGGACTGGGACGAACTGCACTACGGCAAGCCCGAGCGTTGGCCCTACGTCCCCGCGTGGCCCTACGACAATGCCAGCGTCGATGACCTGCGCGCCGCCGGGTTCTGGGTCGTCTACGCTGTCGGCGGCAAGAAGCTCCCGCCGACGTGGGGGGTCTTCCGCTGATGACCCCCCCCTCAGCCAGCGTTGGCGCGACCGCCGCGACAGCTACCGCCAGCGCGGCGAGGGGTTCCACCCGGCCTCCTACCGCGTCGAGCCGATCCACAGCGACCGCGACGCCCGCGCCTTCGTGGAGCAGCACCACTACAGCGGCTCCTACCCCGCCGCCCGCGCCCGCGTCGGTCTGTACCGCCTGCGCGACGCATGGCCCCCGCGCGAGCTGGTCGGCGTCGCGGTGTTCTCCGTCCCGCCCTCGCAAGCGGTGATCCCGAAGTGGACGGCACTCCCCGCCCGCGACGGGGTCGAGCTGGGGCGCTTCGTCCTGCTCGACGAGGTGCCGTTCAACGCTGAGTCCTGGTTCCTCGCCCGCGCGATCCGGGCCATGCGTGCCGACCTCGGCGACGCCGCCCCGTCCGTCCTGCTCTCCCTCTCCGACCCTACCCCGCGCACCGCTGCCGATGGACGGGTGATTACCCCCGGCCACGTCGGCCAGATCTACCAGGCCCTCAACGGCGCCTACCTCGGCCAGACCCGCGCTACCCTCCACCACCTGCTCCCGTCGGGGCGCGTCCTCTCCCCGCGCGCCCTCTCCAAGATCCGCGCCCAAGATCAGGGCGCCGCCTACGCAGAGCGGCAGGTGGTGGCGGAGGGCCTCGATCCGCGCCGCCCCGGTGAGGAGCCGACCGCGTGGCTCGCCCGCGTCCTCTCCACCCTCCGCCGACTCCCCCACCCCGGCTGTCACGTCTACCGCTGGCCGCTCGCTCCCGGCGTCCCCCTCCCTCCCGCACCCTCCCTCCCCTACCCGAAGAAGGCGCCCGCATGACCCACGCCGCCCCCGAATTCGCGCCCAAGCCCTGCGCGGCTCTCACCCGCTGCGAGGCGTGCGGCAACACCGACACCTGCGTCCGCCCCACCGCCCGCGACATGCCCGCGATCAAGCGCCGCCTCGGGCGCGGCGTCGAGCCTGACACCCGCTGGCTCTGCCCCGACTGCGCCGACCACCGCAAGCGCGCCCACGCCCTCTCTGCCGCCCTCCGGTGCGCCCTGCGCCCGCACCCCGCCACCGTCGAGGCCGCCGTGGTCGACGCGGCGCTGCGCGGCACCGCCATCGATCCCGACGCCGTGCCGCCCACGGTGCGCGAGGGGCTGCTGTGGACGCTGACCGGGCGCGATCTGTGGCGGCTCGATGAGGCGGGCCAGCTCGCCGACGCAGACGACCGCCCCGGCCCGCCGCGTCCCGCGCTGCTCCGCCCTGCCCACCCCTGGACGGTCGCCCCGGTGGCGGATCGGTGGGGGATGACGCTGGCGGAGTACAAGATCATCGCGCCGGAATGGCAGAGGTGGGGGCGGCCTGCGGTGGCGCAGATTGTCCGTGATCACCTCCGCGCCCCGTGGGTAGAAGTGCCGCTGGAGCGCCTGGACGGATGGTGGGCGACGGGGCGCCGGTACACTTGGCCGTCCGAGGCTGCGCCGCTCTTGGAGTGCTGGCCGATGGGGGATGGCAAGTTCGGGGGCGAGATCAACGTGCAAATCCCGGCCATCGGTCAGGGTGGCAACTTTTCTGCCGCCCTCTGGGAGAGGTTTGGCGACCGCCAGGATCAGTCCGCCCTCTGGCGCGCCCTCGCGCTGATCGGGGTGGCGATCACCCCGCCCTGCCGCCGCGTGGCCGTCACCGATGGCTGATCGCCCCACCGCCCTCCCCGCCGAGGCGCGTCACCCCATGGTCGCCTCCTCTCCCCTCGCCTACGCCCTCGGCCAGATCTACACCCTCCGCGACCTGTACCCGCGCACGTCGAAGGCGTGGCCCGACCTGAGCGCCGCCGCCCTCGGGATCGGGCGCTGGTACGACCGCCCCGCCGACCGGGCCGCCATCGTCGCCCGCGCCGTCGCCGCCGTCCGCCAGTGGGGCGCCGCGTCGCGTGCGGAGGCACTGGAGTCCGCGCTTCGGGCGTTGACGGATTGACACCCGCACCCCCGCAGGATACCAGAACGCATGGCCAGCGCCCCCGACCTCCCCGCCCGCTACGCCGCCCTCCATCGGAGGGTGCGCGCCGTCCTTCGCTGGGAGTCCGTCCGCCGCGCCCGCCTGCACGCCGCGTTCTACCAAGAGATCGGCGTCAAAGGGGCTGCGCTCTACCGCATCTGCGCCGATCCCCTGCGGCGTGGGGGGAGCGCCGATCACCTCGCCACCTGGGAGGGTGCGGTGGGGCGGCTGGAGGAGGTGGCGGCGGGGCTGCCGAGGCGGCGGGCGCGGCGGGGGTTCGACGAGATGGCTCACTTCAAGATGGAGGTGTGATGAGTGTTCTGACTGAAGAAGAGGTCAAGCAGCGGGCAGAGTGGCTGAAGCGCGCCGAGTCGTGTCGCGCCGCTGCCTCCCTCGCCTACCGTGGCGCCCCCATCGACCTCCACGACGCCGCCGAGGCGGTCACTGGCGATGACCTCGACGCCCTCACCTCCGCCGCTGGCGACACCCTCAGCGCCCGCGCCACTGCCCTCCGCAACGCCGCGCTGACCGGCATCCCGCCCGAGTGGGAGCGCCCCGCGCCAGAGAACGCCGACCGCGCCCAGATCGCCGCCCTCGCCGAGCAGCCCGCGCCTCAGGCTGGGATGGGCGATGTGTGGGCGAGCCTGATCCCCGGCCTGCCCGCCATCCTCCAGCCCTACGCCGCCGAGCGCCGGCGCCAGGGCATCGAGCGGTACGGGACGCCCCTCCAGCCCCACAACGGGCGGGACGCGCTGTATGACGCGCTTCAGGAGGCGATGGACTTGCTGGCGTACCTGCGGCAAGCGGAGATAGAGGCCGGGGAGTATTCCCCGGAGGGCGGCGAGATCTCTGTGACGGGCAATCGCGCCAGGGTCGTGGCTGGCCGTCTCGCCAGCCAGATCGAGCGCCGGGGTGTGAAGTGATCCCCTACGCGCTCCGTCGCACCGGCGGCAAGCTGATCGAGATCGCCGTCCTGCTCGGGATCGCCCTCCTCGCCGCCCTTGCCCTGTACCTCGTCGGCGACACCCCCTGCCCTCCCGGCGCGCAGCGGGTGACGGGCTGGAAGGGCGGGGAGCGCGTCGATCTGTGTATTCAGGAGGCGCCCCGATGAGCCGCACCCTCACCCTCACCTTGACCTGCGACGCCTGTGGGGTCAGCGAGACCAAGACCGGCACCATCGATGACCTGGCGCTCACCCGCCAGCCACCCTGGCAACGGTACGGCGCGAAGGACGTGTGCGCCAAGTGCGAGGTCACCTACGACCGCTGGCGCCGGGAGCAGCGCGCCGCCGGGAAGCGAACGGCGGGGATCTTCGACTGGGCGAACAAAGTCAAGGAGGGCAGGCCGTGACCCGCCCCCGTGACGCACTGATCTGCGACATCGAAGCTGCGCGCGATCGGCACGATCGCAACGCTCCAGGTACGCCGAACCCGTGGCGCGACCACCACAACGCTATTTTCAACCTGAATGAAATATGGTGGATGCTGGACAACAAAAACGACACCAACACCCGCGTCCTCACCACCAACGCCGTCCACTACCTCACCCGCGCCGGGGCCGACCCTGCCCTGATTGAGCGCGTCCGGATCGCCTGCCAGATCCCCGCCAACGGAGACAGCCCATGATCGGTATCGCCGACCTGCCCATCCTGGATCCAGCCCGGATCCGCGCCCACCACCCCCTCGACACCGACCCGCTGATCGTGGGGATGCGCGCGGGGGGCGTCCGCGTCGAAATCCTGACCCTCTCCGAGTTCGGGATCTACACAGACACCCGCAGCGTCTTGGGCGTCGCCTGGGAGGTTCACGACGGCAGGATCCTACAGACGCTGATCAGTGTGGACGGGCGCACGGCGATCGCCTACAAGGGGCATGTTCTGGTTCTGACGCCACCCAAGAGCGCCCAATGAACGCCACGCAGCGCCTCGCGCTCTACTACGGCATCCTCCCGCCGACCGCCCGCATCGTCGCCTGCGACCGGCTCTGGCGCATCGAAGGCGAGGCGATCACCGGCGGCTCCACCCACGCCGAGATCGGCGTCGTCCACCGCATCGGCGCGGGCAGCGACCCCGACAGCGCCGCCGCACACCACCTCGCCGAGCTGGCCGGTACGCAGCTTGCCACCGCCACGCGCCACCGTCGCCAGGAGCAGATCGCCCGCGACCTGTGCGCCAAGACGGGGCGCACGGAGTGGGGTGTGTTGGCGGACGTGTGGGGAATGGCCGCCACGGTCGCCGAACTGACCACCGCCCTGCTCACCGGAGACGCCCCATGAACCCCCTCCTCACCCGCCTCTCCGCCCTGCTTTGCAACGGCGCTCCCGCCACCTTCCGCTACACCGCCCACCCCAACGGGGCGCAAACGCCCTGGGATCTCGTCTACACCAGCGACGGGCAGCCGCGCGCCATCGCCTGCCCCGGCTGCCGCGACCTTCTCACCGACGCCGATCCCGAGACGCTCGCCCGCGCCGAGCTGGCCCACCGCGCCCGCCGCCTGCGCCTCGGCGCCGCGCACCGGCGGGAGATGGAGGCGTCGGCCAAGCGCGAGGCTGCTCGGCACGCGCAGGCGGCGGCGGAGATGGAGGCTGAGGCGGCTGCGCTGGAGGCGTCGTGACCACCGAAGAACGCGCCCTCCCCATCCTCGCTATCGCCAAATTCGAGCCGAGCCACATCATCATCGGGCGCGGCACGCTTGAGGCGGCCCATGCCTTTCGCCTCGCTCGCCCGTCCGTCGCGCCGCCGGTCGTCTGTTTTGACGCCGAGGTCACAATCAACGCCGGACCCGACGCGCGCGCGATCGCCGACCTGCTCAACGCCTTTGAGGCGAGCGCCTCCACCGTCTCCGGCAACGCCATGATCCCGGACCCGCCGCCGCCCCGTCCCGTTTACACCCCACCCACCCCCAAAAGCGCCCGCCACCGCTGGCGCAAGCGCAGGAGCGCCCGATGAACCCCGCCCGCACCATCCGCTTCGTCCAGATCGGCGACCAGATCCCCGGCGAACCGCTCAACACCCGCTCCGCCGAGTTCGAGGTCACCCGCGCCGACGGCAGCACCTTCCCGATCGCCATCCCGATCGGCCTCGGCAACCACACCACGATCGCCGGTCGCCCGGTCTGGGGCTGGGACGGCGACCGGGTGCGCCCCACCCTGGAGCCGTCGATCCGCTGCAATTGGGGCGCGCCCCCAGAGCTTTTGGCGCTCGGCATGGAAGGCCAGAGGGAGGTGTTCCACGGCTACCTGCGCGCGGGCCGGATCGAACTGTGCGCTGACAGCACCGTGGAGATCGGGTGATCCTCCTCGACGGCTACCACGACACCCTCCCCGCCGACCCGGCGCGGGGGCGCGCGCTGTTCGACGGGAGCAACGGCGGGATCGTCGCGTCCTTCCGTCAGCGGGGCGATGCCCTCGCGTGCGAGTCGCTGGTCTACCTCTACCCCGACCCCGGACTCAACCCGACAGTCCTCTCCGTCGGGCGCAAGCGCGGATCGATGCCGTGGTGGTCGGGTCGGCACACGCGGCGCGACCTGCCGATGGCGGGGTGGAGGCGGGCGTGGGCGCTGTTCACTGAGTGGTGCCGCCGAGAGGGGATGCAGTTGGACTACCGGCGGGCGGTGGCGCGGTTGAGCTGATCGGGGGTAGAGTATCAACATGGCCGAACCAACACAAACACCGGAGCAGCCCGAGCCAGCCGCGCCCAAAAGTAGACAATCGGCCTCTAAGGCGAAAGCCAAGACACGACCGCCCCGCAAGCCGCGCCCGCCCAAGCCTCCGCGCCCACAGCCGATCCCGCTCTCCCCGGCGATGGAGGCAGACCTCGGCATTGACGCGATGCTGGCGGAGTTGAAGGCGCTCGACATCCCAGCGGCGACGGCGGCGCGGGCGCGGGAGGTCTTTGAGGGGATCGGCCTCGGGATGTCGATCATGGACGCCTGCCTTGCGGCGGGGGTGTCCCGACCGACGTACTACGTCTGGCGCGCGCATGCCGAGGCGGGTGTCCCGGCCTACGTCGCACTGATGGAGGCGGCAGAGGCGGCGGCGCGGCGGGGGGAGCGGTATCGCCTCCGCCTCACCCACGGGATCGCCACCGGAGAGTTTGGGCGCAATTCGACGGCCGCCCCGATCCAGTGGTTGATCAGTCGCGTCAACCCGGATCGGTTCGGCGACCGCCAGCGCGTGATCGTCAGCGCCGGGAGTAGCGACCTGTCAGGCAAGAGCGAGGAGGAATTGCTGCTGGAGATCGAGCGACTCCGCCGGGGGGAGGGGTGAGCAACCTGCGGCGACAGGCGGAGATCCTGCGCGAGTTGGCGGAACGGGACGCGCTGACCTCGCTGGCGTGGTTCGTCCGGCTCCTCTGGCCTGTCGTGGAGCCTGCCCGCCTGGAGTGGAGTTGGCACATGCAGGCGGTGTGCGACGCGCTCCAGGATGTGGCCGAGGGGCGTGTGACTCGGTTGGTGATCAACATCCCACCCGGCTTCAGCAAGAGTCTCCTCACCAGCGTGTTCTACCCGGCGTGGCAATGGCTTCGGAAGCCGTCCGCCCGCAACCTGTTCCTGTCCCACGACGCCGACCTCGCCACCCGCGACTCCCGGCGCATGCGCATCCTCATCCTCTCCCCGGAGTACCGGCGGCTGTTGGTGCGCGCGGGGCAGGACTGGACGCTGAGCGGCGACCAAAACCAGAAGGTCAACTTTGAGAATACGGCGAGGGGCTTCCGGTACTGCGGCTCGCTGACCTCGGGGATCACCGGCAAGCGTGGCGACGGGATCGTGATCGATGACCCCCACGACGCGAAGGACGTAACGACGGGCGGCCCCGATCAGGTGCGGGCGCGGCTGGACGAGGTCGAGACCATCTTCTCCCAGACCCTCCAGACCCGCATGAACGACCCGCGCACCGGAACGATCATCGTCATCATGCAGCGGCTTCACGAGTCCGACCTGGCCGCGCACTGTCTGGCCGAGGGCTACGCGCACCTGTGCCTGCCCATGCGCTACGACCCGGCGCGCCCCGATCCGCGTGACCGGCGGCGGGAGCGGGGGGAGCTGCTCGACGCGCGGCGCTTCCCGGCGGAGGTGGTGGCGGGCCTGGAGCGGGCGCTTGGGGTGCGGCAGGCGGCGGCGCAGCTCGATCAGGATCCCGTCCCCGACGCGGGCGGGCTGTTTCAGCGGGCGTGGTTCCGGCATCGGTTCCGGGTGCCGCCGGTCGGGCTACAGACGTTCCTCTCCGTCGACGCCACCTTCCGCGACACGTCGAGCTCAGACTTCGTGGCGATCCAATTGTGGGGCCACCTCCCCGGCGACGCCCGGCGCTTCCTGTTGGCGCAGCGGCGGGAGCGGCTGGCCTACACCGCGACGCGCCAGATCCTCAAAGACCTCGCCGCCGCCCACCGACCCTACGCCATCCTGATCGAGGCGAAGGCCAACGGGGACGCGCTGATCGATGACCTCCGCACCGCGATCCCCGGCGTGATCGCCTTTGAGCCGGGGAGCCGATCCAAGTACGAGCGCGCCCAAGTCGGTTCTGCCCCCGCCGCCGAGGCTGGTCAGATCTGGCTTCCCGAGGATGCCGAATTCGTAGACACCTTCATCGAAGAACACGTCGGCTTCCCCCGCGCCGCCCACGATGACACGGTCGACGCCTGCTCTCAGGCGATGATCTGGTTGGCGCAGCGCACGGGTGGGGCCGAGTCGATCCAGTCGCAGTGGAAGGGACTCCTTCCCCCCGCCCCCCGCCGCCGGTAGCCATAACGCCGCCAGCGTGGTAGCGTTTATGTCATGTGGTCATTCCTGCGCGCCGTCTCCGCCTGGTTCCGCCCCGCCGCCCCGCCCCCGGTGCCGATGATCACCGCCGCGCCCACGCCACCCCCTGCCGCGCCCCGCCCGCGCATCGCACAGCGGCGCCAGCCCCCCGCCCCTCCTGTCGCCGCGCCCCGCCTCGACTCCATCGTGAACAGCCTCTCCGCCCTCGGCGGCGTCAACGACAAAGGCGCCGCCGGGGAGGTCGATACCAGCCGAGGCCCGCTCGCGTCGGAGGAGCTGGACGTACTCTACAAGTACAACGCTTACGTCCGGCGCGGCGTCGATATCGTCGCCCAAGACGCGACGCGCCGGGGGTGGTACGTCAAGGACAGCACCCGCGACACCGACCCTTTCGCTGAGGACGACAAGCGGCTCAGCGTCCAGGCTACCTTCCGCGACGCGATCCAGAACGCCCGCCTCTACGGCGGCTGCGGCGTCCTCATGGTGCTGGACGAGATCCCCGCCCTCGACGCATCCGGCGCCCCCATTGCCCCCCGCCTCGATCAGCCTGTGGACTGGAGCCGCGTCCGCGCCGTCCGCAATCTGATCCCCCTCGATCCGACCGAGTGCTACGCGCTGATCTGGGACGGCGACCCGCGCAGCAGCAACTTCCGCCGCCCCCTGATTTGGCAGATCAGCCCCCAAAGCGGGACGATCAACGCCTACACCGGGACGCAGGTCCACTGGACGCGCATCCTCTACGTCCCCGGCGAACCCCTCACCCCCCGCCTGCGGACGTACAACCGGGGGATGGACTACTCGATCGTCCAGGCGGCCTGGGACGCCGTCCGCAACCTGACCACGGTGGACCAGGCGGGCGCGACCCACAGCCAAGAGCTGTCCGTCCCCGTCCTCAAGATCGGGGACATGCGGGCGCAGTCCGCCGCCGAGCAGCAGCAGTCCATGTCGATCCGCATGTCGCTTCTGGCGCGGTCGCGCTCGCTCCTCAACATGATCCTGATCGGCCCGGAGGAGAACTATGAACACCGGGAGGTCAGCCTCGGCGGCTTCGACAAGGTCGCCGAGCGTGCCAAAGAGGCCGTCGCCTGTGCCTTCAAGATGCCGATCATCGTCCTCTTTGGGGAGGCCCCCGGCGGCCTGAACACCGACGGCGCGTCGCACCGGACGCTGTGGGATCGGGTGATCGCCGCCGAACAACAGCGCGTCCTGCTCCCCGCGCTGACCCGGCTCTACCGGGCGCTGTACCGCGCCAAGACCGGGCCGACGGGCGGAGAGGAACCGGCGGCGTGGGCGGTCGAATTCTACGGCCTGGACGAACTGGGCGACCAAGGCAAGATCGACTTACAGAAGGCCGCCGCCGATGTGGACAAGATCTACCTCGACATGGGCGTGCTGACCGCCGCCGACATCCGCGCGTCCCGGTTCGGGTCAAAGGGCTGGTCGGCGGACATCCTCCCCGCCACCGCGCCCCCTGAGTCCACCGACGCCGCGCCAGGTGCAGTCCCTGTGACACCCGCCGCGCCCCGCCTGCCTGCGGGCGACATCCCGATCCGCGTCCAGATCCCGGCGGGCGACATCCGGCGGGGGGTGGGGGCGGACGGCCGGCCGTGGGCGGTGCGGATGCCTGCGGACTACGGCGAGATCCCAGGGACGCGCGACCTCGACGGAGAGCCGACGGACGTCCTTGTCCTCCCCGGCGGCCCGCGCGGGATGGCGTTTGTCGTGGAGCAGCTGCTCCCCGCAGAGGAGTCCGAAACCGAGGTGGAGGTCAAGATCGAGGTCGAGACAGACCGGGCCGACGCCGCCGACGCGATCGACGAACACAAGGTCATCCTCGGCGCCGCAGGCATCCCCGAGGTGATGGCGCTGCTCCAGGCGGTCTACGGAGAGTCCGGGCGGTGGGGCAAGGTCTACCCCGTCCCCGAGACGCAATTGCTCCCGTGGCTGGCCGCCCACATGTCCCGCCCCGCCAGCCTCGACGCGATCGACATGACCCCGCCGAAGGGGGTGGTGGAAGAACTCAAGCGCGGCCTCGCGTGGCACGAAGAAGGCAAGAGCGGGCGGGGACTGGTTCCCGCCACCGTCGCGTGGGCGCGTCGCCTGTCGCGGGGGGAGGCGATCAGCCCCAAGAAGGCGCGGCTGATGCGCGCGTGGCTGGCCCGCCACGAGACGGACAAGAGCGGCGAGGGGTACAAGCCGGGTGAGCCGGGGTTCCCCTCCCCCGGTCGCGTCGCGTGGGCGCTGTGGGGCGGCGATGACGCCGCGGCCTGGAGCAACAAAATCGTAGAGCAGCTTGAACGCGCATCCCGCGCCTAAAGGAGAACCAATGTCCGACATCCCCGAACGCTTCATCCCCCGCCGCACCACGACCGAGCGGATCGCGAGCGCCTTGCTCCTGCTCAAGAAGTCCGGCCTGCGCGCCGACCCCTCGGGCGCCCAAGCCGCCGCCGTCCTGCTGGCGGCGATCACCCCGCACAACCCGGTCTGCACAGAGGGCGCCATCGCCCGCCTCTCCGCCATCGTCGGCGACATCAAGCGCGCCACCGGGTGCGCCCACGCCGATGTCGATCCCCTCGCTGCGGCGCTGGCGATGATGGATCGGATCGCGGAGGTGGAGGCGGTCAAGCGGGCGGAGCGAGAGCAGCAGATCGCCGACGACATCAGCGTTGCCGAGGTCAGCATGGATGAGCTGGTCGACACCCTCGCCGATCGCGTCGCCGCCAACCTCGCCAGCCGCGTCCAGCCCGCCGCGCCGCCTCCGGTGGAGGAGCCTCCCGCCGATCCCACCCCGCCCGTGGAGGAAGCTGCCGACACCGCGCCTCCGATGGAGGAAGCCGCCGCGCCCGCCGACGCGCCCCCGCCCGTCCAGCCCGACGCCGCCCCGACCGAGAAGCCCAAGAAGCCCCGCGCGCCCAAGAAGGCGGAGTGACCATCTATCGGATGTAGATCGCGATCTACATTTGACAGATCGGGCGGAACGGGTATAGCCTCTGTGTAGATGGCTGCCCGCACCGACCGCGCCGACACCCCCGCCACCCGCCTTGACCGGGCGGTGGCCCTGCGCGCCGACGATGCGATCCGCACCCCTGAGGGCTACCTCCGCGTCCCAGTGCGGATCGCCAAGCCGGGGGTCATGGTGTACATGGAGGGCGGGCGCGCGGTGCGGGAGTTCGTCCCCGCCTCCACCCTCTCCGACCCGGCGTGGCTCTCCTCTCTGGAGGGCAAGCCGATCACCTACGAGCATCCCGAGGCGGAGGTCAACCCCGAGAACATCCGGGATCTCCAGGTCGGGACGCTTCTCCCCCCAGTGCGCTTTGAGGGCGGCTATGTCGTCGGCGACGCCATGATCACCCACGCCGAAGGGCTGCGGGCAGTGGGGGCGGGGACGGCAGAGGTCAGCCCCGCCTACGGGGTCGATCTGGACAACACCCCCGGCACCGATCCCGCCTTCGGCCCGTATGATCGTGTCCAGACCCGCCGCTACGCCGGGAACCACCTCGCCCTGACCGACCGGGCGCGGGGCGGTCGGGACATCCGCCTCCAGATGCGCGCCGACGCCATCGAGGCCGACCCTGCCGCCCCCGCCGCCACCCCCGCCACGGAGTCCCCTGTGAAGATCTCTGCCGCCCTGCTCCCCATCCTCGCCGCCCTCGCCCTGGACCCCGCCGCCTTCGCTGACGACGCCGCCGCCACTGCCGCCATCAGCGCCAAGATCGCCGAGATGAAGGCGCCCCCTACGGTGGAGGTGATGGAGGACGCGGCGATGGAGTCCGCCCCCGCCGCCGTCGAGATGGTCGCCGAGGCCGGTCCCGAGATGCCCGCCGACACCTACGCGAAGATGGACAGCGCCAGGAAGAGCAAGCGCGCCGCCGCACAGACCCGCACCTTCGACGCGCTGCTCAAGGTGGGGGCGGAGCGCGTCCGGCTCGACGCCGAGGCGAAGGCCCTGGAGATCACCGGCACGGAGAAGATGGGCGCCCGTGCGCTGCGGCGCGCCATCGTCGCGAAGCTCAACCCCGCCGTGCGCGCCGACGCCTCGGACGAGTATGTCGCCGCCGCCCTCGACCTGGCGCGCCAGGATGGTCGGTTCACCACCACCCGCGCCGACGCCGCCGATCCCTACGCGCCGCTAGCCGCCCTCGCCGCCCCCGCCGCCGAGAAGCGCGCCGACGCCGACCCGAACGCCGGGAAGGGGGCCGCCGAGCGCGGCGCCCGCCACTACGGCGCCACCTCCGCCACCGTCTGATCCACCGAACCCCACGGAGCTACCCCTATGAGCATCTCCATCTCCGGGCGCCAGATCGCCAGCCGCCTCCTCGCGGCGGTCATCGGCATGTGCGCCGACGCGAACCCGCTGGCGGACATGAACACCGCCCCGTACATCAACAGCGACCCCTGCGCCGTCCAGACCTACACGGTCGTCGTGACCGGGGCGACCAACAACAAGGAGTACATCTACACCGTCGACGGCGTGGAGGTGTCCTACACCTCCGACGGATCGGCCTCGGTCGCCGAGATCGCCAACGGCCTCGCCGCCGCCCATCAGGCCAACGGCGCGGCGCGCGGGCTGTTCAGCGCCGTCTCGGATGGCGTGGACACTGTGACCCTGACCGCCGTCAACCAGTCGATCGACGTGGTGGTGACGGACAGCGACGCGCAGATCACCACGACCGAGACGCAGGCGCCGGCGCTGGCGAACGCGGTTGGCTTCGGCCTCGGCATCGTCGCCCTCGGCGCCGACAACGGCAACGGGACGGAGACGGGAACCTCAGTGTACGCGGCCAAGTTGACCGCGCAGGTGGATACGCTCACGGTGGTCTATGCGTCGGGCGAGCTGTACCTCGTCACGATCGAGGTTCCGGGGCAGGCGCCCAAGACGGTCAACGTCGCCGCCAACACCGACACCGCCACCACCACGACCGACATCGTGACGGCGATCAACAACATCATGCCCGCCAACACCGTCCTTGCCGCCAGCTCGGTCGCTGGGACGATCACCCTGACGGCGGAGATCCCCGGCCAGGCGTTCGTGACCGGCATCGGCACCAAGACCGGCACCGCGTCGCGCCTCTCGGTCGCCAACACCGTCGCGACGGCGCTGACCAACGCCCTGTCCTGGTTTGCGGGCGTCTCCCGCGCCACCCTCGACGCCGAGGTGACGGAGATCGACGGCGACTCGGCGAGCTACGCCCCGGCCTCTGGGATCAGCGTCCTCCGGAAGGGCCGGATCTACGTCCAGTCCGACGAGTCCCCCACGCCGTCGGACAAGGTCTACGTCGAGACCCTGGCGGGCAGCACGCAGGGCCGCTTCTACGCCACCGGCTCCGCCACCCGCGTCTACCTGCCGCAGTGCCGGTGGGCGACGATCCCCTCCCGTACCTCCGCCGAGGGCCTGGCCCTCCTCGCCATCAACTGATCCACGCCTGAGGAGACACCCCCATGTCCACCGGCATTCTTGCAGCGGGCGGCCTTGCCCACTCCCCCAGCCACCTTGCGGGCCACATCGGCCAGCACCAAGCGCGGGGCCGCGCCCTCGTCAGCGCCGCTGCCGCTGGTCGCCCCCTCGACCTCGCCGCGAAGCGGGCCGACGCCGCCTACCGGGAGATCCAGGTCGCGGCGCTCAACACCTTCCTTCGCGGTGAGGGCAGCGCCTTCAAGTCCGCGATCGAGCAGGCCGCGCGCCGCGACAGCAGCTTCCGGGCCGACGCGGTCGCGGGCGGCATCAACGGCGGCCTGTTCATGGCGCGGCAGTTGGAGGCGATCGCGGAGCGGGTGCTGGATCAGCCCCTCCCCGCGCTGAACGCCCTCAACCTGTTCCCGGTCAACACCGAGGCGGCGCCGGGCGCGCTGACCTACACCGTCCGCCGGGTCTTCCAGCGCGGCGAGGCGACGATCCACCGGGGCGGCGGGGCGCGCATCCCGCAGACCACGCTGACGCAGCGTGAGGAGCAGGTCCCCATCCGGCACCTCGTCTCCGGCTTCGAGTGGACGATCATGGAGCAGCAGTCGGCGGACTTTGCCAACTTCAGCCTGATCCAGAAAGGAATGGCGGCGGAGCGGCGCGCAATCCTGGAGCTGCACAACGACCTCCTGTGGCGCGGCTCGAACGTGGACGGGATCTGGGGCGTGTTCAACTACCCCTGGCTGGACAAGGTCATCGTGAGCACCACCTTCTCGGCCTCGGCGGACAAGGAGGCGATGGTCGCGGAGATCATGGACCTGATCTCCTACCCCTCTGACAACAGCCTCGGCACCTTCGACCCGACCGACGTGGTGTTCTCGCACCGCCTCTACAACTTCCTCGCCAAGACGATGCTCTCCCCGGCGAACGGCAGCAACATCAGCTTGCTGAAGTTCATCGCCGAGAACAACACGGCGGGCATCAAGATCGAGCGCTTCCACAAGGCGCAGGAACTGGCGGAGAGCGGGCCGAGCGGTGAGGACGGCGTGTTCGTCTACCGCAAGGACGAGGACGCGATCCGTGCGATCGTGAGCCAGCCGATCGCCCCGCTGCCCTTGCAGCAGGTCGGGTTCTCCAACTACCAGTACATGTACTCCAGCGTCGGCGGCCTGGTCATGCCCAACGTTGGGAACAACGTCCTGGGCTGGATCACGCTCGACATCTGACCGATCACCGGGCGCGGTCGGTGACGATCGCCCGCGCCTATTTCCCCACGGAGCCATCATGCCTGAGATCATCTCCCATCGCCGCGACCGTCTCACCTTCCGCGCCCCTCGCAGTGCGGAGAGTACGGGCAAGATCCTGCTCCGCCTCGGGAGCGTGGACGATCGCGACCACGCCGACCCGAAGCAGCACCCGCGCCAGCATGTCAGCAGCGACGCGCTGAAGGCGCTGAAGGCGATCCCGGCGTTTCGCGCCATGCTCGACAAGCACGAGCTGACCCTGATCGACGCCGCCCCCCCGCCCCTCCCGGCGGCCTAATGGCCCTCCCCACTACCGCCGCCGGACACCTGCAATTCCAGTGCAGGGAGCTATACGCGCTGGGGGAGGGGGTGTACAGCTACTGGATCGACACGGCAGAGGCGGAGATCAACCCGACCACCGGCATCAACGGCTGGTCGGGCAGCACCCGCCCTCTCGCCGTGGCCCTCCTCGCCGCCCACCTCTGGGCGCGCAACCCCGCCACCATCGCCGCCGCCGAGGCAACCGGGATCGTCAGCGCCGAGAGCGCCACCAACCCGCTCACCCAGAAAGGCCTCAGCCGCAGCTACAGCGTCCCCGCCGCCGCATCCCCCGAGGAGGCGTCGCTGCTGACGACGCGGTGGGGCCAAGCCTTTGTCGATCTCCGCCGCAGGCAGCCCGCCTTCGGACCCCGAACCGTCGCCCTCTCCATCCGTTAGGAGTCCCCGATGTCCGCCCGCCTCGCCAGAGCCATCCTCAGCGTCAACCTTGAAGCCACAGTGATCGACTCCTCCACGGGCGCGAACGCCCCGATTGGGCCTGCGCTGCCCCCCATCCGCCTCAGCAGCGGCATTGGCTACGACCAAGCCGATCTGTGCTTCGAGGCGACGCGCACCTTGGCCGCCAGCGCCAACGAGGATCTCAACCTCTACAACGGCTTCACCGACGGCTTGGGGAACACCGTCACGCTGGCAAAGGTGAAGACGATCCTGATCGTCAACCACTCCACGTCTCAGGTGCTGGCGGTGGAGGCGGGGAGCGCGGACCCGTTCAGCAGCTTCGTCACCGGCACCTCCAACAGCCTGAACATCCCGAAGGCGGCCAGCGACGCCAATCCCGGCGTCAACTTCTGGCACAACCCGCAGGGCGTGGCCATCGCCAGCGGTTCGAGCAAGATCAACGTCGCCAACCCCTCGGGTGCGTCGGCCACCTACAGCATCTACGTCATCGGGACCAGCGCGTAATGATCGCGTTCGGCCAGCGCACCCCGAGCCTGCTTGTCCGCGCCGTCGCTCAGGCGGTGTCGCTGACGGTGTACGGGTCTGCCTCGCCGACGATCAGCAGCGGCACCTACACGCTCTACGCCCCCGACGGCACGGCCACCGCAGTCACCGGCGCCGTCACCGCCTCGGGGGCGACCGCATCGATCACCATCACCCCCGACAGCAGCCTCGCCTACGGGGGCGGCTACCGGGAGGTGTGGGCGCTGACCCTGACCGGCGGAACCGCCCACACCGTCGAGCGTCCCGCCGTCCTGGGGCGGATCGCCGTCACCGCCACAGTGCAGCCGGGGGATCTCTCTGCCACCAACCGCAGCCTCCCCGGTGTCTGCGCGTTCACAGAGACCGATCCCGACACGAACGCCCCCACCGCCGTCACCTGGGCTACCTACGCCTGGGAGAAGCTCGATCTGGCCTGGGGCGACATCCTCCGCGACCTGACGCGGAATGGGCGCTACCCGACGCGGATCCTGGGGCTGGACCTCCACGCCTACCACCGCTGGCTCACGCTCCAGTACATCTACCAGGATCTGCGCGTCCAACAGGCCGACCTGTACGACCGGCTCTACAACGAGGCAGCGGCGCGCGTCCTCCAGCTCGCGGGTACGGCGACGATCGGCTACGACATGGACGACGACGGTGTGGAGGACGTGACGATCGTCGGCGTCGGCCCAACCGCCGACCGCGCCAACCCCAGCGCGGGGTGGCCGTGGGGGCTGGTCTGATGGCTACGCCCACCTTCGACTACGAGCAGATCCGCCAGCAGGTGATCGCGCAGATCCAAACCCTGGAGGGCTGGAAGCACGCCCGCCACCTGTTCACCGGCATCAGCACCCAGGGCGCGGTGATCGGGGATCGGACGTTCGATGTCAAGGCCGGGACCGCCACGCCCACCACCTCCGCGCGGGGCGGCATGGAGCGCGTCAAGCTCCAGGTGATCGTCCGCATGCGCCACCGGGCCTCCCTGCTCCAGTCCGCCGCCGGGGTCGATCCGAGCAATGCCGACCGCCGCGCCGTCCGCATCCGCATGCAGACCGGCGGGATGGAGATCAGCAGCGCCGTCGAGGTGCGCTGGATCGGGGACGGCGCCCCGCTGATCCGTGTCAACGGGTTCCAAGACACCGACCAGACCTACGAGCTGGAGTTCTGGTCGCCCATCGTCGTCCCCGGCCCGAACGCCAACGCCGGGGTGCAGTGATGGGCGTCGAGATCCACGGGGGCGCCCGCCCCGGAGGGGAGGTGGTGGCGGACCTGCGCGCCGCCCTCACCGCCACCGCCGACGCGTGGGCCGGTCGCACCGCCGAGATCATCCGGGCGGAGTGGTCGGGCTGGCAAAACCCGACGGGCCGATCCCAAGCCGGATGGCGCGCCGTCCCCGCCAGCGTCGCGGGCGACCTCCTGATCGTCGGCGTCGAGAACCCCGTCCCCTACGTCCCCTACGTCCACCGCAAGGGCGTCGGCGTCCCCGAGGTCGATCGCCTACAGCGTGACCTCCTACCGCGCCTGGAGAGCGACCTGATCCGCGCCCTCGCCGACGCTGGCGCCCGCGTCCCCGTCACCAAGCAGACCTGAGGTAGCCCATGCCTGTGCAAACCGAAAATTTCATCCCCAAGAACAGCCGGAAGCTGCTGATCCGGCTCTACGGCGTCTCCGAGTCGTTCACCCTGGAGGTTGGGGGGGACGACTTCAGCGACAACAACGAGCGCCCCGCCGAGGTGGTGGGCAAGAGCCGGGGCCGCGTGTTCGCCATGATCGACGGCGAAGATCCGGACGCCCGCACCGGCGCGTTCACCGTAGACTTCTTCACGAAGAACAACGGACTCGCCGAGGCGTTCCTCGACGTGATCAACGGCTACAACGGCGCGGTGGACTGGTCGGGGCAGTCGGTGGGGCGGGTCGGGACGCCCTACATCGAGCGGTACGCCCTCAATATGGAAGTGACGGTGCTTGGGGCGCCTGAGGATGGCGGGGACTGGGTTCGCACGTTCAGCAAGACCATCTTCAAGGAGACCTACTCCACCGCCGTCGACAAGAACACCGTGGCCGTCGCGTGGCAGTGCTACGGCGCCGTGACCGAGACCGGCCCGACGGCGGCCCCGTGAGCGACGCCGTCCAGATCGGGGGCCGCCCCCACCCCATCGCCCTCCCTACGTCCCTGGTCGACTGCCAGGAGATCCACGACTTCGCCTACCACCACGCGGGCGGGGTCACCTCGGTTCGGGCGTTCGCCGCGCTGGCCGTCCTCTGCATCCCCTCCCTGCGCCCGCCGGGGCTTCCCGCGTGGAACGGGGAGAACGGCTCGCAGATCGGGAAGTTGGCGGGCGATCACCTGATGCGGGTGTATGGCCTGAGCCCGATGAAGATCGTGGAGCTGGTCAAGGGCGCCGACCTGTTCGGACGTCTGCGCGCGGCCATCCCCGCTGAGGAGGAGATCCAGACCGAGATAAAAAACTCCTGACCCGCTGCGCGCCGGACCTGGAGGCGCGGCGGGCGGCAAGGTACAGCCGGATCTCCTTCTACGAGCTGCGCGCCCTTCCGACCCAGGAGCAGGCGGCGGTGATCGCCTTCTACCGCGTCGAGTGCGCCCCAAAGAAGGACGTGACGCGGGCGCAAGAGCAATTGGCGAAGGTGCAGGCGCGGGAGCGGGCGCGGGAGATCGACCGACGGGCAAGGGAGGTGAGCGGTGGCGGATGAGACGCGCGAAGTCCGGATCGTCTACACGGTCGACATCGGGGAGGCTGAGAAGGAGGCCGGGAAGCTGTCCGCCTCTCTGGAGGAAGTGGGGGCGGCTGCGAAGGCCAGCGCCGCCCCGGTGGACGCAGTGGGTAAGGCCGCCGCCGGGACCGCTGACGACCTGAAGGAGACCGCCACCGCCGCGAACGCCGCCGCCGCCGCCGTGGCCAAGACCGGCGACAAGGCGAAGGAGGGCGCGTCCAAACTCGGAACCGCCGCCGACGCCGGAAAGAAGCTGAAGGGGGCGCTCGACACCATCCTCCCCGGCGCGGGTTCGGTGGTCGGGGCGCTCGATGACATGGCCGACGCGCAAGAGGGCGTGCAGATGGCGATGGGGGCGCTTGGCAAGAGCGCCGGCGTCGTGGGCGTGGCGCTCGGGGCGCTGGCGCTGTCGGTCGCCGCCGTGGCTGCCGCCTACAACACCGACGCCGCGAACGCGCAGCGCATCCTCGACCTGCGCGCGACCGAGGCCCGGTACGCCCAAGACCTGCGGGGGGCAGAGCAGGCCCTTGCGGCGGCGAAGATGGCGACCGCCATCGCCACGGGCAAGATGAGCGAGGGCGCCGCCGCCGAGCTTCAGATCCGGCGGGCAGCACAGGCGCAGGTTCGGGACTACATCACTTCGCTGTCTGAGGAGCGGAAGGCGATCTCGGAGCAGATCGAGTCTACGGAGAAGTGGGCGACGGCGCAGCGATACGCCGCGACCGCTGCGGTGGCGCTGTACAACCTGACCGGCGCGGGCGCGGTCCAGACGGCGGCGCGGGCGCTGGCGGCGGGCAAGACCTTCCTCCAGGTAGCGGAAGAGGACATCGCCAGCCTCAACGAGCGGCTCGACGCCTACACCGGGTTTAACCAGTCCATCGACGTCAACCGCCAAAAACTGACCGCCCTCGCCAGTCAGGAATCGGCCTACGCTGACACGGTTCAGCAGACGACCAAGGAGCAGGTCAAGGCCGAGAAGGCGACGCGGGCGCGGGCGGCGGCAGAGCAGGAGACGGCGAAGTGGCTGGCCGCGATGAACGCAGAGGCGGCACGCCAGCAGGCGATCAACGCCGCGAACGTTGCGGCCTACGAGAACGCGATCGGCCAGTTCAACGCGGCAGAGCAGGCGGCGATCACGGCGATGAAGGATCGCACCGCGACCGAGAGCGAGCAGATCACCGCGCGGAAGCGGGCGCGGATCGACGCGCTGACCGAGACCTACGACGCCGAGCGCGCCGCCCTCAGCGGCAACCTTTCCGCCCAAGAGACGCTCTACCAAGAGTACGCCCGCGCCGTCGCCGCCATCGAGCAGGACGCCTCTCAGCAGCGCCAGGTGCTGATTGAGGCCGAGAAACAGAAGCGCGCCGAGGCCCGCGCGGAGGAGCTGGCCGCCGCAAAAGCTGCGGCTGAGGAGGAGATCCGCCAGCGGCGTGAGGTCGCCAACGCCGGGCTGACCGTGACCAACGACTACCTCGCCATGGTCGGGGAGGGCTACGCCGCACTGGCGAAGAAGGCGGGCGCGTCGCAGGCGGAGGTGTTCAAGATCCAGAAGGCCGCCGCGATCTCGGGGGCCGCGATCCAGGCGGCCCAAGCCGTCCTCAACGCCCTGGCCACCGTCCCCTTCCCGCTCACCCCGGCGGCGGTCGCCCTCGCCATCGCCACCGGCGCCGTCCAGATCGGCAAGATCGCCAGCGCCAAAGCCCCCTCGTTCCGGGGTGGCGGCATGATCGGGGCGGAGGTGTTCGGGCCGAAGGCGGGCGGGCTGCCGGATGCGCGGGTGATCTCGGCAGAGGACGGAGAGGGCGTGCTGACCCGGCAGGGGGTGGAGGCGGAAGGTGGGCCGGAAGGGGTGCGCGCCCGCAATGCTGGGGTCGCCGCCGCGCCGGTCTCCGTCGATCTGAAGCTCCGGCACGAGGTCATGGATCGGGTGATCGGGGAGCAATTGGAGCGCCCCTCCGCCCTGCGCGCCGCGACGAACAGCAGCCCACGGGCGCGCGGCGTGGTCAACCCCTACATTCAGCGGTAGGAGATCCGCATGCGCACCGTCCCTACCTACATCCGTGGCGTCCTGGTCGCCGACCCCGCCTTCTGCCCTGCGGCGCGGGATGACACCCTCACGACCGCGACGACGGCGGACTGGACGGCGGGCCTGACCGTCAACGCCGACAACAGCAGCATGCAGATCGAGCAGGCGGGGGACGCGTGGGCGGGCGAGGCGATCACCCTGACCTGCTTCCGGTCCGGCGGCGCGGGGACGCCGGGGATCGCGGCGGCGCGGATGTCGTGGACAGGGGAGGCGGGCGCGTCCGGAACGACGGCGCGGGGGTGGTGGCCATTCAGCGTCGCTACCGGCTGGATGCAGCTCGACAGTGACGCGACCCGCGACAGCGGCGCCAGCCCCGCGATCGGGACGCCGACGAACGCCCACGGGATCAAGCTGCTGTCCGGGAAGGTACTGATCGCGTTCCAGCACAGCACGGGCGGGACGGACTACATCGGGGCATGCCGGTACGATCCCGAGGTCGGCGGGTACGATCCGAGCTTCGGCACCTACAACAGCGGATCGGCTACCTACACTTGGAGCGCCCGCGACGCTTGGGTGTGGGTGCAGCAGGTGGTGTCGGAGTCGGACACCGGCAGCAATGCCCCCGCCACGCCGTTCCTGCTCCAATTGCCGTCGGGCCGGGTGCTGTGCCTGTTTAGTTCGACGCAGAGCTACTACGGCGGCACCCAGTACAGTGCCGTGGGGCTGGCCTGGAGCGATGACGAGGGCGACACTTGGACGATGGAACAGGTCGATAGCGGGGCGCGGGTGGCGACCACGACGGGGACGATCTACGCCCTGTCGGCGTGCTACACGCAGGGCTTCCTGACGCTGCTCCTGTCGCACGATGATGGGGGCGGAACGTCGGCGGTCATGCACTGGCTCTCCGCCGATCTCGGGGGATCGTGGTCGCTGATCGAGACGACGATCGAGGCGGAGGTGGCGTGGTGCGCGCAGGCGATCCCCTGCGACGATGGGAGCGTGCTGGCGGTCTACAACCGCAACGCCCCGCCCGCGACCTCGGGGAGCCTCTACGCCTCCCGAAAGACGACCCCGGCGGGGCTGTTCAATGGGGCGGGCGCGGCGATCTTCCCGGACACGGGCGCCGCGACGGGGGTTGCGCCGGGGATTGATCGGCTCTCCGCCTGCGTCGGTGACGACCACACGATCCATGTGCTGACGGTGGTCGCCGAGACGGCCACCAACTACGAGCGCCTCCGCTACCTCCGCCTCAGTCAAGGGATCGCCGACTACAGCGGCGTGATCCAGATCCCCTACCCCGAGATGATCGAGGAGGGAGAGCCGATCGACTACAAGGACGCCACCCCCGTCGGCACCTTTGGCCCGCTCACCCGCGCCTGCCTACCGTGGGGGGAGCGGCTGCTGTCGCTGTTCAACGTGGCGGGCGATGAGACGAAGGGGCAATTCTTCGGCGGGTTCAGCTCGATCGACTGGAACGGACCAACGTGGGGGCTGTACAACAGCGGCGCCACCACCGCCCGCTATGGGGTGTGGTGGGATCCGACCTACAGCCCCAACGCCCTGGCGGGCTGGACGGTGACAGGTGGGGCGGTCGGCGTGTCTCCCGAGGGCGCGGCAGAGTTGGACTTCAGCGGGGGCGCCTCGACATGGTACGCAGAGCGGATCGGGAGCGCGGGGGCGGCGTGCGTGGCATGGGCGCGCCGTCGACAGGATAGCGGGGGGAGCCTCGCCGCAGACCAGAGCGCGATCCGGCTTCGGTCGGCGAACGGGGTGTCTGACTATGACATCACCGTCCGCTTCACGACCACGGCGATCCGCATGGTGGATAACAATAACGCCGGGGCGACGCTTGGGACGGATGTCACGGGGCTGACCGCCTCTCAGACGATCGATGTCCTGATCTCCCTGGGATCGACCGGGCGGGCGGTGGCCTGGTACAAGGAGGCGTCGTCTCAGGTCTGGATCCAGGGTCCGTCGGGGCTGGCAACGAACGACGCAGCGACGCCGGGGACGAACAGCTACACGCGGTGGGGCCACTGGAGCAGCTCTACCCAGTCAAGCGCGTGGCTCCACTACGGCAGCAGCATCGACGACGCGCCGCCCTACCCGGTGGGCGTGGCCGAGCCAAACAGCAGCCGCCGGATCAGCTTCGGCGCCGAGGTCAGCATCTGGCCGCAGTACCTCGCCGACGGGCGGCGCTACCGGGCCGCATCTCTCCCCGCCCGGACGGGAGAACAATGGGCGCTCGCCCCGTCCAGCCCCTACCGGATCGAAAACCTCGATCCGACGGTGGATGGCTCGCCTCAGGTGGTGTGGCGCAGCGCCGATGACCAGACGGAGCAGATCATCGGGTGGGACACGGGCGACGCGGATCAGCCCCTCTCTGCCGCGATCGGGCTGTACCTGCGGGGCGCGAACTTCCTCAGCATCGTCTGGGAGTCCTGGGACGGCGCAGCGTGGGCGGAGGTGGCCGACATCTCGACGGTGCTGATCAGCGGGGACTACGCCCTGACGGGGCGGGTGGTGGCGCCTGCATCCTCAGGCGGGTCGGCGTCGGTGGGCCGGGATGAGCTGGCCGGAACGTGGTGCGTCCTCACCGACGGCGCGACGGGCGATATCTACTACGCCAAGATCAGCGCCAACACCCCCGGCACCTGGACGGACGCCGCCGACGCCCTCGGCATCCAATTGCGCCTCGACGGCGACGCCTCCGTCTTGCCCGCCAGCGGCACGATCCAGATCATCGCCCCCGAGGTGGCCCACGTCGTCAACGTCGGGACGGACTTCCTCTCCGACAAGTGGCGCGTCCGCATCCCCGCCCGCAGCTACACGGCGGCGCCCGAGGTCTACCACGAAGCCGCCAAGATGCTGATCGGTCCCTACCTCGGCTTTGGCCAGCCCTACGCATGGGGACGCACGATGGCGATGGAGCCGATCCAGGAGATCGCCACGGCGCCGAACCGCCGGCGCCGCGTCCGCTCTCTCCAGCGTCGCCCCCTCCGCGCCGTCGATCTGCCCTTCACCGATCCGATCCTGGCGCGGGACATCTACAACGACCCGGTCGCGGACGGGCCGCCGGACAGCGTGGCGCTCGCGTCGACGGGCGCGGTGCTGGCGTTCGCCTCCGACCCGCGCGTGGTGGAGGATCTGCTGCTCCAGGCACAGGGCGCGCGCTACCCGGTGGTGTACCTGCCGGTGCTGACGCCGCCGGGCGGGACGGTGCTTCAGCGTGATCTCCTCCTCTACGGGCGAGTGGTGACAGGGAGCAGCGTGCGGACGGCCCCGATCGGGGACGAAGGGGTGATGGAGATGCAGACAATCGGGACGCTGCGGATCGAGGAGGAGGGATGAGGCACTGGTTGCTGACGATCCGCATGGCGGGCGTGGACTGGCGCTACACCACCGCGTCTGAGTCCGTGGAGGTGCTGGACGGCGGCGCGGCCTACGTGTTCTCCCCCGGCCTGGACGACCCCGCCCCCACCTCCTCTGCTGTCAGCGTGGAGGGTGTGGAGATCCCGATCAGCGTCGTGTTGGGCGGCGACGCCTGGGAGGTGCTGGCGGGGCTGCGCGACATGGGCGGCCTGACCGCAGAGCTGGCGCTGTGGACGGAGGGCGACGCATGGGCGCGCCGGGTGGTGTGGGCGGATGGCCGGATGGATCGGCCCGCCTACGAGACGGTGGGGCAGCCGCTGGCGTTCTCCATCGTCGAGGATGCCTGGGAAGACCGCAGCCTCATCCCGTCCCCGACCCAGCAGATCAACGGCAGCACCTGGCCACTCATCCCGGGGAGCGTCGTCACTCCGGACGGATCGGCGGGGTACTACTATCCCGTAGTGTTCGGCGCGCCGGGAGTGCTGCTGGCGGGGGACGGCTTCACGGAGTTCTTCGGCTGGCCGGTGTTGGTGGTGGAGATCGACACCACGAGCCTCGACAACTTCACCGGTGGCGTCACCGACGCCACCCTCCTCATCGCCGGTCACCCGATGATCGCCACGACCGTCACGATCTACAACCGCACCACGGGGCAGACCTTCGATGCGGCGATCACTCGCGCCCTCGATGGCTTGGGGCAGGTGGTGGCGGTGGCCTACGTCGCGGGGGTGGATCTCCAGATCGCGGCGGGGGACGAGCTATGGGCGTCGTGTACCTCGGTCGCTGACGGCGGCCTTGGGGCGCCAGACGGGGGCGTGCTGCGGGGCGCGGGGCAGATCGCGCAGTGGCTGATGCAGCGGTCAACGCTGCGCTTCGACACGTCGCAGGCGGCGATGCTGGCGCGGCTCGACGCCTTCAAGAGCGACTTCTTCATCTCCGAACCCCGATCGGCGTGGGCGATCCTCAACGACACCGTGATCCAGGCGGCGGGCGGACTGCTCCCCGCGTTCTGGCGGCGGTCGCGGGCGGGGCTGTACCTGGCGGTGCGGCCCTGGGAGGGCGGCGTGGTGGACGCCAGCGGGCCGGTTCTTGCCCTCGATCCGGCGACGATGGGGGGCGACCGGGACGGCGGCGTGTCGGTGAGCAGCTCCGCCGAACTGGTGACGGATCTGGCGGTGGACTACGCCCGAGACGAGGGGCTTGGGGCGACGCGCCGATCTCTGCGCTACAGCCCCATCCCCGAGGCGGGCGCGACGGCGGCGCTCTCCCCGGCGGTGGCGCTGGCCTCGGGGCGGGCGCGGCGGTTCCTACGCGTCGCGGCGGAGAGCGTCCAAGACCCGGCGACGGCGGCCCTGCTCCTCTCCATCGCCGCCCGCTGGCGCGCCACCACCCGCCGCGCCGTGCGCTACCTGCTCCCGCCTGACGAGCGCCTCACCCCCGGCGCGCTGGTCAAGCTCACCGATGACGAGATCCGGTGGAACAAGGTGCTGTGCTGGGTGGTGTCGGTGCAGGTTCGGGCGGACGGCGGGTTCTGGACGGTGGATCTGGAGGAGATCCCCGACTGGCCGCGCCAGACCGGCGGCGCTTGACCTGGACGGCAACGGCGCGTAGGCTCTGGACATGATCGCGCTGCTCCTCTCCGTTGTCGCCGCCCTGCTCCAGATCCCCGACCACGACGCGGACGGCTACCGCGCCCCCTTCGACTGCGACGACCGCGATCCCCGCGTCCACCCCCGCCGGGCGGAGGTCTGGTACGACGGGATCGACCAGGACTGCGACGGGACGGATCGGTGCGACCTGGACGGCGACACGTTGCCCTGGGAGGGGAGCGCCGATCTGTCGGCGTGCGATGTGGATGTGTCGAGGGGGCTGGACTGTGACGACCACACACAGGGGAGCGGCTGCTGAGGCGGTGGACAAAATGTGTCCAGGCGAGTAGCCTACCTCTATGGCTGAAACGACCTCGCCCTACACCGCTCCCCCCTGCGCCGCGCCCTACACGGCGGCGCTGGAGCTGTCCGCCACCCCCGGCACGGTGCTGGAGATCCGGCTTCCCCAGAACGCTCGCCGGATGGTGGTGAGCCTGCACAATACGAGCCACCACCCCTGCACGCTGAGCTATGTCTCGGGCGGCGCGGGCGTGCCAATCGGCGCGTCGGAGAGCCTGACCCTGCCCGCGCTGTCGGCGGATCAGCGGGTCTACCTTTCCTCCACCCACGTCTCCCCCACCTTCACCCTGCACTGCGCGTTGAGGGACTGACATGGCCAAGACCCCCTCCCCCCACACGATGTCCCCGATCGGCGCCACCCTCGCGCCCGACGCCGTCGAGCTGGACGCTACCCCCGGCACCAAGACGGAGATCGTACTGCCGACCAACGCGACCGGCCAGACGCTTCAGATCCAGGCGGGCGCTGACATCGTCTCCGTCTACGCGGCCAGCGGCGCGACCACCCCGATCGCCAGCATCGCCGCCGGGGCGATCTGGACGCACCCGTGGTACCTGCGCGGCGGGACGAGCCTCTGGATCAGCGGGGCAGGGGTCTCGACGGTCGCCACCCTGACCCTCGGGCTGGCCCCGTAGTGGGCGGAGGCGCCACCATACGGATCGGGGAGGTTGGCGGGACGCTCTACGAGGGCATTGACTACCTCTGGATCGACGGCGCCAGCGTCTCGGTCGATCGGCGCGCCGCCACGCTCACAATCACGGGCGGAGGTGGGGGCGTCCCGACCAGCCGCACGATCAGCACCACCGCGCCCCTCGCAGGCGGCGGTGACCTCAGCGCCAACCGTACCCTCTCCCTGAACTACGGGTCGGGGCTGGCACTGTCGGGGAGCAGCTTGGTCGTGGACACCACCACGATCGCGACGCGCGCCTTCGCCACCGCCGAGGCCGCCGCCGCCTATGCCGCTGCTGTCGCGGCCAGCCAACCCCTCGACGCCGACCTGACCGCGCTTGCTGCCCTCACCGCTACCGGCCTACTGGTTCGCACCGGCGCTGCCACCTATGCCGCCCGGACACTACAGGCGGGTAGCGGCGTCGCCATCGTTGATGCGGACGGCATTGGGGGCGATCCAACAATATCATTTTCTGGCGGCACAAACGAAGATTTTGACGCGAGCAAGGGCCGCACCTTCTGGCTTCAGCCCGCCGGGGCTGGGGTGCTGGCCGAGGGGACGACGGTCAGCTACGGCGCGGGCGCACCCTCGGATGGCTCAACAACGACTGCGCCAATGGCGGCATTTACTGTAAGCACGACCGGCGGCAAGAGCATGATGAGCGGGCTACATGCCAAGCTTGGGTATGAGGGGACACTGTCATGCAGGTTTAGTACAGATGCAACGTCGAATGTTCGATATTTTATTGCCCTCACTGCGACAGCGACAGGGGCGACACCGCCGCCTGCAAACTGTGTAGGTCTTGTTTATGACAGCGGGGTCAATGCTAACTGGCGTATGGTCGCCACAAGCAGCCCGTCATCGAATGTGACTTACAAAGACCTCGGCGTCGCACCGGTCATCGGCGACATCTACCGGGTAGAGATTGTCACGACCCTGACGACGGCGACGCTCACGCTTTACAATTTGACAGCAGGAACGGACGTAAGCGCGACCATTGATACCGCGCTCGGCGAATATCTCCCAGGCACATCATCAAATCTCATGTTTAACTTTGCCGCTGTCTCGATTTCTGGCGCCCCGACAAAAACACTCTATTTCCGTGGCGCCCGGTATCGCGCACAATACACCCCGTAGGATCTGTAATGCCCGCCCCCGAATCAGTCCCTTGGTACCCGACCGATGAGCAGATCGCCGACATCATCGGCGAGGTCTGGAGATCAGACACCGGATCTTTTTACACAATCCTCGGCATCGAGCCGCTCGGGGATCCCGCGATCCCTGTCGCCGTCCTGTCTGGCGTTTCTTGGCGCCAACAATATCCACCCCCTCCCGAGGCGGGGTGGAGGCGGATCAAGCCCGGACCCTACGTCTACCCGGAGTCGCCATGACGCCCATCCTCCCCCTGATCCAAGTCGCCGCCCCCATCCTCAGCAGCTACGACGCAAAGGGGCTGACCGGCGGGCCGCGCTCTACCCTCCGTCCCCTCTGTCAGCGCGCCTCGGGCGTCCTCATCCCCGGCGCCGCCGCCGCCCTCCTCGCCCTCCATGACGCGGTGGCCGCCGCCGGGGGCGACCTGCGGATCACCGACTGTCACCGGAGCTACGCCGTCCAGGCGGCGGCGCGGGCGGAGTACGAGGCGGGGCGGAAGAAGGCGTTTGTTGCCGAGCCGGGGCGCAGCAACCACAACGGCGGGCGTGCCGTCGATATCCACGTTGGGATGCTCCGCTTCCCCACCGTCCCCGCCGATCGGCAGCTCGACACCCTCTGGAGCCTGATGATCCCCCTCGGCTGGTCGCCGGTGATCGACAGCCCCAACGAGGGCGCGTCGGAGAGCTGGCACATCGAGTGGCGCGGCGAGCTGGCCCATGTCTACGCGCGCGGCGGGCCGGGGTACGCCGACGCCGCCCTGATCGGGGCGCTGCTGGTCGGCCACGCGGGCCGGTACGCCGAGGGTCCGGCGGGAGAGGCGCGGATGGTCCAAGCGTTGGCGCACCGCGCCGGGGCGAACGTCGGGCGCGTCGACGGGGCGGTCGGGCGGAACACGCGGGCGGGGGTGGAGGCGCTGATCCAGCGGCCCTACCCGGCCACCCACGCCGAGGCGATCACGTTGCTGGCGGCGCTCCCCACGCCGGGGCGCTACCTCTGATGCCGCCCCGGAAGCTCAGCGCCGAGGAACGGGACGCGCTCCTGCAGGAGCTGGTAGACGCGGCCATCGATCAGGGCGACATCCTCGCCCGGATGGAGGAGCGCCTGCGCCAGATCGAGCGCGCTACCTCCGCCACGCCGATGGCGATCTTGCGCGAGACGCTGGCGACGATCTTCGCGGATCGCGTCAAGACGAGTGCCTTCTTCGCCTTCCTGACCGTCGTTGTTGTCGTCGGGGGCGCGCTCTACCTTAACAGCGAGGCCGCCCTGATCGCGGTCGCCACCCAGACCAGCCCCGACGCCGCCCCCCTTCCTGCCCCTCCCCTGGAGACGACCCCATGACCGACGCACCCGTGGCGGTGATCTCCACCGCCGATCCGGCCCCCGCCCCCCTCATCCT
>JACCDQ010034539.1_pt1 | contig 40447 bp, 60 predicted proteins | sample 7446031 | NCBI WGS metagenome assembly JACCDQ01 (sample SAMN15323442, study PRJNA562643) | freshwater metagenome | isolation source: river surface water | place: USA:Blue River Watershed | collected 2017-08-17 | reverse complement strand
TCTATACGACAGCAAAGACTGGAAAGTAGGTAGCTACGCAGAGCGTGTTGAGTGGCTGCACACGATGTACGAAGCGAAGAAACGTGAGCTTGAATACTGCTTGGACGCAGCACCTGTGCAGGAGCCTATGCAGGAGCCTAAAAAGTTTGACCCAAACGATTCTTTTGAACGAGATGAAGCGGCGCGAAATATCGTGCGTGAATTTATGAGGAACCACTGATGACCACAAGACCACAAGCCTTGCGACTGGCAGATGAAATCGACCCACTTATTCGTTATTCATTGGACAACCTGACTTGTAGCGCCGCCGCCACCGAATTACGCCGATTGCACAACGAGATTCTTGTCTATCACGATGATCGACTGAAATTGAGCAACGAGGTAGACCAATTAAAAGCCGCCCTTGCAGCACCTGTGCAGGAGCCTGTGAACTGGAGCGTTTACAACTCTGGCGCAGAGGTGGCATCTGGTCTGACATTCTCAGAGGCATGGGACTACCTGACCCCAGAGCGCTTGGCGCGTCAGTGGTGCGCTGTCTGCGTTGTCGATCAATCCAATATGCCAGCCACCCTTAGCCCTGCCGTGGAAGAATTGTGCGATGACGCAATTGACGCCATCGAGCAAGCCCTTGCAACACCTGTGCAGGAGCCTATGGCGCTAGAGGAATATGACGCTGGCGTATTGAACGACTACGGCGGCGGAAACGTGGAGTGGTGGCAAGACTACATCCGCGCAGAACTTGGCCGCGCCTATGAGCATTACCAATCACAGATGGCCACCCCACCCGCAACACCTGTGCAGGAGCCTGACTGGTCGCACCCAAAAATACAAGCGTTGATCGGGGCAGACGCACGAAACCGAATCACCATCGACCTTATATGGCGTATCTTAGAAAATCCAAATGGCGAGTACACAGCATCCGACATGGAGTATTGGGACGCAATTCACGATGCTGTTCAAGCCGCAGCACAGCGGCAATGGGTTGGGCTGACGGATGAAGAGCTTGACCAAGCATGGCAAAGCCTTGATTACACAGTCTCATGGGCGCAACATCGGATTGACATCGCCCGCGCCATCGAAGCCAAGCTGCGCGAGAAGAACCAATAGCTCAATCAAGCCTTAAACTCCAAGCATGAACCAAAGGATCGATATGAAAGTCTTGCTCGAATTCAATATGCCCGATGACCTGCTTCGCTTGCAGGCCGCGACATCGGCTGACCAGGCTGTTGCTGCGCTGATGTCAATTCGGGATCTGGCACGCGCCTATCGCGAGACTGGCCAGATGAGCCCTGAAGTGCTGGCCAGGCGCATCAGCGAAGCCGCCGAAAGCGCACTGGCAGAGCTTGGTCAGGCTTGAGATTTAGCGGCCATTCCGGTGGCCGCAGTCTGCGCTTCTGACACGCGACGCCCCCAGCCCTTGCCGAATGTTCCCCACTGCGGCAGGTCTTGCAAAAATGACAGGCGGCGCTTTGCATAATCACTCACAAGCTCTGCGGCATCTTTGCCTGCGACCAGCGCGAGCGTTTTCGGTCCGAGTGCTCCGTCCATATCAGCTCCGACACAGCCTTGCAGGAACTTTGCGGCACGCCCTGGGCCGGAATTGATGGCCGTGTCGAACACAATGTAATCCACGCCAGCTGGCAAGTCATCGCCTTTGATCTTGTCCCAGTATTTCGCTTTGTACAGTGGCGCGACATCGGCTGGAGTCAGGGCTCGCATGGCTTTTTCATCGACTTCATGGCCTACCCATTCCTCCCAGACTTTCTTCGTGCAGCCGAGGTTTGTCATTCCGCCTGGGTCGGATGGATGATTTACGAACCCGCCCTCGTGATGCAGCACAGCGTCGAGCGCAGCCTGAAAATTCTCTTTCATATTAAACCTTTCATTTTTTCAATTTCATTGCCCTTATCCTTCGAGCCTTGTGACGAGCCGCGATGGAAATTCAAAACCGTTCCACTCATTGTGATGAGTGACCCCAGAGCCATGTATACCAGCTCTTTGTTCTGCTCTGGAACGCCCTTGATGAACGCAAACCACGCGAGGAATATGGTGGCCGCAACGATGCCGAGATCAAGCGCGTAAGCCGTGTTTTTGGCCAGCCAGGACGCATTCGATGACTCCTGAATATTGGCGTTCATGTTCCGCGCAGAATCCGTGTTCGCGTTGTGCAGTTCGAACTCTTTGAGATCAATCTCGCGCAACTTCAGTGCTGCATCTGGATCGCTCTGGATGGCCTTGGTCACGGCCTCAACCGAGTCCTCGACTCCGAGCTTTCCAGCAATGGCTTTTACCGCCATGCCTCCAAGTGGCCCAGCAACAACAGTTGCAAGGCCTGGCGCAACTGTTTTAAGAAGTTCACTCAGCATCTTCGCCGGCCAGCTTCTTGGCAATAGCATTGGACGCCTTGCGGCCAGAGATACCGCCAAGTGTGCCGACGCCCATGAAGGCGATGGCCTTCAGGATTTCCAAAAAGATGGCGTCGATTGGCGCCAGCACTTGGGACTGTTCCTCAAAGGCGATAGCCCACATTAGACCAATGGCGATGCAGAACACCATGGTGGCGATCAGCTTGACCACGAATGCCCAGACCCGGACCTCAATGTCTTCGGGTGTCATGTCTTTGTATGAATTAATCATCATTTTCCTTTCAGTGCTCCAGCGCCAATTGAATCAATCGCGCCCCATTGTGAATCAATGTCCTTTTTCATGACGGCCATATCTTTCTCCATGCCCGTCAATTTCACCCTAAGGTCTTGAACGTCGCGAGTAAATGTGCTGACGCCTTCGACAGATGTTTTTAATGTGGCGATTGCGCCCTGCAATTTCGACACGTCGTTGGAATCAACCAAGGTCTTAATCGACATCAGATCCTTTTGCGCGGCCATCAAGTCTTTCTGAGTATCAGCCAGCGATTGCGACAGATTGACGATGGCAGTATCTTGCTGGGAGACCTGCTCCACCAGCTTGACCACCGGCTCCATGTCCGGGCTCTTCCACCCAGATACGGCCTCTTGCAGCTTTTGGTACTTGCCCCATTCTCCGCCAGCGGCGTAAATTGTGCCACCAACGGCGCTCACGCAAGCGAGGAACCAGACGATGTAGCTGCCTTTGAGGTTGACGCCACCGATTTTTAGCTCGGTGGATGCAAGGTCAACTTTGTCCGTCGGCTTGTTCTCGTCAGCCATTACTGGCCCCCGACCATCAAGTTGTTTGACTGATAGAAGTCAGCCGAAGACTGCTTGTACGCATCAAGCACTGGGCTCACTGCGAAGCTGAAACCGTCGGCCCAGCCAACCAGCATCCGAGAGTCGCCGTAAACGAAGTGCGCACCAGCGTAGGACAGATCCTTGCCGTAGTTCGTCTTCATCAGGTCTACCGTGCTTGTCAGCTGCGTATTGTTGGCGGCTTGAAAAAACGACGCTGCCTGCGTGGCATAGCTGTTGACCGAGGCCAGGCTGGAGTTGTAGTTCCCAACCGTGTCCGCGCGAATCTCCGAGCTCAAGGCCGGGCTGTTGTTGACCACCGTTTGCACTTGCTTAGCCTGCACAGAATCTGTGACGCCGGTAAGCATCTGGTTCACGGTCGCAGCCTTTTGCAGCTCCACAGCAGCATTGGACAAAGACGAGATGGACTGTTGCATCTGGCCAATCGTATTGGCCGCTTGGTCTCTGAAGAATTGCTGTGCGTTGTAGAAATCCGTTGTGCGGAATGTCGATAAAGAGGCGTTGTAGTCCAGTCGTTGCTGGTCAGTAATCGTGCCAGCCTGCCAGGCGGTAGGATCGACAATCGTTCCTGTGTTGGCAGAAGTCGCAAGGCTAGAACCAATGCCGAGGCCAAGGCTTACTTGGGACTTGATCGACAGCGACGTGCTTTGCAGGTTACTTACTACCGTCTGCTGGCTTGTCGTCAGGCTTTGTGCGCTTGCTTGTCCGATAGCGGTCAGACAGAGACCCGCCATCATCCACGCGAATGCCAGTCGAAAGAGAGATCGGACGCAATGGTTTGATTTCATAGTCGGGCCTCATTTCAGGGTTTTGCTGCCACAAGATCGTGGCCTGTTTTCCTATCGCACCAAGGTACGGGCAAGGCGTTCCAGCCATCGCCATACCGGTGTAAACGCGCGTGTCTTGGCAGAGAATGGCCACCGCGGCTACCTTCAGGCCGAAGTCGTTCAAAGTCTTGGCCAGCTTGATGCGCTCGCAGTGCTCGTCCCGGCGGTAGGAGCCGCCACCGAACCCAATCACCGAAGAGCTGACCGAGCCAGAGATGCCGATCAGGCAGCTGTCTTGCCCACCGCCCATGTAGGACGGTGCGATTGCGCTTGGTGGCGGTGTGCTGCCCGGGGCTGGTCCGTTGTATGTCGTGCTCTGCGAAGAGTTGTTCGAGTTGCTGCTGTTGGTGATGTTGCTGCCCTGCTGATTCGTCGACAGGTTGTCCACCGTTGCGGTGTTTTGCGCCACGGAGGTTATTGGAATCAGCAAGAGCAGCAGCAGCCATTTCACAGCTTCAGTCCATGATTGCGGGCAAAGTCCAGCAAGATGTACCCGAGGCCGACAACGCAGGCCCAGGCCAAGCCAGCCAGCGTCTTCTCGATCACGGCATCACGGAACTTGATCTTGCGAGCCTCAGCGACGATGGCCAGACGCACCCACTGACGCTCTTCCTCCGTCAGCTCATTTGTGCGCGAGTTACCAATGGCAACAGCGATCTCGGCAATCAGTTGTGCGCGTTCTTCTGGCGCCATTTATCACTCCTGTTGAGCTGGATCGTCAACTGCTGTTTGCTTTTGTGCCTCAATCTGCATTTTGAGCTTTTGCACCAGCGGCCAGGCATTGCTTTGCGTTGGCAGATTGTCCAACACGGAAATGATGAATGAACCCTCAGCTTCTGTCAGTTTGAAATTCATATCAGGCATATCAGTTACTCCAAGGCAGGCCAGAGGCTTGAACAGGATTCTTCTGAGACTCAATCTGAGCAGCCACAGCAGCTTCGGTAGCTTCTTTGTCCACTACGCTCCACACCCAGGCCAGCACATTAGCTTCGGTCAGGCTAGCGTAGGGAACAACCAGTTCACCTTCAAAGCTAGCAGTAGCGTACACAGAGCCTGTGAATTCACCTTCTACGCCAGAGCAAGTCCAGTGAGCAGTAGTTACGAAGCCATCAGAGGTCTTACGGTCAAGTTGAGAGATTTTCCAGTTGTATGTAGTCATGATGTTTCCTTATTTAGATTTCAATGCTGCAATTTCAACAGCTTGTGCGTCAACGATAGCCTTGAGTTCTTGGATAGCCGCTGTCAGCGTACCTACCAAGAAGCTAACGTCAATGCCTTGATAGACTGGCTTGCCTTCAGCATCCACAGCGTCTTTGGTGCCAGTAACAGCATCAGGGCATACCTCAGCCAGCTCATGAGCAATGAAGCCTTGACCGTCAGAGCCGTCAGCTTTCCACTTGTAGGTGACAGGCTTCAGTGCAGCCACTTTAGCCAAAGCACCCGTCATGGGCCGAATGTCTTCTTTTAGGCGGTAATCGGAAGAAGTGTTATATGAAGTGGTTGTACCACTCGTTTGTATTGATCCAATAGCACCGTTTGGGTTTCTAAAAGTGCATGCCGCCATCGCAGTCGTTGAATTTGCAACAAAACCGAGGCCATTATTCACACCTGTAGAGTACGCAAGAGTAAATCTTGAAGCATCAGAAACGCTCGTAGTCCCCACCAGCAAGTTACCGCTGGAGTCGATGCGGGCGCGTTCTGTGGCGTTAGTGCCAAACACCAACGCATAGTTACTAGCGTTGTAAATTTCCATGACATCAGGAGAGCCTGAAGCATAGATTTGCTTTGCATATGCAACACCGCTAATTCCGGCAGAGTTTCCGCGCTGTCTGAATGCAATACCGTTTGCAACGAACTGAGCGCCTGTAAGGTCGGCATTTGAATCAGTAGAAGCAGTGCCATTTACTTGCAGTTTGTAGGAAGGGGCAGATGTCCCAATCCCCAAATTCCCACTCGCATCCAGCGTCATCGCCTGAGTGAAGCTGATGGCGTTGCCTGCGGTGCCGGAGGGGGCGGTGTACCAGCGATGTGATCCAGCGAACTGATCATAACGGACGGCAGAAGAAGATCCAATGTATCGCCAGCTACCGTTGTAGTAAGCGTTCGTAGAAAGCGAAGATGTATCAAAACCATCAACCTGAACAAGACTGAAATTGTTGACTTGCAATGCTTTAGATGCAGTAGAACTCCAAGCACTCGGCGTAACCCCCAAGCCGAGGTTGCCGGAGTCAGTAAGGCGCATACGTTCGTCGCCATTGTTGTTACTGAACACCATGTCAGGGCTTACGGCGTTGGTGGCTCCAATCCAATAATTTCCGTTTGGCGCAAGTGCTGCGGAGTAGCGGACGCCAATGGCGTAAGTTTCACTGTTAGCACTGGTTCTATTTCTGCCTCCAGAAACGTCCAGCCTGAAACCCGGCGAACTCGTCCCAATACCCAGACCTGTGCTGGTCAGGCGCATTTGTTCGGCGTAAGACTCAGAACCGACACCACCAGTGAATGTGTAGAAAATCATCCCCGCGCCAGTAGACGGAGGAACAAGAGCAAAACCACCAAGATTGTTGTAAAAGGATTCAATCCCGCCACCAGATGCGCCGTTCACAAATAAACGCATTGAAGTTCCAAGGGAACCAGCAGGACTCATCCCAACACCAAGACTGCTCCCATCAAACGTCAGCGCAGACCCAGTGGTCAGGACTTTGGAGCCGTTGAGGTAGGCCACGCCGTTGGCAGTGCCGTAGTTGAGCGCCGCACTGGTATTAACCGCAAGCGTGTTTACAGTGCCACCAACAGTAGATGCAGATTGCCATGCTGACCCGTTGTAGATGCGGAGTTCGTTGTTGACCGTGTTGAAGTATTGATCACCCACGGTCAGCGGGTTGCCGTCGTTGTCAACCGTGGGGTCACTGGACTTCGCGCCAAGGTAAATGTCAGTGAACTCGTCAAGGGCCGCAGCGGCTGCGGCTGCGGATACTGCGGCAGCGGCAGCGCTTGCCGAGGCCTCGCCTGCTTTCGTCGTTGCAATCCCAGCCTGAGTTGTTGCTGTGCTTGCATCTGTGTCGGCACTGGACGCAGACGCCGCAGCATCTGCGGCGTCTGCGTTTACCTCGGATGCCACAACGTTTGCCGCCGCGCCCCATGGGTCAAGTGCTGCGACGAACGTGAACGCCTTCGAGTTGAATTGCGCTGGCGTGTCTGATGGCAGTGGCGCGGATGGTAACGTTGGAATGGTGCTCATGTGAGTCCCTCAATTTCAAGTGTGCAGTCGGAATGTGTCGGATACGAGATGGCGATATTGAAGTCTTTGTAGATTCCAAAAATCACCGTCGCCTCATAATCTTTGTGCCCGATCCACAGGCACGGAATGGCTCGTACTCCAGACAAGAATGAGGCAACCGAATCGACGTCAACCTTTTCCATGAGCATACCAAAACTGGCTCGTTTTGAAAACGCCCTTTGAACCAAAACGGTGTCGCCGAATTCGTTTGTCTCTTTGCGAGAGTAATCTTGGATGCCTAAAGCAGCACCAAGATTGACGCCAAGGCCGATTTTGCGGATCTGGCCGAACAAAAGCACGCCAACGCTCAGTTCTGCGCCACCGTACAGGTCAACCAAAATGTCCGCATTCGGGTATGACGGGAAGTCGGTGGTGACGGAAAGCTCTTGGACATAGCGGTCGCCAAAGAACCAGTCCCACCAGCCAGTCACGGCAGGAAGCGACAAAAGCTCTGTGGTTGTGTCGTAAACCGTTCCGAACACAGGATCGATCATGCGCAGGCGGATCGACGTGGCGTTGAACAGATTCAACGCCGTAAAGCACGTCACAGCAGCGCCAGGCGTGAATCGGTAGCTGATGCTGGTGGCCTGCGCTGTGGATGTGCTGTTCGACGTGTCGAATGCCTTCCAGCGGTTCGTTGCGCTGACTTCAACCCACCAAGCCGCAGCCGTGGCCGGATTCTGGTTGAGGTTCGATCCCTGAATCGACTCGTAAATCCTGTGCGTGCTGGTCAGGATAACCCGAGCGCCAGCCGCATAGGTCGTGCCGGAGTTCCATGCCGCATAGTCGTTCTCTGGCACGCTGGACGAAACCAGCATGGCGTCAGTGACCGTCATCGGCTTGACGACGCCAAGAGCGTAATTCGCTGCGGTCATGCTACTGCCCTCTGTTCAGGAATGCCATCGACGTCCCATCGCTCGATGACTTTGGTTACCCGAGATTGTAATTGCACGATGGCCCGAGCTTGTGCCTGATTGTCGATTCGCAGAGCAGAAATCTCTTCGATCAAAGCCGCCGTATCGGACGCGCCAGACAACAGGCTCGCCGTGTTTGTCGGTGTCAGCGCCAGCGTATCAACGTCATCAGCCACACTCACGCGAGCCGACTGCGCAACAGACGTAGCCGATGCCGCCGTGTTGACGCCGATCACCGACAGGGTCTCAGCCAAGCTGCCAGCCAGGAACGCACGCATACCGGCAACTTCGCTGGATGTGCGTGCTGTCAGGCTGAATGCGTCTTCCAGAGCCGAACTGATGGACGGCAGCTTGGAAAGCGCGGCCAGATCGCCAGCGCGGGCCTGAGCCGTAGTGGTCGCGAACTGAGCCTGCAACACGGCAGACGACTGCGCCCCAGAGCCTCCAGCCATAGATTCACGCAGGCGCTCGATCTCGTCGATCACGCCACCGCTTGCCTGTGTCAGAGCTTCCTGAGCCGCCTGCTCGTCTTGCAGAGCCCAGATACGCTCCTGCAACGCGCGGTTGCTTGCGTAGATGGATTGAATCTCGATGGCCCGGATAGACGCCGTGTCGTTTGCGGCCTGAAGCAATTGCATTTCCAGAGCCTTGCGCTGCTCGGCCACGGCCTGCTCTTGCTCGACGGCCCAGATGCGCTCCTGAATTGCCCGGTTGCTGGCGTCCAGTGCAGCCAACTCGGCTGCACGGATGGCCGTGACGTTTCCTGTGGCCTGCAACAACTGGGTCTCCAAGCCCTTGCGCTCGTCTTCGATGGCTTTGGCGTCCTGCAAGGCCCAGATGCGGTCTTGGAGCGAACGATTGCTGGCGTCCAATGTCTCGCGCTCACGGGCACGCAAAGCCGCTGTATTGCCCTGCAATTGCAGCAACTGGCTTTCCAGCGAGGCACGCTCCTTGGCGACCTGCGAGGCCATCTCCAGCGCCTGGATCTGCTCTTTGATGCGCTGGTTGTAATCGTAGACGGCGACCTCTGCGCTGGTCATGCCTGCGATGTCCTTGGCACGCTGCGCAGAAGCCGCCTGAGTGGTGCGTCCTTGGGCGAGCAAAAGCTCGATCTCAAGCTGCGCAGTCTGCTCCTTCAGGTTCTTCATCGTCACAGTCATCACGTCTGCAACGGACTGAATGCCAGCCACTGTTTCTGTCGCGGCTGGGACAATCTCAGCGAACGCAGCGCTCAACTGAATCAAGGCAGCATACGTTTGCTGGCCAGCCGTGGTCGATGTGTCCTGCGCCTCAACCAGCTTGCGGAATTCCTCGCGTGTCTTTGGCAGGCTAAAGCCCAGCGTGCCGAGTGCTGTGGACACCTGCTTGATCGCAGTCGCCGTGCGCTCGGAATCCGAGAAGAAATTCTCGTAGTAGCTGCTCGTGATTGCTTGGAACTGCTCCATGCCACCGAACATGTTGATGAGCTGATCGGCCATGTCCGCGCCAGCCAGCGAGGTACTGTACAGCGACTTGCCAAGCAGATTGAAGGTGCCGTTGACGGCCAGCAAGCTCGTGGATAGGCGTGCCAGCGTCTGCACGGCAGTTTCGCCGGACTTCGTATAAGCGGTCGTGCCAAGCGCGGTGCTGGCCAGCGTCTCGCCGATGCCGGTGAACACCTCGGTCAGCTTCGCAGTAACCTGCTCTGCGCTCAAGCCATCCAAACTCAGCTTGATGCTGGTCGAGAAATTCTTGATCGCGTCCGTTCCCAATCCGAGGATGTCGGCCATAACAGCCGTCTGCGTTTGCATCGCCTTGAACTGGGTAGCCAATCCAGACTGGAATCCAGAGTCAAGCGCCGAAGTTGTTGTTTTATCGCGACGGAACCAGCCGCCCTTGTAGAACTGCCAGTTCTGGCCGGTGAAACCTTCCTCGCCACCAAACGTGCCCTGAATTCCGCTGCCAGCAAACTTGCGGCCAAACGAGCGATTTACCAAACCGCCGACAACGCCAGCGATGGGGCCGAAAATCGCAGACCCGATGACCGTGGCGATGTCAACCAGATTGCCGTTGCCGATCTGGTAGCCGCCGCTGATGCCCTTCTGAATGCCGTAGCCAGCGAACGCATTCCCGGCCATGCCCAGTGCAGAGCCGATCTGGCCACTCAGCGCGGTTGGCTGATTGAACACAGTGCCAGTCACGTCAGCCGTTGGCGTAGACAAGCCAATCGACTGGCCAAACGAGCTGCCAGACAGCTTGGCAAACCCGTTCGCAATCGAAGCGCTCACGCTATTGTTCAAAACAGACGTGAACGAAGAAATGCTGGACGCAGACTTGAATGCCGATGCGATGTCCGATGTTGCAGACGAGATGCCGCCAGACACAGGCGAAAGCACAGCCTGAATGATCGGCTTGAGCACCATCGTCTTGAACATGTCCTCAACGGTCTGCTTGAACACCTCAGCAAACGACTTGCCAGACTCGAACCCGCGCATCAAGGCGTCCGTCAGCGACTGGTTAATCTGGTCTGCCGTCTTCGAGAAATCGTTCTGGATCACGCGATTGACAGCCGCTGATTGCTCGATGAGCTTGGCTTCATTAAGCTCGACTGTCAGTTGCAGTTTTTGCTCTTCAGTCAGGCTTCGCTTGTCAAGGTCAGCAACCAGCTTCGCGTACTTCAACTCAACCTGTCGCTGTGCAACGATCTTCTCGCGCTCCAGCGCAGTCAGACCAGCCAGCTTCAACTCGTCTTCGTACAGGCGAGACTGCTCCTTCGCCGCACGCAAAATCTCTTTGGTCTGGACAGCGGCCTCTTTGTAGTCGGCGTCCTTGAGTGCGCCGACCAGTCGAGTCTGCTGATTGACCTCTTCGCGCAAAGCCTCGGTGTACGCGCCAGACAGGCCAATGCGGTCTAGCATCTCCAATCGATTGCGCTTTTGCTCAAGCGTCAGCTCGGCGATGGCGATCTTGGAGCTTCCAAACGTCTTGTTTGCCGCCTCCTGCGCATCAGCCTGAACCTTTATGGCGTCAGAAGACTTCATCACCTCAGCGACGGATTTGGCGTAGTCCTCGGCCATCGACCTGGCGATCTTCGCCTCATCCTCAGCCTGACGGATGCCAATCGCTTTCTGAGCGTTGATCTCGGCCTGCGCCAGTGCAATCAGCTTCTGTGCGCGAACGGTATCGCTCAGAGTTCCGTTCAGCTCTTGCTGAAGACGATTGCGCGTGCGCTCGTCCTCGGTAATTTTCTTGGCATTGTCGCCAACGACTTCAAGCTCTTTGGCGTATGCGTCCAGCTCAATCGACCGAGCCTTCAGGCTGGCGATCTCCGATGCCGAGCTACCGGCCTGCTTGCGGTTGTATTCCTCGCGGAGCTTTGCGATTCGAGCTTCGATCTCGGACTCTGATGCTTTTGCTCGCACGCCGTCTGCGCGGATGTTCGCAATTTCGCGCTCCAGCTTCTGGGCGTCAGACAGGAACTTCAAGCCGTCCTTGTCCCATTCAGCCTTAGCCTTGACGATGGCGACCTCTTCGGCTCGCATGGTCGTGCCGCGGCGAATGTCGGCCAGCGTGCGAAGGGTGATCGACTCGCGCTCCTTCAGCAGCGCGATCTCTTCCTTCAAAACTTCTGCGGCGCGGGACTCGCCTGGCACGTTTGACAGCGCATCCTGCTTGACAGAGATGATGTTGCGCACACGCTGAAGATATGCGTCTTCGCCCTCTTCGCGACCGATCTGCTTGACCGCATCCACAGCACCGCTGACGGCATCCTTGACCTTGAGCCACGAACGCTCCACCAGACCAAGCTGGCGCGTGATGCCTGCCGCACGCTCATCCAGCGTGTCAGCAAACGCTTTCTGAGCCGCAGAAGCAGCCTCAACCGTCTTGCCCTGCTCCGTCAACGCCTTGATCTGCTCGTAGGTCGAACGGGTGAGATAGTTCATCCCATCGTTGAGCTTCAAAGTGGCCTGCAATGGGTCTTTCGCCAAGTCGGAAAACTGCTTGGCCGTGTCGCTCACAGCCTGCCCTGTGGCACGCTCGAACTTGATCGCGGCAGTCGCAAATTCCTGCAAATTGCCAGCCTGAACCTTGGCTGCGCTCGCGAATGCTGTCAGCGCCTCGGCTGCGTTTCCTTGCGTGCCAGCGACCTGTGAAATGGCGCGTGCCATGACGCTCATCTGGCTGGCCGTCACGCCTGCCGAGCCACCTGTCAGGATCAGCGCCTTATTGAACTCTTGGGCCTCTTTCGAGCCAGCGAGATAACCGTAAGCAACCGTGCCAAGCACAGCAGCGACAGTCGTAAACGGATTGACCAGCCCAACGACATAGCGGCCCAGAGCCTGCGCAGCCGCGCCTGCGGAGCCGAAGATGTCACGCAGCTGACCACCTTGCTGCAACAGCACCGTCAGCGGAGCTTGCCCGCCTTGGAGCGACACAACGATGTCAGTGAACTGAGCCGGAACCTGGCGCAAAGCAGCGGCTGTTGCCTTTGCGGTATTGCCGAACTGGTCGAGTTGCTTGCCAGACTGAACGAATGTCTGCGTGCTGACTTTCTGAGCCTCCGCGATCTGGCGCTGCGCCGCTTCAACCTTGCGCAGTTCATCCAGCACCGGACCATAGATCTTCGGGTCGGCCCCTTTGAGCGAAGCCATTTGCTCGAAATAATCGGCAGTAGCCTTGCCACCGGCCTTCATCGCCAAGGTCTGGCGCTGGATGGCTGCAACAATCGTATTGCTTGCGCGTTCCTGGCGTTTTGCCGACTTATCAGCCTCTTTGTCAGCCAACGCAAGCTGGCTGACGTATTCCTTGACGGATACGCCAGCTTCCTTTGCACCCTTGACAATGCTCTCGTGATTCTTGGCGACACGGAACGCCTGTTCCGCCATCGCCTTGGGCAATTCAGCAAGCGCCGCCTTGCTCTCCGCAACGCCTTGTTTCAGCTCTTCGGTGCTAAGGCTGATCGACGCCTGGATCTTTGGGGTTTGAGTCATGCAGCACCTAGTCGTTTTGCCGCATTGCGTCCAAAGCGGCTGATTCCATTACACGGATGTCGTCAAAATTCTGACTCCACTCGTCCTCTGAGCAGCCCATATTGTCCAGCAATCTGAACAAGACGTTGTAGTCCAATCCTATGGGCCCGCCCATGCCAATCCGCCATTGTGTGGCGATTGAGATAAACAGGCTCACAGTTTGCCAGTTTTCCGGCCAAACTTCAACCGTCTTGTTCGTCGAAAACGCCGCAAGCGCTGCGGCAAATGCGTTACGCTCGGTTTCGACCTTTTCTTCTCGCTTGTAGAGCGCCGCAGCGCTCTCCCTTAGTTTCCCAGTCGGCCTTCAGTGACAGCCGAACGATATGTGTTCATGATGGCCAGAGCGGCCGCAGGCACCTCGTCGCACATCTGCTCAACGTTCTGCTCGTTGAAGTCAACGTCCAAGTTCCAGCCATCGCACACCTGCATGATGTATTTCGCGTTGGTCTCTTTGGTGCGCTCCAGTGCCTCGGCCAGCGAGAACTTCTGAGCGTCATCGCCCGAGCCAGACTGCTCCACGCCAGCATCATCCATCAAGCCGTCGATCAACAAACCAAACTCAGAGCGAGTGCGGTAAATGAACGAGATCTCGACAGTGCCTTCGCCGCCTTCAAGCATGGGGAACTTGACGACAGATTTGAAATTCTTCGGGCGCTTGCCCAGTACGATCTTTGCCATGTGTCTTCCTTGGGTTTCACAAATTGGAGATGTGATTGTAGCCCAGCAAGTTTGCATTTGTGAAGTTCACACAAATAAAAAAGGCCCCCGAAGGAGCCTTTCAGTCTGCGTGAGCAGATCAGCTTGCATATGAAATGCTTCTGCCCAAAAGGGTAAGAGCTGCCGTGACAGAGTTTGCCTGGTTCACGTTCAGCGATGGAGCCTCGGACACGGACATGTAGCCGTAGCCGTAGGTCACAGCGCCACCGGACAACACCATCTTGAAGGCCACTTTGGACAGCGTGCGGCTGATGTCCAACATGGTCTCATAGTTCGCGTTCGATGGATCATGGCCCAGAGTCAGCGTGATGCTGGTGGCGTTGAAGCCGGTAGGGATGTTGATCGCGTTACGGCGAGCGATGGGGTTGATGGTTGTGAAGCGAGCGTCACCACCAGAAGTCGCCACGGTCAAAACCTGTGGGATTTCAGTCCATGCGCTAACCAGTGCGGCAGAGCCAGTACCAGTGCCAGCGGCATAGAAGTTGGTGTCGGTCGTGTTCAGGCCCAACAGGCTGAAGGTGTCAGCGGTAAGCTGGTCAACCTTGTACACGGCGTCAGTTGCATCTTCCCAACCAGAGGTCAGGACGATTTCGTTGCCGTCGACAAAACCGTGGCCAACCGAAGTGGCGACGGCAGGGGAGGCGTTGGTCAGAGCAGAAATGGTTTTCGCGGTACCGAAGGTACGCGAGAAGTACATTTTGCTACCTTCGGGAAAGTAGTAACTAATAATAGTTCCTTTTCGGCGGTTGTCCACCGATAATTGCGAACCCTTTCGGGCAGAAACCACCTATGAAGTGGTGGTGGGCCTTGCCATTTCTGGCGCGGCAGGTCACCCCGCCTATCATAATTTTATACCTCGATTCCAAAGATTACAAGGTGCATCCATCATGAAGTCTGCGCTTGGCTAAAACATATGCCTCATGAGCCTGTTCTGGGGTCTCATAACTGCCAACATAGACGGTTCGATAATTCACCGTCAACTTCGCAATATACCGCCCATTCACAACGGTGACACCAAGAAGGCCAGAGGTATTTCGCTTCGTTGGCTTTCGTTGATTTTGTATGTTTGTTTTGTGGCTAACCTCACGCAAATTCTCAATCGAATTGTCGCCTCGATCACCATTGATGTGATCAATGTGCAGCTCTGGCATCGATCCATTCACATACATCCAAGCGCACCGGTGCGCAAGGAACTTCTGGTTCAGCAAGTTAATGAGCCGATAGCCTTTCAGTCTGTCGTAGCCAGGCGTGTCGGCCCTGTCGCCAATCCTGTACCGCGAGCCGAAGTTGTAGTTGTGCGTAAAAACCCCAGTGACTGGATCGAAAGAAAGTCGATCAATCAGGTATTCGCGAGTTAGAATTGTCTTAGTCATGCCACGTTCCTTTTAAACGATGATGTGATGAGAAACCCAGTGAGGCTTGCCGGCCCTCTGGGTTTCGTTATTTTACGCCTATCGCGCCCCGCGCACAACAAAATCCTGAATCGCGCCACGCAGGCCAGTGTCTTCGTCCACGGTGGTCATCATCTCGGACTCAGGCAGCGAGCTGAATGTGCCAGTGTTTGTGCGCATCGCAGCGTCAACGGCAAGCATCAGCGCCGTAGTGGTGGCACGCGACTCAGACCACACATTGATCTGGAACACGGCCTCGCGCATATTCGGGACTGTTGAGTTCAGCGGTTTGATCGCGCGACCGCCAATCTGCTCGTACGTGATGAACGGCTTGGCCGTATTGTTCGGCGCGAAGTCTGGGTAGACGTTCGGGCAAAGTGTTTTCAGCAGGACGTAGACGTTTGATTCGATGCTCACAGATTGCCCAGCCGTCTTGCAACGACTGCCTCCATTGCAACGAGTGCATCGTTGCCCTTGTTGATGATTGCAGGCCGAAGAAATGGCTTGCTGCTCTTTGCGAATGGGCTCATGCCGTATTCGACAAACAGGCCGTATGGAGCCTTGGTCATGTTCCAGCTGACATGGTACGTGGCCACAGTGTCAGAAGAATTGTCCTTGGAGTACACCTGATAGATCGCGTTTTGCAAGGTGCCAGGCTGGAATTGATACCGACCAGCTTTGCTTTTGCCGTCTTTTTTGTACGATGTGCCGTAGAAATAGTGGGCCTTCGTACTCCGGCCAGCCAGCCTCTTTGCCTCATCGTAGATGACCTGCGCGCCAGCCTGGGCCGCAGGTCGAATCACTTCGTCCGCCGCATCAAGCAAATTGTCAAGCAACCGGTTCACCGACGATGTGTCGATGCTGATGTTGACGGAGCCAGAGCCTTTAGCCACCGACGGCCTCGCAAACCAAGTCCATGTAATCCTTCGACGCAGCGTCCGGCAGTACGGCCATGATCTGGTAGATGGTCGCGCCATGACGGACTCGCATTGCAGCCGTAATCCCGGCCTTGTAACGCACGCGAATGCTTGCCTTGACCGTGGATGTCATCGTGTCGGCTTTGACGGCCTCCATGCCCCTCTGGTTGCGAATGTCGGCCCAGACGGTGGCATACGTAGTCCACGACTCGACTGGCTGGCCAACCGAATCCTGCACGGAGCCGCGCTGCTCAACGATGACTCTCTGACGCAGTGTTCCGGCCTTCATGTCAGACCCCGAGCGAAATGCGATATGGATTGAGCAGCCACTTCACGCCGTATGGAAGCTCGACGAGGTTGTTGCCTGCGATCTGGCTCACAGCCTCACGGTTGGCGTACAGGTTTCCGACCTGCAACAAAACGGCGCTGCGCACAGCGTCGTCCATCACGAGGCCATCAGTGTCCGAGCCAACGCTGCTCGCGTACAGGTTGCGGCCAAGATAGTTCGCCGTGGCTTTTTCCGTGCCATCCAAATACATCTGGATGAGTGTGTCCTCGTCGCTGTGGTCAACGCGAAGATGCAGTTTTGCCTGCGCAAGTGTGGTGATGCTCATTACGGTCTCTCTTCCCAGCGTGCTTTGAACACGCCTCTGCAAGTTTGGTTGCCAACGTTGGAGATGACGATGTAGTACGTGCCAGGCGGCATCCCAATTGGGTCTTCGCTTCCACCGACCACACTCGCAGCTTTGTTGCCGCTGTTGGCCTCCATCACATCCATCAGTGTTCCGCCAGTAACGACTCCGCCGTTGTCAAGGTCAACGTGAGTCACGTAGCTCAGGTCTGGGCCGGTGGTTGTGTTCGTTCGAATTACCGGAATGTCAATGGTGAACGGAGTCGTGACCGTGCTGCCAGTTCGCAGCTCCATGCGAGTACCGCCTTCCCAGTTGTCGATCTGGAACTTCTGCAAAAACACGTCAACCGTCGAGATGGCGCGAATCGCAATCGACTGGCCAGTCGGGATCGAATACTCGTGAAACGCCATGAACTCGCGCCCAGCGAAGAATCCGGTCTGGCCAACGTCAACGCGAACGCGAGCATACGGCCCGTCTCCGTCAGTCATCAGGACGGTCGGCGGGTATGCCTCAACTCGCTCGGCGTGCGTCCCATCCTGCCGGTCTACCAGCAGTTTGAATTCTTCCTGCCAGAACTTCCAGCGAATGTTCACTTGGCTTCCTTGCGGCGACCTTTGGTCTTCGACAGTTGCTCAACCTCTGGCTCGACAGCTGCCTCTTTCGTCTCGACGAAAGCTGCATCGCCACGATCAACGAGGAACTTTGCCAGTTGGTCAGGCACATCAGTCGCCATGCCATACGGCAGGCGTCCAAACTGAGTGAGAACCGGCTTTTGGGTGGTGATGATGATTTTCATGATGGAATTTTAATTGGTTTGCACAAAAAAGCCACCCGAAGGTGGCTTTTCTGTCTGAGCTATACCGATCAGGCGGCGGTGAAGGCACCGTACAAGATGCCAGCAGGACGCTCAACACCCAGACCAAGGCGCTCTTCAGCACGGATGGTAATCAGGTTGTTGGTGAAGTCCGAATTTACGAAGCCCATTTCAATCACAGCGCCGGAGCGGTTGTAGGCGACGGCCGACTGACGCAGGGCGCCGATCAGGAAGTTGCCAGCGGTCATGTGGTTCGACAGAACGACATTCACGCCAAATGGGTTCAGACCAGCGGCCATGCCAGGCATACCGTACAGGTACTCGCCCTTGCCACCAGTGTAGGTCTCGCGAGTGCGCTCCATTGCGCCCCAATCGGCTGGGTTAACGATCACGGTGTCGGGAGCGTTGCCGGTAGCCCACAGAGCGTACTTGGCGCGGTTGATTGCGTCCACCAACAGGTCGCCAGAAGTGGCGGTGTAAGCGGTGAAGTTGCCAGTGTCGGTCAAGCCCGAGATGTTTGGAGCAGTGCCGTTGCCGTTCAACAACTGAGCGTCGATGCGCTGGGCCAAGCCGTCGCGCAGGCGGGTCTCAATGTAGGCCACCACGGCAGGAGCGTCGGCCAGCAACTGGTTGCTGATCTTGATCCAGTGAGCAACAGTGGTGATTGGCACGTTGTACTGCTCGAAAGTCACGTCAGACTCAGGCTTGGCAGCGCCTTCGGCCACTTCAGCAGCGTCGTTCGTCCAAGAGGCTTCGCGCAAAGCGTTCACCATGTTGGTCGACACAGCGATGCTGTTCAGCACGGAACGGATGCTCAGGGGAGCAAAGTTTCCGGGGATGATGCCAGGCTTCTGGTCGGGGAACACGGTGGTGGCGCCGCCAGTCACAGTGTTTTTCACTTCGAAGCGAGCGCGTTGGATGTTGCCAGCAACCAGCTGCTTGTACTGCTCGCTCTTGACGAACTCAGCAGCGGCAGACACGGGGGCGGCTTCTTGCGAACCAGCGGTTTGCTTCTGGGCCAGCTCAGTCATCTGAGTGGACAAGCTCTTGAACTGCTCGGACAGTTCGCGGACTTCGCCCTTGACTTCGGTGTCAATGGTGCCCTTTTCTTTCAGTTGGCCTTCGAATTTGTCGATGGCAGCTTGCAGTTTGACTTCCTGAGATTTCAAACCGGCTTCGATGATGTCTTTCAGTTCCATGATGGTTCCTTTAATGGGAGTGTGGTAAGTGCTTCTGGAATAGCGCCTCGATTTCTCGCTTCGCCTTTTCTTCTGCCACAAGCTCCCCTTGCAGCAAGGACTTCATGCGTGCTACCAGTGCGCACGCCGAGTCCCGGCTGAATCCGCCTGAATCCCTCAGGGCAGACTCAATCTCACGGATGCTTGAAGCCTTCTCAATGGCAGACTTCACGCTTCCAATCTTCGCGTTGTTGTCAGCAGGCTCTTCAACCACGCTGATTTCAAGCAACTCAATCTCTTTCAGCAAGCGACGGTCTTCACCAATCATCTCGCTCTTGACTGGGTAGTAGCCAATCGACATGCCGTCAATCGCACCAAACTTCATCGACGCATACACATCGGTCGCTGTCGAGTGACCTGGCGTGAGCTGGCCTTCGACAAACAAGCCTTTGTCGTCAACAAACATGTTGCGCCACTTGCCGATGATTGGGCCATAGTGGTTCCAGCGCATACGGATTGGTCGGTCGCGGCCAGCCAGCGTCTTCGTGTAAGCCGAAGGGTCGATGGTGTCGCCATACGAGTCAACGCCACCGAACACCGAAGCGTAGCCGGAGAACGACATGTCGTCGCCGACAAACTTCAGCTCAAGAGACCCAACTCCAAGTCGTTTCGTTTCCATATCAGAATCCTTTTCAGCAGATTGTAAGGTTTCAGTGCATCAAGAACAACACCTCGTTGCGCTTGCGCCTAGTTCTGCGGGCATCCTCTGGCCCATAAACTGGGAAATCCGGCCAAACAGGCTCACGCGCACCACGCATCCGCTTGCCGCCAGAGACGACAATTGGCTTGGCCTGCACGCCCGCGGCAGCAAATGAATCCGATGATGCCTCAATCGCCTCAAACGCGCCAGAGACCAGCACAAGGCCATCGCCAGCCAGCGAATCATCGCCTACTTCCTCGGCGGCGAGAACACCCTCATAAACGCTGTCACCAGCTGACGCAAAGGTGTCGTCTCCAGACTCTTGCGCAAGCAGATCCCCATAAACGAGAACGCTGCCAGCTGCACCAAAAGAATCGACGCCATCATCCTCAGCGGCAAAAATGCCAGCGACAGGATAGAGGTAAGCAATCGGTGAATCGAAGACATCCTGACCCTCGCCTTGCTGCCTGAAATACGTGTACCAGTCCGGCAGGTTGATGCCGCCAAGGGAAAGGCCATCGCCCTCCAGTGCCGACATCGCCCCTGTGCTCATGGTGCGTGCGTGATGGCCGCGCTGTTGAGTGTGATCGTCTGGCCAGCTGTGATTGTCACGCTGTCGAGCACGATGTCAGCGCCGCTGGTGGCAACCGTCAGGCCGGAGATGACAGTCTGACCGCCGGTGGCCGTGCGAATGCGTGCCTCTGCGGCAGTGCCGCTGGCATCAGCTGTGGTGTCCGACTTCGGGAAGCCAGCAAACGTCAGAACGGCGTTGGCCACGGTTCCGGACACGGCGTCCAGCGGGATGCTGGCCAGGATTGAAGCCATGCCAGTCGTTCCGATCTCAAGCACTCCAGTGCCACCAATCGTGGTCACTACGGCCTGCAATCGGGCATTCTTCGCTGCCACAGAGTAAACAACTGCCATGTCAAGCCTCGTAGGTGATGATGGTCTTCACGATCTCGTCGTTCTCGTCGCGCTCGACGGTCTGGACGGCTCGCTTCGGATGATTGTCCACAACGGTCACGTCAGCGGGGGCAACGTTCACGTTGACCACCGGCGCGTCCTGCTTGACGTTCGCTGGCATCACGGCTTCGATGTTGACCACGGGCTCTGGCACATTGACCTTCACCTCGGTCGGAGCGATATTCACTGTGCGCTCAGGGACTGTCACATTGATGACAGGTGCGACCGGCGCAGTCTTCACCATTGAAATGTCGCGCAGGTGTTTCATACCGCGAGCCAGATTGCGGATCTCGCCAATCATCTCATCCATCTCTCCAGACTTGCCAGCCGGTGCAGGAACGACTGGAGCAGGAGCAGGAGCCGGGTCTGCAACCACCGTAGCCACAGCAGGATCAGGCTGCTTGCCCAACCCATTGATCGGAGCCATCGCGCCCTGGATCAACAGTTCGTCGCCACCATCCTTGGCTGGCAGGTGTTCAGCCGCGCGGGCTTCATTCGGCGTCATCAGGCCGTTCGTGATGGCCAGACGATACGACTCATAACGCGATTTCACGTCAGCACGCAGCAAGGCATCGAAGTCGAACTCAATTTCAACCCGGCTGCGCTCAGATGCAGTCAACAAATTTGCGTGGATGCTGGCCTCGATCTTCTCCAGAAGCGGACGCAGCGTCAGCTTGTAAAAGCCCTGCATCACTTGCTCGATGCCAGAGCCCCACACGCTCGTGCCATTGGAGTCGTTGACGATCACAGACGGCACACCGTACCAGCGGCACACCTCTGCAATCTGGAATTTGCGGCTGGCCAGCAACTCAATGTCTTGCGGCGACAGCGAGATCGCATCGAACTTCATGCCGCCTTCCAAAATCATCAGGCGATCATCGGTGCTGGTCGTCAGTGTGTTGAATCGAGTGCGGATCAGGTCGCGCTGCGCATCGGTCAGCACACGGTCAATCGAAATCACGCCAGATGGCTTGGCTCCGTTGCGATAAATCTTCGTGACGGCGCTCTCAGCTGCCTGAGCAATGCCCAGCGAGTTCCGCTGGTACGCCAATGGCGACATGCCAACCGTGCCATTGCCCATGAGCTTCAGGTGCCACACGTTCTGTTCGGCAATCACAGCCATCCCAGCGTCGTTCGTGTAGTTGTAGACCAGCGAGCCATCGTCGAGCATCATGACCTCGACCTGAGCCGACATCAGCGGCATCAAACTCACAATTCGGTAGCCAACACGCTCGATCTTGCAGTATGCGTTGCCGTTGATGACCAAATTCACCAAAACCGTCTCAAGAAACTCGTTTTTGGTCTGGTATCGGTTCACTTTGCCCGAAAAAAGCACAGCAAGCGGGTGCGTATCGTAGACTTTTCGCCCATCTGGAGTCGTTTTGTAGACGTTCAAAGGCAGCGAAGCCACCGTCTCAGATAGCAATTTGACACACGCCCACACAGCAGAAAGCTGCATGGCGCTGTCATACGTCACCGTGGATGCGGAATCTTCGGAATATGTGGATGGTGTCGTGTATTGCACGCCCTTTGAACGGCGCAAACCACCCATCACCCAATTGGAAAAGCTGGCGAATAGACTCATTTGAAAGTCACCGGGTTAGACAGAAAGCTATCGAAATCCCCTTCCGTCGTGGTCTGAGGGGTCACTCCTACGGCCATCGCCAGAGCAACCGCGCCGTCAATGCGGCCAGTGGCCTTCTGCTTATTCAGCTTTCTGTTTCCAGCCGCATCTTTTTCAATCTTAGCATTTGCCATACACATAGTCAAAACCGGATGGGCTCCGTGGGCCATTTGTTCGTTCAATAAAATCGTTTCGAGCGAGTCAATCGCAGGAGCCATGTCGCGAAAGCCCTGTCCAAACGGATTCAGCGGAAGATCGCATCCAATCGCGTCCAGCTCCTTCTTCAGCAGGTCAAAGCGCCAGCGGTCAAACGCAACCGACATCACATTGCATCCATCAAGCGCATCAGCGATCTCTTGCGCCACCGCCTCGTAGTCAATAGACGCCCCAGGCAAGGCACGGATGAATCCTTGATCCGCCCAGATGTCATACGGCGCACGGTCGCGCTTTGCACGCTCTCGCAAGCCCTTCTCTGGCGTCCAGAAAATCGGCTTGACGTGCCAGCGAGTATCGTCATGCGCGATCATGACCATCGCCGTCAAGTCGTTCCGCGCAGACAAGTCAATCCCAACGTACACCGGGCGCTCGTAGAACACCGCCTCGTCGATCTCCATGCTGTTAAGCAGCCAGACGCCACGAGAAACGAACGGAGCAGTCATCTCCACTCGCTGGTTCAGCACAAGATTGCGGAACGTCGGCTCGAAACTCGGCATCCTGGCGGCTCGGTCGGCCTGCTCTTCCACATCCTTTAGGCTGCGGAACACGCCGAGCGCAGGGTTCGCGGCGTACCAGCCCGTCCTGTCGAGCAGGTCGCAATCCTTCGGAGCCTCATAGACGTGCGACACAATGCGCGGATCTTTGCTCTCGCGTGCATCATCCAGCCAGATCGAGAATAGATCGTTGTCGTTCGGAGCCTGCGTGCTGATCGCAAACAGCATCGCGTTCTCGTACGCGCCTTGGGCCGTCACAATCGCATCGACGAAATCCGACTGCGGGCCACGGATCTGCCCCACCTCGTCCAAAATCGCAATCACCGGCGACTTGCCGTGTGCCGTCCTGCCATCAGCAGACACCGCTTGGTACTCAACGTTGCGTGCCAGCCCGATGATGCGCTTGTTCGACGGCACAATGCGCGTCACGCGAGTCAGATCGGGCGACAACTGGATCATCTTCGATGCGTAGTTGTAAACCTCAGCCGCCTGCTCACGGCTCATTGCACCAGACACAATCCGCGAGTTCTGTACAGCCTCCGGCCCGCAGATGTGAGCCAGCAACAAACACGCAATCGTTGCCGTCTTCGAGTTCTTTCGCGCAATGCTCAGATACGCCCGGCGCGTGCCGGCCGGGTTGTCGTACACATCTGTGAAGAATTTTTTCTGGAATGGCTCCAGCTTCAGCGGTTTTCCGATAAGATCGCCTTCTGAAACGATACAATACCTTTCAATGAACGCAATGACACGCTCACCTCTGGTCAGCTTCTTTTTCTTTTTTGTAGCCATCAGCTCGCCAGCAAGTCTTCGTCTTCGATTTCATCTCGCATCGCGCCAGCCTTGCGCTCGTTCTTGCGTGCCTTCACCAAGTCTTCCTTGGCTGGTCGGCTCATCACACCAGTCAGGCAGAGCGACCGCATGAGCGCCAACTCCCTGCGAGCCAGCTGCTCCAACACAGAGTGCCGAGGGTTCATGACCATCGTGCCACGCGCGTTCTCGATCACGCTGCCCTCGTACTCCAGCATCTGCGACTCTTTTTCGATGTCGGCCTGGCAGCGAGCCAGCTGGGCAGCAACCACAAAATCAGTCTTCGACCATTCGTCTCGCGCGCGGGAGGTGATGATAGCCGTCCAAAACGGTTTATCACCTTCACGAAGCCTTACATGCTCAGGCGGGTCAAAAACAGGCGCGGCAGCATTGGCCGCAGCCTTCAAAATCGAATCCACAGTGTTTGACGGTGCTTTCTTGGCCATAAAACTTTTCCTTTGTGAAATTATGCCCACAAAAACTGCGGTTCGCACTAAATTCGAAGAGACCTGCCGATGTTTGGGGTCGCGCGGGGCGACTTTCGACCCACCCCCACCCCGGCTCGGGCCGATTTGAGGCGGAAAAAAGCCCGCCAGGGCGCGTGACCGGCGGGCGAAAATGACGGGCGCGGGCGAAACCGGGCGCAAAAAAGCCCGGATTGACCGGGCATAAAAAAACCCGGCGCATTGGCCGGGTTAGCTGGGTTTTGGTTTTCTATCGTGTCGCACGCAATGCGAGCAATTCTGCGCGGTGAATTCTTGCTACTGCCTGAGACACCGTTGCCGGTTTAATCCGACATTGGGCCGCTGCCTCATTCTGCTGCATGCCGTGCACCAGGTGAAGCCGGGCCGCGATAAATGCGCCGGATCCTACCCGCATGCCCGCCAATAGGGCCAAGGCGTCGAAGTTATGGGGTTTCATGATTCAAGCGTCCATTTCTTCGATTTTTTGCTCTTGATATTCGCGTTCATCTTCGGCGGCTCTTTCGGCAATCGAATCAGCGGCGTATGCGGCATCTTCGGCGGTATCGTACAAATCAGCGTCAACGGTGGACGCCATGCCTTCACCCATTGACCAGCCCGCCAAAAAGCGGCCGTGAGGCAGTGCAACCACAATGCCGCGAATCTTGCCGCCGTCCCCGTATTCGTCGCAAAACCAGCCGGTGTGATCAATGCGAACGCCTTCCACTTCGTCGCACCACTGCCAACGGCCAAAGGGTTGACCGTCAGAGTCGAGATAAAAGCCACGACCGGTGCCCGCAGTCTCGGGGCGTGGCGCGTGGTAATACTCGCCGCAAAATTTGCGCCCCGCCCACTTTTTGCGAAGTTCAGCGGGGCCACACGCCATGCGGGCCACGTATCGGGGCCACTGGAAACCAGCAAAGGTAAATTTTTCGGTTTGTGTGTTCATGGTGTACCCTTTTGAATTTTTTCAATAGCAGAAATGCGAGAGTTTGCCCGTACATAAGCAACGACTACTTGGCCGTCAAATCTTGCCCATACCGCCCACACATTGGAAGGCAACCCCCAATAAGCGCCGCCCTTGTCATATCCATCGCCTCCGCCTTGATGCCGTGCGCATAAGCGCTTAATGCCTTGCAGATTTGCCGGGTTATCGCCGCGCCTACCCATTGGTGAACCGTATCGGCTTGAAACATCGGGAAATGGGTTAAATTGTTTTTTCATGGTGTACCCCTCAAAAAACAGCGTAAACAAAGCCGTCCACTGTCTCGCCGACAATTGACGTGTTGTCTTGCAGATAGTCTCGCACCGCATCACGCTCTTCGCCCTCATCTTCGCACTCGCTCAGATCCACCGAATAGCTCTCTGCAATAGCCCTCACCTCATCTTCAAAATACTCGCAACAAAGAGCGACAACGTCCAGCTCGATTTCTTCGCCAGTGCTCTGTTCATAGTCTTCAAGGTAAGAGAAAAGCAAGCCGATACCCTCATAAGAGAAGTTATCCAGGCGGTTCATGTCCTTGAACGCACGTTCAAAATCAGAACGGTTGATTGTCTGTTTCATGCTTTACCCCTTAAAAGTTAAAAGCCACGGCCATGGCGATAAAAAGAACGGCCAGGAAGCCGATAAGCCCAGCGAATGCCATGAGTATGGCGGGGGGCTCTTCGCCCTTATAGATTTCACGGGCTGTCAGTTGGTGACGGTCATATGAATTCATGCTTTTCTCCAGGTTGAAGCGCTTCAATCGAGCGCCTGAAACGAATTCTAGCAAATAAATTAGCCCGTGCAAGCATATTTTTATTGCAAAACCCTAGTATTTATTTATCGGCGCTCGAATCCCGATAGGATTTCACAATTGCAGCGTGATGCACTTGCCAGGCGCGTGATTTCCGGCTTGGTTGATTGACAAGCGATTGACGGTGAAACCCAGCACGCCGGGCGATTGACGGCGGGCCAGGTCAAACAATGCCAGGCCAAGCCACTGGCGACGCGCTGCAAAACTGGGTTTTCTCGCTCACAGTATGCGATAAACCGTTACAAATCAATCACTTACGGCGGTTTTGCAAAGTGGATTCGAGCGTAAGTTTCACGTAAGAATTGTAAGTTTCACGTAAGTTTTGTCAGTTTCGCTGAAAAACACGTTTCCCAAGGCGCACCCCCACCCCGTGGATTTTTTGGGCAAAAAATGACTGCCTGATTCTGGCGGAGGAATTCCAAAGAATCCCAAATTCAGCCAACCACTCACCAGCCCTGTGGGAACCCGTTCTCGTCAATTTTTCGTTTCGGAGTTCCGCCGTTTTCGATGATCTGTTTGTCAACCGAGTGGCAGGTTGAGCACAGCGATTGCAGATTTGAGGCGTCCCAGAACTTCTCCAGATCACCGCGGTGGGGCTCGATGTGATCGGCCACTGTCGCTGCTGTAACGATTCCACGCTCTTTGCAGAACCGGCAAAGCGGCTCTTTTTGCAGCTGCTCAAGCCTCAAGGCTCGCCAGGCCTTGAATTGGTACATGTGGGTGTGTTTGCTCATGCGTATCTGGCGAAGTCTCCGTGCAATTCAAGCCTGATTGCCTTGTTGTGTTGCTTTGCTTCGTCAATGTCATAAAAGAACTTCCTCACCAGTAATCCGCTCTTCCTGACGCTTGACACCCACCTTCCACTTCTCTTGTCAAAATGAATCCCCTTAAATCCAGATTCATTGTCATAGCCAATTCTCCGATTGCAATTGTTCTCCGTTGGAGTTGCAGCGCGAAGGTTTGATGGATCGTTATTCATCGGATCTCCATCAATGTGGTCAACATAAACTGGAAGAAAGCCATGCGTCATCAGGAAGACGATCCTGTGCGCATAAACAACTTTACCAAGGACTTTCAGCCTGACGTATCCAAGATCGTCATACGAGTCCATTGTCCGGACTTTTCCGTTTGAGAGCCTCCTGTGCAGCACTCCGTCAACGACAAAAAACTTTCCAATAAGATAGTCTTGTGTGATTTCCATAAAAACCTCATTCTTGGTTCGCATTCCTAAAGGTTGTGGCAGGCAGGGAATGAATCTGCTTTTCGCTCCGTCGAGCTATCCACGGGCCTATCATACCCCCACAGTCTGTAAGTTTGCCGTAAGAATTGAAATTTTCTTGTTTGTAAGAGTTTTTTGTTTTGTTTGCGTTTCTTATGGGCGAGGTTCGCAGTTCATCGCGCCAGCTTGTAACCCGGTAAATTGTTGATTTATAAGGTGTTTTTTGCCATTTCCAGAGAGGTTACGAGTGACTCTGACTCCGCAGGCCGTGGCGGGGCGCTGGCCAGCCAGTGGAGTCTGGAGCCACTGCTCGGACCCTTACACACGTTTTCTGTATATAACCTGTATATACTTGTAACTCGTAACCTCAAGTATAGAAAACCCAGTAACCATGCGGGTTGCAGCAGGTTACATGTGAAGTTTCCACTCCGAACCTCTTGTAACCCGGCGAACCTCACCTGGTGTCCTCCAGCAAATTGCGCAGCGTCTCGTTCCATCCAGCTCCAGACCCGATCTCGGCATCAGCCCTGACCCAGACCCTGTGTGTGCCGCGATCCCACTTGACGATGCCTGCCTGCTTGTAATGCAGCGCCTGAAGCGCAATGGCCATCCGGCTGGTGTTGAGGCTGGTTCGCTCCAGATTCATCATCAGATCGTTCAGGCAGCGCGTTGAGATGATCTCAGTGCTTACCCCCCGCCCACCTATTTCGATTGCCTCGTGCGCCGATTGAACCCACTCTGGCACGCCGCCTTTGACCATGGCCATCTTCGCGTCCGTTGTCTTAGGGCCGGCATGACGGTCGAAGGCTGACAGATCGATGCTCATGAGCCAGCCACGGATGACCTCTGGGAAGCCCTTGATGGCGTAATCGTTCAGTTTTGCCCAGTATTCCTGCCCGAATGTGGTCACGACCTCGGCTCTGTCTTTGAAGCGCGTAAAAAACACGCCCCAGCGCCGGTCATGCTCGTCGATCGCCAGCGCGTCCTTGAAGTTGGATAGGGCCATGTAGTTCTGGGTGTTGACTACGTTTCGGCCATCGCGGCCTTTGGCCACCACGTCGATCACGTCGTTGGTGATCAGTTCCTTGAGCTTGTTCATGAAATCGTGGCGGCTGTGGCCTGGCGCACGGATTTCCTCGAACACGGCAAGGCATGAGCCCTCGGCCCACGAGTTGAACTCGGAGCGCGTGGCCTGCATACCGACGACCTTGGTGTGTTTTGCGCCCATGGCCGACGCCATCATCTTGGCCAGCACGGTTTTGCCGTCGCCTTGGATGCCGACGATGATTGGAGCCCAGAGGATTTTTTTGCCTGGGTTTTGGACGTTGTGGGCCATAAACATGAGGACTTCGTGCCAGTCGTTGGGCAGGATGTTCTGGATGTGCTCAAGGCAGATCTTCCATGCGTCGTGGGCTTGCCAGTTGGGGTCAACGTCAGGGATTCCGCTGTCGTTGTAGGTATTGAGGTAACGGATTCCATCGATCTCGAAGATCGGGTCGCCGTTCCACATCGTTGGCAGGTACATGGTGTTGTGAACCACGGGTGCGGCCAGGTCTTTCATGAGGAAGTTGGCGGCATTCGGTTTCTTGCCTGCGACCTCGGGCATGTGGCTGGCGAACAGGGCCATGTGGGACATATTGAACGCCTCGACAGAGAGCTGGCGCATGGTCTTGAGGTGGACGAACATTTTCGTTGCCTCGACGTAGACCCATTGGCGGGCCATGTCTGCGAATGCCTCGTGCGACAGGTCTTGCGTGCTTGGGCTGGCCGGAACAGCCTGTGTCGTTGCAACGATCTCGCCTGTTTCGGGGTCTACGGCCTCATGGATGGGCTCAGGCTGCGTTCTTTGAGCTGGCGCAGGGATCTGCCTCTGCTTTGCCTCCGGAGCCTTCCTGGGCTGAGTTTTGCCCTTGCTGAAGGCACTGTGCAGTGTTGAGTCGATCTCAGGCGGCAGAAGGCCGATGGACTCGGCTGCGCTGGCCAGAGATGCCCATGCCATTTGCTCGTTGAGTTCGCCTGCGCCGACGAGCTGTGCGATGCTGAAGGCTTCTGTGTTGAGAGTGTTGTTGCGTTGGCCTGCGCCAGCGGACTGGATTTTCTGGATGGCGCTGTCGAGGGCGGTCATCACGTATTTGCGATTTCCGGATCTGGCTGGCACAGAGGCTGGCTCGGGTGATTGAGCTGGCGCTGGCTTACGCGGCTGCTCAGAGATGATGACCGGCTGGAGAGCTTCAAGCATTTCCATTGTGACTGCGCCGCCAACGGGCTCTGGCACAGAAATGATCTGCGACCTGCGATGCGGACGCTCTGGCGTGTCATGTCCCTTGCGCGACACAGTTCCATAGAGCTTGACGATGCGAGCTGCGTTGTAGACGACTGTGTCGACCTTTGCCTGTGGCGTGCTGTGGTCGCTGGCCAGCCTCTTGAGGAAACCTTTGATGGCCTCTGTGACTTCCGGTGTGTTCGGCAGATCACATGGTAGGAGCAGGTGGTAGCCGTTGCCCGAGTCTGCGAAGAATGGCTCTGGAAACGCGAGCGATTTCAGCGTTGTGGATATGCTGTTGATAACGCTGTATGCAGCGGCCTTTTCCTCGTCCGTGCTTGACGTATCCGCTGGCCTTTCCGGGTCAACGTCGATCAGGATGTAAGTGCGTCGCGTGATGTCGCCGTCTTTGGTGAGCTTGCTGGTGTGGCCGCGCTCTGCGTACGGGTGGCTGGCCAGTTTGCCTTCGGATACGGGGTTGAGCGTGACGTAGATGGCCTCTGCGCTTTCGTCGTGGCGCTCGATCAGGTCGATGATTTTTGAGCCTGAGCCTTTGCCAAAGAACCAGCCGGACATTGTGCCGTTGGTTTTGATGCGAATTTCGATGGCTTCATGTGACCGAAAAAGCGACTTGAATGTCGCTGTTATGAGTTGTTTCATGGTTGACCTTGCCTTGACCGAGTTGATACAAAAGACGGCGGCAGGAGGTGGTCAATCTCTTTTCGGTAGCTAACCTAGCCGTGTCTCAAAAACTATATCACAGATGTGAAGCGATTTATCGCATCGTCATTGTTTTTTCTTGTAGAGTTTCCTCAGCTCTCCCTGAAGCGAGGTGAATGTGGCCGGGTATTTTGATTTCAGCCACTGTACGGTCTGAATGATGTAGACCTTGGTGATGGCGTGGCGCTCAAGGAATTTGAGCAGTGCGGCTTCATCGGGATGGCGAGCGTTTGACGTCCCCGATGAATTCAAGCATTTGCTCTGGTGATCGGATGAGTCGGTACTGGCCAGCTCGTTTTTCGAATGCGGCTTGCCACTTGACTTGGGCGTCACGTTGTTTTCCTTTGGCTGTTTTAAATTCAGGCGCGATGCAGACGGCGATGTCTTTGCCAACCATTTCAGGAGTTACGGTCACACGTACAACGGCCAGTGAGTCTGAGATGCCTGGTGTTCCCACGCGAACGATTCTGGACGGATCGTCCATTGATCGAAAGACGCCGGACTGGATGCGCATGACGAGGACATCGGGGTCTGAGCCGACGGCGATGAGGGATGCGTTCTGGATATTTTTTTCCAACACGTGGAGATTCCTTGTAGAATTCGTTTGCTTTTCATGCAATCTCCTTAGGTTGAATTATCCCCGGCGTCAAAACCGGGGATTTTTTTTGGCTTATTGAAACGGATTAGAACGGCACATCATCAGATTCGTAGTCTTGCGGCGCTGGCCGTGGTGCTGGCGCAGGACGTGGTGCAGGAGCTGCTGCGGCTGGACGTGGAGCGCCAGATGATGCGTCGCCAGCCAGCTCGATCTGAGTGACGTTGCCGGTCAGTTTTTGTGCGCGTGCGCCGTCGCGGGTTTGGTACTCTTCCATGTGGATGTCATCGACGATGACGTAGAGCATTTTGCCTTTGAGCAGGTATGGCAGCAGGGCTTCGGCGCGCTTGCCCCACAAGCTGGCTTCAACCCATTGCGAAGGGCGTTTGCCGTCTTGGTCTTTTCGACCGTAGTTGTATGCGAGCGACAGGTTGGTCACTGCCTCGTTGTTTTGCGTGTGACGCAGTTCGCAGTCGCGGCCCAGGCGGGCAAGTCCGATAAGTTGCATGGTTTTCTTTCAGTTGGTGGTTAAAAATGGTGGGCCTACTCGCTGCGTCTGTGGCTTGGAACAATTTGGTTGAACCGGCTTTCGGTCACAGCATCCGCTTTCGGCCCGTAAATCAAAAAATGTCGTCTTCAGTCTCAGCTTGAGCTGGCTCGCTCACTGTCTCAGCCACAGCTTGCGCCTGAACCGGCTTGCCAGCCAGTTGGTTCAGCGCAGCGATAGATTCGTCTTCGTTGGCTGTTCCGCTGGCACGCTGGTCGTCGAATGCTTTGGCGCTGGCTTTGGCGGACGCAAGGAACGACTCACCCAGTGTGGCTCGAACGTGCTTCGGTGTTTTCTCCCATGCCGAGCGCAGCGCGTCAACGCCACCTTCGCAGGCATTGAGGATTGTGCCGCGAGCCTGCTCGATTGCTGGATCGACTTGTTCGGCTCCGTCAACCCAGTGGCGAAGATTCATGCCGTCCTCAACTGTGACGTAACCTTGGCCTCGTCCCATAATGCCTTGCAGCTCGGCTGGGCATTTGAGCACATCCTGGCGCTTGCCTTGGTCTTGCATCATCAGGCTGACTGTGGCTTCATAGGAGAAGTTTTTTTCTTGTATAGGTTGGATGCCAAGTTTGATAGGGTCTTTCGGGTTGCTGAAGTCAACCTTTTCGCGTGCCCGTGTGCAGGCGATGATGTGCGCAGGGCATTGCAGCATGTACGTCATGAATCGCTTGTGAAGGCGCTTGGCGTTTTTCCAGTCTGGAAATCTCGACTGGTTGGCAATCCATTCGCAGCCGCCTTCGCTTTCCCACTCGTGCGAAACTGAGTCAATCACAATGACTTCAGCGCCAGCCTTGCATGCGGCCTCAATTGCCTCGATGTAACGATCTGGGCTGAATGGCGCGTAGAAGTCGATGATGTTGAATGGTTGCGGCAGCGCGTTCGCGTACAAGCTGCCACGTCTATTCTCGGTGTCAAGTAGGACGACTTTGTCGGCATCCTTGCCAGCCAGCCCGTAGGCCAGTTGCAGCGCTGTGTAAGTCTTGCCAGACCCTGACACGCCAGACAGTTGGATGAGCAGGCGTGCGCCTGTCCGCTTTGCTTTTCTGATTTCAAAACTCATTTGCTTTCTCCTTCAATTTCCTTTTCAGCCCACACCGGTAGTGTCAGATTTTCGATGCCTTCGTGGTATGAGGGCCAGTGGTTGGTTTGCTTGCATCGAATAATTTTGTCGAGTGCGGCGCGATATTTTTTGCGTCCGAAGTCGATCATTTTTGGCTCGGCCTTGTACATGGCTGTGGCGAACGGTTCTGTTTTTTCTTGCGAGAAATAGATGAACGGAGGGTGCTGCTCGGTCTTCCAGAATGTCTGCCACACGTCGCAATAGAACGCTGCCTGGTAGTGGTAGCCGAGGTTCCAGTACGAGCGCCCGAATTCGGTTGGCGATGCGTCGTTGGTTGACTTGCCGTCGAGGATGAGGCCGTGCGGGAATTGCTCGCAAGGCATGATGGCCAGGTCGGGCCTGATCTTGAGCGTCACGCCGGATTCGTCGTCGATGAAAATCGAGTTCTCGAAGATGACGTGTTCGTGATTGAGCAGGCTGGCCAGAATGGGGTGGGCGCGAGCGACATCGACCATGCGCGTGATCTCGTTGTACTGGTCTGGCTTGAACGGAACTTTGCCGGATGCCTCAATCTCAGCGAACAGCGCCTTGCCTTCTTTGGTGCGTCGGTCGATGCCCTCTGGCAAGCAAACGTAGTCCGCTTGAAACTGAGCTGGCTCGAACACGCCAGTGTGCCAAGCTGTGCCAATGATCATTGCATCGGTTGGCTCTGACGGCTTGCGCTCTGGGTTGATGTATTTGCTCCAGTAGTGCAGAGGCGATTTGTCAATCGTTTTGAAGTGGCTACTGGAGATGCCTGCCATGGCGTGGTATTCATTGTTTGGCAGGTCTGCTGTGATGTAGTTCATGCTGTGTCAGTCCTTTGGTGTTGGTGAGCTTGCAGTGTATCACAGAATTTCACACGTGTGACAATTATTTTTTGTTGCATACTTCACAGATTGTGATATAGTTGAGGCTCCAACAACGAAAGGTGATCGTATGAAATATGTGATTGAAGTGTTTGAGGTTGACGTCACTCCGACGAACTGGACGGAGCGAAGCGCTTGGCCGCATGAAGGTTTTTTCATTGGTCGCAATGAAAACTCTGCGTATCTTGTGTCAGCGCATTCGGTGAGTTATATCGGAATGAATTTCGAGCCGATGCTTTCGAAGTACACCGAGCCAGAGCCAGTCGTAAACACAGTGACGAAAACCGAATACGTCGAGACTGGCGTGAGCGAGATGCTTCTTTTGAAAGCCATCGCTGCGGCTTCGCGTGGGGAGGTGTTGAAATGAGTGGGCGCACACCGGGGCCGTGGTTCATCTGGAAAGAGCGCGCAATGCAGCAAGAGGGGCTTGAACCCGATGAAATTGCGTTTGAATTGCTGGGATACGACGACTTCGATGTAATGTCAGGCATACCCAAAGGAGAGATCACACGGGGCAGAATCATTGGATGCCAGACGGTTGTAACGCTTGAGGCCGGTGAATTTGGCGACGATGAAGATTCTGGTCGTCTTATTGCGCTCGCCAACGCCCGCCTGATATCCGCAGCGCCTGATCTGCTGGAGGCGCTGCAAGCCATCGTCAAGTCGCTGGCCGATCAAGACGACGAAGGCATGATCGAACACGCCCAGCAGATGATTGATGCCCGCGCCGCAATCGCCAAAGCAACAGGAGAGCAACCATGAACATCATGCTTGGAAATTTGACCGTAGATCAAATTGAAAAACGTGCGGGTGTCACGTTCAGCAAAGAATTAAAAGCCTTGATGAATGCAACCCACCAACCTTCAGCAACCAACATCAGAGAAGGAGAGTGGCACTGCTTTGATTTGCCTTTCAATCTGGTAGTTGGAGGTATGCCATTGGCCGTAAAAATACACGACCATTTAAAAGTCCACGGCAGCGAATTTTTGGAGCCTCTGCAGATTTCGCTGGCCGCGCCAAAAGCAACAGGAGAGCAACCATGACAGCTTTTGATAATGGCGTAACCATTGATGCTTCTGCACCAATTGAAATGAATCATGGTGGCCCTGCTTTCCCGTGTGACCGAATTCAAACGGGGAGCCATGTGGTTTGCTCTACTGGTATTTCAATTCGTGACTATTTTGCGGCCAAGGCGATGCCGTCACTGATTAAGACGTTCTCGTTTGGTGATGCAGATCCAATCGAATATGCAGATGGCATCGCAAAAGGTTGTTACGAGATAGCAGACGCCATGCTACGCGCACGCAACACAAACCAAGGAGAAAACTAATGTGGATCGCAATCATCAGCTTGACGGTAATCGCCGCCTGGCTAACGCACATCATCACGTGCTTCAGTGATGGACTGTGGGGCTTTTTAATCGCTGGAGCGATCATGTTCCCGATTGGGATTATTCATGGGGTTTGGTTGTGGGTGCGTTAACACTCCGCCCCTACCAACAAGACTTGGTCGCAGAGATTCGTAATGCGTACCAGTCTGGCTACAAAGCACCGCTGGTCGTTCTATCGACTGGCGGAGGTAAGACCACGATCTTCGCGTATGTGACGAGCAATGCGGCATCCAAAGGCAAGTGCGTGTATTTGCTGGCGCACAGGGCAGAGTTGGTCAAACAGATCGCTGACACGCTGGCCAGATTCAATTGCGGCCATCAGGTGATCGCTCCCGGCCCGATTGTCAGGCAGTGCCAGATCGAGCAGTTCAAGGCATACGGTCGCACGTTCGTTGACAGCGTTTCAAAGGTGTTCGTGTGCAGTGCGCAGACGCTGGTTCGTCGGCTTGAGAAGATGCCGCACCGGCCCGATCTGATCGTGATTGATGAGAGCCATCATTTGGTTGCTGGCAACACGTGGGGCCAGATCATTGCGCACTTCAGTGACGCCAAGTTGCTGCCCGTGACAGCCACTCCGATTCGAGTGGACGGCAAGGGTCTTGGAGCTGGCCAGGGTGGTTTCGCAGACACGATGGTTCAGGGGCCGACGATGCGCGAGCTGATAACGGATGGCTTCCTGAGCCCGTATCGGATTTTCGCGCCCCCAACTGCGCTTGACCTGTCATCTATTCGAACGCGAGCTGGCGACTATGCTAAAGACGAGCTGGCAGAAGTCATGGACAAGCCCGTCATCACTGGCAGCGCCGTTGAGCATTACCTGAAGCTGGCCAGCGGTCGCCGCGCTGTGGCGTTTTGCGTCTCGATTGAGCACGCGATGCACGTGGCTGCTCAGTTCCGCGAGGCTGGCGTGCCAGCAGAGCATCTGGACGGAACGATGGATGCGATTGAGCGCGACAAGCGGATCAAGCAGTTCAGCGCTGGCGAGATCATGGTGCTGACATCGGCTGACCTCATCAGCGAAGGTTTCGATTTACCCGCAATCGAAGTCGCCATCCTATTGCGCCCAACTCAGTCGCTGTCGCTGTACTTGCAACAGGTCGGTCGTGCGCTGCGGACGTTCCCTGGCAAGACGGAGGCGATCATTCTGGATCACGTCAATTCGACCATGCGTCATGGCCTGATTGATGAAGAGCGCGAGTGGAGCCTTGAGGGTCGCAAAAAGTCGCCAAAGAAATCATCAGGCGGCGACGAGGAGGATGTCAAGGTCAAGGTCTGCCCGGAGTGCTTCAGCGTTCACGAGCCAGCGCCAGCTTGCCCGACTTGCGGCCACGTGTACGAGATCAAGGCAAAGAAGCTGCAAGAGATCGACGGCACGCTGAAGGAAATTGAGCAGGCTGAAATGGAAAAACTCCGCCGCCAACGCATGATCCAACAGGGTCAGGCGCAGACGGTTGAAGAGCTTGTGGCCCAAGGCATGAACAAGTTCCGCGCCGCGAAGATCATCGAGGCCAGACTGGCCAAGCAGGAGCTCCAGTTCGGGATTTTCGAAATGCTGGACAAGATCATGGTCAAAAGTGGGTTCGGGCCGTACCAGACGTGCGGATTTACGCGCCACGACATCTTGAGAATGAAGCCAAAACAGCTCAAAGAACTTTCGGCTACAATCACGTCTGTGAACCAAGGATACCTCTCATGACGCTCGATCAGGCCATTACTCACTTCAAGTCTCAGCGCAGGCTGGCGCAGGTGCTCGCCGTCAATGAGTCATGCGTGTCCAACTGGCGAAAGCGCAAAGGCATCCCGGCCATCCAGCAATTGCGCATCCAGAAGCTCTCGCGCAATAAGCTCAAGGCCGATCTGTCGATTTTGGGCGAGTGATAGCAGGCACGCTCCTGCTATTTTTTTCGATCAATACTTCACATTTGTGATTTTTGTGATAGGATGCGTTTCATGACTGACAACGATGATTATCTGGCCGAGCTGCACGAAGAGCGATTCCAGCGAAGACGGCACAACCGGCTTATGCGATTGCCGCCTGGACACCCGGATGAGGAACAGTTTTTAGAAGGAGAAGATGAAGATGACGATTCGACAGGAGATTGAGAAGCTGCTCAGTGAGTCGGCCATGACCGGAAACGATCTGGCTGAGGCGACTGGAGTGAACAAGGTCAGCGTGATGCGGGCGCTTAAGGGGTTGCACAACAAAAAGATTGTTCGCATCATTGCGTGGCATCGCGACGGGACGTGCGGACGGTTTGGTGGTGTTTACACAGTTGGCGCTGGAGATGACGCGCCACGGCCACAGGCAGTCAGTTCAACGCTGCGCGTGAGAGCATTTCGCGCAAAACAAAGGAGCCAAGTCAAATGATTCAGATTGATCGAAAAATCAAGCCAGTGCAATACAGCAAGCGAGTCGAACCGACCATGGGCTTGAACGATCCACGATTTAAGTGGAGCACAGGTGCTGACGTTAAAGCAACGTGGGCTCGTTTTGGTTTTAAGCCGTTCAACGCCAATGACAAGCCCGTTTGATCCAGCTGGTTGGAAGCGACCCAGCATTTTTTCGTCAGACCCAGCGTTCCGCACTGGCAAGGACGGCAGAACAATCTCGGAGAGGCAGACCGATCACCGAGAAAAACGGCTCAACGAAGGCAAGTCGGATACGACCATCGTTGTGTCAACAGACGACGAGCGACTCAGCCTTGCGGCTGATCGCGAATACAACATGCGGATGCAGCGACAAAGACAATTGAAGGGAAAGAAGTGATGGATTTTGACATTTACGAGATGATGGCGATGCGCACAGCAAAGCCAATGAGCGTTGACGACGACTTGATGCACGCAGCGTTTGGGCTTGCCGGTGAGGCTGGCGAGTTCTGCGATGCGATCAAGAAATCACTGGTGTACGACCGCGAGCTGGATCGCGAAAATTGCATCGAAGAGCTTGGCGACATTCTTTGGTATGTGGCACTGGCCTGCGCTGCTTTGGAAGTGAGCATGGAAGACGTGGCCAGCAAGAACATCGAAAAACTGCGCAAGCGCTATCCCGAAAAATACACAGACGCACTGGCTGCGGCACGATTGGACAAACATGAATGAACTCGAAATGAACGACGAAGTTCGCGCACATCCGCTGACTGCGATTTTCCGCGAGGCGGTCGAGCAGGCAATGTTCGGCAAGGGAGAGCGCCATGGCGGGGCCAGAACGCCGTTTCTCGACCAGCCGTGGGTTCACTATGCCCACATGCACGGACGAGGCTTCCTGACTGGCCAGGCGTCCAAGAAACTCGAAGAAGCGGCATCCACGCGAAGTGGCAAAGCCTTCGAGACCGAAATGTTCGGTGCCATGGTTTACATGGGCATGGCCATCATTAACGAGAGGATGAAAAATGGCAACGAGTGACGGCGGGAAAGGATCGGCACGCAGACCTGGCCAGATCAGTGACGACGCATGGGAGCGCACGTTCGGCAAGAAAAGTTGCTGCGATGAGTATTGCTCGAACTACGGCTGCAATCAGGGCCGTGACTGCCCAGCTCGCGTCGCGAAGATTGGCAAGAAAATGCAGGCGGCAGAGCCACTTCAGAAGTCGGCATACAGGCAGTACCTTGGCCGAATCTCGAAATGGATTCTGGCCTATGTCGCCGTGGTTGTGGCCATTGGCATTGCAGCTGGAGCTTCGAGTTGGCTCAACTGACATTCACCCGGCAGGCATCGGCCATTCGCATCCAGCGGATCATTGCCATGCTTGAGGCAGAGCCTACCAATGCGCACGCGCTGGCCAGGGCTCTGCCGATGAGCAAGCGGTGGGCGCACGAGTATCTGAAGCACCTGCACAGCCTGAAGCAGATTCACATCGCTCGTTGGGACAAGGAAATCGGAGAACGCGAAAAACGCCACGCCATTGAGGTCTGGGCCGCTGGAGCAGGAGAAGATGCTCCGCGCCCTCCAGCCGACGGCAGCAATGCCCGATATAAGCGAGCATGGAATGCCGTCAAGGCCGATGAAGAGCGCCACGACAGACTCAAGGCGACCAGGCGCGTGCGGCGCCGGATCAAGTCTGGCAAGCCAGAGATTGCGTCGGCATGGATCTCGAATGTTTTTTCGGCTAGGGCTTCACAGTTGTGATTTGTTGTGTATAATCGTTTCAAACATAAGGAGAAAACGATGTGGCCATTCCCACCGATAACCGGCCCAGTGCCGTGGACGCCAGCACAAGAAAAGCAATACCAGCAACAGCAACGGGCGCATCTGCCTGACGCGCCATTCTGAGGAATAAAAATGAACAAGACACCAGTGCTGCCGCAACCGTGGGCCGACACGATTGACTTCAAAGCCGAGCGTGCGCCGACCAGCATGGCGATCCGCGAGGCGATGCGAGTTGAGATCGACGGCCTTCGCAAATACATCAAGTGGCTTGAGAAAAAGCACGCACGAGATTTGCTGAAAGAGCATGGTAAGACGGTTCGCGCCAAAGAGATTCAGCGTTCTATACAGAAGTCGCTGACCAGCACCAAGCACATGCTCGCGGCAGAGCGACGAGTGCGTAAGGCTGCGCAAGAGCAAGAACGCGAAGAAGGAGCGACATACGCTGACCAGATCGCACAGTGCGCCCCGAAGACTGTTGCGACGATTCAAACTACCTGGAGGTTTCCTTCATGAGAGACACGATTGAAATGGCCCGTGAGGCTGGCTTTGTTGAGAACGCAGGAAATGTTTACGGAGATCACACAAACCTCAAAGCCTTTGAAGCACTTGTTCGTGCTGATGAGCGGAGCGTAGAGCGTGAGGCGTGTGCGAAGGTGTGTGAGGACTCTGTTCCGACCTATTTGAAAAATGGTGAGCGTTGGCTAAAAGGCCAAAACGGAAAGCCGGATGTGCGCTTAAAAGAAATTGCCCCTAACCTTGAAGCCGCCTGGGAAGCAGAGCAACTTTTAAAAAACGGTAGCGTTCTTGAAAGTTACTCAGTGCAACACCAATGTGCCAACGCCATCCGAGCCAGAGGCGTAGCCTCGAAAAGAGGAGAAACCAAATGAATATGTTGCAAATGATTGCTGAACTGCGTGGAGGCATTCCAGAGTGCTGCGATTTCTGTGGACAGTCCTATAACGACCAACGCCACCCAACTCCAGATGAAGGTGGCGAATGGGCTTGTACCGAATGCTGGAAGCGATGGGATGCAGAAGACGCTATGCGCAAAAAAGAACAAGGAGAAACCAAATGACTGAAGCATGGAACATATGGATGGCTACAAGACGATCAGTTTTTGACTCTAAACATTCCGTTTATTGCCGAAGCACGTCCGTTGAAATTGGTACGGCAAAGTGTGAAATCTGCGAAGAAACAAGGACCATTATGTCCATTGATGGATCAGGCGGTGAATATGGATCGTTTGATTGTTGCAAACCTTGTTTTGACAAACTATGGGAAACCAAATGAACACACAACTGAACGCGATAAAGCAGGCGCTGGCGTATCTGGAAGGAATACACCCCGGCAACATGACGCCAATGGCAGAGGAATACTGGAACAAAGCCATCGCCGCCATCAAGCAAGCCCTTGCAAACGAAGCCCTCGACAAGATGGCGGAGAACGCAAGGGAGCTGGGGTTGGACTATGAGCCAACACCTGTGCTGTATCAATTGCCTGACGATCTATACGACAGCAAAGACTGGAAAGTAGGTAGCTACGCAGAGCGTGTTGAGTGGCTGCACACGATGTACGAAGCGAAGAAACGTGAGCTTGAATACTGCTTGGACGCAGCACCTGTGCAGGAGCCT
>JACCDQ010008648.1_pt1 | contig 40506 bp, 34 predicted proteins | sample 7446031 | NCBI WGS metagenome assembly JACCDQ01 (sample SAMN15323442, study PRJNA562643) | freshwater metagenome | isolation source: river surface water | place: USA:Blue River Watershed | collected 2017-08-17 | reverse complement strand
CATTCCCAAAATCCCCCACGGGATTTGTCATCGCCCAAATGTCTGAATTGTGGTGGCACACCCAGCCCGGCATGTTGTAAAAAGTCTGCGCCGTCACGCGACCCGTCTTTTCTAGGTTCTCGAGAAAGCCTAAAAACGACTGATGCATTTCGGGGAGGTTGGTGTTTTCGGCCAACCAATAATTCTCCTCCGCATTGATGTTCATCGTATAATTACTGCTCCAAGGTGGTTGGATGTGTGGATTCCACAGGCCTTGCAAGTTGGCAGGCACCCCCGGCGTCCGGGAACTACTGATTAACAAATACCGCCCAAACTGAAAGTACAACGTCTCCAAATACGGATCATTTGCTCCCGTAGCGTAGCGACGCAAGCGCTCGTCCGTGGGAATATCCGTTGCCTGCGGACCACCCAAATTGAGGGAAACACGCTGGTAGAATTTTTGGTAATCTGCCTGATGACGAGACTTTAGTTGTGCCAAAGGAACTTGACTCGCAGCCTCTAATTGCTTTTGTGCAATCAAATCATCGTTCAAACCTTCTTTGGATGGACTCTTGTCAAAGCCATTGAAACTCGTGGCTAGAGAAACTAGCACAACCGCTTCCGTTCCACCGCTAAATGAAAGGGAAGAATCGGTCCGGGAGACGGTGCCATCTGCCGACTGGATTAAGACGTCCGTCGAGAAACGGGTCCCTTGATCTGGGCGAAATTGGATCGGATTATCCTTTTTGCGAATGTAATTAGGATCCGCCCGTACCGGTGCGGTGCCGTTGGCATGCAAATGATTCACCGACGAGTGAATCGCGTATTTCAATTTCGAGTCAAAACGAATGCGGAAGGCTAAAGTCCCTTTTGCCGAGCTTGTCAAATGAATGACAAACACCTTATCGGGATGGGAAACGAAATACTCCCGTTTGATTTGGTGGCCTTGAGTTTCGTAGGAAACGTGTGCGGTGGCTTGGTCTAAGCTGAGATCGCGGTAGTAATGGCTCGCGTTATCATGGTCAAAATCCAAGTACAAGGTACCCAGGGGTGCATAGGACTCTGAGAATTTCCCTTGAATTTTCCGAACGAGAGAATCCGCGGCGCGGTAATTTTCATTTTTGAGCGCTTCGCGAACGGCAGGCAGATGCTTGTAGGCCTCCGGATTCATGCGGGTATTCATGGGCTCCCCGGACCAAAGTGTGATATCGTTCAGGAAGATTTTATCTGTTTTTGTTCCGCCAAAAACAGTGGCTCCCTGCTTCCCATTCCCGAGGACGAGTGCTTCTTCGAAGTATTCGGCGGGTTTGGTATACCATAATTTTAAGGGCTGAGGAGTTTGTGCGTAGCCCGTCAAAGCGAGGCCAAACAAAAGAAATAATAACTTTTTCATCGAATGTAGCATAGGTTTGATTAAGCGATTAAGGCCTTCATTTTCTGGTAGCCGTTCCGTGCGACGACAAGGGCGTCTTGCTTGTAGAGTTCTTTGTTAAATAATTCGAGGGAGATGACTTCGGGTTTAAGGAGATCCAAAATTTTCTTAATGGGTGCTTCCCCATCGCCTACGTAAATACGATCAGCGTCTGTGATTTGATCCGGTGCCAACGAGGTGATGTAATCATTCACGTGGAAAACCTCGACGGCGTCTTGGCCAACGGTATGTAGGCAGTCCACGGATGAGCCTCCTTTATAGATGTGGAAAACGTCAAGTAATAAACGAGCGGAAGGGTGCCCGGCTTCCGCGGCAATAAATAGCACATCCGCGACGCGGTTCAAATTTTTCGAGTGTCCCCACATTTCGAGTTGGGGCGTCACGCCCATCGTTACCCCCAGTTCTAAGATGACCCGATAGCGCTCCGCGGCGCGATGTAAGTCTAGGCCTGGTTCTTTCGTAGCGCCCATGGGTGGTGCGGCGGTACGGATACAGCCGAGTTGGGCCAACAGATCCATCTCGCGTTTTAATTGTTCGACCCCAGCGGTGCGAACTGTGTTATCATCCACGATCCATTGGGCGAAGCCAATGGCATTTTGGATGCGAAGACCCAAATCCGACAAACGTTTGCGTGCTTCTGAAATGCTTCCCCCTGATTTCAAATAGGCTTCCAGCGTGGGCATCCAAATCTCGCAGGAGCGGAAGCCGGCTTGGGAGCAGACTTCAAGTTCACGGATGAAGCCGAGTTTTTGGCCCATGATGGTGGACATGTTGAGCGAAAGTTCGGGTTTAGTTGCACGCGGGGCAGCTTTTACACCAGGCAGTGCCGTCGTGGAAAAAGGTACGAGCGCAGCTGCTTTAAGCAGGTTGCGGCGGGAGAAATCGTTCATAGGGGAATAGGTTTGTTTGCAAGATAAAACATTCTGAGAAAATGTATGGTATACATTCTCCTTGTTTACCTTTATGTGAAATATAATATTTTTAATAAAAAGGCGGGAATATTTAATACTTAAAATAACTTGTGACAATCAAATTATGAAAGAGTCAATCAAATATATTGTATGTATTCCAAGAGGATGTGGGTTTAATGACATTTTATGTCAAATACACGAGGCCCATAAATTCGCGCAAACCTCCGGAAGAAAATTAATTATTGACACAAGACTATCTGGCCTAGCAGATAATCTTTCTAAGTATATGACTGTAGTAGATAGTTCTGAATTAATCCAACTTCACTTAACTGATGAAATTTTAGTACAAATCAATACCATGACTTGTTTCCCAAAAGAATTTGAGGGGAAAATTAACTGGATTTTTGATCGATTTTGGGCGATTGAATCAAAAAAGATAAATGCCTGGCCAAGATTTGATTTTATAAATCGGCTATTAAATCTAATTGGATATGTACTTTTTAACAACCAAAAATCCCAGAAAATAAATAAGGTTAAATTTCTTTTAGATTTTTTGAAAATACGAGGCAAAGATTTAAGGATTGATTTGAAAAGTCAAATCGAAAACGATGCGCAAGTAATCATTCATCATATGTCTGGAGGCGGAGAAGGATCGATCAAATCCATAGGCTTATTTAGATTAAAAAATGAAATTCGTTCTAAAATTTTATCTAAAATAAAATCAATAGGCGACAAATATGATGCTATCCATATTAGGCACACAGATTACCAAACCGACTTTATCTCCTTGTTTGAATCAATCGCACCTAATCTTACAGGGAAAAGAGTTCTGATTTGTAGCGACAATCCATATGTACTACTAAAAGGAAGTGAAATATTTAAAGGTGCGGAAGTGATCGCCTTGAACCCTAAAATCGTTACTGACTTATCAAAAAACAAAGCTAGGCCGCTCCATTTTCAATGGAATTTGCCCACTGAACAAATTTTTGAAAATAACATTAACATGTTGTCTGATTTAATTGCTTTGGCAAATGCCACCAATTTATACATTGGTAAACTTGAAAATAACATATTTGATTCTGAGGTTTCGGGCTTCTCTAAGTTGGCCCTGAATTTGCATGAAAATCCCAGCTTAGTAGATAATTGGATTGGTTTAAGGTCAAGTAACGTTTAATTCCATTACATGATCTAAACCTACTAGTATCTTTTTATTATGACTAATCAGAATTGTGGTAATTTTTTCCTTTTTTAGGTAATGCAAAATCTCCCGAATATTTTGTTCGTCTAAATTTTTGTCTGGCTCATCTAAAATCAGTAATTGAGGCTTTCTCAGCAACGCCCGAGCAATAGCAATTCGCTGCCTTTGGCCACCTGAAATCATATTTCCACTGTTCCCTATTTCAGAATTGTATCCATCAGGTAACGAAAGGATAAAATCATGAATCTTACAACTACGACTAGTATTGTAAATAAATTCATTCGTTTCATCTTTAAGTCCATATATCAAATTGTCTCTTATTGACCCTGCGAAAAACATCGGATCTTGCGGGAGGTAACCTACCTTATTTCGAAAATGGACAAGATCTGATTGACTAACGTTTTTTCCATCGATAAATACTTCCCCACTCTTTGTGGAATAAAAACCTAAAATAAGTTTAATCAAAGTAGATTTTCCTGCTCCTGAATGCCCTGTTATCCCGAACATTTGACCCTTTTTAATTTCAAAACTCAGCTTTTCAAAGACAAACTTTTCTCCATAATAAAAACTTATATGTTGAAACTTAATAGATTGCTGAAACTGAATTTCAACATCAGATGAATTTTCTACATTTTCATTATTTAATATTTCATTCAAGGAGGTTACGGAATTCCTGCCTTCTAATAGTACTGGGATAAAAGAAATCACCGTTTTCATGTGAGAACTAGCCAGATTCAAAATCACATAATAAGAAACCAATGATCCAGGTGTAGTTATTCCATTGATGATTTGCAATCCCCCCAACAACAATACGCCAAATGTCCCCACTAAAAATAGATTTCCTTGAATTGTAGTAAAAGCACTTGCATAGTAAGCAACCTGCTTGCTTGATTGCTTCAAATTTTCAAGAATCTTCTTTTGATTTGCATACTCTATTTGTTGGGCCCCAGAAACTTTAATTAACTCGAAAAATTTTAATATAAATGTTGCCCCTTCTGAAAATTTCGAAAAATCTATATGGAATTGTTTTATAGTCAAGTCCAATTTTTTACTTACCGTCTTCCCTGCAAAGTAGAGTATGGGGATGACGAGCATTAGCGCGAGTGATAATTGGAAATTCATGTAAATCATTACGCCAGAAAGACTGATAAAAACAAAGAATCCGGGTAATAGCTGGGTCAAAAAAGCAGCAAGCATATTATCAACTCGTTCGGTATCTTGAACGACCTTGACTTGGATATCGTCTAAATTTTCATTCAAAAAATAACTAGAATGCAAAAATAATATTCGGTGAATGACCTTAGTTCTAAGGTCAAAAATAAAAGACTTGATGACGGAAAGTGTCACATGTCTATTCAGTAAGATAATAGATGTATTTATCAACAAAAGACCGAATATTCCTGCAATTCCTTTTAGCAAAAGTTTTGAATCAGCTTGTATGAACGCATGTTCAAAGACATATTGTATGATAAAGCCAACTGGTAATAGAATCAGGGAATTTATCACCGACAGCATTAAGCTGATGGTAATTCTTTTTTTGTCAAACTTAAAAAATGCATTAAAAATTGAGAATTCCCTTGACACGATTTCGTTTAGCTATTGATTCACAAATATGCTTTAAAAAATGGAGAATTGAGTACTTTTGATTTTCTACAACCACCAACAAATTAGAATGCAAAATCATGCCATATTGGTTAGTGTTATTATCCCATTTTATAATGGGGCTAAATTTATCAAAGATGCCATCAATAGTATATTAAATCAAGGAGTTGAAAATATTGAAATTATATTGGTGAATGATGGATCAACAGACAATTCGGTTGAAGTACTCAATGAGATTTCTAATAATAACATCCGTCTGATCCATCAAGAAAATGCAGGAGCTGCAGAAGCCCGCAATAATGGCGTTCGACATGCAATTGGTAAATACATTGCTTTCCTAGATGCAGATGACATTTGGGAAAAGAATAAACTCAAGCTGCAATTGGAGGTAATTACATCAACAAGTGCTCCAAACATGGTCTTTGGGCACGTTTGCGAATTTTTCGATCAATCCTTGCCTAACTACCAATCACTACAATCAACGGCCAAGACGTTTGTGGGCTACAGCCCAATAGCCATGCTCATCACAAAAGAAGATTTTTTATCGGTTGGCGAATTCCATGGCCAATGGAAAGTAGCTGAATTTATCGATTGGTATGACCGAGCAAAACATGTGGGGCTTAGTGAAGAAGTCCTTCCCAATATTGTTGCGAATAGGCGCATTCATGCAGGCAATTTGAATAGGCTGGAACGTCCAGATAGCAAACAATATGTGGCTGTATTAAAAGCCGCATTGGACAGACGGAGAAATAGCCAAAACTAACATAAGATGAATCCCCCATTGAATTTTTCTATCCGACAAAAAATCCCTTTTGGTGAATTAGTATTCAACTTGAGTCAAGAGGAAATAGCCATCTTGCAATTAATTTCGTGTGAAAATGAGGATGCCCTTCCCCATTGGATTAAACTTTGGGAAAATGTTAGCGATTACGAGGATTTACTGTTCTCATGCAAAGAATTAATGCCATCAGCAGTACATAAAATTCAATCATGCTGCGATGAAAACACGTGGAAGAAATACATTCCCGCACAAGCGGATTTTTTAGCTGGACTACCCCGATTTACTTGGACGAAAAATCAATATATCATCAACCAATACAAAAAGATAGCTAGTGCATTAGAGGACGCTCAAATAGAATTTATCGCATTAAAAGGCGTTTGTGAAATGCTGGATGGAAACACGTTAGCATTAATGCGAACCTCACGTGATATTGATTTATTAATTCATGAAAATGATTGGGAGGCCTGTAAAAATGTATTTGAAAATTTAGGGTGGAAATCCGCTAAAAAACCCGAAGAGCTATTTTCTATTTCAAATCCCATTAAACCTCATGCAGAAACTTTTTATAGCGAAGAAAGAATCTTTGACCTAGATGTACATTTTTCAGCCATTCCAGGGCCAAAATCATTTTCACGAAAATTTACATCAGAAATATGGAGTAGAAAAGTTGCATCTGAATCAATTCCTACGTTATATATTCCATCCATCGAAGATCGATTTTTAATAACAATCGGAAATGCAACCAATTTACATAATTGGAAACAAGGTCATACAAGTAAATATGTATTTGACTTGTTAGCAATATCAAAAATGATGGACGCGAAACAACTTGAAAATGCACGAATATATGGAATAAATGAACTTAATAATGGTGATCTTATCGCTCAATATCTGACACTTGTACAAACATTTCGTAATAAAAACATTTCATCAGCGAATAGGAAATATTTGATTAAAAAGGACATTAGCAACCAATCAATTATTCATATTATTCGAATACAAATTATAATTCAATTGATAAAATTTATGATTGTAAGAGGTCAAAGCATTCATATTGCTTTATATATTCTAACTAGAATTTTGAATAAAATTTATTCTAGAATTAATGCTATAATGAATCCAAAGACGCTAAAAAAAGCAAATGTTCAGGAGCTGTATCTGCCAAAACAATTTTCGATACACTTATTCGCTAAATAAATTATTTCAATGCCTCTCTATGAACGATAGCATCATATAAACTCAAATATTTTTCAGCTACCACCTCATTAGAAAAATTAGCCAGAACCTTTTGTCGACCAAACGCACCTAAATCTACTCGACGCACTTCGTTTTCCAATACCCATTCAATACCGGCGGCAAAGTCCGTTGTATCATATGGTTTTGCCAACCAGCCTGATTGTTGATGAGAAATGATATCTGGAACACCTCCGATGTCATAAGCGACAACCGGTAATCCACATGCGTGGGCTTCACACGTTACCTGCGAAAATGCTTCTAATCTTGAAGGAACAACTAACAAATGTACCGCACCATATAAATTAACTAATTGTTCTTCTTCGTGTACAAATCCTAGCGAATGGACTTCAAAAGGCAATTCATGGTTAAATGTGCCCTTATGTCCGACAAGTATCAATTCAAATTCCACCTTTTGATTATGGTAAACCTCCATTAATGAAGTTTGCAATAAGTCCCATCCTTTATTTGGATCATTAGTAAGGTTTTGTGCTATGAAAAGTATTTGCCGTTTTTGAGGATTAAAATTAAATTTTCCGAACGCCTGTACTCGATCTTGAGGACGCCAAATATTAGCATCTAAGGGTATTGGGATTACATGTACATCGCAATGTTTAAATAACTTACTATTCTTAGCACAATTCGCTAACCAACTACTCGGTGCAACAATTGTAAAATTCTGATTACCCCAAGTACGCTGCTTGTGATTAAAAGTTTCGAGACTCAACATGGATATTTGCGTCTCATCTGTCGCATGCTGGAATATATAGGACTCTTGATTCAAATCAATGTGCTCGCTTCCACTAAAAGGCCACATATCATGTAATGTCCAAATGATCGGTTTTTGAATTTTGGCAATGTCATCAATTGACAAGTAATTACATATCCAATGCAAATGGACAAGAGGGGCAGAATCTTCGTTTATTTTATCAACAATCCCGGCACTAGCTTGACCGTAAGATTGTAGTGTTTTTGTTTGATTTGATTGTAGGGCACGAAGGGTGGTCAGTAGCTCATGAACGTACCTAAGCTTCGCCTCCGTATCTAAAGAAATTAATTGATGAACATTTTCATGTTCAGATGATTTGATAGCCGTAAACATTTTACAAGAAATCAGGAAGGGTTTCAAGGATTGAAAGATCCGCAAGCTAGCCTTTGCTGCACCCCCAAAGGCATCATAAGTAGAAATAAATAGAACTTCATTCATCTCTTTTATTCATTGATTTAACTATTTTTGCTCTAACATTTGCGATAATTCGGGCATCCATTCCACTAAAACTAACCCACTCAATCCTACTATCTGCCTCTTCATCGATTTCGACACAAGCAGGATGAATTAACGGGAACTTTATAGCAGATGTAGAGGAGAAATTCGGTAAGTTTTCATTTTGCGTGGTGTGTGTAGCATCTAACCCAAAACCAATGTTGGCTATCATGTTAATTTTGGGCCGCACAGTAAGTCCTTGATGAAGCCAACTGGCATATACCCATGCATAATCCCAGGTGTCTAAGCCTTCCTCCATTTTATTAAAAATGCGCGTCCAATATTGCTGAGCCTCCACCGTAGGCAAAATAGAATTTAACCAGCGCGTTTGGCGCAGTTTTGGCCAAGATTTCATCTCCAAATCATACATTTCCCATCTATTCTTCCAAGTTGCCCAACCCCAGATATTTGGATATTTAGAGAAAAAATAACTTTCAGAATCAAATTCATTCGGACCATCCGTACGATGTCCACTAATTGTCATGATGGATTGGTTTTCTTGATACCGCGTGAGCATTTCTGTACAAAATGCGAAAAAACTCAAATCCGGCACACAATCATCTTCCAAGATGATGCATTCGTCAACATGCGTAAAGACAAAATTTAACCCGGATGGAATACTTTGCCGACAACCTATATTCGAATCAGCATACTTTTTATAAATGTTACATGGCCAATCAACGGTCTCAATAATTGCCCTTGTTTGGTCACATAACAAAATATCTGTTTGAATTGCGGTTCTAGGGCCATCAGCAACAACAAATAGTTTTGTAGGACGTAATTGGGCTAATACATCCATAACCCGCTGTGTAAAAGCTGGCCGATTAAATACAAATAAAACAATAGGAGTTTCAAAAAGCATATTTGTCCAATTACCAATAAGCACTCTTATCTGTTAAATTATCCTTATTCTCAGGATGATATTTTTGTGGCATATCGATCCAACTATCATTAAAATAATTCGTCTGCCAATAAGAATCATTAGCCCATCTTCCACCCTTTATCCCAAACAAAACTTGCAAGTGTCCACCAAGTGAAATTCCAACTTTTCCCAAATTTTTAACGTAAGAAACTAATGGCAAAGCTAGCGCTCCAGCCGCGATGAGTGCAATATCAAAATTGTGTTTGTGGATTTCAACACAAATATGATTATACAAAGCAATGGAGTCTGAAAAGTTAGCATGAGTTTGCGTTGAATTTCCAAAAGAATAAGGAATTTCAATTGACCTTACTTGTTCTGGGAAAAACCACTTCCCATCAATCTTAGCCCATACTCCTTCAAAAATATCTTGCTGAGAACGAAACTGAAGCAATTCAGCATATGGGGAAATAAATAATATCTTTCGACCCTTGAAAAAAGGCAAATAACAATTTGCTTTCGCATACGGAGAAGAGCGATCTGGCTCCGACTGCTGATAGGGTATAAATTTTGATTTGAGCTCGTTATTGGAGATAATACTCGATTCTTGTTCTGCTTGAAAAATCCCTAATACATCTATATTTCTAATATGGTTTGAATAAAAAGCAGCAAATTCTTGGAGAAACAGTGGGTCAGGAGGAAAAACACCGAATTGTATTTCACAATGATACCTTAACAGCGCTTCATAAGCTTTTGTTTGAACAAGTGATGGATTAGTAGCTAAAAAGGGCATATAGCCTAGTAAACATTGCTCAGAAAAGCCAATCTTCCCCATGCCAAAACCCTTTCTTTCTTCTATAGAAATCTTCAAGTCTTGAATTAGCTCAGCCCGATTAATCAACGCTATTTCAGGACGCATTATTTCTTTGTCTAATTTTCTCGTGTAACAATTTAAGCAATTCACTACCATAGACATCCTCTTCTACAGATGTATACGATACATTCTGATTATGTACCCGTTTATGTAAAACGACCTGATCTAACAATACAATTTCCTCTTTCAACTCTTTTACTTTCGCAAACCAAATGATATCACTTGCTACCTTCCAATCTGTTTCATAGTAACCGATTTTATCAAATATAGCTCGGCGGCCGACAAAACAACCTGGCATATAAGCAAGATGGGATTGAGCCAATAAAGACAATTTAAATTCTGGGGGTGGTGTTTGATTTGCTTCAATGAAAAATTGTACGTGACCGATGGACCCAAGCTTGGTGTCATCCTGCATTAAAGCAATCAGGTGATTAGAAATGGTCGTAGGCTCCCAATAATCATCACTATCTAAGATAGCCACAAATTCCCCTTTAGACATATTAATACCTTGATTCCAAGCATCAAAAAGGCCTTTCCCAGCTTGTGATATAAATTTAATGTGAGGATATTGGGCAACTATATTCTTTGTATTATCTGTTGACTGACCATCTATCAATATGATTTCAATACGCGGATAGGTTTGCGCAAAAATGCTAGTTAGTGCATCCGAAATAAATTTCTCGGCATTTAATGTTGCCATGACAACACTCACCAGAGGTTCTTTTTCTATTTGATTTACCATAAGGGCGATTTTAGTAACGACTCTTCATTTAAAACTAGCATTAGACCGATGAGCTTAAATGAGCAACCTATTTTATTTGTTAAATTAATTGTTCCATTAGCCCCTTGAGTTCCATTTTCTTCAAAAGTTAATGAAATAGTAAGAGTTTCGTTTTCGCAAATCGGTTTTTCTAAAATAACCGCTTGAATTCGCTCTTTATGACACCAAATATCACTTGTTTGTATTAATCGTTTTTGGGAATTATTTTCAACCAAAAGTACGCCTGACTCGTCGTCAGCTATGATTAAAAACCCAACGATTTTACCCAAATCCTGAGAATAAGTAATACGAAAAGCAGGATTTACCTTAATGTATTTAATTAATCCCCGGTATCTACATTTGGTTATTTCGTTAGATGGGTCCACTAATAATTGAGGAGGTATAACTAATTGCGTGAATACGAATGGCTTTTGATTTAAATTGCAATCTTCCGATATAACTCCACTAAAATTTGACCCTTCTCCACGATTACCAAAAATCACCTGACAGATTTCATCTGCATATAAAATGGCCCCTTGCTCGGTAGTATGCACGCCATCGTAAACCACCTCCTCTCCTCGCAAATCACCTGAATTTATACCATTCGATATTTTTTGGTTTAAGTTAATTGAAGGAATATTGTAATACGTACTTACCCGATCATATAGATTAATTACTTCTTTAATCTGTGTAAGAGACGTATGAGAACTATAAAGATGGAGCATACAAATTTTAACACCTGCAACTGCTAGTTTCTCAATAATTCCAGAAATAGAAGATTCGATATAAGAAATAGGCGTAGCTGATCCAATATCCGCAACTGTGCACTCAACGAAACAAATATCGGGTTTATGTCTGATGACAAAATCATCCACGATAAAACATGAAGCTAAAGATCCGACACCTCCAAGTCCTGCATTAATATAGCTATGTTTAAATCCGGAAATTGAATCCAATTTTTCCTTCAAAAATAGTGTAAATCCTTCTTTCTGAGCGGTAATACTATTACCCAAGAAAGCTATTTGACATGATTTTGATTTTAAATCATTCGATATGGCGAAAAAATCTCCACGAGAATTGCATTCATCTGCCACCATGTTATTTCGCATTTACGGTCAATTGAATTAGAAAGTTTTCAATTGAATTGGCAATTTTAAATGGATCATTCCCCAGGTTAAAACGAAAACAAGGAACCTGATGTAAAATGGAAGAAAGTACTCGAAAAATTTCGTTTCCGGCATCAGGTAATAGTAGTTTACTTGATGAGCAAATAATGCTGAGTGCGTTAGCTCTGGAGAGGGGCTCAAAACCAATTTCGAGCGTCGGATTTTGATGAGGAACGATTACTGCTTTCAGATTCCCCATTTTCTGCAATTGGGAACTAAAATCTTTATTAAAAAAAAATATCTCTTTGTCGTACTCTTCCTCAAAATGACCATAATTGGATGCATGTAAAGCTGGGAAAAAATCTAAGTCTGAACTATGTACTTTACCGGAACAATATATTCCATGCGTTTTAGGGAGGTTGGCATTGATCGAAATCGCACAAATATCATCCCCAAAATAAGTTAAGCCCCCAATCAAACCTCGTAAAGCAGTAGAAGACTTTCCAGCACCACTGTTACCTCCAATTAATAGACTTCCATTTGAGGTTCCAACCGAAGCGGCATGCACCATAACGACGTTATTTCGCCGTAAAATCCAACTAAATATTCCCCTCAAAGGACATGATAATTCGAAAGCTGGAATTTCATTCGGATTGACAAAACAAACCACGCCATGCTTTTTTCCGTGGTCAACAAAACTAAGCATGCGTGCATGCGAAAAATAAGCACTTTCAAAGCGATCACTCAAAAATCCAGCCAATTCCCCTCGAATTTGAATAGCATCCATTGTGCATGGCGACTGAGGAAAATTAACGCCGGTAGAATCACTATCCCAAATTGAAATGGCATAGAAAGGATCAACAGTAGCACCTTTTACTAACAAGTGCTCAATTGCCGGTAGGATATATGGGACTAACGCATTTCCCGCGAAATCTAAACGAATGAATACCCCCGCAAGCTCAATGTTATAACTTATATGATTACCTGTAGATTCAAATGCTTTATCAGTCTGGTGAAAAGCCTCGTTATAAAACTGATCTATTCCCATTTAGCTTTTAGGCGCATTGGAGGCGTTTGTTGTATTGCTTATTGGCCATCCAGCCTTATCTACATCATGCACAGGATCGAGTAGTAAAATCTCTTGCATATCGGAAAAAGTCTCAATAAGAGGAGATGAGAAGGCTACTTTTTCGATCTCTGGGGATGATTCTACATTGATTTTATTGTCAAAATCTGATGCTTTAATAATCTTTTTTTCTAGTAAACTCTGAATGAATTGCTGAACTTCTATAGATAATTCTTTTTGATCAGCTTGATAAATCACCTTTAAATCATTCACTATTTCTTCGATCGAATATTGATTAATAATACGTTTCCAAATCTGAGTAGCAGACGATCTTAAGCTATAATAAACGCCTGATTCAAGGTTGACCAAAACCACTTCTTCTCCAAAGATGTCATTAATAATATTGTTGTCGAAAATAGAATAACGCTGACTAGATTGCATGTAAAGTTTAGTTTGAGGTACAAGGAGTGATCTTATGATAGCGCAAAAATGGTAATTATTAAATAATATGCAAGCATGGAACAAGAAAAATAATTGACAATTCAATAAAAAACCCTTCATCTCTCGATGAAGGGTTTTAGAAATAATTGAAGTGGTAGATCCCGGACTCGAACCGGGGACACACGGATTTTCAGTCCGATGCTCTACCAACTGAGCTAATCCACCTCAATTGCCCGTAGGGTAACGGGAATGCAAAAATAGGAGAAAATTTAGTTAATCCCAATCCCCCTTCGAAAAATTGTCAAAAATTCTCTAATCAGACCAAATCAAGCAACAAATCCACCGTTCACTAAACACTGTTTGATAAATTCAAGTAAAACTCCGTACTTTAAAACTAGATTGAACCAAATCCAATGATTCTTAGCATACTCGTTAGCCTTTTCACTTCACTCGTTACTCCGGTTGACACCAGCATTCACACCACAGTAGAAGCACAGGCCATCGTTTCCGATGCAGGCGTTACACCTTTTTGGATGCGCAGTTTGCAATACGGATCAGTCCCGATGGAAAATCCTGGCTTAATCTTACGGGCTTGGAATGGAAAGGGCTATAATCTCAGGAAAAAGTATGATTGGAAATACGAGGTCGAAGCGACCGGCTGGACAGGAAAACAGAATGACTTCTGGCTTACCCAAGCTTACGTCAGCGGTCGTAGAGGTAAATGGGAACTCTGGGCGGGTAGACGAAAAGAGGTGTATGGTTTAGGCGACACCACAATGACTGGTGGATTCTATGCTTGGTCGGGCAATGCGGTACCTATGCCTAAAATTCAATTAGGTACCCGTGATTATTTAAATTTTGCGAAAGGCTGGTTAGGTGTACATATGACCTTTTCGCATGGATGGTTCGATAACCAAGGTCCAACAATTAATGCCTATTTACATCAGAAAACACTTTACGGGCGAATTGGAAAACCCTCTAGTAAAATTAATTTATTTGGTGGCCTCAATCATAACGTATCATGGGGCGGTAAGGCAAAAGTAACAAATGGAAGTGAATTTGATTATTACCCATCTAATCTAAGTACCTATTTTTATGTGGTAACTGTTCTCAAAAATCGTACAATTTTGCCTACTGATACTCAATCATCATTTGATGACCTGGGAAATCAATTCGGCAATCATCTAGGTTCAATTGATTTGGCTATCAAATTTCAGACCAAAGATGTCGAAACACTAATTTATAGACAATCGATGTATGAAAGTGGAAGAATCGCCTCATTGGCTCTAATTAATGACGGCTTATCAGGAATTTCGTTCAAGTTAAAAAAAGAATTGTTGTTGAATAAATTTGGAATAGAATATCTATATACAGCCAATCAAGGGAATTACACATCGGGGATTGCGCAATTTTTTGGTTTATTTGATACGCACAAAATTGAGTTAGAATCTTATATGAATAATGGAGGTAGAGGTTCTTGGAATTACTGGAATAAGTCACTAGGAACTCCCATTTTTGTCTCAGATAGAGAAAGTATTCAAGGAGGTGGTAATAACTTTAGTTTAAATGCAATCAAGTCGATTCACATTTTCTTATCAGGAAATATTAATACCACTACAAATTGGTTTTTTAGATTTTCAAATAGTTATTACGCCACCCCTCGAAATCATCTTTATCCAAGATTGGCTGAAGATGATTTTTTGAAACAAGTTGCCGTTAACCTAATGGTTAAAAAAAGATTTTCTAGTCGCTTAAATTCAAAGATTCAATTAGGCTACGATCAAGGAGAAAGAATTGAAAATACTGTAGGGTTAAGCGCCTCAATCATGTATCAATTAAGATAGAATCCTCAGTTTCTCTAATTTAGTGAAATTAACATTCTAAAATCATTGCCTTCTTCTCGATAATTACCTTTTTAGCTTTTTTTATATCTAGAATTTAACAAATAAATGGCTAACCTAAAACAGGAATTATTTGCCTAAAGATTTTCACTACTAAATTTATTTTAATTTAAATAGTCATACCGTTGAGCAAAACTGTACCAGTAAATAAATAACCCACCTCCCCCCTTTTTTTTCAAAACTGATTTTTTTAAATTGTCGTGCATACAAACAATGTGTTTGTATAATGCGTGGAAAGAGATTATTGTCTTCCAAAACTTAAAAAGTTTACTTAATAGAAATGCTTCACAAGTTTCTACTTTATTCATTTCTGATTCTTTGGTTGCCGTTTTCACTAAAAAGCCAATACGCTATAAGTGGGTCGATTAATGGTTTACAGTCTGGGGATACATTAATCGTAACAATTCAGAAATCAAGTGAACATTATTTTTATAAAAAATTAAGTGGTTCGGGGGCTCCAATAACATATAATTTTCAAAATTTAAGTATTGGCGATTGGGCAATAAAATTAGATTGTAAAGGATATTATTTCCCTGGAACGCAAACGGTGAAATTAACAAATGCGCCAGTTGTTAAAGACTTCACCATTTCAAAATCGCCAGGAACAAACTATTTTTACAAATGGCAGGATGATAGCTCTTTTGTTGGGCATGCCCAGCAATCCTATATTAATGACCCGCTAGAATTCATTTTTGGCAATACCACTCTAAAGGTTGCCGAAGATTTTTCAGCAATTAATTTATACCAAGCCTACGGTATAACGCTTGTTAATAATCGTACGACATGGTCAGAGGAGGAAGCATTTAGAATTTTTTCTACAATTAAAAAAATTCCAATTATACAGGATTATGGTAATGGAGAGGGCCTGATTCGTCAAGTTAAAAGTGTCTGGAATATTACAGATGATGAAGTAGTTGATGATATTAGTGTAACGGAAGTAAAAGGCATAAAATATGTCCTAATATCAAGAAAAGCATTAACTTATTCTAATCCAACAATCGCGCTCGTTGATGGCATGAGAGGAACCTTTTTCTCTAATCGCCTATATAATGCGTTAGTAAAATTTGCAACAAACTTTGGCAACGATGTTAATGCAATTGATCAGTTAGCACAACTTTCTTTCGGTTTTGAATTCTTAATCCCTAGTCAGAAGCTTGAACTCATCATGGGAGAAAATCAGACAAATTTTCAATCATTTTCAAAAGATGAAAAACTTTGGATTCTTTCAATGTTTGCAGAATTACCGACAAATATGCAAAAGCAAAATGAATTAAAGTACATGGCTCGTCGAATTTCAGGTCAGCGAAACCCAAAGTATCCGACGGTGCCTGCAATCGCCTGGGTTGGTTCGGGATCCATTGAATGGATGGAAACAGCATTTGCCCAAGGAAGTTTTTCAGATGTACAGCGATTAATAATCCATGAAAAAGCTCACTTTTTATACGAATATTTATTTAGCAAAAAACTAAAAGACGATTGGGCAACGTTGGGTGGTTGGTTTTTAGACCCAACCTCGCCTAGTGGATGGACTACAGCAAACACTACTGAATCAGTGAGTGCATATGCGCATCTAAAAAATCCAAATGAAGACATGGCTGAAACAATTGCTTTTTATTTAACAAATCCAGATAAAATCAGATCCGTATCCCTTCGAAAGTTTGAATTTATTAGAGATCGAGTAATGAATGGGAGGCAATATATTTCAAAAATTCGGGAGGACCTCACCTTTACAGTATATAATCTATTTCCTGATTTCAATTATCCTGCAAAAATCACAGGTGTTGACATTCAAGTTTTAGGCAAGCCAGAAGACGATAAAATTATTCGAGTAAATCTGACATTAAGTAACCAAGGTGACCCAAGAGATAAAGCAAAAAATGCCTATTTTAGACTAACTTCTCCTATTGGAACCTTCATAGACTTTTGGTTAAATGCCGACCAAACAGGATATGTTCTGTCTAGCGGGGATAGAGTTGTTTCTAAAATGTTAAAAAGTGGTTTTTGGACTGTACAACAAATAACAATCTATGACGAAGTAGGAAACGCGAGGTATGAGAATAATTCTAACTTTGGATTTAAAATTTTCCTTGATAATCCATCAGAAGATATTACTTCTCCAATTTATCTTGATAAATCCTTAAAGTTTTCTTTAGGACAAGGGAAATTTTCGGACTTCGCCCCATCAGAAAACCCTAATGGGCAATTAACTAAAGCCTTAATTAGTGAGTATGAAGTTTTCGATGATAATGAATTAGGTTATATAGGGATGAACTTTGCTGTTCCTGTTGCTAATCAACCCGGTGTGAATACGGAATGGCAATTTGGTGTAATGTCAGGCTCAAATTCAACATATGTAAAGCCCAAGGTTGAAAATTCTAAAATTAGAAAGGTTACTTATAAATATCCAATTCCCGAATATTATCCTACCGGTTATTACAAAGGAACTTTCATGCGCCTTGGAGATATTGCTGAGAATATAAAAGGGGTCTATTTTATGTCAGACACTTCCAAATTTATGATTACCCCTAATAAAACCTCTAAGCATTTAAGAGATTCAATTTATGTCAAAACAGATTACCCAGACTATATTCCACCAGTATTAGACTTAAATCGTGTTTTTATTAAAGCAAATCCAACTAATCCAAAAGCTCCAGATGGAGAAACATTAGTTGAAATAGAGTTTTGGGCAAAGGATTCATCCGCTTATAACAATCAATCTTCCGGAATTCAGAATGGGAGTTACAATTTAAGAGATCCCCAAGGTAAAGAGTTTAATTTTGGAATGCAGGCACAGCTAGATCCAAGATATGGGAATAATTTTTATTATTTACTTTATGACCCCAATGGGTCTGGAAATGTATACCGTAAATATATTGTGTCTACATTATTACCCAAAGGTTCCGCTCCAGGCAAATGGGGATTGGCATCAATTACCTTAAATGACCGAGCTCAAAATAGCAAATTTTTCAACTTTGTTGAAACATTCATATTCGACTTAGAACAAGTTGACCCTTCCCAGCAAGTTAGTCCAAGAGTAGAAATAACGGGTAAACGAGTCAATCTAAAAAATGTTGAAAATATTGGTTTATCGATTGCATGTACAAATTGCAAAGATAAAACCTATAGGGCTCGAATATATAGCTTAATGGGGGGAAATTCCGTTATCAAAGAGGGCGTTATGACGAGTGATAGCATACACGTTACGAATCTTAATTTAAAAGGTGTTAATGATGGTATTCTATATACTACGGTTTTCATGCTTGATTCTGAACGGAGAGTATTAGGACTAGGTAAGGCCAACTATTCAAAAGATACAGTGATACCCAAGGACTACCTTTTGAAAACTAATTATCAAAACTATGGCAAAAATACCGTTGACTCATTTTTGGTGAAACTTGAAACGAATGAACTAAAAGGGGTAAATGAAATTAAAATTTATCCTGAGCAGAAAATTAATTCTTCTACAACTAGTTTAAGTCAAGGGCCATTCAAAGTTTTAAATGATACTCTTAAAATTCAGATCCCTATTAATTCAAATATGATTCAGATTTCGAATCAACAATTGAAAAATTTACCTGATGGGAAACTTATTATAAAAAACGTAGTGATTGACTCAACAGGAAATGAAGGGAATCCAGTATACTACTTCATAAACAAAGATACGGTTAGTCCAGAGATTACCTTAACAAGAACAGCGAATAGCAACTATGAAATTAGGTTTGAAATAAAAATTTCAGAACCGATAAAGAATGATTTATTATTAGCAGACCTTCAAATTGTAAATGCCAACCTCACTAGTTTAACAAAAACTTCATCAAGTTCATACAATCTTTCTGTAAGACCAATCTGTAATTCTACATTACAAATTGGAATTAAGTCAAATGTCATTAAAGATCTATTTGATAATATGGCTTCCGCATTTAATGCCCAAAACTTTGAGACAAAGGATATAGGATTACCAAAGGACTTTATAGAGCAGCTTGATTTAAGTAATAATTCGCCAAAAAATACAGAAAGAAAGGCACTTAAAATTAGTAGCTCTGAGAAATTAAATGATGGGTTAAAGTACAAATATGATGCTATAGGAAGCCTCGAATTAAAACCCGGATTCCAAGTAGCTAATAATAGTTTTTTTGAGGCAAAAATTGTAAAAGGATGCCCTTAAATTAATTAATTGAAAAAAAATATGCAGAAAATTAAAATTTACTTAATTCGATCGGTAAGCTTCATTTCATTTTTCTTTTTGAGTGTAAACTGCCTGTTTTCTCAAGCTAATGAGCCATTGATGGTGCTTCCTGGGCCCATGATTAATGAACCAATACCAGATTCAACCAGTATTACAAGGAAAGTCCCTCCCAACTATTTGAATGAGATGAAAACATTATATGAAACTAAGAACCCATTTGCTTCTAGTTTTACAGTAAGTTCAAAATATTTTGTAATCAAATTTATTGAAACTCCTCCTTCTAATGTCATTGAAGTAATAAATGCAGCTATTAATATTTGGAGTGAGGTTATAAGAACTCGCGTTCCAATTAATATAAGCATTTCATATCGTAGTTTAGGGGCAAGTATTCTAGGTAACGCGGGTCCCACCTCGCTTTATGCCAACTTCTCTAATGCTCCTTTAAGTGGAGTTTATTATCCAGTTGCAACTGCGGAATCTTTAGCGGGGATTAATTTAAATGGTGATGAATCTGATATAAATGTTAATATAAATTCTGACTACTCAAATTTTTATATCGGGTTAGGTGTTCCAAGTTCAAGCCAATATGATTTACTTTCAATATTATTGCATGAAATTGGACATGGGTTAGGTATAATTGGCGGAATTCAATTAGGATCAAATGCAAATACAGCAACTTATTCAGTTAAACATGTTTTTGATAATAGTGTATGTGATGCGAATTCAAATTTTGCTTTAAAGTCCCCATATCTAAATGGTAGTACATCTTTATATAATCTAGTAACCTCATCAAATTTATTTTTTTCAGGTAAAACCACATCCTACAACTTAGGGGAAAATACAAGATTATATGCTCCGAGCAATTTTTCAAATGGCTCAAGCGTATATCATGTGAGTCCAGATAGATATAAAGTTGGCGATATTAATTCATTTATGGTTCCAGCTTTGGCAAATGGTGAAATAAACAGGTCGATAAGTCCTGTCATTAAATCACTTTTAAATGACGCTGGTTGGAATTTAGGTGTCACACCACCAGTTGTTCGCAACAAAGGCATTAATATTTCAGAAGATACTCAGACAGGAGTAGGTATTGCTTCTATTTCAGCTGTAGATAATGAAAATCAAAAAATGTCCTATAAAATTGTTAGTGGGAATTTACTAAACGCTTATTCAATTACAGATACTGGCGTTTTATTTTTAAGTAAATCCATCATAAACCCTTTGAATACTGTATTAGAAATAGAAACCAGCGATTTTTATTTAATAACAAAATCTTACATTATAGTTAATTATTGTGAAAAGAACTTAACTAAAAGTTTATTCAACAGAACAAAAAACTTTTTTTCTGACTCATTTATGTCTTCTACCAGTAAGCTTGATAATACAAGTAGAATAAATTTTCAGGCACCTAAATATGTACAACTTAATCCAGGTTTTGAAGCTTCACTAGGAAGTAACTTTAAAGCGGAAATTGGTAGCGGTTGCCCAGCAAGTTTTTAATAATTTAAATTCAAAAATTTAGGTTAAAAGAAATCTGCATAATTTATTTACCATTAAATAAGTAATGTTTAAAAACTTCAGTAAAAATTTAGAAATTTTGTTAAAATTAGAAAAGGATGGCGAATAAATATGTACTGATACTTTTCATTGGCTTTATTTCTTTTGGATTGAATGGTCAGTTTTATATAAATAAAAATGCCAAAATAACTCTTGAAGGTAATGTAGTAGTTACATCAAATGAAGAAATAGTTAATAATGGGAACGTCATAGGGCGCGGCAATATAGTGCTTTTAGAAAGGTTGGAAAATAATGGGGAATTTGACGTAAATAGTTTAAATATAGGTAGAAATAAAAGTTATATAGGAGGCCGCAGACAGATTAATTTAAACAAATTATTAATTTCTTCAGATGTCTTCTTAAACACTGATTTGATATTAAAAGACACACTTGACTTTAATAATACTGGAAGGATATTTACAAATGATTATAAAGTTGTTTTTGAGGAAGCAGCAAACTATTATAATTTAACCGATGAAACTTATATAACTGGGAATATAAGAAAATATGGCTATTCTAAATTTGTTTTCCCATTGGGGATGCAGAACCGATCAAGACCAATTGTTATTGAGTCTAATGATAATAAATTTTCCGCATTAGATATAAGTATCTCAAATTTCTCATCATTTGATAAATTCAAAAACACAGATTTTGAGGAAAGCTCAAACTATTATTATACTCTAACAAAGCCAAATTTAAATTTGATAGAAGATATAACAATAAAAGAAAAAGAAACTCTAGGCAACAAAGAAAGCATATTCCTTAATGAGGAAAACCATTGGACAAATAAAATTACACTTAATAATGATCAAAACATTATAATTACAAAAGGGGTAATAAATAATCCAATTCAAGTAAATAAGAAAGAACTAGATGTGAATGTTTTTCCAAATCCATCACAAGGGAAAATAAACATTAGATTATCACACAAAGATGTCAATTTGAAAGTTATTGATGACATGGGTAAGGTAGAAATGGAATTAGAAAATGTTTTGGACCAAAGTCAAATTGTTTTACCTCAAAAATTAATAAATAAGCCAATTTTTCTAAAATTTGAGTCGAAAGGAATAAATAAAATTATAAAACATATATACACAAACTAAATAAGTTGTTACGATGAAGATTAAAATATTATATATACTTTGTAGCATATTAATTCCAACAATTATGTTTTCTCAAAACGTTGGAATAGGAACTGATAAGCCCGTTAAGTCCGCCCTATTAGATCTGAGTGCAACAGATAAAGGTTTCCTTCTTCCCAGATTGACGGAAAACCAAAAAAATTTAATACCTAACCCCGTTAATGGTCTCATGATTTATCAAAAAGATAAAAATTCGGGTATTTATTTTTACAATGAAGGTAGTTGGAGATCTGTTAATGTAATTAATGTCACTTCAGCTTTAGATTTAAATAATATCCCCAAAGACAATGGTAGTGGCACATTAATCAGTTCAAATTTGTATTCTGTTGGTTCTAGTGTTGGAATAGGTACTGCATCACCAAATATTAGTGGCTTCGGCAATGCATTAACATTAAAATCGCCTTCAGGATATACTGGTTTTGAAATGTTTGGTGCGACTACTACCACAGGAGGTCAATTAGATTTTGGTGGTGGTAATGTAAGATATGCCACTTTAGTAGGAGAATATTCGAGTTCAAATAATGGCCAATTATTAATTAGAACATTAAACAATGGGAATATACAAGAGGCTTTAAGGGTTACTTCTAAAGGTGATATTGGAATAGGTACAAATTCGCCGAATATAAGCAATTTTGGTAGGGCGCTTACCTTAAAATCAGCATCAAATTATGTTGGTTTTGAGATGTTTGGAGCAACTTCAACTACTGGTGGACAATTAGATTTTGGCGGAGGTAATGTAAGGTACGCTACTTTAGTAGGAGAATTCTCAAGTTCAAACAATGGTCAAATTTTAATTAGAACTTTGAATAATGGTCAAATGGAAGAGGGCCTCAGAATAACCTCAAAAGGGAATCTTGGAATTGGCACGTCCTCTCCCAATATTAGCAATTATGGAAGGGCCATTACATTAACAGCTCCATCTGGTTATGCTGGTTTTGAAATGTTTGGTGCTACTTCTACATCGGGTGCGCAGCTTGACTTTGGAGGAGGCTCCCAAAGGTATGCAGCTTTAGTTGGAGAATTTTCTAGTTCAAATAATGGGCAATTAACATTTAGAGTTTTGAGAAATGGCAATATGATTGAGGGAATGAAAATTACATCAGGAGGGAATTTAGTAATAGGAGATTCTCAAATGAATGTACCTTTGGGCTATAAATTAGTAGTTCAAGATGGGATAATTACAGAGAAATTGAAAATCGCACTTCGTAATAGTTCTGATTGGGCAGATTATGTATTTGATAAAAATTATAAATTAAAAACAATTTCTGAACTTAGTGATTTTATAAAATCAAATCACCATTTACCAAATGTACCTTCTGCTGAGGAGATGGCTAATAATGGCTTAGATGTTAAAGAAGCTAGCAGAATATTTATGGAAAAAATCGAAGAATTAACACTTTATATTATTCAATTGAATCATCAAATTCAAGAGTTAAAAAAAATCAATCATGCTAATTAATTGTTATTCATTCTTTTAAAATTTATGTATAATTTAAATTCAAATTTATCCTTTTGATTTTAGATTAAGTCATGATAATCTAAAAGTAATGAGGTGTTCGTGGGTATACAAACAGGACTTGTATATCTAAGATGATTAATCGCCTTTCGAGCCAAGTAGGGAAAACGAAATTAAGCCGGAGTCTTCAGGGTGGTTACAAGACTAGATCCCTATCTTAGAAAAGCTGGTAATGATACCCAAGCTAATTTTTTTAGAAAAAATATTAGCACTACCTCTTCTATAAAAATTCCCAAGGCTACAACTCTAAAGACTGGAGATAAAATCATAAACACAATTTGTGATATAAGTAATTCTATTCATTAATTTTAAAAACCTTTAATACTGGGTTTGGATCCCAATTGAATGCTTTGCGAGCTTTTGAATCATCAAAGGTTAACGTAGAAGTAATCTTTATCAATTTATCAGAATTAATAGGGGATTTCGATCCTATAATATCACCAAAAAAAGCTAATATTTTAGCAAAAAAAATAGACATATTAGGCACATGTTTCTTTCCTAATTGATTAGCAATACAAAGGCTTAACTCATAAAAATTTGGATGGTATCCATCTGTTAGATTATATATTCCGCCTACTTCTGCTGCTTTCAAAATAATATTAGAAACATCATCAACTAAAACTATACTTTTCTTTGCTTCCCCTTTACTAATATTAAAATAATAGTTTGACTTTATAGCATTTATCATTTCTCTTAAATTACCAGGTGGCATATAACCTGCAATTAGAGGCATACGTAAAATGGTACATTTTACACTATTTGTTTCACACCAACGCTTGACAACCTGTTCGGCTTTTATTTTACTTAATCCATAAGGGTCACTAGCCGCTAGTGGTGTATCTTCATTCAAATCAAAACCGCAAACCCTGCCATATACTGCAACTGAACTAATAAAAACAAATTGTTTAGGTCGTTTTATAAAATCAAGTCCGTTCAACAAATTTGAAGTCCCTAAAACATTAACATCAAAGAAATCACTAGCTTCTCTTTTATTATTGGCAATCTGATGTGCTTTACCTGCAGAATGAATAACTAAGTCAAAATCCTGTCTGAAAACAGGAACCTCTTCTTTTAAGTTTATTTTAAAATCACCTGAATTACGATTTAGACTAGTAATATGATGCTCCTTTGATAGAACACTTAATAAATTTCCTCCCAAGAACCCAGAAGTACCAGTAATTAAAATTTTGGTCATTTGTAAGATAACTTTCTAAGTGTTTCTATATTTATAACTTTACGTTGCTTGTCAAAAATCCAACCCCATTTATTAAAATAGTATATTGCCGATTTAATGCCTACCCATGTGAGGTACCAAGATTTATGTGACCCCTTTTCAAATTCATGAGTTATAGTGACTTTAGGATAAAAAACTGTTTTGAAATTTTTGGCGATTAACCTCCTGCATAAATCCGTATCTTCTCCATACATAAAAATACTCTCATCAAAAAACCCGATCTCTCTTATAGCATCCATACGCAAAAACATAAAACACCCTGATAAATATGGGACTTCCATTATTTTGTCATATCCTGAAAAACGTAATTCAAAAATTTCATTTCGCTTCTCAACTAAAATTTGAAATGGATTAAATCGCCTACCAATCCAATCATAAGGCGTAGGCAATAATTTACAAAGGCGCTGTAATGATCCATCAGGATAAATAACATTGGGCATTAAATTACCAATTTTGTAATTATTGTCCATATATGCAATAATTGCTTCAATTGTATTGACATCAAAATAAACATCAGGATTTAAGACTAAATGGTATTTAGAATCTAATAGGAAAGATTTTTTTAAGGCAATATTATGAGCTGCACCAAAACCTAAGTTCATTGAATTGTGGTAGTATTCAATTCTTTGATCAATAACTAAAACTTTTAAATCATCAGTTGGAGAATTATCTATTAAATATAATTTGACAGATAAATTTGTATTTAAAAAACTATTAATCGTTTTTAATAAAACTTTTTTGTCATTTTTATATAAAACAATAGAAGAGGTTACCAGCTTAGTCATCTACTATACATTTACAAATTAAGATTCATCACACAAAAAAATATTTAGGACACGTTTGAAAAAAGAGGTGGTAAGCTTGAATCATTTCTAAGTAAAAGATTAAATAACTCATTAAATCCAAAAGTTGAAATCATTTCACAATTTGTATACCTATTTAAATCAAATTCAAATTTATTTCCTGATATTAATTGTTCTATAAAGACACTTAATTGATTAGAATTGTCAGGATCAAAAAATTTACAAAAGCCGTAGTCATCAGCTGTTTCGTGCGCATAAGGCAAATCTGAAAGTAACATAGGTTTGTTATATGATTTAAACTCAGAAATAGGCAATCCCCACGTTTCCAGTTTTGAACTAAAAATAAGACAATCACTGTGTTCATACAACTCATTAAGCTTAATCCTAGATACAAAACCTACCCATTCTACCACACTCAAATGTTTATATTTTGAGTATAAATATCTAGAATACCTATTCTCGTCTTTAGATAATGTGAGAATAATTCTAAAATTAAAAATACCCCTATTATTTAATAGAATTACAGCTTCAAGTATAACTTCAATATTCTTGTAAGTTTCAGCCTTAGTTGGGTAAATAAAAGTATAAATATTGGGCGAATTGGTAATTTCTTCTGATTTCGTAATAGATCTTTTATAATCTGGCCTGTTAACAATAATATTTGATTTAGCAATTTTAAATTTGCTCATAAAAAAATCTTTCATCCATTTTTGCTGTACAATAATATAGGTATTATGTTTTAGGTTAATTTTATAAAAAAAAATGTAGTAAAAACTTTGAAAAAAGACTCTGTTTGGCATTAAATAGTCTTTAAATGTTCTTTTGAGGAACGGAGTTGCATTATGACAATAAACAGCTCTAGTTTTTGCTTTTACAGTAGGTGAGCAATCATTTAAAGACAACCACAAATCAATTTTATATTTTTTTGATAAAAAATAAAACTTTACATATTCAAAATAAAACTTTAGAAAAATAAATCGTTTATAATTTCTAAATTCTATGTAATTAACATTTTTATATTCAGGAAATAAATTTTTATCACTTACTAAAGCCACAACTTTTCTATTAGAATAATTAGCACTTAAAGTATTTAAAACATTACAGTAAATCTCCAGAGGACCACCGATTGTGATATTTGCGCCAGAAATAAAAATAAAGCCCATAAAAAAAATTAAAATTAATACATAGTTCTTTTAAAATCCGTATTGTAAAACAAAGATTTATATGGATCAAACAAATCAGGATATGCTGATACAGATTGAAAGATAAAAATGATGCTAACAAGAAATAGAACGAAATATATTATTGTTTTATCCTTTGATTTGTAAAAAATTATGAATTGGCAAGAAATTAAAAAACTTTCCATTATATTAAAATACAAACTACCTCTATTAACTAAAATTAATAGGGAACTTGAAAACAAAAAATATAATGCTAATCCAAAAAAATAACCATTGTAGAGTACTTTATAGTAATATAATTTTTTTGACAAAAAAGAATAGTTTAAAGTAAATAGAACAATAAAAAATAAGCGTTTTAACAACCCAAATATACTTAAACTATTTTCATCCATATTGGTTCTTGCACCATCAGTATAGGCCATTGTTTTACTTGTTGTCAATTCACCAAAGACTCCACCAAATTTAGAAAAAAATATAAATGGCAAATTAGTCTTTCCGATAAGGAAACAAATAAGCAATATGAACAATATATAAATTCTTTTAAAATTTTGATTTAAAAAATAATATATTAGAAAAATAATAGCCGTCATATGAAATAAAGCCGCCGCTATTACTGTTAAAAAAAAAAGCATAAAATTTTTTTTAAAAACAAAACTTATGCTTATTAAACATAAAACTAAAGCAATTAATTGACGATTTGACCCAACTAGACCCAAATTAGTAGAATAAAAAAAAATCAAGCTTACAAAAAAATATGGGCTATATTTTTTTGTAAACAAAAAAATAATCCAATAAAAAATTATAGAATGAATTATTAAAAAAAAACTGTAATTATCAACAATTTTTTTGACTACCAAAACGAAAAACCCATAACCAATTTCAATTCCTGCAAAAGCGTTAATTAATAGAATTGATAAATCTTCAGTTTTATCAAAGTTTTCTAAATACGGCAACCAGTCAGTCCCAGTTTCCCAACGTAATCCGATCTGCAAAACAATTATAATATACAAAAATAAAATTATCGAATTTCGTAGTAAATCAGACAACTTTTTATTTAAATCAAGAAGCCCAAAAATGAATATTAATATTAATGTGATTATATATATTCCCATTACATTAATCTTTGATATAAATTAACCATTTTAGATATTATTATATCATTTGAAAAATTTTGACAATAATATTTATAGTAATCATATTTTTTTATTTTTTTGACAAATAAAAGTTTAGATATAATATCATTAATATTATTATTAAACAAAAAATCATCTGAAAAAATAACTTCGGGAATAGCACAAACATTAGAGGCGATAACAGGTTTATTAAATAAATATCCTTCGATAATTGGCAATCCAAATCCTTCACCGTAAGAGGCTGGCATTAATACAACATCGCATTTTTTATAATGATTAATTACTTCGATATCAGAAATGTAGCCCAACAAACAAATATTATCTAAATTGAGACTTTTGATTTCGGATTGATAGTAACTCAACATTGGGCCCTTTCCCGCGATTAAAAAATGAAAATTTTCATCTTTTAATTTAGCCGCTATATTGATAAGCAAATTAATCAAAGCTCTATCTTCAATACTTCTTACAGTAAATATTTTAAAAGCGTTTTCATTGAATTTAGTATTTAATTTAGTTTCTAGATTTTTAGAAGACTCAAAATGAGAAGTGTTAGATATAATTGAATAATTATTAGATGCATTATATAAACTCATTTTTTTAGCATATTCAGATATAAAATGAATTAAATTGCATCTTGTATAAAGCAATTTCTCCAAAAACCAAAAAATATATTTTAATCTATGCTGAATCCCACAATTGTAGTAATAGAGGCCGTCATGAACAGTAAAAATGTTACTCTTAAAAATACTCATAATACTCATTAGAGCATTATGAGAATGTATAAATAAATATTTATTTCTAAATTTTAATTTGAACAAAATTAAATTTAAATATATAAACCAAAGAATATTTTTCTTTATGCCAATGCAAATTAAACTACCGTAGTGAGTAACATTAGTTGTGCTATCCCAAAAAAAATAATAATTAATTATACTAGGACTAGCTAATCTTTGGAAATCAATGACATTTTCAACACCTCTTTTATGGTGTGTAAATTTATTAAAACCTAAGTATACTATTCTAATATTTTTCACATCAAAAAATTAGTTCAAAAATTTTATTAATTCTATGTTCATAAGTGTGATTTTCGAGAAAATATTCCCTTTGTTCTTGAGCTAATTGATGGCGTAAACTAGGTTTATTTAAATAATATTTTATTAAATCATATGCTTCATTTATATTTTTAAATGTAAATTTTGATAGATCAATATTTGTATATTCTTTCATAACTGGTTTATAATCACAAATTTGAAATCCGCCAATTCCAGAAATTTCAAAAAACTTAACATTAACTGATTCAATTTCTGCAAAATGAAAATTATTAAAAACAATTTTAGAGCCTAATAACAACTCTGCTTTTCTTTTTCCCGTAATAAATTCATTTTTAAAATTAGATTGTATTTCGTAGCATGAAAATCTTTTGTCAGATGTTCCATAGATAGAAATATTAACACCCTTTTTTATAAGCTCGCTTAGCATTTTAGATCTATATGGATAAATTGTACCAAATGCAATCACATCAATATCTGTAATTTCTTCCAATGTAAACCTATTTATATCTAAAGGTTTATGTATCCTATAATTAAAAGCTTCCGGCAAATAAAATACATTTAAATCTAGTTTGTTCTTCATAAAATCACACATGTAGTGATCTTTTGTAAAATATGCGTCGTAATTAGATAAAAATATTTGTTGATATTCTAAAGTTGTTAATTGGTCAGGGTTAATATGGATGACCTTTGCATTTGGTAAATTGCCTTTTATTATCTTTATACAAATAGGATTTATAAATCGATAAGTACAGATAATTAAATCAGGATTAGAGTCAATTATTAGATTTGCAGCCTTTTTAAATAGGAAGTCGTCATAGCCAGGCAAAAATTTTGATGCAAAGTAATTGTACTTATAAGGTATAGGTACTAAATCAATAATATCTAAATGAAAAACATTATGACCTAAAAATGAATATGAATCACTAAGATGATATTCTAAACTATCAAAATTTTTACTTCCAAAAATTGTTACTTTCATCTAATATATATTTTCACAATCAATTTTTTAGTTAAAGTATATAACCTATTTCTACTAACTTATTTTTAAAATCATCTGTTATTTTTTCTAAAGAAATCAAACTTTGGATATTTTTAAAATCGTATTCAATGGGATTTTCAATTCCAATTGAAATATTATGAATCAAATCAGCCATTTCTTCTAAATTTTCAACTAAATATCCAAATTCCCCAATCTTTTGGAATAAATAATCAAAATAGTCATTTTTAATAGCTATGATAGGCTTCATTCTATTTATAGCATCAAATATTGCTCCACTAGCGGTATACTTATAAGTGTCAACAGGATATAAAAATATTATATAATCTAACTCATCTACACTTTTATTAAATTCATCAACACTCAACATTTTTTTTCCAAAATTATTTGGCAATTTAATTCCAGCTTCTTTTAAACCTGAAGTATCAAAGTCAATTTTACCAGTAATTGAAAGTTCTATATTTGTAACCCCAATACATTTTAGTATTTTGGCGAGAGATATTAAATTTTTCCCGCCTTTAAATTCATTCAAAACACCAACGGTTCCAATTTTCAAAAAGTTATCCTTATATTTATGAATTTTATTTAGGTTTTTGTCAAATTCATATGGATGATCTATTGAATGAAAATGTTCTTTTTTGCTATGGTCAATTAAGCAAAATAAATTTTTTAAAATCACATCCCCTAAAACGAAAAAATGTATATTTTTAGATATTGATAATTTAGAATTCAAAAAAAATTGTCTTGTTAATACATTTTCAAACCAAAAATAAAATCCTTTCCCAATCGGTTCAGTATTTAACATTTCCAAACTTCCATGCCTAAACATTATAACTCGCTTGCAGAGTATTTTATTTAAAGCATTTAATGCTTTCAAAGATACAGTAGAATCAAAGCAATAAACTAAAATTTCTCCACGTGGTGCAACTATTAATTGCCAAATATCGTTAAAAAATGAGAAAGCAAAACGTAGTGGGATAACCCAACGTTTTGTGCCATTAATAACTACTAATTTTTTTCGATTAACATTAGGCTTACCTTCTCCTATATTTTGTGCTCCTCTGTATTCAACAACTGAAGCTATATTGCTCAAAATGACTATTAATTGGGAATTAAAATGCAAATGCCAATTGCCGAAACAAATACTATCAATCATTCGGATTTTAATCATAAAATTTTTCTAATTGTTTATTTTGCTTCTAAGTATTGTGCAAATACGTCCAACCCATTCTTTACGCTTTGAAGCATCCCCAGCATTTCGAAATACCGAAACAATAAATGTTATATTCCAAATAATTTTAGCAGTCCAGTGATATAAAAAATTATGATTTAATTTATAATATCTTTCCCTACCTTGTACATAAAATTTACTCCTTGTTTTCGCCAAAGAAAAACTGCCACCTGCCAAATGAATAATTTTAGCTTCAGGAAAAAAAGCAGATTTTTTGCCATTCCTAAAAAATCTATATGAAAGCTCAGTTTCTTCGAAATAAAGAAAGAAACAGGGATCGAAGAAACCATATTTTTCTATATCACATCTTCTTAGCATCATATCTGCCCCCGTAATATAAGCAACCGTATAATATCCGGCCGATAATAATGTTTTTTTTCTTATTTTTTCGACAATACCTGTAATATAACAACAAAATAAAATATCTATTTCCATTAATATTGAAGGAAACAAATAGGAATATGAATGCGTTTTAGTAATTCCATCTTTTTCAAATAATTGACCCCCAGCTATTGAAATATTCTCATTTTTGTCAAGAAATTGCCACAAAAAATAAATAGCATTATTTAATAGGATAGTATCCGAATTCAATAAAAAAATATATTTGCCTTTTGAATGCTTAAATCCCCAATTATTTGCTTTACCAAAACCTAAATTTATCTTACTTTCAAGAAGCTTAACTTGAGGAAATTCCAACGAGATCTTATCTACAGAATCATCATTTGAAGCATTATCTACGACAACTACTTCAAATGTTAAACCAATCGTTTTACAAAATATTGAGCGTAAACATTCTAATGTTAAGTCTCGAGTATTATAATTAACAACAATAATTGATACTTCAACATCCATTTTAATAAAAGGGGAGATAAGTTCCATCAAAAATATATCTCAAATCATGGTTTCGTTCACCAATAACCTTTGCAGGTATTCCTGCGACAATTGAAAAAGGAGCAATATCTTTAGTAACAACACTTCCAGCTGCAACAACTGCACCCTCACCAATATGAACACTATGAAGTATAATAACATTAGGCCCGATCCAAGCTCTATCATCAATTTTTACACGATAACTACTATTGGTATTTCCTCTAAAATAAGGATCGCGATGATCATGATCTTCAGTATAAATGGATACTTTTGACGAAAAATTTACATTTTTACCAATTGTTATATTATTCCTTGCATCTAATAACGAGTTATCACCTATTATACTTCCCTCTCCAATAATCAAATTATACCCTGCTCTAATCTCAGCACCCCAATAGATAACCGATTTTTTACCCATATTAATAAGCCAAATATTTTTATACATAAAATTTCTTATTCGATGAGATGGTAGTTTACCACACTCAAAGTCCCAATAACGATTTAGCCCATTTAAAAAATTTATTAATAATGCCTTTGTCTTGATTGTTTTATTTATTTCTAGTGGTACAAAGCCTAATTCTTTATAACGTTGATTTTCAATTGTTTTATATTTTTTCACTTTTAAATTGTAAAATTTGAGAGGTAAATAGAATATCATTAGTCCTATAATCTTCCTAAATGACACCAGTATAAAAATTATTGAAAGCATCAAAATGATATTCATTATTATAGATTTAGTTTATTTATTTGAAATCCCCAAGATAATTGATTCGAACAGTAATTATCATATACATCTATATTTCTTTCATTAGAAACAATTTCATTTAAAACTTTGGCAAGTCTTTTGTGATTATTTAATGGTATGCTTATCCCATATTTCTCATTTTCAATTATATCATGACAAGCTGCAACTTCTGTTGATATTATATAATTTCTAAAAAATTTAGCTTCAGGAAAAACAATTGGAAATCCTTCCCAATTAGAAGTTAACACAAAAACTTTTGACCGATTATAATATTCCCAAAGTTCCCTCTTATCATAAATTGGTCCAAGAAACTTCACTGATTTTATTTTGGAAGGATTTTCATTAAAAAAATCTTGAATAGTTTTATTTAATCTCGAGTCAATAGGGCCAATAAGAAAAACTTGCCAATCTTTCAATTTTACTTCTGTTAAAGCTCTTAAAAACATCTCCGTATTTTTCTGTGGAGTTCCTAACCTCCCAACTGTGATTATTATATTTTCCTTTTCTAAAAATGATAATTGATTTATTCGAAGTGTACTTAAAAGTTCATCGTCAAAGCCATTTGGTAAAAGTTGCAACTTTTCTCCAAATTGAAGTTGGGCGGCATTCGATTCTTTAATTCTCGTATACGCCAAAAATGTTTCACAAGAAACACAATCGACGTTTTTAATAAAAAAAGCTGTAATCCAACGATGAATAATCCCCTTTAATGAAATGATATTCCTCGCATAAAGTAATTCTATTCCATCTGGATTAATATCAAGCTTTACATATACTTTCCCTTTTTTATTTAATTTTTTAAATAAAATGGTCATAATCTCTGTATGGAGCGAAATATGAATACGCATTAATAAATTTATAGAACTAAGATGTTTAAAAAAATAAAAATAGAAATTTAAATGACGCCAAAAAGGAATAAAAGAAATACTATTTCTATACTCAATTGGAATAAGTCTAACGCCATTTAATATTTCAGGAATATCCAAATTAGATGAAGTACGTGGATAAACAATCGTTACATCATATCCTAATTTTTTACCAAGATTATATGGAATAAGGAAAACATCCTTGCCTAAATGTTCTATCCCAAATTCAAAATGATTAAATATCAATGTGAGGTTGCCTTTACTCATATTTTTTTAAAAATTGAGACTACATTTTTCCAAAGTAACACAATATTAACATCCAAGAATTTTGAAAAAATCAAAAAAAGAAAAATTATCACAAAGCCATTCGCTAATAATTGGATAAAAGGTATTTCTGATATATGTCTTAAATTAAAAATATAAAGAAGAAAGGAAATAGTAAAAAGTACTAATATATATTTTAAAAGACTAAGATAGATATTAAACTTATTTTGAATTATAACAAAACAACTTAGAATAATTGCTGTAAATAAATGGCCAACACCAAAAGATATTGGAAATACATAAATTCCCCACTTTCTAACTAGAAATATATTAAAACAAAGTACAATTAACTGAGCCAATATCCCCCAAAAAGCGAATGTTTTCCCTTTATTTGATGACAATAAGATAAACCCAAACATTAAATATAAAATAACACCAACAAGTGATATTCCATAAATACGAATTAAATTTGTAATTAATAATAAGGCGTCTGATGATACTTTACCTTGCGAGAAGAAGAAGTCACTTAGTGGAGCAGCAGAGCCAATTAATATTGGGATGGTTAAACTCATAATTGTGAAAATTGTAATAAAATTATCTTTTACAATTATTGAAAAATTAACAAAGTCTTTTTGCGCAAAACTTTTAGCGAGGGAAGGAACCATTACTGATGTTAACACACTCGAAATTACTGCTTGGAGAATCATTGAAAATTGCCGAGCATAATCTAATACAGAAACACTTCCATTTGCTAGCGAATTAGCCATCCATTTTTCTGCAAACAAACTAATTTGTCCTACAAAATATGGCAAAAAAAAAGGCAAGGAAAAAAGTATGAATACTTTAACATCCTGCCAATTAATAATCCAAAATGGAATATATTTAAATGTAATTTTTCTCAAATACAGAATGACGGTTAAGAATAAAATTACAGTTGCAACATATTGAGATATAACTAGAGAATAAATTCCATAGATTGGAGCAATGAAAATAATTAAGATCAAATTTGAAATTGATGATACCGCTCCAACAAATTCTGGAAGATAGAAAATATCGTAAGCGTTCAATATGCTTATTCCTATAGATGTGAGTTGGTTTATAAGTAGAGTCGGCAACATTATTAAAATTAACATAATAATTAATGTCAATTTTTGAGGAGATTTTTCTGATGGATCTAATGAATGTGCAATTTGATTATTAAATATAATTATTAATATGCTAATAAAAATTGTTGCTAAAATAGTAAACCCAATTAAAGATCCAACCTTAGTTTTTGCAGATTCTTCTCCCTCGTTTTCTTTAATAAAAACAAAATTAGTTCGAAAGGTCTCATTTATTGGCCCCCACATTGCCAAGCCGACGGCAGAAAATAATGTAGTTACAAGTATCCAAGCATCACGCTCAATGCTTACTCCAAAATATTTAGCGATCAATGGTAATGTCACTAGTGAAAGAGACATACGAAGAAAACGTAAAATAAAAAGAAAATAAGTTGTAATTTGAAAATTTTCTTGGACCATAAATTAATAAACATATTTATCTCTAAAGTTTAAAAATATTAACTTAAAATAAATATATTTTAATAATACTTTAGAACTAAAAAGCCCCAATTGATGCGTCTATCCGCATAATTTATTTTATGCGAATAATGGCAGCCATAGAATCACAGTTTGAATAAAGTTCAGCTCCACACTCACACTTTAATGTAAGATATTGAAAATCATCGCTATCACAATTAAAACATTTACGAGGAAGTGTAGATCTTTTATAGATCCGTATCTCGGAAATTTTTTCATATAAATATACTACCTCATCAGAAGAAAAAAGTGAATTTTGAGAAAACTGTTTCAAAATATTTTCATCTAATTGTTTGTCAGCAAACTTTAAATGTTCTAGGCATAACAATAAATTTAATGCACTAATAAATTCTCCATTTATTAAAAATTTGTTTTTAATAAAATTTATTATTTGCCCACCAAATGGAAGAATATTAATTATACGAAATAAAATATTATTAGGTGTTTTATATTTCAAGGCTTGTTTTCTGTAAAAAGAGTGTTCAGGGTGAGAGGTATGTAAATCTTCCAATATATATACACCACCTGAATTAATATGATTTACTCCTTGAATTAAACAATTTTTTTGATGCTCAGGAAAATGACTGCCATCTTCAATTATTAAATCAAGCTTTTCGCCAATTATATTAAATAAGTTACCAATACTTTCATTGTCATCTTGATCAACAAATAAATATTCTATTTTAGGCGATATTGGCCATTCAGGTTGAATTGGCAAAATGTCACTCGCAAAAATTTTAGCTTCTGGAAATTTATTGTTAAGCCACCTAATTGATTCCCCTTTAAAAACTCCAAATTCAAGTATTCTGTCCACTTTAATAAGCGAATTCAGTTCTTTTTCATAAAGTGGCAAATACCGATGCCAGTATTGTTTGTCAGAACCCATCAACAGGTTAGTTGATTCTTTCATTGATTTTTAATTGAAAATTTTAAAATAATAAGTTTTTAAATCTGTAAATCAGAGAGTGAACTATCAACGTTTAATTGTAACTAACTTTCATTGGTCTTGGCCACACTAATTCTACAATTTAAATTTTATAACCATCCAAAACAACAAATCAGCATTAAGGCTAAGTTTTGGTAAAGCTTCATGCTAACAATCCACTAGGCTAAAGTTTCAAAAAGATATAGTAAAGATAAAAGAAATAACGAAAATGATAAGGTAGAAATTATTAAGCGGTGTCATAGAATTCAAAATCATTCAATACTCAGATTGTAGCCAACGTATATTTTCCTATTTTTACCCCCATGATTCTTCGGACGGAAAATTTAGTTAAGAAATACGGGCAGCGTTTGGTGAATGACCATATTTCGTATCAGGTAGCTCAGGGCGAGATTGTTGGCCTATTAGGCCCCAACGGCGCTGGAAAAACAACTTCCTTTTACATAGCTACTGGTTTGGTGAAACCCAATGAGGGCAAGGTGTATTTGGATGATGTGGACGTGACGGATTTGCCGATGTATAAGCGGGCACGTTTGGGCATTGGCTATTTAGCACAGGAAGCCTCTGTGTTTAGAACCTTGTCGGTAGAGGAAAATATCCTTGCTGTGCTCGAAATGACTTCACTGTCCAAAGCCGAACAAAAAGAAAAGACCGAAAGCCTCCTCGAGGAATTCTCCTTAACTCATGTACGAAAAAGCCTAGGCCAAGTGCTATCGGGTGGTGAACGCCGCCGTACCGAAATAGCACGCGCATTGGCTGTGGACCCTAAATTTATTCTATTAGACGAGCCTTTCGCTGGGGTAGACCCCATTGCTGTGGAAGAAATTCAGAGCATTGTCGCGAAATTGAAATACCGAAATATCGGAATATTAATTACAGATCATAATGTGGATGAAACGCTTTCCATTACGGATCGCGCTTATCTTTTGTTTGAGGGGAAAATTTTGAAGGCGGGGACGCCGCAGGAGTTGGCGGATGATGAGCAAGTACGACGACTATATTTAGGGGCAAATTTTTCATTACGAAAGAAAATGTAGGCCCTAAATACAGTCGTCAGACGCTAGACGTTAGACTCTAGACGCTAGAAAATAGTCCGCAGGAAAGTAGTCTGAAGTCCGGAGTCGAATTAGACATTTGACCTTTGAATAAAACAACCCTATTTTTTTGAGATTATTCGCCTAAATTTGGCAATCAATATGACCCTGAGCTAACGTCCAGCGTCTAAAGTCTAACGTCCAATGAAGAAAGAAACCCAAGCCATACACGCTACCAATATCGTCGATGAGACGGCTGGAGCGATTGCGACGCCTGTATTTTTAACGACGACGTTTACGCGGGATTTGGATGGGAGCTATCCCAAAGGGCATATGTATTCCCGGAATTCGAACCCTAACCGCGATGCACTGGAGCAAGGACTTGCCGCTTTAGAAGGTGGCGCTAAAGCATTCGCCTTCGGTTCTGGACTCGCGGCAGTTTCTGCCGTATTTCAATGCCTCGCTTCTGGAGACCACGTATTAATGCCCGCCGTAGGTTATTACGCCTCCGTTAAATTAGCCGAGGAGATCATGGGCCCCTGGGGATTGCAGATGACGCAAGTGAACATGGAAGATTTGTCGTCTGTTGAGGCTGCAATTCAACCTAATACCAAATTAATTTGGATTGAAACACCTGCGAATCCTTTATTGAGCATCACCGATATTGCTGGCATTTGCGCTTTGGCACAGGCCCGCGGCATCCGCGTGGCGGTAGACAATACCATCGCCACACCCATCTTACAAAATCCCATCGCGTTAGGCGCTGATTTCGTCATGCACGCCACCACGAAATACATTGGTGGACATTCGGATGTACTTGGCGGCGCGATTGTAGTTCGATCAGAAGATGCCTGGTCAGACCGTTTAAAACGAGTTCAAATCTTGATGGGGGCCACCCAAAACCCATTGGATTGTTATTTGTTGGCGCGCGGCCTAAAAACCCTTCCCCTTCGCATGCGGGAACATTCGGCTACGGCTTTAGAACTGGCTTCGCGTTTAGAAAAACATCCAGCGATTGAACGCGTGCATTACCCGGGTTTGGCATCACATCCCCAACATGCCTTAGCGTCACGTCAAATGCCCCTTGGATTTTCGGGTATGATTTCGATACAGATAAAAGGTGATGAGGCACATGCGCGGGCGGTGGCTGGGAAGTTGAAACTGTTCCAACAAGCCACCAGTTTAGGCGGCGTGGAATCCTTAGTGGAGCATCGTCGGTCCATCGAGGGACCTTCCAGCACAACACCAGGAAATTTATTGCGGATATCCGTGGGTCTTGAGCACGTGGATGACCTTTGGGCGGATTTTGAGCAGGCTTTATGAAACGAATGTTAGATGTAGTGGTCACGCTGGTGGCCTTGGTTGTTTTTGCGATTCCGATGATTTTTGTGGCTTTGGCCGTTCGGATAAGCTCGCGTGGCCCTGTTTTATATTGGTCAGACCGCGTAGGGCGCAATAACGTTGTATTTGCCATGCCCAAATTCCGCACGATGCGTGTGGATACCCCCGTTTTACCTACCCATTTATTGCAAGATCCTGCTTCTTTTTTGACGCCCATCGGCTCATTTTTGCGCAAGAGCAGTTTAGATGAATTGCCCCAATTGTGGTGCGTGCTGATTGGCGATATGTCGCTGGTGGGGCCGCGACCGGCGCTGCACAACCAACAAGATTTATTGGACGCCCGCACTGCTGCCGGAGTGCACGTGCTTTTACCTGGTTTGACTGGATGGGCACAGGTGAACGGTCGGGACGAAGTGCCCATGGAGGTGAAGGTAGGCTATGATGTGGAGTATCTTGCCAAACGTTCGTTTTGGTTGGACGTGAAAATTCTTTTTCTGACTTTCTGGAAGGTGGTGATGGTGAAGGATGTCGCGCACTAGCGCAAAATTACAACTACTTGATAATTAATATATTAGTCATAATTCGACTTGACTAAGTTTGGTCATGAGTGTACTTTTGAGTATCAACCTGACACGCATGAAGATCCCCTCTAGTACACCATCGATTACAAGTCCGGAATTCGTATTTCAGGCCAACAAAATTGCAAACTATTTAGAATCGCAAATGCGCATTGAGCGCGCATGGATTTTCGGCTCATTTGCCAGAGGAGAGCAACATGAATTAAGCGATATCGACCTAATGATTGAACCAAGTTCTGAATGGTCTATCACCTTATTTGACTTAGCAGAACTACAATTTCAATTGCAAAAAATCACACGCAAAAAAATTGACCTAGTCATGCTGGGAGCGCCGTTGCCTGAAATAGAAACCCGTATTAACCACGATAAAATATTAATTTATGAAAGCGACCATTAACTCAATTGTTGACAGATCAGCGATCATTTCCGCATTAACAGAAGCGATCAGTCATTATGATGTCATTCATAAAGCCTGGATATTCGGTTCATTTGCGCGAGGTGACCATCACTTCATGAGCGACATTGATGTCGTCGTTGAAGCTGATGATCGCCTTTCACTTATGTCGCTCTTTGGCATACAAGAGCAACTCAGCACTCTGCTTGGGCAAAAAATAGATATTGGCTTTATGAAAACGCTCAAGCCAGATATACGAAAAGCAATTGAATCCGACCTAATCGAAATATTTACCCGTTAAATATAACGACGCTATAATTTTTACTAACCCCAGGTTTTAACCTGGGGATTCAAAAAACCTTCCTAAATTAGCCCTTCATTTAAACAAGATCGTTGCCAACGAATTTGGCCCGCCACAGTAACATGCTCCAAGCCAAAAAAATCTGGAAATTTGT
>JACCDQ011916672.1_pt1 | contig 40512 bp, 62 predicted proteins | sample 7446031 | NCBI WGS metagenome assembly JACCDQ01 (sample SAMN15323442, study PRJNA562643) | freshwater metagenome | isolation source: river surface water | place: USA:Blue River Watershed | collected 2017-08-17 | reverse complement strand
GTCCCGTGGAAGTATCTAGCGATGCCGGCGCTATTAAAGACAGATGAAGACCCTGACAAGTGGGAGACTCTCTGGCCAGCAAGTGACGCCCCATTTGATGGACAACTAGAATCTGATAAGAACGAGGACGGCCTATACCCACGTTGGAATGGTCGCAACCTTTACAATGAACGCCAAGCTATGGATGCCAGCACCTGGGCTTTGGTCTATCAGCAACAGGATATATCAGATGATGCAATCTTTGACCCAGTATGTGTACGAGGTGCTATAGATGGAATGCGTAAAGCAGGACGTTTGGTTCCTGGTCACCCAGGCCATCCACGTGATGTCAATGGCTTTTCTTTTATTTGTGGTCTTGATCCCGCTATGGTTGGTGATACAGCCGCCGTTTGTTACGCTGTTGATCGGGTTAGCCACAAACGCTATATCGTTGATGCTATTAAGATCACTAGGCCAACGCCTGCTCAGATACGTCAACTAATCTTTGACTGGACCGCGCTCTATACGCCTAGTGAATGGATTGTAGAAAAAAATGCCTTCCAATCATTCCTTACTCAAGATGAGGGTATTCGACAGAGCTTGGCCTCACGTGGTGTGCTACTGCGAGAACACCACACAGGTAACAACAAATGGGATTCAGGCTTTGGTGTTGCATCAATGTCTACTTTGTTTGGAACAAAGCAGCACGATGGCAAACACCACCGCGACAATCTTATCCACGTTCCAAGCGACCAAACAGAAAACATCAAGGCGCTCATTGAGCAATTGATTACCTGGTCACCAACGACTAAAGGTAAGACCGATATGGTGATGGCGTTATGGTTCTGTGAGATCCGCGCCCGTGAGATGCTCAACCAAGGTATCCACGCTACCCACCATATGAAAAATCCATTCCTGTCTCGTTACGAACAGGGCAAGCGAACAGTTATCAACATTGATGAACTGCTTGCAGAAAAAGACCGTACATTTATCTAAGGAGACTCCAATGGCAGCAACACCTGCTGAACTTCGCGCTTTGATTAAGCAGGTACAAAGCGCAATGAAGGAGATGGATTCCTTAAGAGGAAAAGCTGAGATCCCAACTTGGGAAAAAAAAGAATTAAAAGAACAGCGTCAATTAGCTCGCGCTAAAATAGAATGGGCTAAGAAGCAACTTGCTTCTAATGCAAAGTCTCCTGACCAAGCAAAAGCACAAGCAGATAAAAAAGTAACAACTAAAAAAGCTAGTACAACAGCAAAGCCTAAAACCACAACTACAGCCAAAACCCCAAAGACAACACCAAAAGTTACTGGCGGTTCAGGCCTTCGTGGGACATTAGGTTCAATTGGTGGCGGCGGTATGCGCGGCCCAGTAAACAAATAGGAGTAACAATGCCAGCAGCAAAGAAGCCTGTAGTTAAAGGATCAGTAGCCAAGACTATTGACGCTAACAAGTTAATTCCAAAGATGACTCCACAAGATAAAGCAATGCTTAACATTCTTAAGAAGAAGTACGGCGCGAACGTATACAAGGGATAAGGTACTCAATTGTTATCAACTAAAGAGGTAGTAGCGAAGGTAGCACGTCTACAAACACGCTACGCCGCACGTGACCAGAGAATGCGTGATGTTCTCTCAGTGCGCCAGGGAGACATCTCAAAGGTTTACCCTGCGATGTTTTCTGAGGAATATCCAAAGCCTCTCGTTGCTAACTTCGTAGATGTCGCAGCTCGTGACCTTGCAGAAGTAATGGCACCACTGCCATCATTTAACTGCGCTGCAACCAATATGGTTTCAGACTCTGCACGTAAAGCTGCTGATACTCGTACACGCATTGCAAACTTTTATGTCAGTGGATCTGAACTACAAATTCAGATGTACACAGGTGCTGACTGGTTCAACACCTACGGTATGCTTCCAGCGATTATCGAGATGGACTATGAAACCAATAATCCGAGAATACGTCTGCTTAATCCTTTTGGTGTATATCCAGAAATTGATCGCTTTGGTCGTACCATCTCGATTGCCCAAGTCATCGCAACGGATGCAGAGACACTAGCCTCTCAGTACCCAGAGTACTACGACCAGATTATGCCAAAGACAATTTATGGTCAGAACTCTCCTTATGTATCTTTGGTTCGCTACCACGACAAAGACCAAGATTTAATCTTCCTACCTGAGCGCAAGAACCTAGTTCTATCTAATACACCTAACCCAGTAGGCAAGTGCCTAGCAGGTGTTGCAATGCGTTCATCCCTAGATGGTGAAGCACGCGGACAGTTTGATGACATCTTGTCAGTACAGCTTGCTCGTGCTCGCTTTGCAGTATTGCAGATCCAAGCAGCAGAAAAATCTATCCAAGCACCTATTGCTATTCCACAAGATGTGCAAGAACTTGCATTGGGTCCTGATGCGATTATGCGTTCTGCTAACCCACAAGGTATTCGTCGTGTTCCGCTAGAACTACCTGCTGGTGTCTTTACTGAATCAGGTGTGTTAGAGCGTGAACTGCGTACAGGTGCTCGCTACCCTGAGACTCGTTCAGGAAACATTGACGCATCTATCGTCACAGGTCGTGGCGTACAAGCGTTACAAGCTGGCTTTGACACACAGATCAAAGCAGCGCAAGCACAATTTGCTCGTCTATTTACTGATTTAGTATCTCTTTGCTTTGAAGTAGACGAGAAGATCTTTGGCAATATGACCAAGGAAATCAAGGGCGTTGATGACGGTACTCCATTCAATATGAAGTACATTCCATCAAAGCAGATTGCAGGTAACTACGGCGTAGATGTCCGTTACGGCATTATGTCTGGTATGGATCCAAACCGTGCAATCATCGCTCTACTACAAATGCGTAGCGATAAGCTCGTATCTCGTGACTATGTACGTCGTGAGATTCCTATGGAGCTTAATGTGACGCAGGAGGAACAACGTGTTGATATCGAAGAAATGCGCGATTCTCTGCGGGTGGCTGTTGCTCAGTATGCTCAAGCCATTCCAGCGTTGGCAGCGCAAGGTCAAGACCCTAGTGAGATTATCTCCCGTCTTGCACAAGTTATCCAAGGCCGTCAAAAGGGTCTTCAGTTAGAAACAGTTATCGAAAAAGCTTTTGCACCTAAAGAACAACCAGTAGCCCCAGAGATGCCTATGATGCCAGGGGGATTAGGAACTCCAGCAGCAGGTGCGGCCCCCGTACCTGCCTCGCAGCCAACTCCAGAACAAGGCGGAGCGGCCCCTGCTGCTGGTCCAGAACAACGTCCAGATATAGCAACCCTGCTAGCTTCTATTAGCGGCGCAGCATAAACGAGGGAGGTGTAAAATGAACCAAGGATCACGTGCAGCAGCACCTATGTCAAAGCCTGTTGAGGGCAAGAAGGATACTTCCAAGCCAGCAGGACCAGGCAAGGTAGTACCATCAATGATGCCAGCAGGTCGTAAGGGAACTTCTGTAAAGAAGGGCTAAACAAATTTTACTTAACGAAAGGTACTGGGTGTGGATAATAATAACAACGATGTTCCGCGCCCAGTACACTTCGCTGATTTTTTAGTAGCACTTTCAGGTTTTGTACACAATATAGCAAGTTCAGTACATACATTTACTGAAGAGATTATGGAAATAGCAATATACAATGCTAACCGTCAATCTAAAGTAAACAAAGTATGGGAACAATTTTCAAACGATTTAGAAACGATAGAGGAGGATACCGATGGTAGATAGCCCATTACAAATTGGCGGTCCAGGAAAGTTCTCCGTACGTGAAGATTTACCACCGTCACAAAACTACGGTGATCGCAAGGCAATGGCAGAACAAATTGCAGGTGCTCCAACTACTGCAAAGCCTTCTGCAACTCCAGCACCCGCTGCTGATATTCGCGCCGCTGCTGCAAACCAACAACCATTAACTCCACTATTTGCTGAGTCAGCCCGTCCAGGTGAAGACATTATGACAGGCAATAGATTAGGGCCTGGTCCTGGACCAGAGATACTAGGTATGAGGCCACAACAGGAATCTTTATCTCAGATTCTTGCAACAATGCTTCCCTACGATACTAATGGAGAAATCGCAGCTCTCTACGAGCAAGCACAATCCAGAGGACTTTAATGGGTCAGAACCTTAATAAAGGAAACATTTACCAAGCTGCACAACAGGCTGGTCTAAATCCATCTCAGAAGAATCAGATCAATGCGCTATCTGATATGTACTCAACACACGTGCAACTTTCTAATCTACCTGCACAGGTGGGTGCATATCAGTTCTCACAATTAGATCCTGATAAGCAAAAGAAGATGGCAGAGTTCTTCGGTGGCGAAGATGACACATCACCACGTCGTGGTTGGATTGGTCAAGCTGCTTATATTATTTCACGTCCAGTTGTTGAGCCAATCAAGGCAGTCTTTAACGCAGCTAACTGGGCATCAGATCAGGTAACACGTACTTACCGTACAGGTGTTATTGCTGGCACACAAGGCTTAGATCTTGCAGATGCTTGGAAGAAGTCTGGCGCTAATGGCGAAATGTCATTTGATCCAAACCGTATTCAAAAGGCAATCACTACATACGGTCAAGATTACGTATATGTTGCACAACAAATTTCTGCTGGTATCCCATTGCCTAAGATTCTTGCTGAAGCACAGAATCCAAATCAAAAGGCGTTAGTCTCCAAGGCATCACAGCCTGGTGGAGATAACCTAATGAACGAGGTAGTGGCAAAGGTTAATGCTGCTAAGTACTCACCAGGTCGCCAACTTGCTAATGCTTTTCTTCCAAGAGATCTTGAAGGCAAGAGTGGTTTATACACTTGGATCTCAGGTTCAACAGATGCAGCTTTCCGTATCATTGCAGATCCAACGCTGCTTCTTGGTAAGGCTAACAAGGCATACCAAGCATCTAACTATGCGTTGAAGAACACAATTGGCACAGCAGAAAAAGTAGACTTTGCTTTTTCTAAGCCTGGTGTTGCTCGCTTCTGGGATGATTACACAAAGACTTTGACAGAGTATCGTGATGCACGTCGCGCTGGAGATCAGTTAGCAGTCGGAGAATCTATTGGTCGCCTACGTCGCTTGAATCCAGCCTTTGGTCCTAACGGTGTTGACTCAGAACTTATTAAATTTGCTGACCAAGACTTCGGCGGCATCCTTGATGTCAATACAGCCAAAGCATTTCTATCAAATGCAGAGCGTATTGAACCGATATTCTATGGACAGCCAGGATTCCAAGTAAAGATTATGCCTCGCTTGAGTCCTCTTCGTCGCAAGATACTTGACTCTTACACAAAGGTAGATCGTAAGTTCAATCTTAACGAAGATAGTGCAAACTTTTTACGCAATATCGCCTTTGATGAAGCAGATGCCCGTGGCATTACTACACAACAAGCTGCAATTGAGTCACTTGCTGGTCGTCCAGGAGAGACTGCTATTGAAGCAGGTAAGCGTACCGCTGAACGTCTGAACAAATCAGAAGTAAAGTACGATAAGTTTTCTATCTATGGGATTAACAAGCGTTTAGATAACCTCACTCGCAAGTTTGCGTTGATTCCAGACTTGGCAGAGCTTGGAAACCACACATCTCCAAAGGCTCACATTGCTTTTGAGCGTTATGCACGTTTTGTTTATGGTCGTTATGGCGCACGTATCCTTGGTGATGCCTACCAAGCAGGCAATGTAGCCCAACGTCGTGAGATGTTCACAGGTTTACAGTCTGCAGTAGGTGAAGTACGTGGACTTCGTGGCACAGCAGGTGGTCGCAGACTCCTAGATACGCTAGGAACTGTAGGACGTGATGCTGTTTACACCAATCGTGTGTTCGATGACGCTAATCCAGATGGAATTATCCCATCACAGATTGATGGCTTTGACTCAGCAGCCTATGTTTATCAACTCAATGACCGTTCTGCCTTTATTACTCCACAGCAACTAGATCGCTTTGCAGCACGTGATGGAGTTATCAGCTCTGTCTGGGGTGCTCAGTACTCAAAGGCAGCAGATGATGCTATTAGCACCTTCGTTACAGGTACTTTGGCAGGTCCACGCTTCCCAGTTCGTAACGCTTTAGAGGATTATCTTTTCTATCTTTCCAATGGAAAAGGCTTCATTAGATCTGCTGGATCTGTAGTTAGATCCCGTCGTCTTGCTACAAAGATACGTACAACAGAGGATGAATTAGCTCTGGGTATGTTCAACCGCTACGCAAAAGCCAAGGACAAGGAAATGGTCCTAGGTAGATTTAGAGATATTCAGAATAACGTTAAGCGTGAGATGGTTGATGGCAACGAAGTTGTAACAGTAGGTGCCTATAAGAATGCTGCAGAAAAAGAACTAGCAAAGCGCCAGTTACTTGCTGAAGTATTGCTACGCGATAAGTTTAATGACGCACAAATTGGCAAGTTCGGTAAGGACTTTGACCAGTTTACATATGAGTTTGCAATGCACGGAGACTTTGAGAACCTACTCAAGTCTGCTAGCGAAGGTGCCTATAACCTTAATGCTGGTAACGATTTCTTCTCACGTGCTACTAAGGTAAGCCGTAAGCACGGTAGAGTCGTAGACTTTTCAATTGATGGTGAAGACTATGCCCGTCAATATGGTTCATTTGTGCAGTTAAGTCCAGTGGATCAAGAAGGAAAGCTCGCTTGGGCATTCCAGATTGTTGCTAAAGGCAACGATGAAATCGGTTCAGAGGGTATGAAACTGCTCAAGCAGTTTGGCAATGACCGTGCTGGATTCGTTGCAGCGCTATCTAAGCATATTGATACAGAGGTACTGCCTAAGTACAGACAAAGTTTTGATCGCTACATTGATGAGACATACACATCTAACCAACACGCAGGGGTAATCTATGATGACCTCAAGGCTTTGTTTGGACGAGCAGATGGTTCTATCAATGATGAACTACTGGGCAAGATTGTTCAGGCAGATGAAGCAGGTAACCTTGCTACTAAGTTAGATGACTTCTCTCTTGAGTGGCTTCCAACCAAGCGTGCAGACCTGCCTCAATCAATCACAGGTTCTAGATTTATACCAGCAACACAATCTGCGAACATTATTTCAGACCTTAATACCCGTATATGGGACTGGTTGGGAGATGCTAACGCACGTTTATCACGTGACCAGATTGTTATTGACGCAGCCTTTAATATCCGTAAGGAACTACAGCCATACCTAGAGGACTTAACAGCCAAGGTTGGTAAGGATGAGGCAACTCGTCGCGTAGTTGAGATGTCAGAAAAGCTTGCAGTTGAGCGAGTACTAGCATTTGTGGATAACCCAGATGTGCGTACACAAATGGCTTGGTCTATGCGTAACTTTGCACGTTTCTATCGTGCTACAGAAGATGCTTACCGCCGTCTATATCGTACAGTTCGTTACAATCCAGAGGCCTTGCGTAAGATTGCATTGACCTATGAAGGCGTAACACATACAGGTTTCGTACAGCGCGATGACCAAGGCGAGGCATATTTCGTCTATCCAGGCGTAGCCCCTGTCTATGCAGCGGTTAACAAGGCGCTGGGTGTCTTTGGATTAGGCGATAAGTTCGTCTCTCCAATGCCACTGCAATTTGGATCTTCAATCCGAATGCTGACACCATCTGCAAACACAGAGTCTTGGTTGCCAACATTCAGTGGTCCAATCGCTGGCGTATCGCTAAAGACAATTTACAATACAGCAGGTCTATTCTCTGAATCAGATATCCCAGTTATCTCAATGATTGCTAGGGAAGTAAAGGCAACAGAGCAATACACAATCGGCTCTATTGGAGAAGGTCAATCAATCTTCCAAGCAGCATTGCCTGGACACGTCAATCGTCTTATCTCAGCATTGGATAAGGATGAGCGTGATTCACAGTACGCATCTGCATACCGCAAGGCTGTTACATACCTAGAAGCAGGTGGACATACTCCATCTGCAACAGCAACTCCTGGTGAGTTAGCTGAGTATCAGAAGAAGTTACGTGCAACTATCAGCGGTATCTTGCTAACACGCTTTGCTCTAGGGTTTATTGCTCCAGCATCACCAACAACATCACTTAAGTCAGATATGGCTGAGTGGGTTCGTGAGAATGGAAGTATGAACTTCAAGCAGGCGTTCTCAAAGCTTATTGAAGAGTACCAAGACACTACAGATCCTGTAGGCAATGCTATGGCTGATTGGACTAAGTACTTTCCAAACCAAGTACCGTACGTTATTAACGAATCAGACCCAGTATTCCAAGCAAACTTTAAGACAAGCAACGCAGCAGCAAACTGGGTTGATGGAAACCAAGATCTTATTAAGGCATACCCAGAGGGTGCAGCCTTCTTGATTCCGCAGAGCGGAACCTTTAGCTGGGAGGCATACCAGTTCCTCAAGGACAATGGATACCGCGAGAACAAACTCGTTGGTGACTTCCTACAGGAGACAATGGTTGCCAAATCTAAGTACTTCTTCTACCAAGAGCGTGATCGCTACGAGCAAGCGTTAGAGTCTGCAGCAACTGACTCAGAACGTGCTCGCATCAACGATGTATGGAGTGCTTGGTCAAAGGAATTTAAGGCTACACGACCATTGCTACAGCAAGAGTTTGCAGATTCTGCTGGTAACAATATCAAGCGTATGGCTGCATATGACGACCTAAAGCGTATGCTATCTGAGACAAAGATTAGCAACCCAGCTACTAACTCTATCCGCAAGATGGTTGCTATTTACGAAGAGTATCTCAATGCTAAGGATAACGTCTATAACTCACGCAGTGAGCGTGATGTCAAAGCTAGAGATGTAATCCGTGAGTCAACACTTGCACAACTAAAGGCAATTGCACAAACAAATCCAAACGCTAGCGGAGTATTTACAATTCTGTTTAGTAACTTCTTGAGGGAGAACTAAGATGTCAGGTCTAGGTTTAACTGGCGCTAACTACGGCGCTGGCACTGGTGGTACTGGTGGTCTTATCACCTCTTCAACACCTGGCACTGGTCCAGCAATCCCAGGCGCTGGTGGATTTGGTGTACCGTCAACACGTACTGAGGCAACTGAGGCAAAGTTAATAGCACAGTATGGTGCTATGACTGAGATCTTGCGTAAAGCTTTAGCTCAACAACTTAAGAGTGCAGGATACAAGGTACCTGTTACTGGTAAGTACAATGCAAATGTACGCGAAGCTTTCTTGGATGCATCACGCAATCTTAGTTCTGAAATCTCAACACTTCAGGCTAATGACCCACAGCGTCTAGCTACTGCCAAGTATGACCTAACCAGTTACCTTAAGGATATTGCTGCTACACGTTCAGGTACAGCAACAGGTACAGAGGTACCAAAGCCTTACACTCAAAAAAGAATCTCTACTAAAGCAGAAATTCGCAAAGTTGCAAACGAAGTAGCACGAGACCTTATTGGTCGAGGACTTTCGGAAGAGCAGTTTGAGAAGTATTACAAAACTGCAATTGAACGCGAAAAGGCTATGCCAGTCAAGACTACCTACAAGAAGGCAAAAGATGGTGGTATTGAAGCAACCACTACAGGCGGTGCTGACACTGGAGAATTCTTATACCAGCAAATTGCTAAGACAGATGAAGCCAAGCAGAACAAGATCTTTAGTCTTTATGATGCTTTCAAATCAGCGATAGGTGTTCAGTAATGGCATATAAGGCATCAGATTATCCACAGGTAAAACGTGCAGCAGAGGCTTACGATGTAGCCAAGGCAGCACGTCTTAAGGCACAACGCGCCTTTGACGAGACATCAACAAAGTCTCCTAACTATACCAAAGTAAAGGCTGCTCTTGAGACAGCAAAGGCTGCAGAAGCCACAAAGCTCAAGGCATATAAGTCTGCTAATGATGCAGCCAAAGCTGACTACAACAAAAAAGCGACAGTGGCCAAATCAGCAACTGATGCTAAGTCTGCTAAGGCAATGATTGAATCTCTTAATGAGCAAATCAAAAAGGCTACAGATTCAGGGCAAGATACAGCAACACTTAAGTCGCAACTAAAAGCAAGTGAAAAGAAACTTGCTGATGCACTTGCTGCTAAGAAGACAGCCACTACAGGCAACCGTCCTACTGGCGTACCAGCTACTGCTAAGTTTAACTCAGTCACAGGTCAGTGGACTTTAGGTTCTGAATCTTGGGACAAGAATGGCAAGAAGGTAACTGCTCCAGCCAAGACAGAGACACCTCCTAAGACTGTAGTAAAAGATAGCGAAAAGACAGATACAACTGAAGTCAAACAAGAGTACACAACTACAGATGGTATTACCTACCTTAATGGAAAGTTATTCTCTGGAACTAGAGATGGCAAGACATACAAGGATGGCAAAGTTGTAGGTACTGGAGTGCCAACAGGTGATACTGGAGTAGTAAAGACTGACACTCCTGCTACTACTGAAACAGATTTTGCCAAGGTCTTTGCTGGTGCTGAAAAGAACTACGGCGCTATTGATGAAATCTTCAAGAGCAACGATGAACTTAAAGCACTTCTTATTAAGGCAATCGGTAAAGTTGACGATCCTAATGATGACTTAGAGGTTGACCAGTTCACTAACCTTCTTGAGAATACAAACTGGTTCAAGACCAACGCTGGACCAATTCGTCAGCGTGGATTCTACAAGCGTCAATACGATGCACTTGTCAGCAAGCTTAAGACAGACGATCCTGATTATCAGAAGAAACTTGCTGAACTCGACAAGACATCTGAGTATGGTCGTGGTCTTGCAAAGGTAATTCAGACTCTTAAAGAAGAGGCGATTAACCAAGGCAAAGAACTAGATGATACAACTGCTCGTCAGTTGGCAGCAAATATCTATGACTATGCTAACGAAACAGATATGGTCAAGATCCGTCAGGCTGTTACCAGTGCTGGCAAGTTTGGAACAGCAGTCGTAGGTGGCGCTGCAGGTGGAGCGCTAGAAACGCTACGTCGTGTTGCTAAGAACAACGGTCTTGATTTTGACACAGACTTTGCAGACCAAAAAGATACTTGGCTTAACGCTGTCCTTAATGGGGAAAGCGTAGATAAGTTCTCAGCTTTGATCCGCCAAAAGGCAGGACAAAGCCAAGGTAAGTTTGTTCAAGACTTGCTTAAGAATGGCTATGACCTTAACGGCGTATACGGCAACTACATCAATTTGATGGCTCAATACTTTGATGTTGACCCAAGCACAATCAAGCCTAACGACCCACTGCTTGCAAAGGTATTTACCGATGCAGGTGGTATGAAGTTTGCAGACTTTGAATCACTGCTTCGTACAGATCCACGCTTCAAGGGAACCAAGCAAGCAGGTCAAGTAAGTGACATCCGTCAGTCAGTTGCAGACCGTGCTCTTGCGCTAGGCGTAACACTTGGCGAAGATGAGATTGACGATGTAGTCAACAATGCTTTGTCTATGGGAATCAGCGCTAGTTCATCTCTAGTAAATGGACTTATCCGTGCTAAGTTCTCATACGCTCCAGGCAAGGTTCTAGGTGGTGCAGCAGGTGGTGCTCTTGCTCAACTTAAGGCAACTGCAGCAGCTAATGGTCTTGACTTTGACAAGCAGTTTGGAACTCAAGCTCAGACTTGGCTCTCAAAGATTCTTCAAGGTGAATCACCAGATACTTTCAAGAATGTTATTCGTCAGACAGCAAAGTTAGGTTTGCCTGAAAAGGTTGGCTCATTGCTAGATCTTGGCGTTGACCTAGAGACTATCTACTCACCATACAAGAATGTTATGTCTTCAGTACTTGAGATTAACCCACAGACTATTGGGCTAGATGACAAGACGCTGCGTTCTGCTATTGGTCCTGATAAGGAAATGACTATCTACGATTGGGAACGCTTCTTGCGTAAGGACCCACGTTGGCAGTACACAAACAATGCCCGTCAAGAGGTATCAGGTATCGGACTTAATGTTCTACAACAGTTAGGATTCCAAGGATAACTATGGCACAATTAGATCTTTCAAATGTTAACTTAAATGATCCTACAACTAATAAACTTTTTACAGAAGCAGGCGGTTCTTCTAAATATGCCTTAACAATGGGCGAGGGAATTGATCCAGCAACTGGTGAATCATACGGTTCAGTTACTGGAGGAAAAGGATCTGTCGCAATTCCTTGGACCATAACTGGTAACTTTGATGCACTTCCACAAGAAGTTAAAACCGCATTAGGCGTTACTAAAGATACCGTATATAATCCATTTTCACAAGTAACAGGATATGCAATTGATCCAAAAACTGGACAATATATTCTTAGGACTGGCGAGGGTGGAAGTTTATTTCCTACTGCTTTTGCAAAAGGAGTAGGAACTGGAGCAGTATCTCAACTAACATCTAATGCGTCATCAAGTGCGAGTACTTCAGATTTACCTGATGGTGTGACGGTTGTTAGCACCTATTCAGATCCAGAAACTGGAGATGTAACAGCAGTACTTTCAAATGGAACTACTAAGGTTCTTGCAAAAAGCGGAGCAGCAAGTGCTGCAAAAAAGTCTGCATATGATTTGTTGTACCAGCAGTTCAATGACTTGGGTATTGGTGGCCTAGTGCCAGAGCTTAAGAGTTTCATTGAAGAAGGTATCTCTCCATCTGAATTCACACTTCGCTTGCGTCAGACAGATGCTTACAAGAAGCGCTTTGCAGCTAACGCTCAGCGCATCGCTAAAGGTCTTCGTGCTTTGTCAGAGGCAGAGTACATTGGACTAGAGGATCAGTACCAAGACATTATGCGTCGCTACGGACTGCCAGAGAACTACTACGCACGTGGTGAGATGGGTCGTCAAGAAGGATTTGAAAAGTTTATCGCTGGAGATGTCAGTTCTTCTGAACTAGAAGATCGCATTATGACTGCACAAAAGCGTGTCATCAATGCTAACCCAGAGGTAGCTCAAGCTCTCAGGACTTTCTACCCAGGTATCTCTCAGGGTGATATCTTGGCTTATACACTCGATCCTTCTAAGGCTATCGAAGATATCAAACGCAAGGTAACCGCAGCAGAGATTGGTGGAGCAGCAGTACGTGCTGGCCTGACTACCAGCGCAGCAGACGCTGAGTACCTACAGCGCTATGGTGTAACGAAGGAACAAGCTGACCAGGGCTACCAGGCTGCAGCACAGATCCTTCCACGTGCATCACAGCTAGCAGATATTTACAAGACAGGGCCTTACACACAGGCAACTGCAGAACAGGAAGTCTTTAACCTTCCTGGTCAAGTTGAGGCGCAAAGACAGCGCAAGAAGTTAACCGAACTAGAGACTTCCGCATTTAGCGGTAGAGCTGGTGTAGGTGCAATCGCCAGGGATCGTGCTGGCGCACTATAAACAAAGCCTGCCAATGGGATGACTGGTCCATTGGAGCGACAATAAAACCAGTAGCAAGAGCCATACCACCCGCCCCAAGGTGATTATGAGGCTTGCGTCAATCTAACAAAGAATGGGAGAAGGACCTATGTCCAACTATGACTACGAGGATGATGACTTCGATATGGAAGACACCAGCAATGATCTCGTAAAACAACTGCGTAAGGCTACTAAGCAAAAAGACAAGGAACTGGCTGAACTAAAGGCACAGTTTGAAAGTCTAAACAAAGCGCAAAGAGAACGAACAATCAAAGATGCCCTCGAAAGTCGCGGGGTAAATAGCAAAATTGCTTCATTTATCCCACAGGACATTGACCCAACTGAGGAGTCCGTGTCTAAATGGCTAGAAGACTATGCCGATGTATTCGGTATTGAAGTTGGCCAAAACCAGGCAACACCTAATGTAGATCCAGCCCAGGCTGCTGCATATAAGCGTATGACTAATGCTGTTGAGTCAGGATCATCTCCTGCTCACAATGACAACATTATGCAAAAGCTTATGAATGCAAATACCAAAGAAGAACTGGATGAAGTCATTAGATTGTCTGGACTCTAATCCGATCCTAAAACAGAAAGGCTAGACCATAAATGGCTATCCCTACAGGTACCCCTACCACCACGTCTAGCATCAGCAACCTCGTACAGACAGCATACGATCAGTATGTAAGAATGGCACTTCGTTCCATTCCTGTTATGCGTTCACTTGCAGATGTTAAGCCAGTGCAACAGGCAATGCCAGGATCATCAGTTGTATTCTCAATCTACTCAGATTTGGCTCAGGCTACATCTACATTGACAGAAACTTCTGATGTATCAAGCATTGCACTAGGTAACCCATCACAGGTTACAGTAACACTGAACGAATACGGTTCAGCAGTTACAACAACAAAGAAGTTAAACCTAACTTCTTTCAACGACGTTGATTCAGCTCTTGCTGACATCATCGCGTACAACGCAGCAGACTCTATTGACAACGTAGTAGGTCAGGTCCTCTCAGCAGGTACCAACGTAATCTACTCAAACGGTCCTTCAGGATCTGCTCCAACATCATCAGCAACAGTTCTACCAGTAGACACAATGACAGTTGCAGACATCCGCAACGCTGTTGTATCACTACGTACAAACAAGGCATTGCCTCGTATGGGTGAACTATATGCTGCATACCTACACCCACGTCAGTCAGCAGACCTTCGCGCTGAGACTGGTACTGGTGGATTCCAGGAGCTAACAAAGTACGTAGAGCGTACACCGTTTGTTGCTGGCGCAGTAGGAGTTATCGAAGGCGCTTTCATCGTTGAGACACCACGTGTTCTAAACGGTCTAAAGCTAGCTACAGGTATCACACCTACAGTTGCAATCACTAACACAGCAGTTGCTACAAACGTAGCAACAATCACAACAGCAGTTGCTCACGGTCTTGGCGTAGGCCAGGTCGTAACAGTTGCTGCAGTGACAAACACTGGTGTTAACGGAACATTTACAATCGCATCTGTTCCATCAACAACAACATTCACATACGCAGTGACAACAGGAAACGTATCTTCAGCAGATACAGGTACTGTCACATTCACCAACAACTACCGCGCAATCGTCGCAGGTCGTGAAGCATTGGCTGAAGCACAGGCAGCAGATATCTCAACCGTTATCGGTCCAGAGATTGATGCGCTACGTCGTTTCCGCACAATCGGTTGGTACTACTTCGGAGGCTTTGCTCGCCTTCGTGAAGCTGCTCTCTATCGCATTGAGTCAGCAGCAACAAACGGATAATTCCCGTTATTGCTCGGCAGGGGGTGGGGAAACCCACCCTCTGTCACTTATGAAAGGTTGGATATGGCATACACACTAATGACTCCGTACCAGTGGCAAACCTGGGGAACTGGCTATGACCAGTTTGATCCATACTCACGTCTTGCTGGTCGTCGTTTCAACGGTGGAACTATTGATGGTGCCATTGCTCCAAGTATGACTGATATCCCACGTGGACAAACCTTGATCGTTAATGGAACTACAGTGACAGCTACATTAACTCCAAGCCAAGATGAATTAGCAGCAGCTAGTTATTACTTCCTCGGTGGTCACGAGTACACTCTCAGTGATGAACAGGCTGCAGTGCTTACTGCCGCAGGATATGGAAGTTGGTTAACTCCAGTATGAGTTTACATAGAAGGCAGACCCATCCTGAGTATGTCGAAGGATGCTTTGGCTGCAAGATAGGCGAGCTAGAACTAAGCGTAGGAGTAGCAAACCATAGAGGTTTGCCTACGGCAAAGCAGCACGACAAAGAACTACAGTCTTACTATGACGCAACACGTCAGGGTATAGAACCACGTTCAACAAAGAGTAAAGATATAGATGCAGCAGTCCAACTTTCCAACGAGGCTGGTAAAGCTTTCGATGGGATCTCAATGACGTTCAAGGAGTAACAATGGAAAACTACGAAGAAGACATTACAAAGTACCCAACACCTGATAAGCAGTACGAAGGTGCAATGAAGTTTCAGTCTTACGAATCAGTCCAGACAGGCGCTATGGGAAAGGCAGCAAAGTAATGAAGAAGAAGCCAATGGCAGGAATGTGCAAGAAGTGTGGCAAGTCAAAGAAATCTTGTAAGTGCTAATGAACAAGGCAGAGAAGAAGGCTAAAGTAGCCAAGGTAATGCGAGAGTTCAAGGGTGGAAAACTTCACTCTGGCAAGAAAGGCCCAGTAGTTAAGAACAAGAAGCAAGCAGTTGCTATTGCTCTATCTGAAGCAAAGATGACCAAGAAGAAAATGGGTAAGAAGAAGTAATGGCTAAGTCTCCAGCGTGGCAAAGAGCAGAGGGCAAGAACCCAAAGGGTGGCCTCAACGCAAAAGGTCGTGCCTCTGCCAAAGCGCAGGGGATGAACCTCAAGCCTCCAGTCAAAAAGGCTGAGGCAGCTAAGTCTCCCAAGGCAGCAGGACGACGCAAGTCTTTCTGTGGTCGTATGTGTGGGATGAAGGCAAAGAATACTTCTAGCAAGACAGCTAGAGATCCGAACTCAAGAATCAACAAGTCACTTCGTGCTTGGGATTGTAAGTGCAAATGAAAAAGAAAGCATTCTGGGATAAACCAAATCCTAATAAGAAGTCAAAAGCATTAACGCCAACGCAAAAGAAACAAGCAAAGGCAAGAGCCAAAGCAGCAGGGCGACCATACCCCAATCTAGTAGATAACGCTGCAGTCAAGAGAACCAAGAAGAAGTAGGAGATATAGGTGGCACTAGGAGAATACGGCACAACGTTATTAGATGAACTTAATCGTTTGGCTAATGGTGGCACCTATAGAGCACCAGGCGAGATGGTTGATGAAGCGTTGGCTGCCCGTCAATGGGCAGACCAGCGTTCTGTAGTAACAAACTTAACAGACACAGTGGGGGTTCTAAATGCGATTGCGGGTACGACTGCTGCTAATCGTCTTGATTACAACGGCGTATGCAACCTCATCGCTGGTACTTTTCAACTACCTGCAGCGCAAGCTCTCAGAGCGGTGTCATCTTGAGCGCTAAATATAATTTGGTCTGTGACCAAGCAACTACATTTAATTTCCAGTTCCAGATTAAGAATGATTCAACTCCTTGGAACCTAACTGGTTACACAGGAACTATGACAGTACGACCATTCGTCGGTGCATCTACTACAACTGTAGTGGCAAGCACAGCTAATGGTCGTATGGTTCTTACTGCGCTAACTGGAAGAATCAATATAACTTTAGATGCAGCAACCACTACTGCAATCTCAGCGGGACGCTATTCCTATGATCTGGTACTAGATTCGGGATCAGAAGTTACTCGCATCTTAGAAGGCAAATTTATCGTGACAGGAGCGGTGACAACTTGACCACAATTCTTGTTATTGAGAACATCACACCACAAGTTGGTGTAGAACTTTCCCAGGATCAAGGCCCACAAGGATCTCCAGGTGTTACTGGACCGACAGGACCTACTGGTCCTGCGGGAGCAACTGGACCAAACGGTGCTACAGGAGCAACAGGTGCAACTGGCGCTACTGGTCCTCAAGGAGCAACAGGTGATACAGGTGTTACTGGACCGACTGGCCCGACGGGTGCCACTGGTCCTACTGGAACTACGGGAGCCACAGGACCCACAGGTCCAGCGGGTGCTACGGGAGAAACAGGTCCAACAGGACCTGTTGGCGCTACAGGAGTCACGGGAGCTACTGGACCTACGGGACCAGTTGGAGCAACTGGAACGACAGGAGCGACAGGTCCGACAGGACCTGCAGGAGCGACTGGCCCACAAGGTGCCACGGGTGCCACAGGCCCTGTAGGGGCCACTGGAGCCACAGGAGCGCAGGGTTATAGTGTTCTTAACGGAACAGTAGATCCAACCACTGAGGGAGTCAACGGTGACTTCTATATCAACACCGTATCTAATAAAATTTTCGGACCAAAGGCAGCAGGAGTATGGCCTGCTGGAGTTAATATCGTTGGACCAACAGGAGCTACAGGCCCAGTAGGTGCTACGGGACCGCAAGGAGTTACAGGTGATGTTGGACCTACTGGTGTTACTGGTGCCACTGGCCCTGCTGGGGCTACTGGTCCTGTTGGAGCGACTGGACCGATAGGTGCTACTGGTCCTGCTGGTATAGACGGGGCAACTGGACCTACAGGTCCGACAGGTCCTGCTGGTGCCACAGGTCCTACAGGTGCTACAGGCCCTGCGGGAGTCAACGGAGCCACTGGTGCTACTGGACCAACAGGTGCAACAGGGCCTGCAGGTGCGGCAGCAACGGCGCTTCCAGGCATACTTATGCTAGGCGGAATGTAGGATTCTCTTATGAGATTCCACGTTATTAGCCTGCCACATACACAAACAACTAAAGATTACGTCAACTGCGCTTATACCGAAAAGGTCAGGCGCTTTTGTATGATGATGAAAGGGTTAGGCCATACGGTCTATCTCTATGCCAGTGAAGATAATGAAGCTCCAGTAGATGAGTTAATTACCTGTATTACTAAAGAGCAACAGCAAGAAGCACTTGCAGGTAAGCACTTTACAGAAGCTGAGTTTAATAATGAACTACCACACTGGCAGATCTTTAATGGCAACGCTATTGAAGAACTAGGCAAGCGCCTAGAGCAGAAAGATTTTATCTGTCTTATCGGCGGTGCATCACAAGAACCGATTGCTAAGGCTTATCCTAACCACATCAGCGTAGAGTTTGGTGTGGGTTACGGTGGAGTATTTAGTAAGTACAAGGTCTTTGAATCATACGCTTGGATGCACAGCATCTATGCGATGTTTAAGAACCCAACGCTAGTAGATGGCAACTTCTATGATGCGGTTATACCTGGTTACTTAGAACCAGAGATGTTCCCGCTGCAAGAGAAGAAGGAAGATTACTACCTCTACGTAGGACGTATGGTAGATCGTAAAGGTATTGGGATTGCCCAGCACGTATGCAAAGAGATGGGTTTGAAACTTATCCTTGCAGGTCCTGGCAAAGATCCTAAAGTTGAATATGGCGAGTGGGTAGGACCAGTAGGTCCTGAAGAGCGAGCAAAGTTAATGGGCGGTGCTATTGCCCTATTCGCACCAACGCTATACATAGAACCTTTCGGTAACGTTGTTATCGAAGCACAAGCCTGTGGAACTCCAACGATTACCACAGACTGGGGAGCATTTACAGAAACTAATCCACAAGGTGTTACTGGGTACCGTTGCAGAAATGCAATGGAGTTTGCAGTAGCAACAGAGTGGGTTAAGAGTTTAGACCCAGTAGCAATACACAAGCGAGCAGTGTCCTTGTACTCCTTGGATGCTATCGCACCACAGTATGAACAATACTTTGCAAGACTGCTAACTCTATGGGGAGCTGGCTGGTATGAAAGGAAATAATGCCAACACTGAACGAACTGGTGGACGAGGTAAAGGCTAACCTACAAGGTTATGCGCTACGCCAAGACCGTATCACTTATGTTGCTAACCCTGCTGGTTTAACTACTACCAGCACCGAAATCACCGTTGGCTCATCTTCTAACTTAGCCAAAGGTATCATCGAAATTGATGACGAACTTATCTGGATTGACTCCTTTGACAAAGCCAATAGCCAGCTAAACGTTATTCCAGGATTTGGTCGTGGGTACCAAGGAACCACAGCATCGCCTCACGCACAGTATGCACCAGTGACCCTATCTCCAACCTTCCCACGTAACTCTATTAAGAAGGCTATCAACGATACGATCAACAGCTTCTATCCGAAGCTCTGGATTATCAACTCTTACACATTTACCTTTAACGCATCTCAGGTGACATACCCACTACCAGATGATGTTGAAGGTGTGCTCTTCATCTCTTGGCAGACAACAGGCTCTAGCCAGGAATGGCTACCAGTAAATCGCTGGCGCTTAGACGGTATGGCTAATGCTGCTACTTTCAATACAAACAATACACTTAACATCTATGAGAACGTACAACCTGGTCGTACAATTCAAGTTTGGTATACCGCCACGCCAAACACTCTTGACGCAAACACAGATGATTTTGCTGACGTTACTGGCCTACCAGAGTCTTGTAAAGATGTTGTCGTACTCGGCGCATCATACAAGTTACTGTCTTACCTTGACGCTGGACGAATCAATCTCTCTAGCGCTGAGGCCGATCTAAACGACGGCAAGCTCCCATCAACTGCAGGTGCTGCAGCTTCTCGCTATATCTTTGCCCTCTATCAACAACGTCTGAATGAAGAAGCGTTGAAGTTGGCAGACAAGTATCCAATCCGTATTCACTACACCCGCTAGGTAAGGAAAGCCAATGACTCGTAAGTATTCGTCCATCAGCGTTGAAACGACGCTGGCTTCGGGAATCTCTAACAGCGCAACTACTATGACAGTTGCATCTGGTACAGGTTCTGCCCTTATGGGAGGTGTCACCCTTGCTGCAGGTAACGTAGATCAGTTTACCGTAGCAATTGACGTTGACACACAGAATGAAGAAATTGTTTTTATCACCGCTGTATCTAGCGACACCTTCACTATCGTTCGTGGTCAAGCAGGAACCTCAGCTATATCTCATAGCGGTGGAGCCACAGTCAAGCACGTTCTTACCAGTAGCGACTTAAACTTCTACACAACAGGTGTAGCAACAGCAGATGCTGCAATCCCAGAGACAGTAGTTACTGCCAAGGCAGACCTACTTGTAGGTGCTTCATCTGGTGTCGTAGATAACCTTGCGGTAGGAACAGACGGTCAGGTCCTGACTGCAGATGCAACACAAACTCTGGGTGTTAAGTGGGCTACGCCTACCGCACCAGTAGTAGACAATCCGTACAACGTATCTTTTATGCTAATGGGTGCATAACTAACCAACAACTAATAAGGAGAAACAAATGGCAACAACTTACAAGGTGCTTGGTCAGTCCAACCCAAGTGCAACAACAGCAACAACTCTCTACACAGTACCATCTGCAACAGAGGCAGTAGTATCAACAATCGTTATCGCTAACCTGACTTCAACGGCTGCAACATTCCGCATTGCAATCCGACCAAACGGTGCGACACTTGCTAACTCCCAGTACATTGCATACGACATCACAGTCGGTGCATCTGACTCAACAGCGCTAACTCTTGGTATTACACTAGATGCTGCAGATGTCATCACAGTTTACGCATCTACAGCTAACCTAACATTTACAGCCTTCGGTTCTGAGATTGCTTAATTATGACAGTATCGAGAGCAAAAACCTCATCGGTATTGCAGGGCTTTCCTAAGAGTAGAAGTTTTCTTGCAGGCAATACTGCCTACGTTCCACAAGTTCTTGAGACAGTTGTTGTCGCAGGTGGTGGTGGCGGTGGCTTGCGCTTTGGTGGTGGTGGTGCAGGTGGACTTGTCTACTCATCAACTAAAGCATTTGCAATAGGAACAACTTATACAGTAACTGTTGGTGCTGGCGGCAATGGCGCTTGGCCAGGAACAAATGGTTCTAACTCAGTCTTTGATACTTTCACTGCTAATGGTGGTGGACGTGGTTCAAACGGTAGTGCTGTTTTTGCTGGTGGCTCAGGTGGTGGTGGTTCCGATCAATCAGGTGCTACAACAGGTGGAGCATCAAATCAGACAAGCCCATCAGGTGCAACTGGTTACGGTTCAGCAGGTGGTAACGGTAGTACTTCCAATAACGCTAAAGGTGCTGGCGGTGGTGGCGCAGGCGGAAGTGGCGGAAGTTCATCTTCTGGCGCTGGAGGTAATGGTGGTTCAGGTCTTACTTACTTTGGAAGTACTTACGCAGGTGGTGGCGGTGGTGGTGTAAACGCTGGTACTCGCGGTTCAGGTGGCTCAGGTGGTGGTGGCTTTGGATGCAATATTACAGACGGTGACCAAGCAGCAGCAGGTACTGCAAACACTGGCGGTGGCGGTGGCGGTGGATCAGATGGTTCAGGCTTTGATGGCAAGAACGGTGGTTCAGGAATCGTAATCGTTCGTTACCCAGATTCATTTGCTGCAGCGGCATCAACTACTGGCTCACCAACAATCGTAGTATCAGGTGGATTCAGAACTTATACTTGGACTGGAAGCGGGAGCATCACTTTCTAATGGCACACTTTGCTCAGTTAGACGAATCTAATATCGTCACTCAAGTAATTGTAGTTCACAACAATGAGCTACTAGATAACGGCGTTGAATCAGAAGCCAAAGGCGTAGCTTTTTGTCAGTCACTCTTAGGTGGCAACTGGGTTCAAACATCCTATAACGGCAATATCCGTAAGAACTATGCTGGCGTTGGTTTTACCTATGACCAGACACGGGATGCCTTTATCCCACCTAAGCCAGAAGAAGGCAACTGGGTACTCAATGAAGACACGTGCATATGGGAAGAGGTAGACAATGGCAGTAACTAAGTTTAAGACTACCTCTAGCTTTACCAACCTAACAAAGTATGACTCATTCCTTGCAGGTAATGCCGCATATTCACCAGGAGCCTTTGAATCTATTGCTTCAGCAACAGGCACTGGATCATCGGGAACAATTACATTTTCTAGTATTCCTAGTACTTACACATCCTTGCAAATTCGTATGTTTGCATTAACTAGCGCTGCCTCTGATGTTTATTGGAGCACTCCAAGCACCTCATACAATCATACACTTTACGGAACTGGAGCAACTGCTGGGGCTAACTCTTCTGCAGGTCTAACTTATTTGATGTGGGCTGCCCAACCGACTGATACTTACCCATTAGTCGGAATTATTGACATTCACGACTACGCATCAACTACAAAAACCAAGACTATTAGAATGTTTAATGGTATTGATAAAAACGGCAGTGGAGATGTAATACTTGAGTCTGCTTTACGCAATAGCACTAGCGCAATTAGTTCAATTAGTATCGTTGCTTCGACTTCTAACTTTACAACCAACGCTATTTTTTCACTATACGGAATTAAGGGAGCGTAAATGCCAGCAACATACGAACCAATCGCTACCACGACTTTAGGTAGTGCGGCTAGCACTATTACTTTTTCAAGCATTCCTAGCACTTATACTGATCTTGTTATAGTATTTGCTGGAACTGCAACGGCAAACCTAAATCCCTTAATGTCATTTAATTCAGACAGTGGCACAAATTATTCAAGAACATACTTGACAGGAAATGGATCTGGTGCATTTTCTGGTAGATTGACAAGCCAAACTTCTATGCGATTAACCGATAACAATTTATCTACAACTGTATCTCTTTGCAGGATTTCGATATTTTCTTACACCTCTGCCGTTAACAAAACAGCACTTATCGAGTATTCAAGTGATAGAAATGGATCAGGTTTCGTTGAACGATTAGTTGGTTTATGGCGATCAACTGCATCTATCACGACCGTGAGCCTGTCCACTTCTACAAGCACTTTCGCAGCAGGCACTACAGCCACCCTCTACGGAATCTTAAAGGCGTAAAATGGCAAATACATACACACTTATCTCTAGCAATGTGCTTGGCAGTTCAGCTGCAAGCGTGACCTTTTCTGCCATTCCTTCGACTTATACTGATTTGGTAATTAGAATGTCGGTTCGCTTGGATTCTGGTGCAAGTGAAGATTCTTTTTGGTTGAGGTTAAATGGTCTTTCGACATCAATTTATTCAAAAACTTCTGTCATCAATAGTGGTGGAACAGCCCTATCTTTAACAGATACAAGCTCGACTCGAATTGATCTTGGTGATGCCGATGCAGCGGGTTCAACTTCAAACACATTTTCTTCTGTTGAGTTTTATCTTCCAAATTATGCAGGAACAACTCAAAAACCTAGCAGTATTTTTTATGCACAAGAAAATAATTCAACAAGTGTTTATCAAGTTGGAGCGATTGCAGGATTAACAAACCTTACCTCTGCAGTTTCAAGCATCACATTACTAAGCAGAACAGGCGTTAATCTTGTTTCAGGTTCATCTTTTTATCTATACGGCATATCGAACTCATAAGGAGCAACAATGACAACAGCAATCGAAATCAACTGCACAACAGGCGAGGTCATCGAACGTCCTTTGACCGCCGAAGAGATCGCAGCTAATCAAGCAGCAGCAGAAGCAGAAGCAGCACGCCAACACGAAGCAGAGGTTAAAGCGGCAGCAGATGCTGAGGCTAAGGCTGCGCTACTTGCAAAACTAGGCATCACAGCAGACGAAGCAAAACTACTTCTAGCGTAAGGAAACCACGTGCCATACGGCGACGACATCACCGAGGGAATACCCTACGTACTTTCCAACCCAGCAGGTGCTACTAACTTCTCATCTACTGGTGAGGCTTATGACATAGCAATTGCTGGCTTGCCATTCTTCTTGCTTAACAGTGACGATGCACCCTATCGTCGCGTCACAGCACAGTATCGCAAGCAACAGATTGACCAGAGCCGTGAGCCAGGTGAGCAAACGCTTACTGGTTGGTGGCTACGTAGCCAAAGCTCGTTCCACTATGGACAAGGTATCAAGTTCTTTGAGCCTATCCAGGATGAGTCGCTTCGCTTCCAGTACACAGAGTCTAAAGGTGTAGATGTCTGGACTAAGGGACAGGCGACACTTCTCAACTCTTGCGACAGTCAGCACGTCACCACAGGTGGCATTCAAACTAATGGTCGTCCGTGGCAGTATATGCGTTCTATCCAGTGGGAGAAGAACAGCAATACTTACAACGGCGTACTGCTTGCAGATGAATATGATGTGGACAAGATCTTCCCTGCAATTACTGTCTCTATCAATAACAAGGCACTGACCTCTAACGTTGCTACGCTAACAACAACTGCAGCACACGGCCTATCTACTGGTATGGAAATTACCATCTCTGGTGTGGATGCAACCTTTAACGGTACCTACACCATTACAAGTGTGCCTACAACTACCACATTTACCTACGCAAAGACAGCAAGCAATGTTCCATCTGCAGCCGTATCTCCAGTAGGTACGGGCGTGGCAGAGATTATCCACTTCATTGACTACAACTCAGGCACTGACTATCCAGTACACGCAATCTGCGATGATGGTGTTTACGCCTACTGGGTTACTAACGTACTCAATGCTGGAACTCCACGACTAAGAGTCTATAAGAAGCTACTGTCTGACGATAGTTCTGTAGCCCCTACTCTAATGATTACTGAAAACAGTATTACTGTAACTAATGCTGTAATGGAATACACCAAAGAACGTATCGTAATGTGTGTTAACGATAAGGTCTATGAGTTCTCAACAACTGCAGCATCTTTGCCAGCAGCGGTCTATTCACACAACGATCCTGACCACATCTTTACAAGCATTACATCTAGCGGTGCTGCTATCTACATTGCAGGTTACTCAGGTATCCAGTCCAACATCTACAAGTTTACCTTGTCTACTGCTGGTGCTATGCCAACTCTGACCAGTGCTATCACAGCAGCAGAACTTCCAGTAGGTGAGACTGTATTTAAGATCAGTTACTACCTTGGCAATATGGCTATCGGTACCTCTAAGGGTATGCGTATGGCAGATGCAAGTCAGCTTGATGGCTCCATTACATACGGTGCTTTAATCTTTGAATCAGACCAACCAGTCTATGACTTTGCTTTCCGTGATAGATATATCTGGGCTGCCTCTGGTGTTGATGGTCAGGTAGGTGTGACCCGTGTAGATATGGGTCAACCATTAGGTAACCTTTTGTTCCCTTATGCCTGGGACTTGTATGACCCAACAGATACATTAGGACACCACACCACAGCATCTGCCTTTATGGGAGATACCAACCGTCTAGCATTTTGTAATGCTGGCAATGGAACAGATGGAACTATCTACATCCAGTCAGCATCGGAACTATTGGAAGAGGGAACTCTTCGTACAGGTTACGTACGCTACAACACACTAGAACTTAAGATCTTTAAGTTGATGCAGGCTCGCGTTGATACCACTAATGGTGGTCTTAACATTGACTCTATTGACTATGCCGATAACTTCTATCGCATTGGTACCTTCGCACAAGAAGCCAACGTACCAGAAGTTAACATTAACTATCCACAGCAATCTCAAGAATACCTTGGCTTCCAGTTTACATTGACTCGTTCATCTACTGACAGCTCTAAGGGACCACTGTTTACTGGCTACCAGATTAAGGCGTTGCCTGCTATCCCGCGTCAGCGTTTAATCCAGTATCCATTGTCTTGTTATGACCACGAATCAGATCACTTCGGGGTTGAGGTTGGCTTTGAAGGTTCTGCCTATGACCGTATGAGTCAGTTGGAATCTATTGAAAACGTAGGTGACACCATCCGCGTTGAAGACTTTAGAACTGGTGAGTCCTACATCGGACTGATCGAAGAGCTTGACTTCAGAAATGCAACCCCATCAGATAAGCGATTCTCTGGCTACGGAGGAACGCTCTTAGTAACCATTAGGACGGTCTAATGCAGGCACAAGACTACGCAACCCTAGCCGTAGCCGTATGCACAGTAGTCGGAGCATTTGCTACCGCAGTGCGCTGGCTAGTTAAGCATTACCTAGCAGAACTCAAGCCAAACTCTGGCAGTTCACTGAAAGATTCTGTCATTAGGCTAGAAGAAAAAGTAGAGATCCTGTATCAGATTATGATTCAAAAGGGGAGAGATGAGCACCGATGAAACCTGTTGCCAAGAAAGCCACACCTGCCGCTATTGCTGTTCTGCGCCAGGCCACAGCGATAGCGCCATCGCGTATGAAAGCCTCCGATGGATTGCTCCCATCGAAGTCACATATCAAGCAGAATCCACACAGTGACCACAACACAGGCTACGCAGTAGACCTGACTCACGATAAGGCAGCAGGCATTGACTGCTTCCTGATCTATCAGAAGTTAAAGGCTGACCCACGTGTGAAGTATCTCATCTTCCACGGCAAGATCTGGTCAGCAAAGAATGGTGAATCCAAGTACGACGGGATTAACCAACACAATAAGCATTTACATATCTCCATCAAAGACGAGTGTGGCAAAGACACTTCCCCGTGGTTTGCCTGGTTAGACAAGCCAAAGTACACCACTGCTGACCAAGCCAGGTTAGCAGTATCAAAGCTAAAGCCACTACCTAAAAAGAAAGAGAAGAAATGAAACTAAAACTAAGCAAGAAGCATAAGTCAATCTTGAAGTCTTATCTCCGTGCAATCGCAGGTGCTGCAGTTGCTATGGGAATTACCCTACTGACAGACCTAGCACCACACTATGCAGTATTGATTGGAGCTGTCGCAGCTCCTGCAATCAAGTGGGCTGATAAGACAGAAGCAGATTTTGGAATGGTATTAGACAAGGAAGTCTGATCTTTAGACATTGACTGCGAGGCGAAGAGGCTCACCCCGAAAGGGGTGGGCTTCTTTTTTTATGCCCAAAATCAGTCAGCGTCAGCAGGACAAGGCACGGTCACTAGGTTTCCGCAATTAACACAAGTACCATCTAGGAACCACCAGACAAGCTCATTATCCTCAAAGGCACACATCACGTTAAAGACCTGCGACCCACACGGACACACGTGGATAGGTCCTAAACCCCGCAGATCGGCACCAAAAGGCTCAGGAAGGGTATGTTTAGACCAGAGTTTAGGCAGGGTGAGTAGACGGAACCACACAGACGGACGGCTGGGAGCTTCGCTCCCCGTTACGGTAATTCGCCTCACGGCTCATATGGTAGCCACAGAGGGTGTCGCTAACGCGACGACACGCCGTTAGGTATAGCATTGCCCAATGACCACAATCGTTGGAGTAGAAGGAATTGACTACGCTGTTCTAGTAGCCGATAGTCAGATCACCGAAGATAACCTCATCACCATTGCTACTTCCACGCCAAAGATTATTGAGGTGGGTAAGTATCTCATTGGCATCTCAGGTGATACACGCCCTGGAGATATCCTTGCCTACAACTGGAAGCCCCCTGCCTATCGAGGTGAGGACCCAGCGCAATTTATGGGTAAGAAGATTATCCCAAGCATCAACCAAGCATTTACCGACAACAACTACGACTACAACAAGGTGGACAAAGATGGTGGCTTCGATTATCTCATTGCTTTTAACGGCAATATCTTTCGTATTGCTTGTGATCTCTCTTTTTTCCAAGCAAATCACGGAACGTACGGCATTGGTTCTGGTGGTCAGCTCGCTCTTGGCTACCTGTATTCAGTTATCAAACCTGATGTGGACCTAGCCTACGCCAAGCGACACGCCCGTAAAGCTGTTGAGATAGCTTCGGTCCTTGACGCTAATACCAACAAGCCTTTACAGTTAGTGGTCCAAGAGAGGATGTAGCGATGGAAGTTAAATCAGTACATATGACAGATGAGTATGCTGCTCATTACTTTTACGAGATGGGTTGGATGGCTTGTCGTTTAGCGTACAAGTTGGAAGAAGAGAAGAACAATGACAACTAAAAAGAAAGCTGCACCTAAGAAAAAGAAGGCAGCACCTAAAGAAGATTACCTAACTATCAAAACGCAAGAGTATGGTTCTCCATCATTATTGGGCAATGCCTACAATAATCTAATTAGCAGTATGCTCAATGACAGAATGCCTGAGTCATTAGAAGGACAAGTTCAGTACTGGAAAGAAAAGTACGAGCGATCTGAAAAGCAGTGTGATAAGTATGCAGCACAAGTTGGTGTGCTTGAAAGAATTATTGACGGTGCTTTGAGAAGGAGTTGTAATGGCGACTGATCCTAAAGAACTGTTGCTTAATGCACTACGTGCTAAGGATGCAGGTCGTTCACGTTCTACACAGGTACAGATTGGACCATCAGAGTTGGGTGGTTGCCGTCGTAAGGTCTGGTACAGACTCAACGATCAACCAGAGACTAACGACAATGAGATGAAGCTTGCTGCGATTATGGGTACTGCTATCCACGCTGCAATCGAAGAGTCGTTGGCTAATAACAAAGATGTTCTTATTGAAACTGAAGTTGAATACAATGGAATGAAGGCGCACGTTGACTGCTTCGTACCAGGGACAGGTGATGTGATTGACTGGAAGACATCTAAGGTAAAGAACCTTTCATACTTCCCATCAACACAACAGCGATGGCAGGTGCAGACCTATGGATATCTACTAGCAAAGAATGGCTACGATGTAAAGCGAGTATCACTTGTTGCTATTGCACGTGATGGTGATGAACGCGATGTCAAGGTACATACAGAAGACTACGACGAGTCAATAGCACTAGAGGCATTGAACTGGCTAGCAGCTATCAAGGCATCAGAGACAGCACCAGAACCAGAGCGCGAAGAGAACTACTGCCAGCACTACTGCAAATACTATGACGCAACTGGGCAGATGGGATGCGTTGGTCTAAAAAAAGAACGTATCGCAAGTGAAGATATCTTAATCCAAGATAAGGATGCTTCAACTAATGCGATGAAATACTTACAATTAGATGAGAAGATCAAAGAGTTGACAAAAGAAAAAGATTCACTAAAGTCAGCTCTTGAAGGTATCGCTGGTGTTACAGACACAGGTATCCAAGTTCGATGGAACAAGGTAGCTGGTGCAACATCAGTGGACAAAGATGAAGTACTTGCTAAACTTGGATTCGTACCAACAAAGCAAGGCGCAGATTCATTACGGTTAACAATCAAACAATCTGGAGGAAAGTAAATGGCTGCAAACGAAAACACAAAGTTCCAAGTTAACTTCAAGACAAACGGTGGAACTCTTATCAATCTTTATGCAAGTGATGTAAAGGATTTAGAGACAGGTCTTACCGATCTAGCAATGGTTGCATCTCTTATCAAGACCACTGATGCTGAACTCAATGGTGGCAAGGCATCTGCTCCAGCACCTACTGTTGCATCTATTGCAGAGTCATTTAACGCAACACCTGTTGCTGCACCTGCTGTTGTTGAAGGACAGGCACCAAGCTGTAAGCACGGTGTGATGAGCTTCCGTACAGGTACTTCTGCTCGTGGCCCTTGGAAGGGCTGGATGTGTGCTGCACCAAAGGGTGCAACAGATAAGTGCTCAACTATCTGGGCTTAGCAAATGCGGGAACCGCACGAGTTTGAGGTTCCTTTATGTGCTCAAGTAGGTGGCGATCTATTCTTTCCTGACCAGGAAAACGAAGGCAAGTTAGTTCGTATCAATATCGCAGCAGCAAAATCAATCTGTCGTAACTGTCAACACATCACCGAGTGTGCAGAGTGGGGTATCCGCAAGGAGCAACACGGCATCTGGGGTGGACTGACAGGAAACGAACGACGCAAGATTCGCAGACAACGAAACATTAAACTAGAAGAGGATAAGAGTGCTTAAACTTTCCCGCGCTTGGAGTGGAGTGACCACCAAGGCCACACCGCTGCCTGATGTGTGGAAGAACCTTGTCAAGCAATCTATCAAGTTTCGTCGTGGTCAAGTATGTATGGTAGCTGCAGCACCTAACGCTGGTAAGTCAATGTTCGCATTGATCTATGCCATCAAAGCACAGGTGCCAACGCTGTTCTTCTCCGCCGATACAGACACAGCGACAGTAATGATTCGCGCTGCTGCACACCTATCGGGCCATAGCCAAATGGCTGTGGAACAGAACATAGAAAAGAGAGCAAATTATTATGATGCTCACTTAGTTAAAACTTCACACATTCAATGGGTCTTTGACTCCAGTCCGTCTCTTGATGATATTGAGATGGAGATTAAGGCTTACCTTGAACTGTATGGAATTGCACCTCAGCTCATCATCATAGATAACCTAATGAATGTTGCTGCTGAGACAGACAATGAGTGGGCAGGGCTACGTGCAATTATGATGGAGTTGCACGATATGGCACGTAAGACAGAGGCTTGCGTCTTAGTACTCCATCACGTATCAGAACAATCAGAGTATGGTTCTCCTATGATGCCACCACCTAGACGAGCTATCCACGGAAAGGTCAGTCAGTTACCAGCGTTGATACTGACACTAGGTTATGATCCCACTGGCTTGTTGCGTGTGGCTGCAGTTAAGAATCGCTTTGGTCAGCACTTTGCTGATGCTTCTAGTTGGGCATCATTATTTGTAGACTTTGCTTCTTGCCAAATAGGAGATGATGATGCACAGGGTAGGGCCTACCTTCGTGCTAATACGGAAAGTAGTGTCTATGGCTAACAAGAACGGACGTAAAGGTTCTCAGTTTGAGACAGATGTTATGAAATGGCTTCGCGGTGCGGGAGTTATGGCAGAACGTTTGACTAAGGCTGGGGCAAAGGATGAAGGCGATCTCGTAACCGTTGTTGCGGGAGAAACCTATATCCTTGAACTCAAGAACAGGCAGACGCTTTCCCTGCCTGAGTTCTGGAGAGAAGCACAAGTTGAGGCGCTTAACTACGCACAGGCTAGGGGTCTTGGGGAAGTTCCTCTGTCATACGTGGTAGTTAAGCGTCGCAACGCATCAATAGATCAAGCTTGGGTAATCCAAGACTTAGCTCAGTGGTTGAAGGAGAAGCAATGAGGAAGTTAGATAAAAGGTTTGATGCACTGTGGACACGTATTCACGATATACAGATTTCAAACTCATATTATGTAAGCCGACGTGACTTTGAAGACACTTTACATCGTATCGCTGAACTAACCGATGTGCTGATCGAAGCAGGCATCTTGGTTGAGCCAACAGATGTAGGTCCCAAAGTCCATCAAGTAAGTGGAAAACCATACGTAGTAAGAAAGGTTAAGTAAATGCCAGTACCAGAAGGAATCATCACAACATCAGAGATACTACAACCAGAAGTTGTAGAACTAGATGAAGCAATAGTAGAAGCTGATGCAGAAGAAGCAACAGCAGAGTATGTAGAGGATGAAGATGATCTGCCAGAACTGTCTTAAGGGTGGAGCAGAGAACAGAGATAGCCACTTCAAACGTGCTGCACATTGGCACTCTAAGTGCGACTTTAAGGGGTGCGTATGCCAGCACAAGACTGGTCCAGGGTACGTAAAGCGGGTAGCAAAGGAAGAGTTGAAGCTAACTCCATCCCAATAGGTTTAATCGTTACTCACTACGGAGGTGAGGTACGAGAAGGTAAGTCAGCATCCGTTCGCTGTTGCATCCATAACGACAGCAGACGCAGTGCTGTAATAAATACCTATGACAATTTGTACTACTGCCATACCTGCGGTAAGGGTGGAAGCGCAGTAGATGTAGTTATGGAAATAGAGAACTTGGAGTTCAAGGATGCCCTCAATCGTGCAATCGAAATCACTGCTGGAAGCGGCCACTCATTACAGTCAGGCAATAAACGAAGAGGCTCTAAGCTATCTCGAAGGACGTGGAATATCTGATGTAGTTGCACACCAGTTTTCGTTGGGTGTTGTAACGGATCCAATCAACGGCCACGAAATGCACACGGGCTGGCTTTCTATACCCTACATCACAGCCAATGGTCTGTGCGTAGGCTTTAAGTTCAGGCGATTAGATGATGGCAAACCTAAGTATGGTTCTCCATTGGGGCAGAAGGCACACCTATATAACGTAGGTGACATCACTATTGATAGCTCTTACATTGCAGTATGCGAGGGTGAGTTAGATACGGTGATCTTGTCTGGTCTAGTGGGCATACCAGCAGTAGGTGTACCTGGAGTTCAGGCTTGGAAGCCACATTTTGTCAAGCTCTTTGCTGGCTATGACAACATCTTTGTTATCGGTGACAATGACATCAAGGAAGATGGCACCAACCCAGGTGCTGAGTTCTCCAAGCGTGTCGCACAAGAGGTAACAAATAGTACAATAGTAACATTACCACCATCAATGGACATCAATGACTTCTATTTAGCCAATGGTGCCGATGCAACGAAGGCTTTGCTACTAGGACAGAAGGATGAGTAGAGACGAATGGTCACAGATGGTACAGATTTTGCAGCATATGGGCTTCCAGATCCTGGAGATCAATATGGAAACCGAGACTTTGTTAGTCCGTCCTACACCAGCAAGGTAGATGAGGCGTTTGTTGCAGATGTCTGGCGCATTATGGATCAGGCAGGTAATCTACTGGTGCGTAAGCATCACGACTACGGTCCAAAGAACATTGCTCACTCACCAGGTGGACCACTTAATGGTCTGCGTGTGAGGATTTGGGATAAAGTAGCGAGAATAAACAATCTCTTGGACAATGGTGTGCAACCATCTAATGAATCTTTAAGAGATAGTTTTCTTGACTTGTTAAATTATTCAGCAATAGCAATGCTGGTTTTAGATGATGCTTGGCCAGAGATATCGGACAAGAAATGAGCGACGGTCTAACAAGACAACAGCGTTATTATCTTAAGCATAAGGAACGTTTAGTTCAGGAAGCACGCGATAAGCGTGCCAAAGATCCAGAGAAACATAAGAGTTATGTTCGTAAATGGAAATCAAAAAACCCTGATAGAGAACGAGTACGTAATCTAGCTCAGTTCGGTTTAACTGTTGAGCAATATGACGCTATGCACGAAGCGCAGGGTGGAGTTTGTGCTATCTGTAAACAACCAGAAACGTCCAGTCGTGGTGGAAAGGTATACCGATTAGCGGTAGATCATAATCACAATACAGGCGAGGTGCGTGGTCTCCTTTGTTTTAAGTGTAACTCAGCTATGGGTTCATTTGAAAAACGTGGAGTTCCTTTGGAGAATGTAATTCGTTTTCTCGAAAGGGATACTAATGAATGAGTTTGAAAAACTTGTGAATGAACTTAAGGGAGATGCCCCCAGCGTGGATGCTAGTTATCGTGACCCAGATAAAGCGTATTTCATAACGGCCACTGATATAAAATTTAATGCAATTATTTTGAACGAATATCTACGAGGCAGGTTATGACTGACCTACATAAATCTATCTATGACATAGCACCTAGCGTTGCTAGTGCAATAGCTCGCCGCTTTCGTGGCTACGTAGAACGAGATGATGTACTGCAAGAGTGTCTTGCTTGGGCATTAACACGTGGCAGACAGTTCGATGAGATGCTGAATGAACCTAATGCAGTTCAGCGTGTCATCAATGAGAAGCGTATTGCTTGGCAGATGAAGCGTACGGCAGAACGCTATGCTCGCAAGGAGAAGGCAGCCAAGTCTGGCTATCGCACAGGTGATGAAGCCTTCTACGACACAGCTATGATCGCACAGGTCTTGCCTCACGTGATCGCATCCATCGTAGATGACACGGTACTAGAGCAGGCACAGAACCTTATCAACGATGGCTCACCTAAGAAGCCTAGCGTTCCAGCAGAAGGTGGCAACCTGCTTGCTACCTTGATTGATGTGAAGCGTTCATACTTAAAGCTTGAAGTGGAAGACCAGACCATACTTCGTATGCGCTACCACGAGGGACTTACCTTGCAACAGGTGTCACAGATACTAGAGTGTGCAGTATCTACAGCAGATCGCAGATGCACCAGCGCACTGCGTAAGGTGCAGAATGGTTTGGGTGGTGACAACCCGTGGCAATGAAAGAGATTGATCTATTCTTATTCTTGTTGGATAACAAGTACCCTGACCTGCAAAAGTCAGAGGGTATCTATGACTCCTTCGATTGTATTAGTCGTGACTCGAACGCATACATAGAGTTGAAGTGTCGCAACACCCACTATCCCACGCTACTAATTGAGGAGATGAAGTATCGCAAGCTCATCACCCAGGCAGCAGAGCGAGACCTCATTCCGTTCTACATTAACTCGACTCCAGAAGGAGTCTTTTCTTTTGACCTGATGGAAGTGGCAGAGCCTGAATGGTTTAATCATTGGATGCCAGCGACGACTGAGTTCTCACGTTCTAACAAGGTCAGTAAGTTGGTTGGTTATCTACCTATCGAAGAGGCGGTGAAGCTCTGATGCAGTATGACTATCGTTGCACACAATGCAATGGCGAATTAACTATTGAACGATCTATCCACGAGAACCCACGTGAGCCATCCTGTTTTGATTGCCACATCCCAATGGTACGTAAGTGGGACTCACCTGCTATCACCTTCAAGGGTAAAGGATTTTACTCTACTGGCGGATAGTGTTATAGTTTATGCACGGGGACAGCAAATCGCTGTTGAGTGCTGGCAACAAGCTCTAGTCTAAATGACTAGGGCTTTTTGTCTTTACAAAGCAAAGAACCCCACCGCGAAAGCTTAACGGTGAGGTTCTTGTTACTCGGAAGAGGTGAGCAAGATAAACTATAACATACTTTCTAAACATTCAAGACACTTGCTCTCTCCTTCAGCAACGGTATCGTTGCCACATTCTTGACAGGTAAGCTCAGTACCACCCTCTTCTGTCGCTATGTTGGAGAGCGCGACACGCAGATTTTCCATAGCGGTGTTCAATGTATCGTAAACCGTGAAGGACTTGAAGTTCAGGCTGTCCACTACGCTCTCTAAGGAGCTGAGCAATTCCGTAAGCCGTGCTTCGTGGGTTGTCTGCGAGGTGGTCAAACCTGCTCTCACGGGTCCATAGTGTGACAAGACATCTGATTTGTTGCTGGTTGTAACCGAGTGCTCTTGCGTAACTAATTGTAAGTGCCTTGTTCTCACGCTTCTCCTCCATTGTTGCCTTGGTTCTCGCCTTGATGAAGGCTTTCTTTGAGGACAGGCTTACCTCGTCCGTCTGCTGTGCGGATACGAACACCGACAACAGGAATAGTATTACCGTTAATGTCAAGCCACGTCTTACCTTCTTGCTCATCTGTTTTCTTCTCCATTTCAAGCAACTGCTTATAGGTATCAGGGTAAAGATGAGCAAGGCGCACTAGCGCACGGTCTCTTGCCCGTCTGTAGTTGCGTTGGCGTACTGCTTGGTTGGCAGCACCACGCAATCTCTTCTCATTTTCCATTGTTCGTCTTGTCCTCCCACACAATCAAAGCATAAGCTATCAGCATTACCAACATCAAACCTAGGAAGTAGCTCATTGGACACCTGCCAACACAGCGTGAACAATCTTTGTAATGTCAATGGGTTCAATGATAAGGCGAGCATCCTCTTCCCCTGCCTCCCAGCAGGACACCAATAGGCGTGAGTTCAAGGGTGCTTGGCGTAGCCATTGGACTGCGCTATGCGGGTCTTCCCCTCCCCATACTGCGTTGCCCTCTTCGGTTGCTATCTCGTAGAAGTTCACCAGCTTATTCTTTGGGTGAAATCCCACCACGTTGTCAGTCATTTAGTGTCCTCTCATTGTGTGACTTGATGTACCAGCCTCGTTGTTGGTCTTGCTCGTATAGATTAGGCAGTTCAGTTGGGGTTGAGTAGTAGAAAATAGCATCATCTGGTACGCCATAGCCATCCTCGTCATCCTTCTCATCCCACTCGCTGAATGAAATGTATTGGTTCTCAGGTTCATCTTCTGAGCCTAGCCATACAACTATGGCATCAACTCCAATCACTTTACTCATCTTCTCCTCCTTTGTTAAATGTATCTACCATTGACAGGGCGTGAACCATACGCATCAAGTTCATCCCTGCCTCCTTCTCTGTCTCTTCATCTTCAATCTGTATTAGTGCAAGGTCACGACACAAGCTTGCCTTTGCTTTCCAGTAGTCTACCGTAGGTTCAGACATTAGTTTCCTCCTTCAATACTCGACCCTTAAACTCACTTGAAATTACTCTGCTTACATCTTCATTACCTAACAGGATGTCCCAGTCCCACGCTTTAGGGTCACCGTCATAGGTTTCAATCTCAATGGTTACTAACCACTTATCCTTCACTCTCTTCCTCCTCCTTGATTACATCATTGATGGTCTTCTCTACCTTGTCAGTTGGTAGTTGAATCTTAGATAGGGCTTCGCCTAACGCCGTGCGCCAGTTGCTACCGCTACCCGTTGAGAGTTGCTTCGGCTCTTCCCCTGCAAAGTCCCACAACTCCACATCAAAGCTTTTGTTTGCGGGTGCAATTACTACTGTAAAAACAAACTGCGCTACCTTCTCCTGCTCACTCATCTTCTTCTCCTTTGTGCATCATCTTCTCCAACCAATACGCCACGGTGACGATTGGAATACCGTATACTAACAGCAAACCCCATAAAACTACCGCATCATTCATCACTTCTCCTCCCAATCTTGCTGTTCTTGCTCGCTCCCGCATTGGGTGCAGGTGTAACTCATCACGTTACTTTCCTGTTCATACTCTCCCTCTATGTCTAGTAAATCCACGTCGCATTCTTGGCAGAATGTAGAGATAATCATTTGCCCTCCTCCTTACACAGCCACGCTGTGATAGTTAACGAATCCCTCGAATGAGTGCGTCCCATCCACCGCTGTCACCGTCTGTTCCTGTAAATCAATCAGCACCCACGCCTCATCCATACAAGGCTCAGCAGATGCCCACAGCCCAAAGCCTGTTTCTTTGTCCCAGTCATCACCAATCAGCTGACTAATGATAATGCGGGCGCAATAGGAATCATCTCCCCATCTTGGGCGGGCTTTTGCGATAGCCCTGCCCGCATCCTCCAATGCTGTCCCCTCTCCCCAATGTGAGTAAAGGCAGATGTATTCTCCCTCGTTCTGCTTAATGTTGAATATAACTCGTGCTCCCATTTCCTATTCCTCTCCTTCTAGTTCTTCGCACCCGCAACAGTCCAAGCACTCCAGCAGGTTCTTACAGTTGAAACATAAATTGTGGTCTAAGTTGAACTCACCGCACACGGTGCAAGCAACCGTCGTGAAATCCTGTATTGCGTAGTAACTCATCACAGGCTCCTAAAGATAAATCCGTCGCGCTCCCAGTAATCTCCCATAAATAGGTCGCGCTCCCATTTATCGTAATCAAAGTACCCTGCAAGGTTGATGCGAGATAACTCCTCCAAGAATCCAAGTTCATCCGCCAGTTGCTCGGCGAACTCCTTGGTGCTCATCTCGCCCTGATACGCCTCCTCGAACTCATCAATCCAGTCCTCCCATTCTAGGAGGGGCGTGTAATCCTCTCCCACGTTGTCGCGGTAAGCGCGGACGGCGTTGATGTCGTGACCTGCCTCCTCAATCGCCATCACCGCCTCCTCCTCCGCCTGACTCATAATGTAATCAGGGTGTGACTGCTTCAATCCTTCATTCATTCCTTGTCCTCCTCCTAGTTTCTGACCTCGTCAGCAACCGCCTCACGGTTGGACGCCTCACGGCGTTTCGGTCTGTTAAAAAGCTTTTTGGGTCATAACTGGTTCCACCCTCTCAGATTGAGTTCGCACTCCCAGACGTTCATCTTGTTTCCGTCCTCATCCAAGCACCAGAACGTCCCGCATCCGTGGGAATCGGTAACCGATAAGTCCTTCCCAGATGTCAGGCTGACCGCAGTCCCAGCGGGGCGGGTGTACCCGTGCCAAACGTCGCGGGTTAACTCGTAAACGTAAGCGCTTGGCATTGTTTTGATGTCGTAAGTCATTACTTCACCCCGCAGGCTTCTAGGAATCGGGCGCGGTCAAAACGTGGGTTATCTAGCCACAATTTAGAACCTAATGTGATGCTTAATTTCTTCAAAGCCTCGGTGTTTGCGGGGCTGTTGTTGAACTCAGTTTCATAATCTATTGCGCCCTTAATAACCTCGGCGATTAGTACATAGTCTTTGCGTGTCATTAGCGAGCCTTCTTTACTTCTAGGGTCAATGGGACGAGAGAAGAGGACAGGGCGGGAAGAATCGAAGACTTTAAAAGGTCTTCCAAGAAGTACTGGTAATTCACCATAGGTTCTGAATCTTCTACTTCTACTTTGAAAGAAACAGTATATTTAGCCATTTTTTACATCCTTTGCGGTTAATTCAAACCAGTTTGGTTTGATGTGCTCAGTATAACCATACGGTCGTCTACCCCATAATCATTTGAGCCTTTTTTGATGGTTACAGTTTTATAACGGAATGCAGGGGATTTGCTGGGTGAAACCTGAGAATGAAACGGGTGAATGGTTGAAAGTTCAATCACTTTCGCGGGGCGTTGTTACTGCTCGGTAACTTGCAAGGGCTGGGGCTGGGTCGGGCTGGGTCGCTGGTTGGATTGTTAAATCTCTGGATGGGTTGTTGTTGTTGCCAGTCGGTCACCGATACGGGGGCGCGAAACCTTGCCGAAAGGTGAGCGAGCCCTCTCGGGCAAGATAGCGGTACGGTACGGGCAAGGCAGACGGTACGCCCGCCAAAAGATGCCCCGCACAGAAAACAAGACCCCTAGGTGTTAAGTTATGTACCGTAGTACTGTATGTACCCAACTCAAATATATTTCCTAAAGTGAACCAGATCACTCACTAATGTCCTATTTTGTACCGATATTATAGTGACGTTAGTCACTTTTTGTAAATACTTTATACCATAGGCAGGAAATGAAGTTTTTTTCCTGCCTTATATACAGTAGGGGCGGTAATTGTGATAGCCCCGTACCGACTCGCTACGGTCACCCTACGCGAGTCCCTAGGACGAGCACCAACTTACCCCTCGCTACGCTGTAGCTTGCTCGGGAGCTTACCGTATCCGTGGTTGTGCAGAGCACAACTTTTAATCGGGTGTATTCTATCAATAGCCCAATGAGATACTGGAGATCCAATGGCTGAGAACTCAGCAGATATAGCAAAGCGAATCATCTTAGGATGTGTAGCTGAGGGTATGACCATTGAACAAGCCTGCCTATCGGCAGGTAAGTCTATGAAGACATACGAGTACTACCGACGTACCGACAAGATCTTTACAGACAAGATTGACCGAACCCGCCTAGGTCTTAAGGACAAGCAATTCGCCGCAGGCGATGTCCACGACATTTCATTTGCCGAGTTCCGCCAACGCTTTCTTAATTCTAAGACCTTCCCCCACCAGCAGAACCTAGTGGATATGATCGAAGGCAACGAGGTTTCCTGGCTACACCCTTCGATGAAGTTTGAACCAGGGCTAGCTAACAACCGTATCCTTATTAACATCCCGCCCAACCACGCCAAGTCCATCACAATCACGGTGGACTACGTAACCTGGCAGGTAGCTCGTAACCCTAACTTTAGAGTGCTGATAGTCTCACAGACCCAGCAACTTGCAGCCGACTTTCTCTACGCCATCAAGCAGCGTTTGACTCACCCAATGTATGAGAACCTTCAAAATGCTTATGCTGCTGGCGTAGGGTTTAACTCTAAGTCTGCCTCGTGGCAGGCTACCCGCATCACCTTTGGTGATGAGCTTCGTGAATCTAGCGAAAAAGATCCCAACATCGAAGCCGTTGGTATCGGCGGTCAGATCTACGGTAAACGTGCCGATATGATTATTGTAGATGACGCTGTTACTCTGAAAAACGCCAATGAGTTTGAACGCCAGATCAAGTGGCTGACACAAGACGTACGTTCTCGTCTAAACCCTACTGGTAAATTGATTATCATTGGTACCCGCGTTGCAGCAGTTGACCTCTATAGAGAACTACGTAACCCAGATCGCTATCCAGGTGGACTCGTCCCGTGGAAGTATCTGGCAATGCCAGCCCTATTAGAAACAGATGAGGACCCTGACAAGTGGGTTACCCTCTGGCCAGCTAGCGATGCGCCCTTTGATGGGCAATCAGAAACAGATTTGAACGAGGATGGACTATACCCACGTTGGAATGGTCGTAACCTCTACAACGAACGTCAAGCTATGGATGCTTCTACCTGGGCGCTTGTCTACCAGCAGCAAGATATCTCAGATGATGCAATCTTTGACCCAGTATGTGTGCGAGGTTCTATAGATGGAATGCGTAAAGCAGGTCGTTTGGTTCCTGGTCACCCAGGCCATCCACGTGATGTCAATGGCTTTTCTTTTATTTGTGGTCTTGATCCCGCTATGGTTGGTGATACAGCCGCCGTTTGTTACGCTGTTGATCGGGTTAGC
>JACCDQ011380038.1_pt1 | contig 40569 bp, 52 predicted proteins | sample 7446031 | NCBI WGS metagenome assembly JACCDQ01 (sample SAMN15323442, study PRJNA562643) | freshwater metagenome | isolation source: river surface water | place: USA:Blue River Watershed | collected 2017-08-17 | reverse complement strand
TACAATCAATATTTGTCAATATAAATTTTATCTTTGTGCTTAAAGCATCAAGCCTTCGTTACGACTACGGCTTGGCGAGCTTATATCTTCGGCTTAAAAGCCGAAGTTTTACGCTCGGAAAGGATAACAAAAAATTTTCGTTGTTTGACAAAATTTAATTTTCCTATTATTTCTAACAAAAATAACAAAATTAAATTTATTCTAACCTGTTTTAAAGAATAATTTAAAGTGGTTTAGATTAAGTTAAGGAAAATAAAATGAACTTATTAGAAACTGGGAGTAAGGCATTAAGGTCAATCTCTTTTCAATTGATTTCAAAATATGATCAGATACCTGTCTTGAAGGATACTCAAGAAGAAATGAGCCAAAGATTTGAAAAGAGTGAATATGACCAAGATTTTTTCCAGTTAACAGAAATTATATTAAGAGATCCATTTTTGGTTCTTAAACTAATGAAAATAGTTGCTCATAAAAAGAGATTAACTTTAGACCAAGAAGTAGATAACATTAAAGATACTATGTTAATCTTGGGAATGAAGAAAATTTTTGATTTGGTTGCAAATTCAAATGTTGCCCCTGAAAGTGAGGGTTTAAGCAAAGCAATTAAGAGAGCAAGATATGCTGCAAAATTAGCAAAATTCTTTGCTGAATTTAGACACGATATTGACCCTGAAGAAGTGGCAATAAGCGTATTACTTGCTGACTTGGGGGAGTTGATGTTGTGGGTTTTTAAGCCTGATTTACCTATGCAAGTAAGAGAAGCGATGCTACAAGGTCTTTATACAAGAAACCAAGAAGCACAATTAGCTTTATGCAAATTTAAATTTAAAGATGTTTCAATTTGCTTAACACAAGAGTGGGAGTTGCCTAGTCATATTTTAAATTTAATGAATAGCGATGTTGCATTAAGAGCAAAACTTGCAAAAATTTCAGTTGATTTATCAAGACATGTTCATGGATTAAATGGTTATTTGGCCATACCAGATGACTTGAAAGAATTTAAAAAAATAATGAATTTAAATAACTATGATTTAATTTTTCAAAAAACAGAACTTCAAACAGTATTAACTGCTGAAGAGTTTAATTATGTTAAATCCATGCTTTAAGTTTTAATTGTATAAGAGGATGCGGTCCAGGAAGAATCATTCCCCCCCCAAAAATCTCGCTTGCTATCATGAGGTGGTATATTATGTGGTTGACTTAAAATACCTTGTTGATTCAATTTATGAAAAGTTATTTTAACTTGATGTTCTGGAACTTCTAAAAGTTTAGCAATGCCTTCCTTGGTAACAGAGCCACCTAGAGCAGTAAGTAATTTTTCATTGCTTTTAATATAAGAAATAATCATCGAAACAGCTTTGTCAACTTGTTCTTGCAAAAAGTTTTGCCTCCGCATAAAAGGCTTTCTTTTGCCTTTGACTGTTTGTATAATGGACATTCCTTTTCGTTGGATATGCAATACTTTAATCGTTGGCATCTTATCAGAGCAGCAGCGGCACTTGAAGGTATCTTTTTTAATGGCTTCAGCGGTTATTTGACCATTATTGATAAGTTCTTTTGCTTTTAGGGTGGGATTCATAATAATTTTCTTTGTTATTGAGGTTCCTAAATTATATCACTTTTTATTCAAAGTAGTCCAAAAAAGTTAGGGGTTGTTAGTATCATTTCTCTTATTTTTCGTATTTTTTTGTATTAAATATGACTAATTTCATACTATTTTCAATATTGCTATTTATTTTTTTATTTTTTATGATAAGTTAATTTTAAAAATAAAAAACCAAAGGGAAAGCAATGGTTAAAATAGAGGATTTACAAGGGAGCCATATTTTAGAACAAATTTCAAATGAAATTTTGACAGAATCCCTTAATGTTCCAATTTTAAAGGAAACTTTCGATAGGTTTCATGAAGCATCTCAGAATAATGATTATGGTCAAAATTTAGTAGAGGTTTCTGATTTTATTTTAAGAGATCCTTTCTTTTCATTTAAAATGATGGAGCTTTCTGCAAAAAGAAAACACAGTATGCATGAAGGTTTGGAAGCTGATATTAATTGTTTACAGAAAACATTGTTATTGTTTGGATTAGATGCAGTTTTTAAAGTAGCATTAGAATCTTGTGTTTGTTTCCCAGATAAAGATATGGATAGAGTTATTAAAAAAGCTCAATATGATGCCCAAATTTCTAAAAAAATAGCGATTTTACGGTTTGATATTTTGCCTGATGAGGTTGCATTAGCTAATTTAATGGCTGATTTAGGAGAATTATTGCTTTGTATATTTAGACCAAATTTCCCTAAAATGGTAAGAATAGCAACAGACGAAGGAATTTACCCCTCACAAGAGGTGGCTCAATTAGAATTGTGTGGTTTTAAGTTTAAAGATTTGTCATTAGCTATTGCTCATAAGGTTGGTTTTCCTCCGCCAATTATTAAGTTGATGGATAGATACGGTATGCAAGATATTCGTCATGAAGTGGCTGAGAGTTGTCGTAAAATAGCAGAAATGGTATTTAGCGAAAATGGTTATTTAGAACTTCCTGATGAAATTTTAGACTTAAAAAAGAACTTAGGTATGATTAATAATAAAGAACTTTTTGAAATTCTTCAGTTAAATAGATATTTGGAACATGATAATGCTAACTATGTGCTAGAAAAAATAACTTCATTAGAAAATCCCTTAAGTGAAGAAGAAATACCTTTTTAGTATTGAAAAATTTTTTAAAAGGTATTAGAATCAAACTCTCGTTTAACTTTTTAAAACTAAAATGATGCAACAAAAAATTAATTTAAATTGTATAAAAAAAGAAAATCGCCATTATGGTGAAGAAGCATTTAAAAAGAAAGCTCCAAAAGACCATAACAAAAAGCAAAAACATGCTATTAACTTTAGGGCATTAAACCCTAAAGATATCATTGAAGTTGATGATTATGAAGAAGATGACTTAAATGATTATTAAGAGAAAATCTTAATTTCATTTTTGGTTTCAATGAAATTTGCATTTTTTGGATAAATAAACTTATCAATTAAATGCAAACGCTCTTCCATTTTTTTCTTGCTTGTTTGACCATAAAATCCGTTTAAAAATAAACAAAATTGTGTTCCATTTTTTAATGTGATTTCTATATCATAATTCTTTAGATATTCTAAATGAATAACTTCCATATTTTTGATGTCTTGAAAATTAATAGTGTGAGATAAGTCTGAAAAAAAGTTTTTATGTGATAATGTGAGTGTATTTTTTATATTATCAAAAACAATGGTTTGTTTAGATTTTAATAAGAAAACAAAAATTCCAAATCCAATAAAGAATAATCCTAATAAAAGAGTAGATATTTTTAAAATATTAAGTTCCAAGGGTTGAGCCGTATAAAAGGTTAAACACCCTAAGAAAAACAAGCAAATAATCGATATATTTAAAATAATAGGTGAGTGTTTAAAAATTAAATGGGTTTGTGGATTATTTTGCATGTATTAAATGATAGTTGTAAGTCAAAAACATCATTATTTATTTTAAATTATCTGTCAATATTTAGAGATGAATGAAATTAACAATAAATGAATTAAATTATTTTAACTATTTATTTTAAAATGATTGATTTTTAATGGTTTTTAGGCTTAAAATGTCAACTTGAATAAGAAAGAATAAAATGAAAAAAATTTTAATGGGAATTATGTTGTTGGGGTTAAGTGTTCAATCATTAATGGCTTCAGAAAAAGTCGCTCCTAGACCTTCTTTATCAACGCAAAGTCAACCTAATGTAAACAAAAATGCCTCAAGAGTGGATGGGCATTTTACTCGTTTTGTGGGCGAGTCTTTTAATAAAAAAATATTGGTTGATAAGGTAGAAAGAAAATATATCGAATATAGTACCACAAAAGAATCAAAATTTAATAATCAAGATTTGATTATTGTGTTGCATGGTGGGAATGGAAATGCAGAAAGAATGAAAAACAAAACCATATTTACAGATTTAGCTAAAGGGAATAATTTAGTATTGGTTTATCCTGAAGCGGAAGATAGATTTTGGAAAGATGGTAGAGAAGGTATTGATTCAAATGAAGATATTTTATTTATTGAAGAATTAATTAAAGATTATAAGAAAAAAGGAATTAATAAAGTATTGGTGACTGGATTTTCTAATGGTGGAATATTAAGTTTAAGATTGGCTTGTGAAGATATTAAAGGACTAACTCATGTAGCTGCTATAGCGGGTTCTTTGCCTACAAATTATCAATGTAAATCTAGTTTTGGAAAACATGTGATGATGATTAATGGAGTAGATGATGAATTGATACGTTGGGAAGGTGGAATAGTGCCAAAGTTTGGTAATATTAATGGTATAGGAAGTGTAATGCCAATAGAATATACGGTAAATATTTTTAAAAATAATGGCAAATGTTTTATTTTAAATCGTAAAGAAATAGATGTTAATTTTTCAGATCGTTCATCTGTTGAAAAACAAACATTTAAATGCGAAAAAGGTAGTTTGGAGTTTTTTAGAATTGAGGGTGGTGGGCATACTATTCCTGGTGGAAGGGAGCGAGCTACTTTAAGTAATAATATTGGGAATACCAATCGGGATATTTCAGCAGAAGGTGAAATTATTAATTTTTTGAAAAATAAATAAGGAGATTTTTTGTGTTTGAAATTTCATTTGGGAAGATTATCGTCATTGGGATAGTTATATTATTGGTTTTGGGTCCAGAAAAAGCCAAAAAACTAGTAAGGCAAGCTGGTTTTTATTGGGGTAGATTCCAAAAAATTATTATGGATTTTAAAAATAGCATTGATTTAGATGAAAATGTAATGGCATTAAAGAAAGTGCATAGTGATTTGAATTTGCTAGATGGGAAACTCAAACAAAATATTTCAATGGCTGATTTAAATGTTGAAAAAGAAATAGATGTCTCTCAAATGAGCCATAATGAAATGAAAGAATTACTCATACAATCTTCAGTTTATGACAGAAAAAAAGTAAGGAGTTATAAGCCATCAAAATTAACAATATCTCCACTAGGTAGAATTAGACATTCTAAAAACTTGAAAAAGAGAAAAAGCAGGTTATATTAAAAATAAGTCGTATGAGAAAGTCTTGCAAAAATGCCTAAACAGTTTGGTAACGATAGAAAAGATCAAATTAAACAACCTCCTTTATGGGATGTGATACTTGTTTCAAAAAATGAAAGTGACTTTAAAGTTTTAGTCCTATGTTTGGTTAATATATTTAACAAAACAGAATATGAAGCTTGTAAAATAGCAGAGCAAATTGTTATGGATGGAAAAGCAGTTGTAAGCAAATATAGTAAAGATATTGCGGAAACAAAAAAACAAATGGTTTCTGACTTTATCCGCCTTTATTCGTTAGATTTTTTCGTTGAAATTAAAAAATCTTGAATTTTCAATATTTATTGCTATATTGAATTTAAATAAAATTATTTATTCTTAGGTGGATATAACATGAAAAAACAAAATATATTAAGTGGACTAGTTTTAGTAGTAAGTTTGTTTGGTGCAACCCAAGCATATTCTCAAGGAACTACTCCTTGCAGTGCAAATGTAAATACAAATGATTCTAGTTGTATTAGTGGATTAACTGCTAATAACGTGCCCAATTCAACTGCGGTTAGGAATAGTGAGGGTAAAAGTACAAGTACTTATCAAGACAACTCAGCAGTTGCACCATTCAACAAACCAGTTAACGTAGCTGCTTTAGCATGTAATTATCCTCATTCCTCTTGGCCTGATTTATTTGGGTCTCCAACTCCTGGTAAAATACCGGATGGCGAATGGATATTAGCTTGGAGTTCACCTGTTGGATATTTCACCTATAGTTCAGATCGTTCTGGTAATTTAACAAGTACGACTTGGGGGGTTCAGTGTAAGGCTGATTGGCGTCGTTGTGAAGAAGGTACTTTATCCCCCATAGACACTTATATTTATCCAGAATGTAATTTAGAGCCTGTAAATGGAAGCTGTGGAATAGATAATGGAAGAATTTTTGATGTAGATGATCCTTACCCCACATATCTTTGTGATCCAAATGAAAGGCTTATTGTGTCATCTGGTGGAACTTCAAGACAAGATGCTGACCAAGGGGTTACAAGAAGTAGGTCGGCTGGAACATATTCTTGGCAATGTCGTGGCTTTGAAGTTATTCTCAAAAAGAAGAAGTCTGGTGGTAAGAATAGCGGAAGTAGAGATTCAGATATACAGATTGCACCACAAAGTGGATCAACTGCAACTTGTGGTGCAAGAATAACTGCTGAATGTGGGGTTGGATCTGCAACTGCTGGAAGTTGTAAGGTTGGTGTTGTAACTGGTTTTTCTCCAGGTGGTTGTGATTCTGAGGGTGGCTGTTGGCCAGCAACTTGGACTTGTAACAACACTGGTTGGGCAAGTACTGCTAGTTGTTCTTACTAAAAATCACTAAAAAATTAAAACCATCTTTTTCATAAAGGTGGTTTTTTTATGAGTTAATGTGTTAAAACCCATGTTATAATAACAGCATCAAAACAAACCAAGGATTAAATAATGAACAAGACCGTAAAGTTTCATAAAGCAAATGGTCCAGCTTTTCATATGGGTGAGATTTGGAAAAATATTGTTTCTGGTCATGAAGTAGAAATTGTTAATGTTCGTAAATTCGGAAATGAAAAGTGGGACTATGAGGTGACTTACATTGACGAAAATGATCAGCGATGGAAAAAAGATGCTTGGAATTTTCAAGTGCGCTATACCCATTGTGCTGATAATTTTGTTTGTGCTTAAAAAACTGTACATCTATCGTTGAAGCGAGTATAATATAGCCTTGACATTAAATTAAGTTTGGGGAATCTAAATGAACAAAGAAAAGCTGAATGAAATTCGTCAAGATATTGATGCCGCTCTTGCTAAAATTGCTCAAAAACATGGTTTCAAAGAAATGAGTTTTGGGACTATTCGTTATGATAATGATGGTTTTCGTACTTCTATTGAAGCTCGTTTGGAAGGTGCTGAAACAGCAGATTTTAAAGCACTGCGGATGAGTGCAAAATATTTGGGGTTCTCAGAAAAAATCCTTAATGCAAACATTGATTATGCCAATAAAAAATGCAAGGTTATTGGTATGAAGCGAACTAAGTTGATTCTTGTCATTGATGGTAAAGAGTGTGTTGCTCCTATTCAGCAAGTGAAAGAGTCTTTGATTAAGCAAAAATCAGATTTGGTTATTGTTTAAGAGGTTATGATGAAAAAAAGTGTTTTTATTTTAATTTCTCTACTGATGGTTCAAGCACCTAATGCATTTGCAGCAAAAGGTTTCTTTGTTTCTTCGGGTAATTCACATACAAAAACTTATCAAAAATTTGATCAAACCAAAATGCGTAAAAATGGAAATGAAAAGATTCAAGAAGTTCCATTAGGTCAACAGGTCACTCGTAAAAGTGGTGAAAATATTGTTGATGAACTAAAGAGAAAGCCATCTAAACAAGAGTATGCTCAAGCCGAAAAAATGGCTAAAATGTTTCAAGGAGAATAAAAACTATTGTTAATTTATATTTTTAGGTTCAAGTTGGAACTATGGCACATTTATTTCCAGAGTATGGAATATATCGTCCAGTATATGTGCTATTATATTTTGCAGTCACAATAGTAGAACATGCAGTATTAAATGAAGTAGTTTGAGTACTTGCAGTAAGTGCGGCTAAAGAAGATTGAAATGATAGGCCTGTAATAGTTCTCCAAACATCATCATAGGTGAGAGAGGGTTGAGTTGCCTTGTCTGCTGCAACTTGAGTTATCCAAGTGCCATATGTTGTTGCATCAATGCATCTTCCTTGATTAGCCGGGGCATTTTTATATTCAAAAATAATCGTATCTCTGACAGTTTTTGGAACAGCAGTATCACCAGTGTAATATGCAGTATTAGATAGGGCTTCACTTGAAGTAATGGGTTGCCCATTACTTTTTAATTCAGAGTATCCACAAATCAATGTTTTATCTATAACTGCAACCTTATTTCCAGTAGGAACGGAAACGTCTGGGGCGGTTAATGCAGTAGTTCCAACGATTTTTCCTGTTGGGAAATAATGAAATTGAATAGTTGAAAAATTACTTGATTCAGCACAACCTGCTGTAACAGAAGCAATATCAATACCCGCATCACCATAAGCTTTTACATCCGTCCCATTAATTGTCATTGCATCTACTTCATTTGCTAAGGCAACAGATAATTCAGCACAAGATTTTGCTATAACATTATCTGTTTGAATTGTGAAACCTAGGTTTGATATTGTGCCGTAATCTTTTGCTGAAACTGTAATATTGCCACCAAAAGAATTTAAAATGACATCAACATCATCTGGGTCTCTCATGCTTGGCTTAGTTACGAAATTTGTGTTTAAAACTGAATTTTCAATGCCATTAAAATCACTGTTTGTCGCATAGAATTCTATGATATCTTTTTTGAGAAGAGCAATATTGATAGCTTCGTCATTAGTTTTGCTTCTTGCTGCTGCTTGGTTAAATATGGAATATGCTCCTATTGATGTGATAGCTAATATTCCAGATACAAGCATGATTTCAATAAGGGTATAGCCTTTTATTTTATTTGTTTTTATTTTCATAGTGGTTGCAAGGCAAAATTAATATATCCTTATAATAAATGCTATTTTTTAAATTTCAAGTTTCAAAGATAAATAAGCGAATGTTTTTAATTTTCTTGCAAATTATTTTTTTTTTCTTTATGTAGTTTAGCATTATGAAAAAATTAAAAATTATTAAGCTTCCTACCTTTGATAGGCTTTATGAAAAACTGAATTCATATTTTCTTTTTGATGGTGTAGATAATTTGCCTAAAAAGTTAAGCTTAGTAAATCATCAAGGATTTATTCCGCTATCTTTTTGCTTAACTTATAACAGAAGAGCAGAAATTAAAATTCAAAAAATGGAATTAGATTATTTAATTGAGCATTCAGATTTAGAATTTATAGATGATTCGACCTGGTCATCTTTATTTTATGCCTTAAATTATAACAAAGATGAAGATATTTTTTTAGATAATGAACAATGGTCAAAATTTTTTAAGAAGTCTAATTTAAATCATAAAACTGAAGAAGGATTAAATGCTTTAATGTTTGCTTTAATGCTAAACTATGAACAATCGTTAGGATTAAGTACCGATCATTTCGCTTATCTAATTGAAAATTCAGAATTAAATGTAAAAACCAATGAAAATTGGAGTGTTTTAATGTTTGCAATTCGTTATGAAGAAGCTCAACAAATACCATTAACTGTTGAGTTGTGGGAGAAGTTATTTAGATCTTCAAAAGGAAGCGATAAAACAATTAATAACCAAGATGTGCTTTATTTTATTCAAAAATTTGGAAAAAATAAGAATTTATTAATGAATTTGTATAAAATTCACTTGGTTTAATTTTTATCCACCATTAGTGGAAGGCTCCTGTTTTAATAATTTCTTTAATGATTGCTATTAAGACATCAACAACAATAGAGTTGCCTGCTTGCTTGTATCCTTGGACATCTGATACTACAAGTTTAAAGGTGTCTGGAAATCCCATTAGTCTTAAGCATTCTCTTGGAGTTAATCTTCTTAATCTACCATTAACAGTAACATAATTATCCATTGAAGCCCTATGCATTTTATGCATCGTAGCTACGAGAGTTTTAGCAATCTCAGTATTGATGGTGGGATTAAACTTCATATTTGTGGCTTCAGTTGCCATCACGGTTTTTATAAGTTTTTCACTTAAAAAATACTTTTCATCTACAAAATCACCCATACAGTTGTATTGTTGATTTCGGGTTTGGCAAAGTGCTATCTCCCCATTGATTTGAGTGTATTTTTTATCAATACGTTTTTGATTTCTGACAAAGTTGATACCTTTTTCACTTAAGCTATATTTGACATCCACTTTCCCAATTAAGAAATCTGCCATTTTATATTGAAGTTCTTGTTTTTCTGGGAAAAAAAATTTTTCTCCTATAGAGTGGTCTTTGAAACCTATTACAAAAATTCTTGGTCTGCTTTGTGGAATTCCATAGTCTTTGGAGTTAAGAATTTGATAGTGATATTTGTAACCTAATTCGTCAAAAGTATTTAAAACAGTAGCGAAGGTTCTTCCTTTATCGTGGCTTAACAATCCTTTGACATTTTCATAAATAAAAACTTTAGGTTGAAACTCTTTGACGCACCGTGCAAATTCAAAAAACAATGTTCCTCGGGTATCTTCAAATCCACCTCTGGCACCTGCCATAGAGAAAGATTGGCAAGGACTTCCTCCCACAAAAACATCAATTTCATGTCCAGTATGAGAGCCTAAAAAACGCACATCATGATAGAAATTTTTTTCTTCTAATTCATAATTAGCTAAATAGCTTTGCTTAACAAAGTTTTGTTTGCGCTTGGTCTTTTTATAAACTGATTCAACAAATTGAAGTTTTTCTTGTTTGTCTTGAATGGATTCAAGTTTTAATTTATCTGTTTCATTAAGGATATCTTCCAACATAATACCCCCATTATCACAAGCAAAAACGATTTCGTGAGGGATATTTAAAATTTCTAAAGCTTGTTCAAAAGCACCTATCCCTGAAAAGGCCGTTCCAACCTTGATAGGGGATATTTTTCCAAAATCAAAATGATGGTTTTCAAAAGAGTTTTCTTTTTGATTAAAAGTTAATTTGTTTTCAAAAATAATATTTTTTAATTCATCAAAGTGTTCTGTTTTGTTTTGTGGCGTTTTTTTGCTCATAAATATGTCCTTGAATACAACCTAAAATCACAAAAAAGCATTAAAAAGTCAAATTAAAATAATAATCACTTGCAAATTTTTCAATGCTCAGTTATAGGATATTCCATTATAATCTATTTTTAAAAAATATGATACTTGAAGAAAACATTTCATTAGGAAAACCGTTAACACTTGAACAACTTAAAACAAGAGATATTTTGTATAAAGTATTTACTTGTGTTTGGTTGTCATTGGTTGATGCATATTTGATTTTTTTAGGAATTAATTATGAATGGTTTATATTAAGTTTAGTAGCACTGGTTTTAATTACAATATTTGCTTTTTTAGATGCAGTTACATTCAGTCGTTGGCAACCTATTAGAAGTTCAGCAGAGTCTCATTTAAATACATTGTGTGAACTAACAGAAGAAGCTTCCAAATATAGAGAAGAAGTTTTTGTTTTAAAAAGAAGCTTTACCGAAGGTGAGTATAGAAAAATATATGAATACTCTATGGCTATCAAAAATGCACAAATCAAAAAACAAAAAAAAGAAATAATCAATTCAATCAGTAGAAATTAGTTTTAAAGGTTGACAAGATTGAATTTCAGTTTCAAGATATTAAAAAGACCAAATAAATATGTGAGGAAAAAATGTCTGAAAAGCTCTTGAATATATTAAAAAAGTTGCCGGTTACTTATTGTAAGACTGAAGAAACAGCTAAGGCATTATTAAAAAACAAACAAAGTGCTTGTGTGCCAACCATAGTTGAGCCAAACCCATTACGTCCACCATTAATTCATCTTTGTTTTGACTTTGATGGTGTCTTAGCCATTTTGGATGAAAATGAAGATGGTAGTGAAGAAGAACACGTTCCTTTTGAGTGGTTAAAAGAAAAAACCTTACATCAGCAAGGTATATTTTTTCAGGTTTATAAGAGTTTAGTTAATGCCACTAATGTCAAAGTGTCAATTATCAACACAAGAGGTGTTGCTGAAAATAAAAAAGTATTTAACTCATTAAATAGTTGGGGTATATCATCTGACAATGTTTTCGCATTAAAAAATGAGAATGAAACCGATTTGTTGTTATCATTAAAAGCTGATTTTTACTTTACAAGTTCTTTGTATCGTGCTCAAGCTGTATTAAAGAGTGGGGTTAATGTGGGTTGGGTTCCTATGGTCAATAATCATTAAAGGATAATTTTTTAATATTATATTTTATATAGATAAAGAGTTCGTTTAGGGGTGCAATCAATCTCAATAATTTGATAGGGTTGCACCCCTTCTATTTGAAATGTGTTGCTAATCAATAAACTGCCTGGTTTCATTTCTTTTTTAGCTTTTTCCCAAATCGCAGTCATTGGCACTGGGGATAAAAAAGCATAAACGACATCAAATTCACTTAAGTCAGTCTCCCATAAATTTTTCATTTTCCATTGGACATTGGTTTTACTAAACAGTCTAATTTGACCGATAAGCCAACTTAATGGGGCATTTTCAACACCATAGAAACTCATTTGAGGAAATTGTTTTGTTAAGGGTGAAATAGTGGTTCCAATGCCAGCCCCAATATCTAAAAAGTTCTTGCTTTGTTGAGTAGATAAAATATCTGCCAAAGATTTAATGGTTTTTTGATTGCTAAAATAAAGGGGAACTTGATCTGTAGTCGCTCCTTTAAACAACAAAAATAAAATAAAAAAGCCAACTAAAAACCAAGTGGGTTCAATATTTTGTTGGTGAACAAGATATAAGCTAGGCAAAAAAATGGTGTGAATTATTTTCCACCAAATAGAGAATTTAAAAATAAGCGAAAAGATAAGACCTAAAAATCCTAAGACAAGAAATGTTTCAAATTCAAAAAAGGAAACGCCAATCCCCAAACTAACAATCAAACCTATTATCAATATAATGGCTTGTAGAAAAAGATGATTAAAAGAGTTGGGTATTCGAAAACTCATAGTCTTGGAATTAAATGAAAGCCAAGCATAGAGGAATTTTTGTTTTTTGACAATGGGGAATGTTTAAGAAATTAAACATTCATCAGTGCCTTTTGCAACAGCATTTGCAAAGGTTAACCGAACATTTTCTTGAGCAATCCAAAGAGCTTCTTGACGGTTAATTAAAACTCCTGCTTCAATCAAGATAGCTGGCACTTCTGATTTTTTCAAAATAACTAAATTATCATATTGATATATGGGGCGATTGCTAAAAAAAAGTTCTCTTTTTTTACCAAAAGGTGGATTTGCATGGTAATAGTTGGGTTTAAATCCTGCCAATAATAACTGTTCTGAAATACTAACTGCACAAGCCATGGATTTAGATAAATTAGGGTTTTTGGTACTGACAAAAACACTGAAGCCCCGCACATTATCATTATAATAAAAAGGTTTGCCTTCAAATTCCCAAGTTTTTAAATCTTCAACGGCAACTGAATCATGGTGAATAGAAATTAAAAGATTAGGTTTGGCTGCTTTCACTAATTCTGTTCTTTGTTCTAGGGTAATAGGTTCCCCAGAGTAACTAATCAAATCCACTTTATTTTTGATTTTGACCAAACTTTTGGCAATATCTACTCCTAAGTCTTGATTGTAGGAATATTCTATTCTGCCATAAGAACTAATGGTGCCTGGTGAAGCAGGGCTGTGTCCAATATCCACCACTACATGTTTTGCAATGCTAGATAGGGGAACAAGAGCAAAAAGAAAACCTAAAATAAATTTCATATGGCTTAAAGCAAAAAACAAGTATCTTCAAAAAATCTTAAAAATCAAGTAAAAAAAAGGTATTGCTATTTTATTTTTTTTCTATACATTTAAAAAGAAAAGGGAGTCATTATGGACATCAAAAATGATTTAATGGTTTATTCAAAAGCACTAGATTTAAGAACACAAAAGCAAAGTGTGATTGCCTCTAATATCGCTAATGCCGATACTCCAGGGTTCAAAGCACAAGATATTAATTTTAAAACTGAGATGGCAAAAGCATTAAGTGGTATTCAAAAGCCTGCTGAATTATTGTATAGAACAGAAACTCAATCTGCTGCTGATGGCAATACCGTAGATATGGATACCGAAAGAGCAGCAATGGCAGAAAATGCAATGCAATATCAAATATTAACCCAATTGGTAACAGACCGTTTTAAAACATTAAGAATGGCTGTTCAGTAATTTCTTATAGAAACAATAAAGCCTCTCAATGAGAGGCTTTTGCTTTTCTGTGCTAAAAAAAGTTAGTTATCATCTTCTTCATAAATCTCATCTTCCTCATATTCATCGTATTCTTCATCTCCAGTGTTAATACGAAGATGCCCAATATAAATAACGCCATCTTCATAACTTGTCTCAAAAGGAGAGGTGAACTCAATAATTTGCCCAGCTTCCAAATCGGCTTCTGGGTCATTAATGTCATCAACAAGAATACAGCCAATCAAACCAGCATCAACTGGATAACTTCCACCGAATTGATCTTCATAGCAACCATCACCATAAGCGGTGCCACGGAAAGAAAACTTTGTTCCATTAGCAAGTGTAAATTCGCCGTCACTAACTTCATGTTGCGAAATGGTCAATTCACAAAACTCATCCCATTGGGGGTGCATCACATAGCAAAGATCACCGACATAATACTTTCCTGCTGGCATCATGGTCAAACTCCTTATTGGATTGGAATAAGCTAATTATACCACAAAAAAATAGTTTGTATGGGGTTTTTTAAATATTTACTTCAACGGTTCCTGGCCCAGTTGCTTTACCTTGAAGAAGTTTTCCACTATCAGTTTTTACTCTAACAGGTTGTCCCTCTACCCCAGCAGTCACAGCAATACCACTAACAGTGACTTGTAAGTTATTGTAGTTTGTGACAATTTTAACAACATCCCCTGCTGCAAAAAAAGTTTTCATTTTTATGTCAAACATATGAAGAGCAGAGTCTTCTTTTTGTGGTCTTGCCAATATTCTGCCTATAACAGCATTAGGGTCAAGAATGGGTGGTGTATTGAATTTAGATAAATTAACTTCTACTTCCTTGAGGTGACTTTTTTCTAAAACTGTTCCAACTGCTAATTGACTGCTAGCCGCAATTGCTTTAGTGGTGACTTCAACGGTTAAGGGAATATTGATGTTCCATTTCTTCTCACCTTCAACACATTTTAAGCCCATACGCATTCTGCCCCAACTTGGAGTAGCTGGAGGGAAATAAGGTTCTACTTTTTCACAGGGTGAAAGTTTAAAGCGAGAGTCTACACTTCCTAATTTAATTTCAATTTTTGAATTCTTTGGAACTGAGTTTAAAGCTCTTTGATTTGCCATCTCTATGATTTGAGCTTTGAGAGGTTCAGTTAAAATTTCTTGATGTGAAAACTGTGGAATAATTTGGGGTTGTTCTATGGGTTGCTGTTGAGCCATTGCTAATCCAGGAAGGTTGGAAAGAGCAGAAACAAAACAGGCACTGAATGTCTTTAGTAAAAAGCGATGTGTTCTCATATGTTTACCTTATGGATACTAAAAAAGCAGTTTATTAACAAAAAAAAGATTTGGCAAGATTGAAAATTAAATTTTATGTCTAAGAGTTTGGGGCTTTTCTTTATTTGTTATTTCTGAATTAAGTTTTCTAGCAAAAAACATGCTTTCAACATCTTTAGATGGAAAGTCTAATAGGGATTGTTTAATGCATTCTCGTTCCTCAATTTTGTACTCAAAAACAAGATAATTCAAAATGTCTAATCTATTCCAAACAATTAATGTGGAAAATATGTGTCCATTTTGTGCATAAATATCGGCTTTTTCTTTGAGTGTATCCGAAGTTAAAAGAAATTTAACCACTTCCAAATGACCACCTCTGCAAGCTTGGCAAAGTGGTTCGTCATTAATGTGATGAATATCTACGTGTGAAAAATATTTTGGGTGAGAAAAGATTGCTTTTACAGTTTCTAAATCACCTTTTTTACAGGCATCTAAAAGTTGAGTGTTAATGAATTTTTGAGGAGTTTTTGTAAAGTCTTCTTGCTGCTCTTTCATCTTTTCTAAGTAGTCTTTATAGACTTGTTTAAAAGATGATTTGTTAAAATGAAAACTCATTTCTTATAGGAGTATAGGTTTACAAGTAAAACTGGCTTGTTGCTGTTTTTCCAATCCAATCCTCGTGATTGTTCATTCAAAGTAATTACAAACTCTTTATTATCAACTATTTTTGAAAAATATTGAATACTGCCTTCTTGTTTTTCAGAAAAAGAAGACCTTTTAATTTTATTAAGAAACCATTTTTTAACAACATTTAAGTTGAGTGTGTTGGTGGAAATTTCAAAACCATGGCGGTTTACACGATATAACGAGTGTAAAGAGTCTCTATGGAGCTTAACTTCTTGTCCAAATTCTTTATTCAGACAAGCATACATCCAATATTGTAGTTTATAATTATTCATCCTCTAAAATTTCAAAGAGATTATCGGGAACTTTTCCATCCGCAATTTTTTCAACAAGTTGCTCCCAGGCACATTGAGCTAAAAATGCCGCATCTTCAATAGGTTGGTTGTCATAAGATTTATCGGAATAGCCATTGGCAGAATCAGCATCATACCTTGTTGCCATATAAGATGCCAAAAATTGGATAATATATTTAGCTTTAAATTCTTGTTCTGTCATTTCCATCATAATTGTCTCCTAAGATTAAGTTAGTTTAACACAAATTTAAATTTTATTGTGTTTTTCTCTTATTTATTCTTAAATTTTAGTAAAGTCAAATTGAATTTCGAAGAGAAAAGATTATACTTTTTGGATAGATTTTTTTTCTCCACTTTTCTTTTTAAGTAAGCAGTCCAAATCTTTTTTTAATGTAACGGATTCTAAATGTTTTCTTAAGTGTTCTTCTCCCCATCGTAATAACTCAATGGGTGACATGTTGAAATTGTTTTTTTGTGACAACACTTCAGATGTAATATTGGGATTTTGTGCTATGGTTAAAACAATTTTCTCACAAATAGCTTCACTTAATCTCTCATGTCTTGCACTAATCCTTGCAAATAAGGTATGCAAAACAGTATTGCCCATATCATCAGTAATTGAAAAATCAATTGTGGAATCTGATAAAATGGGTTTTATTGCATAAAAATCTTTATTGTTGGAAATAAATTTACAAAAGAAGCTACTAACAATTCTAGAGGGAAAAGATTCCATAGCATCAGTAATATGAATATCATTCGTATTGCCTTGAACAATTAGATTAATGTTGGCTCCCAATGAAGTTAAAAAATGAAAGTAATCTTCATAAATTTTAACAACTTCATTTTCATCTTTAAATGAAGGAAAAAGTGTAAATCTCCAAAATAGATAGACAAGCAATTCGATAGGGCTACCTACAATATCTTTGATACTAAAAGCTCCAAAATCACTTGTTCCCCATCCCAATGCTTTTCTTTCTGGAAATTCCATAAATTGATTAATATCAGCCCCTTCTTTAATCATCTCTTGCAATAAGACTTCATTGTAATGAATTGAAATAATCGGTTCATTATTCTTTTCTTTTTTTAATGCTTTTTTTAAAAAATTAGGTAGTAAATGAAGTATTTTTAAAAAACTAAAGATTTGATAAAATAAAGCACTTAGACAATTAAGATGTTTTTCTTTTGAGGGAATTTCTTTGTGGAAGAAAGATCGCTCAACAAAAATATGAATGGGTGCTTTCCCTTTATTGTTGAGTATTTTTAAGTTTTTAGGTTTGTCATTTGCAAACTGAAATAATTCTAGATTGTGATGCATTGCATAGTAATGACAAAGAGTGTTTCCGTCAGTGTCCACCCAAACTGTTTCTTTATACTTAGATGTAAAAAAAGATTGAGCCTTCCAAAGTAATTTGATAGAAGGTAGATGGTTTTTTCGTAATGCAAATGAAAGAAAATTTCTCATGTTATCCAATCTTATCATTGAACAATATGAGTTAAATATTAAAAATCAACCATTAAATTGTTGTATCATTTAAAAATTCAATAGCTTCTTTTTCTGCTTGAGGGTCATGGTCAATTAAAACATTAATTGGAACAAGTTCCTGATCCACTTTGACATAAATATCATCAAGACTTAAGCCAATATCTTCTAGTTCAAAAGCAATCATATAAGATAAATCTTCAAAGTTTTGAAATGGAAGTGCATACATGTTAGCTTCTCCCATAAAGTCCTTAACCTTGGGTCGCATTTCAATTTTAGAGTTGGTGATATCTTCTGAGTCAAAATTTAAAACGGCTTCAAAAGCCCCAGCGGGTTGGTCTAAATCTTCCATCACTTTTTCGATATCAAGTCGCCTAGTAAGCGAAGTATAGAATTCTAATCCTGCTTTGGCACCTTGGTGAAAGTCATCTACTGAAATAATATTGACATTCATAACATCTAGCATCTCAGAAATAATGGGGGCTGCTTCATCATTAAATTTCTGCATTGCCTTGGTTTTTTCTGATTCACTTTGAATGGGCATATCATAACCATGCATCTTCATTCCAATTAAGTAACGCAATTGTAATGTATCATCTTCACAAGGTAATTCTTCAAAAGTAGGAAATTCAACTGCTGAAAAATTAAATGGTTTTTCACAGAAAATATTACACATTTGAACATACATGTCATGAATTTGATTGTAGCTAATATCTGTAATTTGTTCTGGTGAGTACAGATTATTATGCATATAAAGGTTGCATTCTTGAGGAAATACTCCACTAGACTTCAATGCTTTAATAATTTTTTCTAGCCCGGCATATTCACTTTGTAATGAAGCAGTAGAAGTTCCTTTAGGTTGAACAAAAACAATTGGTATGGCAAAAATCGCAGCACGATACGGTGTGCCTGTTTCACCATAGACTTCGTTTGAACTAGAAAGCTGCTCGCAAACTTGTTGTAAAAGATTAAAAGCAATCAAATTATTTGAATCTATGTTATCACTTAATTCGTCTAAAACTTCATCTATAACATAAGTATTCTTGGTAAAACAGGTTTCAATTTCTTGAAAAAGTTCTACCATTTTTTCTTTATCTTCAACAGTATCTTCAGCAAGCTGTAATAATTTTTGCGCAAAATTTTTTTTAGATGTCATGGATTCTCTCAAATTTTTTAAAATTGTATCCCAAAGATTTGATTTTGTAAATAAAAAATTCTCAAAGATTATTTTAAATAATCGTAAAAAGTGCTTTTTATTGGTTGTACAGAAGCATGACTAGTGTTATAATAATTCCATCGTAAACACTTTAGGAGAAACACCATGGGATGGACTGGAACTTACAAAAGCTCTCATGAATCGGCTTCAGACTACATCAAAAATCATGTATTGGTTTGGACTTCAGAAACTCATAAGTATACTGTTTTGGATGGTGGTGTGGTTAAATTCCGCACTTACTATGGTGCTGTTGAAAAGGTTGAAATCAGCACGGGGGAGCGTGAAGTGTTTGCCGTAGTAATTCTCTTGAATTACTATAAAAATGGATGTGAAAATTTTGGTTATAAGGATATGAGTGAACATATGGGACCTTGTGAAAGCAATTGTCCAGAACGTATTTTGAAACTTCTGACTCCTACCGACAATCAATATGCTCAAGAATGGCGTGAACGTTGCTGGGCAAATATTGAAGCTCGTAAAAATCGTCCCGTAATCACCGTTGATTCTGTGTTGAGTTATGGTGGTAACAATTATAAGGTTATTAAAAACCTGGGGCGTCGTGGTTTTATGGTGTTGAGTGAAACGACTGGTCAAGAATATCGGATGCGTTCTACTCAAGCTCGTGCTGCTCAAATTGTTAATGTAGCCTAAGGAGAAAAAAATGGATAAAGATCAAGTTCTTCAAAAGTATTTACAAGAAAATATGAAAGATTATGAAGGTATTTGTAAATCCTTTTTTAAGGAATATCCTTTTGATTCAGAAACAAATCTAAGTAAGTTTATTGAAAAGTTGACCCCACAAGAATTTCATGTGTGGGAAATGAAGATGATTAAGGATTATGATGAAAAATACAATTTTATTCGCACAATGATTATGATCATTCGTGGCGACCATACCTATGATTCTGAAAACGATCCTTTGAAAGAAGAAAAATATAAAAATTTGGTAGAAAAATATCGTCAAATCTATGAGAGTGTTTTTTCAACTTGTTATGCATCATTCAATTGTGTTAAAGAAAAAACAAAAGATTATGTTGCCGAAAAAGAAGCTGAACAAAAAGAGCGTGCTTTGACAGTTAATGTCGAAGGGCAAGTATTTAAAGCAATTGATATGTGTGATGTTTTGTGGGCTGGTTGGGAGTGTGATTGTCTTGCTTGGGTTGTTGTAGACAATGGCAAAGCAAAATTGGTGACAAGCAATCATGGTGCGAAATATTTTGAAACAGCAGAGTTTTTGAAAAACAAAATTGAAGAATATGAGCAAGCCATTAAAGATTCTCGTCGTCTTTTGAGTTTACTTAAAAAAAATGATTAATTTATTTTGATGTGTTAATGTTTGACTTTTCATCTATTAATTACTAATTAGAATTTAATAATTAGTTAAGAAAATAGATGAGGGTATATGTTTTTCAAAAAGAATAATCAAGAAATAAAAAACAACAATGAAGAGATTTTAATTGCAAAAACCAATAAGAGTGTTTTAGATGCAATTAATCTTTCAAATGCAATGATTGAATTAAAAACAGATGGAACAGTCATTCGTGCCAATAAGAATTTTTGTGATATTTTCGGATTTAGTGAAAATGAATTAATTGGAAAAAAACATTCTGAACTTTGTGAGAAAAGTTATGTAAAAAGTGCAGATTATGTTGCTTTTTGGAGAAGCTTAAAGTCAGGTCAATTTTTACAAGGGAAGTTTGCAAGAATAAATAAAGAAGGTGAAGAAGTGTGGCTAGAAGCAACTTATAATCCCGTCTTTAATGAGGATGGAAGTATTGCTAAAATAGTGAAGTTAGCTTCTGATATTACTAAAGAAATTCAAGAAAATAATCGCAGAGTTGCATTAATTGATTCTATTGAAAAATCAATGGCAATAATTGAGTTTAATTTAAAAGGTGAAGTCATTCGTGCTAATAAAAACTTTTTGGATACTTTTAAATATTCTGAAAACGAAGTAATTGGTCAACACCATAGAAAGTTTTGTAAAACAGAGTATGCTCACAGCGAGGATTACAAGCAATTTTGGTCAAGATTAGGTAGCGGGGAGTTTTTTAGAGGGCAATTCGAAAGAATTAATAAAGTTGGCGAAGTAGTTTGGTTAGAGGCAAGTTACAACCCTGTTATTGATTCAAATGGTAAAATTGTAAGTATAGTTAAAGTTGCTTCTAACATTACTTCAAGAGTAAGAATGTTTAATGCTCAAAAATCTGGCACTGAAACCGCCTATCAAGTAGCAGTTGAAACTAAAGAAATTTCAGATTCTGGTGCTGAAACTATTTTAAGTACCGCTAATAAAATTAAAGAAATTTCAGTTTTGTTTGATAAGGCTGTAAAACTCGTAGAGGCTTTGGGTCAAGAAACGCAATCAATTACAAAAATTGTCAATACCATTAATTCAATTGCCGACCAAACTAATCTCTTGGCACTTAATGCCGCTATTGAAGCAGCCCGTGCTGGCGAAAATGGAAGAGGATTTTCTGTAGTGGCAGATGAGGTTCGTAAATTAGCGGAAAAAACTACCACTTCAACCAAAGAAATTAAAACAATGATTTCTGATATTCAGAATAAAACTACTAATGTAACTGGTAGTATTAAGGATGGTTTAGAAGCAGTTGATGAAGGTGTGAAGTATGCTAATTTAGCTGGTGAATCTATTGAAAAAATTAAAGAAGATGCTCAAAAAGTGGTAGATGTGATTAAGGCATTATCCAAAAATGTAGCTATTGAAAAATCTTAAAAAGAGATGGCGTTTTCGGTAATTTTGGAGTATAATTCACCTCATAAAGTTGAAACAATTCAACTTGTATAGTTAATTATCATCTTAATTTTTTAAGGAAATAAACATGGGAACACGAAATCTTGAAGTTGTGGTATTAAACGGTGAAATTCGGGTGGCTCAATATTGCCAATGGGATGGCTTCCCCGATTCTCAAGGACTTATCGCATTGACTTTTTTGCGAGACAAGATGAACCTTGAAAAGTTTAAACAAAAAGTATCTGCTTGTTCTTGGATTACTCCTGAGGAAAGTAAGGACCTTTGGGTTTCAGTTGGTGCTGATCCTAATAAGGATATGGTCACTTGGGAAGTAAGTGAAAAATTTAAAGAAAAGTACCCTTGGTTGCATCGTGATTGCGGTGCTGCTATTTTTGAACTTATTCATGAATCTGAAAACGGCTTGAAGCTTCAAAACAACATTGAATTCGCTGCTGATTCTGTTTTCTGTGAATGGGCTTATGTTGTTGATCTTGATAAGGGTGTATTTGAGGTTTACCAAGGATTTAATAAAATGCCGTTAACCGAAGAAGATCGCTTTTTCTTCCTTACTGAAAAGGCAGAGAAGAGTTTTTCTGGTGAACAATTCTATCCTGTAAAAATGCTTAAAGCTTTTAATCTTGATGATTTGCCAGAAAATCAAGATTTTGTGGATAACTTCAAAACAGAAGAAGACGAATAATCATCTTGTGTGATTAAAACAAAAGGGCCATCGGCCCTTTTTTTCTTTGTGTTTTTAGTATATATTAATTTTCTTAAATTAAATAATAAAAGAACAAATGACAACATATGTAAGACCTATTAATACATCAATTTCCATATTAAAAATTGATGGAAGTGTACATAGCTATCATAGTAGATACGGTGATTTAATTGAAGGTTATATTATTAATTTATTAAAAGAGAAAAATAAAACTTTCATTTTTATTCCTGTAAAAGATAGTGATTTATTACTTCCAAGAATGAGATCGTATCCTAATATGGATAAAAACCCTTTTGCTATTTTTAAAAATTTTAAAGAATATTCAGATGATAGAAAAAATTTTTGTTTTTTAAAAAAAGAAGATTTAAAGAATATTAATCAATCTAATGAAAAGAAGAGTTTTTTTCAAAAATGGTTTGGAAAGAAAGAAGAGAAAATGTTTAAAGAAGATAAACAAAATTTTGAAACAATAATTGTTGACGGAAAAAAATTATGTAAGTTTTTTGATATTAAAAAATTAGAAGAAAAAAGAAGAATGCATAATTTTAACTATATTTATGTTGAAAGATTAGAAAGATGGTATGTTTTAAATCCCAAGACAAATAAATTAAAACCATTACATCTGGCGATAAGGGAAAGATATGATGAGCTTGATTTGGCAACAAAAGAAGCTTTTGATGATTGTGAAAAAGAATTAGAAATAGAAGAATTTCAAAAAAAATTAAATAAAGAATTAAATAAAAAAAGAGGTGAAAATAAACAGAAACCAAATAAAATATAATATTTTATTATTATTTTTCACAGCGAACTGCCTTTTTTTCCTCATCAAAAAACTGAGTCGCTTGGTCATTGGTGACATAGAATTTATACCCCTCAATACACTCAATAAAAATCTTTTTTCCATTAGTGGTTTTGTGCATATTGGGATGTGTTTTAGATGGAACAAATATAAGAATAAAGAAAAGCAAAGATAAGCAAAATAAGAAAAGAATTTCAAGCTTTAAAAAATTTTTAATATCCATAGAACTCTTTCAAAAATGATAGGAAAAAATACTATTATTAAATAATAAAGTCAATCTTCATGACTAAAATTAATTGGTTTGACTTTTAATTGAATAAGAATTAAAATGCGGCTAACCATTGAATTTATATAGGAGATTATATGAGGCACTATAGTGAAGTCGTAGAAGATTGGGTAAGAGAATATATTTCTACTATGGATGAAGGTTTTTTGAGACCTGGAGACCAAAGTGGTGCCGAACCTTTAGGGGTTAAGATTATATTCGATGGTTATGGTGAAAATGAGGAAACTGGAGAGCAGGATGACACAAATTCAATTTCGCTTGCCGTCTTTGTTCATAAGAATTCATTGAATGGTGAAGAGTTTCCAGAACATGAGCAAACCCCTTGGGCTTTGGTTCACCGCCCTAAAGAAGAGGTTTGTATTTGGGTTTGGTATAATGTTGAAGAAGATACCATTGATGTAATTCCATTTGAAGATGGAAATACAGAGTTAGACCACGAGTTGGTTTATCAATTAATTGATAAGTTAGATCGTGGGGAATACGAAAATATGTAGTTTTTTCTGATTATGCATTTTTAAATTTTTTAAAGGAGAAAAATCATGAAAGAAACTAAAAAAGGAATGGTAATTAAAAAAATGACTATTGATATGGGCATTTCAGAAAGTGATAGAAAGAAGGTTGCACAAGGATTGTCCAATCTTTTGGCTGATAGTTATGTGTTATATTTGATGACCCATAATTTCCATTGGAATGTGAAGGGACCAATGTTTAATACTTTGCATGTGATGTTTATGCAGCAATACACCGAACAGTGGACTGCTTTAGATTTGATTGCTGAACGAATTCGTGCATTAGATTTTCCAGCACCCGGCACTTATAAGGAATTTGCTAAATTGGCTTCTATTAAAGAAGTTGAAGGTGTTCCAAAGGCTTTAGAAATGGTGGCTTATTTAGTTAAGGCACAAGAGGCAACTGCTGTAACTGCAAGAAGTCTATTGCCGCTAGTCAATGAAATTAATGACCAACCTACCGCTGATTTGTTGACTCAACGTTTGCAAGTTCACGAGAAGACTGCTTGGATGCTGAGAAGCTTATTGGAAGATTAATTGAAATTATTTCTAAAAGGGGCTAGTTTTTTTTAAAAAACATGTGCTATAATCCCGAAATATTTATTTTGGGATAAAAGTATGACAAATCGGCTATTAGAAATTAACAAAAGGAAAGCAAAGAGATTATTGCTTTCCTTTTTCTCATTATTCACCTTCTCATCTTTGTCTTTTGCTGCTGAACCCAGTTTGCCATTGATTATGGGTTCAGGTCCTGGTGGAAATAGTTATTCTGTTCCCATTCAGACATTGGTATTTTTAACAGCATTAACTTTTATCCCTGCGATGTTGTTAATGATGACAGCTTTTACAAGAATTGTCATTGTGTTATCTCTGTTGCGTCAAGCGATGGGAACTCCAACCGTTCCACCTAATCAAGTGGTAATTGGTTTAAGTTTGTTTTTAACATTTTTTGTTATGTCCCCCACATTAGATGAAGTTTATAATAAGGCTTGGCTACCTTATTCAAAGCAAGAAATTTCAATGGAGAAAGCAGTAGAAGTTGGGACTGAACCAGTTAGAGCTTTTATGTTAAAACAAACTCATAAAACAGATGCTGAACTTTTTGCCAAATTAGCTAAAATTCCCAATGATGTAAAACTAGAAGATGTTCCAATGCGAGTATTAATTCCCGCTTTCGTAACAAGTGAATTAAAAACTGCTTTCCAAATAGGGTTTTTAATTATGATCCCATTCTTGATTATTGATATGATTGTAGCAAGTGTTCTAATGAGTATGGGTATGATGATGTTAAGTCCAGTCATTGTTTCATTGCCTTTTAAGATTATGATATTTGTTCTCGTAGATGGTTGGACATTGTTAATGGGAACATTAGCTGAAAGTTTTGTTAAATAATTGATAAGAAATGATCACATTTACTGAAGCACAGATAATGGCATGGTTCACACCATTGCTATGGCCATTCATCAGAGCATTAGCTCTTTTGATGGCTTTGCCTGTGTTTAATCGTAGAGCAGTTCCCAATAGGGTCAAAATTGGATTGGCTTTATTTATGGTCATTGCCATGCAACCAAGTTTACCCGAAATTCCAGCCATAAGTTTAGATAGTAGAATGGTTTTTATGATTGTGGCACAACAAATTTTAATTGGTGTTACAATGGGTTTTGCAGTGCGTATCATTTTTGCTTGTATTGAATTTGCAGGTGAAATAATTGGTATGCAAATGGGATTAAACTTTGCTTCGTTTTTTGACCCCGTAACAGCAAGCCAAAGTTCTGTATTAACTAGCTTTCTTGCGGTATTGATTGGTTGGTTCTTTTTGGTAATGAATGGTCATTTATTGATATTTTATGCCTTAAGTCAAAGTTTTACTGTCTTTCCAGTCAGCACTAACCCGTGGGAATTCTTGGTTGAACTTAAACCTTGGGAATGGGGTAAACAAATTTTCTTATTAGGTTTTTGGATATCGTTGCCTTTAGTCACCATATTACTACTTATCAATATTGTAGTTGGGGTTATTTCAAAGATTACTGGAACGATGCAAGTGTTTTCAATTGGCTTGCCAATGACTTTATTTGTAGGTTTTTTAGGGCTATGGTTTATGATTCCATATTTGGAAAGACCTTTCACTGTCGCCTTTGAACAAGTCTTATCTAAATTACAATAATTTGAGTTTTCTTAAAAAATAAGTATTACAATATAACGATTTTTAACAATGGAGAAAAAATGAGTCGTCTTACAATTTTTGGTGGTGTGCCATTGATGGGTGAAGTTAAAATTTCTGGTTCTAAAAATGCAGCACTTCCTCTTTTAGCAGCTTCTTTATTGACAGAAGAAAAAGTAGTTTTAAATAATGTTCCAAATTTAGTAGACATCAAACATTTACTAGATGTTTTAAAAAATGCGGGTGTTCAACTAGAAGTTATTGGTAATACGGTTATTTTAGAATCTGGAAAAAATATCAATACCAATTTTTGTGATGAAATTTTGTCCGAAATGCGTGCATCAATTTTGTTACTTGGTGCTGCTGCATCTCGTTTTAAAGAAGTAAAAGTGAGAATTCCTGGTGGTTGTAAAATTGGTAGTCGCCCCCATGACCAACATATCAAAGGATTTAATGCATTAAACATTAAAACTATTGAATCCGATTTTGGAATTAGCTGCGAAACCTCACCAGCTATTGGTGGTCGTGTTGATTTTGATGTGGTCACTGTCACTGGAACTGAAAATATTCTAATGGCAGCAGTATTGGCTGAAGGCGATACTATTATTACCAATGCCGCTCGAGAACCTGAAGTGGTTGATTTAGCTAATATGCTTAACCAGATGGGGGCTAAAATTGATGGTGCTGGAACAGACACTATTCGTGTTACTGGTGTTAGTAAGCTAAATGGGGTTAATTATAATATTATCCCTGATCGTATTGAGTTGGGAACATTTTTGTGTGCTGCTGCTGGCACTGGTGGTGATGTGATTTGCACCAATGCTTCACCTAATCATGTGATTTTAATTCTTAATATGCTTCGTGATATGGGTTGTGGAGTTGAGGTTTCAGATGATAACCAATCAATTCGCTTGAAAGCATTTGGAAGATTAAAACCAATTAATATTGAAACACAGCCTTATCCAGGTTTTCCAACTGATTTACAACCATTGTTTATGGTTTTAAACACCATTGCGAATGGTCATTCTTCTATTACGGAAAATATTTATGAAAATCGCTTAAGCCATGCCGAAGATTTAAATGCAATGGGTGGTAATCTGACCATTGATAATCGTAAAGTGTTTATCAATGGGGTTGAAAAGCTTTCTGGTGCTACGGTTTTTCCAAGAGACTTAAGAGCTTCTGCGGCTATGGTAGTTGCTGGATTGATTGCTGAAGGCGAAACTGTAATTCGTAATTTACAATATCTAGATAGAGGTTATGATATGCTAGATAAGAAAATGCGAACAATTGGTGCAAAAATTACAAGAGAATAATTTTGTTTAATGAGCGATTTCTGATATAATTCCCGTAATTCAAATGAAGGGTAAAAAGATGAAAAAACGATTGGGTTTAGTCTCTGCATTGGTGGCTGGTAATGTCTTTGCTCAAGTCTCTGATGTCAAAGCTGAGGGGATGAAAGGCTATAATGTCTTTCTAGATGCTCAGGGTAAGCAAGTCATTCAGCATCCAACGATGCCTGGAGTTGCTTTTGATGTTAATGGGCAAAAAATTACGGCTCCCCCAAGTGGTGAGTTGAAAAAAGTTGGAACTGTTGCTAGTGATGGCAGTGTTGTTCCTGTTGGTGGTGAAGCGGGAGGATTTATTGTGGCAAGTTCTTGGCTAATTTTTGGGGCAATTCTTATTGCATTAATTGGATTAATTTTTAAGGCAAAAAGAAGTATCAACTTAAAGCGAGTTGAGCAAGAAGCGATTAATAGAATGAAGGAGAATATTTCTGCTGAAGCAAATTCTATTTTTATGCGGTTTAATAAAAATTTCAAACCTGCTAAGGTGGATTATATCAGTGAAAATTCAACCCCTAATTTCTTTAATTCAATTAAGGATGTAGTAATGGCTGAATCTGATTTTAAAGAGGTTTCTTTTAAATCAGTCAAGTATGATTTCGATACTGTAGTAATGGAAAATAATCAGTTTGTAGCTTCTGTTCGTTATACTGCGGTAAAGAATGAATTGATGGAGCAACAAATGAAAGAAATTAAAACTACTGAACTTTGGAAATTGGTTTTTGATGGTAACAAGTGGATTGTTTCAGAAATTAAAGAGCTTGCTCCAAAAATTGAAAAGGTGATTGAGATTTCACAAGAAAAGAATCAATCGGATGAAAAAGAAATGGAAGCTTCTGCAAGTAGCGGAAAATACGGAATCTAAAACAAATGCCCCGATTGGGGCATTTTTAATTACTTGATTTCTTCAAAAACTGATTTTCTATCTAGATTAACTTTTGGTGTAGGCTCATTTTTTAAAAATGCAATCATTTCTGAGGTTAAAACATACAAAACCCCATTTTTGTCTTGAAGATTTAATTTTAATCTTTTAGAATTGGTGTTTACAAGTTTAAATTCTTTTCGGTTGAGTTCTATAGTCTCTCTTTTAGGATTTGTTAAAATATTAGTAATCGAAGTGAACTGATATTTAGTATCACTCAATTTTTCAATCTCAATAATGTATTTATTTTGGTTAAATACTTTCTCTATCAATTTAATTGAAAAAGGATGAATCAAAATAGAAGTGAAACCAACCACTAAAAGAGCTATTAGGGGGAGTGTTTCTGTGTAATATAGGTAAAACATTATTAAAGGAAGGCTTAAAGTGCTTGAAATTAATCCTGCTTTAAGCCGCTTTAAAATATTGTTTGTTTCTTCTATTATTTCCGATTCGTTTAAAGAAATTTTGTTCATAAATTATATCCCTTTTTAATATGAATAATAGTTTATGAAGTGAAGTCAAATCACAACTCTTTTTGAAACAAAAAGAATTTTTCTTTTTCAGAAAAAACTTCTTCAATTTTCTCTGCACCACAAGCATTGGCACAGCCTAAAGAGGCTTTATTCTGTTCAGATATTCCAAAAATAGCGTGTTTTACATTCCTTTCAGCAAGAGCATCAAAGCTTAAAGACATTAAAAGAATGCCTAGTCCTTTACCTTGCCAAGAGGAAACTAGCTTGTAGCCAAAATTCCCATCAGTTCTTTCAAGAGGAGTTTTGAGTGACTCTGGATTAATGGAAAGGTTTTTTAAGCGAACTCTACCTAAAAAGTGATCATCACTAACAAGCCACAAAGTAACTGCATCACTTCCCCTCCAAGTGATAGAGCTATTGAGTTGTGAAATATGAGAAACCATATTTCTAGAGTTTTTCAGAAAATCAGAAGTGATGTTAGGCCAATCAAAAAAACCTTCTTCAATGGCTTTACGATAAGCAATCGCATAATCAAGATTTGGATTAATGAGTTGGGCATTATTCCATTTGGTTCTTACGAATAATTCTTTTTCAGTTAAAATTCTAGCCATTACATTTTTGTCTCTTTGGTTTAGAACAAATCATATGCAAAAAAATACAAAAAACAAAGGTTTTTGCATATGATTGAGTTTTATTCACTAAAGAGTTTTGGCAGTGTCTCTAATTCTTTTACAATTTTTCGGATCAAGCCTTTGGGAGCTTTATTAAAGTCCAATCCACGGTCATAGTTATAGCACATTTGGTCAAAAAATGGTTTTGTAGGATCTCGGTGTTCTGTGAATCCCACAGCAAGTTTTGATACTCGCCCATTCCACAATCCATAGGTGGATGGTTCATCATAGACTTTGGCTTGCACCCATCGACCTTCAATAATGGCAGTGATCCAGCCCGTTTGACTATGCGGTTCAATAATTTGCATGGTGTTCTCCAAAGAATTTAAGATAAGCAGATTATACCATTCTATAGAAAATCAGTCACATATTTTTTTTTAAAATAATGCTGTACATATTTTTTAAAAACTGTATAATCACTACATCTTAACAGTCCTTAAAGGGAAAAAATGACCGTCACTTATATAGAAAGAATCGCTAGCTTGCCACGAGAATTGCAAGAAATTGCTATGGAAAATTGGGATATTACGGGTCGCCCTCACAACAATGTTCCTAATCCAAGTTCCAATGCTATTATTGCAATTCTAAACAAGAATGCGGTGGCTGGTGGAAAGGCTTTTATGGAAGATATGAAGCTGATGTTTCCCGATATGCCTGGTTACGAATCTGCCACTTATTATAATGTCTATATTGCAGGTATGAATAAGCTCAAAGACATGCTTCTAAAAGATAAATAAAAATTTTGTAAGTCATTGAAAAACAAGGGATTTTTTATTGTATTTTTTGCAATAAAAATAACAAAAACTTGTATTTTTATGCTATAATTAACCCATAAATTAAATAGTCAAAACCCCATTAAACTTAGGAGTGAAATGAAAATGATTGAAGCAAAAAAGACCTTTTTTCTGACCCGTGAACAAGAACTGGTGGAAGTTGAAGTGACTCAACAAAGCCACTTCAAGCGTCAGATTAAGATTCTTGAAGGCGCCCGTGAAGGCAAGACCCTTAATGTCCACCCTGAAGGTGTGGCATGGGGAACTATGTATCCTCGTATCTTTAAGGCTGCTCATAAGCCTAAGGAAGTGTTCGTTTACAAGGGTCGTGCATTGGTCAATACTTTTGATGTGAACCATCGTGATATTGGTGCGGTTCCTCAAGCCTCTGATTATCGTTTTCAACCCTTTATTCAAGATGTGATTGATTGCATCCATGCGGGTGAAAATATTATTCTCACGGGTGGCACGGGTGTAGGTAAGACTACACATATTGTGCAACTGGCTGCTCGTATCAATCAACCGCTTCTGCGAGTCAACTTTAACGGTGAAACTCGTATGAGTGACCTAATTGGTAAGATGACGGTTATCAATGGGGAAACCGTGTGGATGGATGGCATTCTGCCAACTGCTATGCGTCGTGGTTATTGGCTGCTCTTGGATGAAATCGACTTTGCCGATTCAGCAGTGCTTTCTCTGCTCCACCCCGTTTTGGAACAAAATCCAATGCTCACTTTGAAGGAAAATAGTGGTGAAATTATTAAACCTCACCCTCACTTCCGTGTGTTTGGAACGGCTAACTCCATTGGTGCTATGAGTGACCGTGCTGGTGCTTATGCGGGAACAAACACTCTGAACGAAGCCTTCCTTGATCGTTGGCAAGTCATTATGGTGGATAACCTTCCCGAAAAGGAAGAAATTAAGGTTGTCCGTGGTGAAGCCCCCGGTCTAAATGCTTCTGTTGCCAAGAAGATGGTTGCCTTTGCAAACATGGCTCGTCGCCAAGATTTTGGTGATAGTTCTGTGATGTATGGTGGTGATAACTTCTCTACTCGTAAGGTGTTGGCTTGGGCTAAAAAGGCTGCTCTGCACCGTGATCCAATTGTTGGTGCAAAGAAGTCTTGGTTGGATAAGATGCCTCAATCTGATCAAGATGCCATGATGCGAATTCTTGTTACTCATTTTGGCACTCGTCGCCGCCGTGTAAGTAGCGGAATTAAGCGGCTCAAGGGCAGTGGGGTCAAGATGGTGAAGTCTTCTAGCACAATTGGTAAAAATATTGCCAAGAAGCGGGGACGCCCACCTAAGATTGTTCTTGCTACGGGAACCAATGGTTAATTGGCTCTAATGAAGTAGGTAAATAAAGCCCCTCTGAATTGTGTTGTTTTGCACAAAAGAGGGGCGTTTTCTTTTAATGGAGGTATTAAAATGGCAAAATCAAATGCTTTAAAAAAAATTAATCAAAATTTTGTTGAAATGGACAACAACAACAAAAAGTTAATGGATAGTGTGCTTAATTTAATTAAGAAAAAGTTTTCGGAAGTTCCAGAAATGGAATGGGTCAAGATAACGGTTTATGAAGATGACCCCAACTATCCCGATGTGATTTGTAAATTTAAAAACCATGCTGATCCCTATGACATTGATAGTTTGCCCGATGATTGGCAAGTTTTTGTTGACTATTTTAATAACGATATGGCTGGGATTTTGTCTGGTTATGACAATATTTTAGCTTTTGAAAATATTCAAATTAATAGGAAAGAATTAGAAAAACAAAATTGAAGATTGAAGTTAAAAAGCGGGGAATCCCGCTTTTTAGTTATAGAATTTTTGAGTTGATATAATCAAAGGTTCTAATTCGGAAAATGAATTAAATTTTTCTTTTTCTAAAATTTTAATTTCCTTATTAAATGGGTGGTCTGTCATTGTTTTGAGATTAATGATAGATTTCAATTTAACTCCTAAAAATTTAGCAATTGCTTCTGTCAATGTCTTTGTTTCATCAAAATCTTTTAGAGAAATCAAAGTGTCTAGCAATACACCATCTTTTTGTTCTAAAAATATGTGGTAAAAAGAAAAGGTATTTGGGGATTCAAAAGACTTAAATGTTTTTTTAATAATTAAGAGATTTTCAACAGAAGTAAAATCAATGATTTTTTTATTTTTAGCTAATGTTTGTGTGTTGCTAATCTGACAAGAATGTTTATTGATTTGAATTTTATGCTGATTGTTGGATTTAAAAATAAGATAACCCAAAGAAACAGAAAATAGTAATGTTAATGAGCCAAAAATTAACATTAAGGTGTGTGTTGAAGAATCGTTGATATTAAACTTATCATAAGCAAAACAAGTCATCTTAATGGTTTCAAATAAAAAAACAATTAGAATAACGGATGCTATTTGAGCACCTAAACGACCTGTGCTCTCGTTTGCATCTGTGACGGTAAATGTGTCATTGCTAATATTGATTTGCATAATTTATTCAGTCTTTTAAGAAGAATAATATCTTGTGTTTAAAAGTCAATTTCAGGGGGGTTTAAACTAGAACTAATGAGTTAAAAAAGCTCCAATCGGAGCTTTCTTCTATTGATTAGCTATTTGAATCATTCTTTTTTGAATTAGAACCAGTTTTTATATTTTCTTTTAAAGGTTTAGCTTCTTGATATTTTTTTAAAATTTCATTCACTACTCGTGATGTAATAGCATCCATTTTGCCATCCTTAGAAATTGGATAGTATGAAAATCTTTTTTCGTAAGGTTGTGATTTGTCTAAAGAAAAGTTTTCTTCTGAAATTTTTGTTTCAATTTCATTTATTAGTTCACTATTTGTTTTATATGTTGCTGTTAAATGTCCTGGCAAATCAGCTTCTCTCTCAAAAGAAGTTGGAGTTTTTTCTAAATATTTTTTCTTTTGCATATCTAAAACAGAAACTCTCCATGGGCGATTGTCTACAACTTCAATGTCGGGACTTACCCCTTCAGCTTGAATAGTTTTTCCTGAAGGTGAATAGTATCTGGCAATTGTTATTTTAATTGCTCCCCCATTAGAAAGAGAAATCATTCTTTGTACAGAACCTTTACCAAATGTTTTTTCTCCAATAAGTGTTGCTCTATTATTATCTTTTAGTGCTGCTGATAGAATTTCTGATGCTGATGCACTATTAGAATTAATCATTACATAAACTGGGATGGTTGCTAAATTAGGAAATTTTTTAAGAAATTCTTGTCTTTTGTTCCAAAATGATTCCCCAATAGATTCTTGATTGACCTTCAAATAAGTTTGCCCTTTGCTTCTTTCTTTAGTAGAAACGACTATGCTTTCATTTTTTAAGAATAATGATGACAGTTCAACAGATGCTTGAAGCATGCCACCAGGATTATCTTTTAAATCAATAATGATAGCACTTGGATTTTTCTCTAAATGCTTAGATAAATTCTCAATCGCTTCAATTCCTGTATTTTCATTAAAGTTCACAATTTTTAAGAAAACTGCATTACTTCCCTTACATTGACAAAATTCTCCAAAAACAGATTTTGTGTTAATGAAATTTCTAGTCACGGTAGTTTCAAGAGTTTCTCCATTTCTTAAATAAGTAATTTTTACAGTAGTTCCGGCTTTGCCTTTTAAATATTTAATGTTGTCACTTAAACTACCGTTTAATTCTTTGTTGCCAGCCTTAATAATTACATCACCTTCTTTTAAACCTGCTCTTTCCGCAGGTCCATCAGTGAATAATTCTTCAATTTTAACTCCATAGTTTTGTGATAAAGGTCTTTTTGCAATCATTCCCAAACCAGCATACTTCCCATTCATTTCTTCTTCAAAATTTTTAAGGCTCTCACTATCTAAATAGCTAGAATGAGAGTCAAACTTTGAAAGAATGCCGCTAATAACCTTATCTTCAAAATCTTTTGATGGCATTGGGTCTACATAAATACTGTTTAAGATAGAAATTGTTTCCACAATAGATTTTGCACTAGTTGGGCTCAATGTATTTTTTGATTGATCTTCTTGTGCAAATGAAATAGAGCTAAAAGCAATTAAAGATGAAGTAATTAAAGCAGAAACCAATTTATTTTTTTTCACGAAATTTCCTTAAAAAGATATTGAGAAATTGTATTGGTTTTTATTGAAAAAGCAACGGGGGAGCAAGTTAAATTTTCAAGATAAAAAAAGTGTTATTTAGTCGACAAATTTTCAATTATTTTGAGAAAAAAATAAGAGAACATGGTATAATTTACTTATTGAAAAACTTATCCGAAAGCCAAAAAATCATGTATCTCAATCAAAACTCTCTGCAATACAAACACTACCAAGATTTTGTGAAGTATGCTCAGTTTGTGGGCGAAAAGTTTGATCTTCAGATTGAACTGGATGCCACTCGTGCTGAAACAGATGGTAAGACCATTTATTTGCCCAACGTCTTGACGATGACTGAAAAAGAGTTGGATATGATGTATGCCATTTTGCTGCATGAAGTGGGTCATATTCGTTATTCCACTTTCAGTGAAGATTATTTTAAGAGCCTTAAGACTCAAGCACATGCTTATCTTGCCAACTCTATTGAAGATGCTCGTATTGAAAACCTTCTGATGAAAGATTTTGGTGGTGCGGCTGAAATGTTTGAAAGCCTCTACTGCGAATACACTCAAGACAAGGCTTTGATGAAGAAGGTGTTCAAGCATGAAGGGGATCGTCCTGATATGTTTGCTTGCCTTGCTTTCCATGCTCATAACAGCATCGTTAACTGCACTACTCCTTCTATGAAGGAAATTGCAGGGGCATATCGGGCCAATCGTTTGATGAAGTTTTGGCGTACAAAAAATATTGATCAAGTGATTGCGGATTCTCCGTTGAAGAACGATAAGGATGTGTTGGCTCTGACCAATACCCTCTACGATCTGTTCGTTGATTATTTCCATGCAAAGGACAAGTCTGAAAAGTTGGACTATGCTAAAGAAATTGCTGAAAAGAATGCAATGGAAAAGCTTTTGGAAAAACTGCGTAAGGAAGCCGAAGCCGTTCAAGAGCAAGTGGAACAAATTCGTCAAAAGGTTAGTGAAAACGAACAAAAAATTGATGAATACGACAATCAGCACCGTGATGGAATGAACCAATTGCGTCAGCAAGTGCAATCCATTCAAGAAAATATTCAAAGTGCCACTGAAAAAATTCAATGGAAGAATGAATACGATCAAAATAAGAAGGCGGTAGAAGAAGTTCCTGCCAAGATTGAGGCTGCTCAAAAGGATTTGGAAAAGCAAACCGCTGAAAAGGCTCGTCTTGAGCAACAACTGCAAGATGGCAAGAATGGTCGTGGTAAGGATTTGACTGATGAACAAAAGGAGACAATCAAGGCAAAAATTGAAACCAAGAAGCGTCAAGAAGAACGGCTGACCCAAAAGGCAAAAAATCTTCAAGACAATTTGACTTCTAATCAAGATGCTTTGAAAGAGGCAGAGGCTCAAGCGGCCCAAAATCCTGCTGATTTTGATAAGAATTTGGATGTTGATGCTACTCAAGAGCATATTCAAGAGCAAGCTCAAGCTGCTGCTGAAATGAACAAGAAAATGGCTGAAATTGAAAGTGGCAAAGCTGAAATGGTCAAGGAAAATAATAACCTTATTTCCCAAATGGACAACATGCAAAGTGCTTTCATGGAAAAGGCTTCTGAGGCAATGTTTGCTTTGGACAAGCAAGGTCGTGCTGCGGATATGGATATGGGAATTATGCCCGATCTGAACTATGAAGATTCTTGGCCTGAGGCTGCTGCTGCTCAAGAACAATTTGACCAATCTGCATCTAATGCAACTGGTAAGATGGTTCGCAACGGACAAAAGGCTGCGGGTCTTTTTGGCTCAAATATTCGTGATATTGTTAGTTTCATTGATAAGACCAAAGAAAAGGTTGAAGAAATCAATGTTGCTGAAATTTTCAAGAATAAAATTCATGCTTCCAAGTTGGAAGAACTGCACAGCGATGTGAAGGAAATGAATTATATGGAAGACAAGTCTGTGGTGGGTGTCTTTGGCACTCGTCGTGACCATATTCCTCTAACTACTGAATTTGATTCTGTGAAGAAGGAAAATGTCAGCAACAAAATGCAAGATAAAAATGCTCTGATGGTTGAGTATGGGGCTTTTTATCGTGATTTGAAGCGGGTCTTTGCTCGTAAGCTTAAGTTTGCAAAGAAGGATTTTTGGCGTGGTGGGCAAGAAGAAGGTCAATTGGATGCTCGTAACCTTTGGAAGCTGCCTACTCGTCAAGGTGATGATTTTTATGAAATCTCCAATCCTAAGTTTGTGAACAAGCTTGCTGCTACCATTTTGGTTGATGTTTCTGGTTCGCAAAACAAGGATGCTACTGAATATGGCAAGAAAATTCGTGCCTTGGTGATGGGTCTTTCTCAAGCTTTGGATGAAGTGCATGTGAAGCACGAAGTGTTGGGCTTCCATGCTCCCGTGTGTGAAGAAATGCGTCATATGCAATCTTCACAAATCTACACTCGTCGTTCAAACCGTTTGGAAACCATCGTCTATAAGGATGCTGCTCAAAAAGATAATCTTGGAATTATGAACATTGAGCCGCAAATGTCGGATAACTCTGATGGCGAATCCTTGCGGATTGCTTTGAAGCGTTTGAAGGCTATTCGTGCCAAGTCACATATGGTTTTTATTATTAGTGACGGTAAGCCGTTCCTTTGCGATACTGATGTGAGTGTGTTGGATGAAGATTTTCGTGCTGCCTTGCGCCAAGCGGTTCGTGAAAAGGTGCAAGTTTTTGGTATCGGTTTCTTTGACCAACTCAAGCACTTTGTCGGTGAGCGATTCTGCGATGCCAAGGATTTCAACAATGTGTTGAGGTTTTTTGATAAGCAAGCCTTTTAAATAGAAAAGAGAGGGACTTCGGTTCCTCTCTTTTTTAACTTGCTCTTTTAAAAATTTTAGTTTTTAATTTAAGAAAACAAAAAAAGGAAAATTAAATGTCAGAAGAACTAGAACAACCCCTATCACAAGAAGAAAATGTTGTAGTACAAAATGTGGCAAGTACTACAGGTGACGATGCTCTTGAAAATTTTATTCACTATTTTTCATCATTGAGTGAAAATCAAAAATATCAAGTTAGTAAGCTTTTTAATCAAAAAACAGGTGGTAAACTGTCACACCATAACAATCCTACTCCCGTAGTAGTTGGTTTACTTCAATTTGACGATGACGGTGAAGTTAAATTGTTAGGAGTTCGTCGTGCTATTCCTCCCCATGTGGGCGAAATTGCCCTTCCTGGGGGATTTCAAGATCAATTGGAAAGTCCTCAAGTTGCTGTTGCAAGAGAGGTAATGGAAGAAACTGGGCTAGAAACTAATCCTGAAGACTATGAGATTTTTGGCAATCCTACAATTACCCCTAATAACCAATTGTTGATTTTTATGAAAAACAAAACGATTTTCACAAGGGAAGCGATGAAAAAATTCAAAATCAATAGTGAAGTTCAAGGATTTGCATTGATTGACAACGACACTCCAATTTGTTTTCCGTTGCATGAAGAAAAGGTGAAATTGTTTATGGAAACTCGCCCAGAATCTGAAAATAAAAATCCTTATAAACGCAAAGAATTCCCTAAATTTTAAGCATTATTAGAGGTTTCATGGTATAATTCCTTCATTGAAATATTGAAGGAATTTTTTTATGTCTACTCAGAAAAATGCCAAGGATTTTTTGGTTCGCATTCAAAAAACCAAGGATAACCGTAATGTTGAAGCTGGTGTTTTGGATGCTGTCTTGGAAGACCGTAAGAATGTTTTGGATTTAAATATTGCGGTAGGTTTGGATGTTTCTGGCAGTATTAGCCGTGCTGACTTTAATCGTTTTATGGCTCAATTGGATGCCATCAAGGGGCTGTCCCGGGTAAAGGTTATTGAAATTGATACTCAAATTGTGGCGATGTATGATTATTATATGACTAGCCAAAACCGTATTGCCCGATTGGGCGGTGGTGGTGGCACTCAATTTTCTCCTGCCTTTGCAAAATTTAAACAACTTAAGCCCGATGCCATTCTCTTTATGACTGATGGTGATGTGGCTGGACATTGTGATGATCCCGGCATTCCAACGGGTTGGATTATGACCAATGATTGCAAGCCGCCTTATGGGTTTGGTGAAGTTGTGGTTCGTCTGAGGTAAGGTGACGATGAAAACTTCTGCTGAATGGTTGAAATATATCTATTCCATTAAAAAAGAAGATGAACATATTATTGCCAAATTATCTGAACTGGCGGGTTTGACTGTTAAGGGAAAGCAAAGTGGGGATTTGAGTGGTATTGAAGAAATTTTCAATGATATTGATGTTTCAAAATGTGCTTCAATCGTTCTCGTTGCTTTCTGTCGCTACACATTTAGCCTCAATCAATTTCTTCCATCTTGGTTTACCTATCGTGATCGTTGTTTTGAAAAGTTAGTTTCAGAAGAAGGTGAAGAACGAGCGAAAACTTTAATGCGGGGATTGATGGAAAATAAGGTTTACAAGCCCATGTTCCCAGAATTTGAAACTCAAGTTTTGCACATGCATCCTTCTTTGGTTGAAAAGCGAAATCAAGAGTAAATTTTTTTTAATCCTACCTTTAACTAGGAGAATTCTATGTATTCAGTAACTCAGTTTCTAGATCGTCAAATGATGGCTGTGAGTGTTTCCCCTCCAGTGAACGAACAATTGTCTGATGATTTTCAAGAACTTGCTCGTATTCATTTTTACTTGGGTCATGCTCCAATTGATTTTATGATTGAGGCTGTTGAAAAAGCTTCTCTACAAGAAATTGAAAAGGGTAAAATTCCTATTTATTTTGCAACCAAAGAAATTCAAGAGTTTCTTGCAGATATGACTTTGGGCGTGTCCTTTGGTTACGAAAAATTTAATACAGCAACTTATTTCAATACCTCTTTCAAGGGTATTCTTAACCATACGGTGGAAGTGTTGGATAGTGCTTACAATTCACCTAAGAAAAAGCATAATTTTGAAGCCGTTCAAACTATGGTTAGCCTAACTCATGAAGTGGTTTTTCTTAAGGAACATCTTCATGAGGTAGGCGTTGAAACAGAATCTGTTCAAGATTTGGTAGATATGGTGAAAACCAAGTATCAAAAAGTTCAAGCACTCAATACTCATTATGACAATCTCGCCAATCTCAAAGATTTCGATTCTTACAAGAAAGCTGCACAAGACTCTGTAATCAATCAGTTGAATCAAAAGTATGAATTTAATTATGCTTCATTTGCTAAGATTTATGAATCACATGACGGAGATTGGATTCATACTTTGAGTTATCTTCTAAAAGAACAAAAGGATATTAACACCAATCCAGAATATAAATTCAATGAAAAGGAATCTCAAGAATTAAAAGATTCTTTCTTGACACAAGTTAAATCGTTTAATCGGCTGCTCCAAAATGGAGTAGTGAATTATGTCTTGAGTTATGCTGCTGCTTTAAGTCGGGAATCTTACCAAAATGTCAACAAGTCTCGCCTATCTGCCGAGAGTTATTATCAGCGAGAACTGAGTTGGCTTGAAAAAAATGTAGAGAGAGAAAAGTATAGTAGGTATCACAATCAAGCTGTTGCTGAGCTTGAAAAGTTTAAGGCAAATAAAGAAGAGTTTATCGCAACTAAAACAGACGATAAGACCTTCTTTGAAAAATATTTAACCATTCTGCATCGTCAAGAAAAAGACATTACCCAATCTTTAGATAAGGTGAGGGCTAATCTTATTAATGTGCAAGGTAAAGATACCATTGTTTTTGAGGGTGATATTTTCGAAGGCTTTGTTATTGGGAAGTTTAGCAATCTTGATAAGGTATTGTTGGTTCACAAGGATGAATTCGTGGATGTGCCAGAAGCAGTTTATGCAATGGTTGTTCCTAAAGAAAAATATGAAGCTTTGGTAAGTGATGGAAAACTCATTTTCTCTGAAGAGTTTAGGAATTCTGAATTTTCTAATGCCTCCAATTTTTGGAGTTATGGGCAATTCCTCAATGAAATTACAGAGGCAAAAGTTCAGCGGTTTTTCCTTGGTCAAGAGTTTGATTTGATTGATAATACGGTAGCCGTAAGTCCTAAAGACTTATCGAGGAGTGGTTCAAAACCCCGATAAGATGAAAATAAAAAAGCCATTATAAGTCTTATACACAAAACATACATAGTATGTAGAAAAGTATAGCAAAACTCAAATAAATCAACGGGTTAATTAAAAATATAAACTATGTATAGATTAATTTTTATACATAGTTTTTTATTGGATTTA